>Ga0194058_10000230_pt1 | contig 25333 bp, 19 predicted proteins | sample SepL4417m_MetaG_FD_155490 | JGI IMG/M metagenome (GOLD analysis project Ga0194058, IMG submission 155490) | Anoxic zone freshwater microbial communities from boreal shield lake in IISD Experimental Lakes Area, Ontario, Canada - Sep2016-L442-17m | ecosystem: Environmental > Aquatic > Freshwater... | reverse complement strand
AATGCCCGGTTGATCGAGGCGATGCTGCCGCGGCGGGCCTCAAGGTGCTCGTAGATCAGCGATGCCAGAACCGCCGCCATCGCAGAAAAATACACCGGCCCCATGCGGGCGGAGAGGCCGAATGCCGCCAGCCCGAGAAATGCTCCGGCATGCAGCCAAACCGCAAGCCGCAGCGCGCCCGGGACGCCGAGCCGCACGACCATCGAGCGCAGGCCATCACGAAGATCCACCTCGTAGTCCTGGGTCGCGTAAATGAGATCGAACCCGGCCACCCAGAGAAGCACCGAAAGCGCAAGAACAAGCGGGGGAAGCGCAAATGCCCCGGTGACCGCCAGCCACGCACCAACCGGAGACACCGAAAGCGCAATGCCTAAAAAAAATTGCGCGAAATGCGTGAACCTTTTCGTGAGCGAATAAAAAAAGATGATGCCGAGCGCGGCCGGCGAGAGCACAAAACAGATCGGGTTCAGCCACCAGGCGGAGACGAGGAACCCTGCGGAGCAAACGATGCAGGCCGCGAGCGCCAGCCTCCGGGATGCCAGCCGGTGCCGCCCGGCCGTGCGAGGGTTCCTCTTGTCGATCTCCCAGTCGGCAATCCGGTTGAATGCCATCGCCGCCGTGCGGGCGCAAACCATCGCCGCAACAACCCCGAACGCCACCCGCGCGCGCGGCCACCCGCCCGCCGCAACAAACATCGCCCCCAGCGCAAACGGCAGCGCAAAAACGGTGTGGGAAAACCGGATGAACCGCAGAAAATCGGCTGGCGAGCTCATGCCAAAAACCCCCGGGAAAAACCCGTTCGGCTGCGCCGGCAAACCGGCAGGCCGAGATCGGCGACTAGGGATCGTTCCGTCCTCATGCTCGCGCTCGTTGCGGGCCCTGACCTCTCCGGCTCACTGGCTTTGCCCGCTACTCATTTTTCTTTCGCCCGGCCTCTTCGAATAGCTCGACCAGGCCGTCATCGACCCGGATGTCCACAATTTTCCAGACTCCGCCCGAGCGGTAAAAGTAAAACCTCCAGCGCAGCGGCAGATCCTCATTCAGCGAGATGCACGTCTGCCGGACGAGGTTGGAGCCGACCTGGAGCGTGCCCACGACATCGTAGCCGGCCACCGGACCGTAGCTGTCGAGGGCCTTCTTCGTGCTCTCCTTGAGGTCGCGGACGTTCTCCTTGCGCTCGGAAATGATCGTGTTCCGGACGAGCGCATCGTAGGCGGCGTCGACCTGCCCGGACTTCAGCGCCATAAAAAAGGCGCCGATCAAAGCTCCCGGGTCCTCCGGCTTCTGCTTCGCGGAGCGCGGGGGTTCCGGCTCGGAGCTGCGCGCGGGGAAGACCATTCTCTTGCGGGGCTCGTCCTCCTGGGCATGCGCGGCGGCTGCCAGAAACAATATGGCGCATAAACAAATTCTCATGCGAGCAATGGATCCGTTTTTCCGCTGCCGCGCAAGCCCGGCCGCGCGAGCGGTCACGGCGGGCCGAGCGTGAGGCTGTGTTTTTTGCACCACTCGATCGCCTGAGCATTTTTTGCGCGGGCGGCCCGGGCACACCATGTCTTGGCGCCCTCGATGTCGGCCGGGATTCCCCCGATTCCGTCCTCCATGGCCATCGCGTAATAAAACATGCAGAGCGGGTTGCCCTGCTCCGCCCCGCTTTTCCAGAGCTTGACGGCCTGCGCCTCGTCCTTCGGCACCCCCTGGGCGTTGATGTAAAGAACCCCGAGGTTGCCCTGCGCATCGAGCATGCCGAGGTCTTTCGCCGAGGAATACATGCGGAAGGCCTCGGGAAAACTCTGGGCGAGCACGCCAGGAAGCCCGCCCTTGTAAAGATCTCCCAGCAACCTCATCGCATAAGCATTATTTTTCGCGGCGGCAGCGGTGAGCAGCTGGACCGCTCGCGCCGGATCCTTTTCCACCCCGTTCCCGTAGAGGGCGCACTCGCCGAGAAGGGACATGGCCGTGGGATATTGCAGGTCTGCTGCCCGCTGAAACCACTTCGCCGCCGCCGCACGATCCGATGCCGCCTGCCCGGTCGCCAGGATTTGCCCGACCTCGACCATCGCGTAAACGCTCTCCTGGTTGGCCGCCTTCAAAAACCACTGGTAGGCGCCAGCCGGGTCGCTCTCAGCCGCCAGCTTCCCAAGTAGAATCGCAGCGTCTGGAAATCCGCCGTCCGCCGCCAGCTCGAGCGGATTCCGCAATGCGGACCGATCGCCGGGGCTCAGGGACGGGAGTTTTTTTCGGAGGGCAACGAGCCACTCTTCCATGCCCTTGTGGACATCCTGCCTGCCTGGGCTCTCCCGCTCCAAGGCCAGCAGCGCCGCCAATGTCGAGGCGGGATCATCGGAAGAGGATTGGAGGATGCGATTCAAAGCCGCAATGACGGGATCCGGGGTTGGGGCGGGCGCAGTGGCCGGCACTGGGGTTGCCGAAGCCTGCGGAACGGAAGAGGAAGGCGCTGCCTGCGGAGGGGGGGCCGGGGCCCTGACAAAAAGAAAGGCCGCCATCGATACGAGCAGCACAAGCGCCGACCCTGCCGCAAGCCAAAAGGCCGGAACACGGAACACCGACACGCGGGGACGATCCGCCGGCCGGTGAAGCACGGGAGGAATAATGACCGAGGGAGGCGCCGATGGCCACTCGGGCTCAGGAATTTCCTCCGCCCTGGCGGCCTCCGGCTCCTCCGGCATCTCGTGCCCGTCTAGGACATCAAGGAAAATCGCGCACGCCGGGAACGAGGCGGACGGGTTCAGCGCGCGCCGGAGCGCGCTGTTGGCGGCCTCCGTCAAGCCGGCAATCGGCACGGGCGACCCCGAAGAAGTTCCGGAACGAATGCCTCCCAGCAGCTCGTAGGCGACCGCCGCCAGCGCATAGACAAAAGCGCGGGATTCGTTGCTGGAAAACGCGCCGCCCTCGCGCGCCAGGGCAAAGGCCGAGACCACAAGCGTGGCCTCCGGCACCGCCCCGCAACCATCGGACGAGAGCGGGTTGAATTTGACCTCGACGTCCGCAGGGACCGGGAGCGAGAGGTCGGCGCCCGGCAGAAGAACTTCGTGCGCGGAGATGTCCGGACAGGAAATGCCCGCCGCCTGGAGCGCGTCGAATCCCGATGCCAGCGCGCGGAGGATCGTGATGGCCTCGGAAAGCGGGAGCGCCTTGCGGGCGCGCATGAGGTCGAGCAGGCTCGGGCCCTCAAGCCATTCGAGCGAGAGAAACGTGATGTGGCCGATGCGCTCGAGCGATAGGACCTTGCGCAAGGCCGGGGACTCGATCCTCAAGAGCGCCGTCACCTGGTCCTCGATGCGCGTGTAGGCTTCGGCCGACGCGAGCATTGAGGAGTCGAGCGCCAGCAGCGCGACAGGAGCCGACGTCTCCAGCATCTCGGCTTGGAAAACCCTACCGAAATCCGAGGCCTGCACCTCGCGCAGAATCCGGTAGCGCCCCCCAAGGACTGCCCCGGCCGCCAGCTCGACCGGGCCGGTGTCAGGTGCCTCCTCGAGCGCCTGGGTCTCGAAATCCGCCGCGACGGCAGGAGGCGCAGGGGACGCATGAGCTGGGGGGGAGCTCGCCGCCCCAGCAGCAGGAGCCGCCGCCAGGCAAGCCTCCACCTCACGGCGGAGCTCCAGAGGCGTCTGCGGGCGGGCCCCCGGGTCTTTGGCGAGCATGTGCCGCAGGAGGTCGAGCACCTGCGGCGACTGTTCGGAAAGCAGCGCGAGCGGAGGCTCCCGGTGCAGGTGCTGGCTCATCACCTGAGCGAGCGAGCCGCTGAAGGGGGCGCGGCCTGCCAGCATGTAATAGAGCGTCACCCCGAGGGAATAAATGTCCGAGCGCACGTCCAGGTCGCGCTCCTCAAGCTGCTCCGGGCTGGCGAAGTGGGGGGTCCCCAAAAACCCGCTGATCGTGATCGCCGCCGAATTTTCCTGTCCGGGACCCGTGGACTTCGCGAGGCCGAAATCAATCACCTTCACGGTGAATTCCTCGTCCTCGTCCTCGCGCACGAGCATGAGATTTGCAGGCTTGATGTCACGGTGGACAAGCCCCTGCTTTTGCGCTGCTCCGAGCGCGCGGGTGACCTGGAGCACGATCTGGAGGGCGGTGGCGGGAGGGGTCGCCCCGTCGCGCTTCATCATCGCCTCGACGGTTTCCCCGTCCACAAACTCCATCGCGTAAAAGCAATTCCCGTCCTCCTCGCCGAGGTGAAAAACCGTGGCGACATTCGGGTGGCGGAGCGCGGCCGCCGCACGCGCTTCGCGCAGGAACCGCTGGCGGGCGACATCGCTCGTCAGGTAGGCCCCGTTGATGACCTTCAGCGCGACGAAGCACCTGAGGTTTGTGTCGAACGCCTTGTAAGTGATCCCCATCGCCCCCCTCCCGAGCTCAAAGAGCGAGCCGTCCTCACGAAGGGGAACCTCAAAATGCTGGAAGCGGACGGGATCGGCCATCGGGGTGTCGCGCCAGGCTCAAGCCGGCCCGGGAAAGCTCTGCACAAACTGGACCTTGAAATCCGGAAACGACGAGACGATCTGGATTTTATAGTCGGGGAACGAGCTCACGATCTGCCACTTCCCCGGCTTGTCGGGAAACGAATCCACGATCTCAACCTTCAAGTCGGAAAAGCTGCTCACGACCTCGACCTTGTAATCCGGAAAGCTCTTCACAAACTGGATTTTCCCGTAAACCCGCGCCGCAATGGATTTTGGGCTTCCGGCGAGCGCGGCAGCTGGCCCGGTGGCAAGCGCGATAAGAAATGCTCTGCGTTTCATGGGATCGTCTCCGCACGGTTTATGGCATCAATGAGCAGCCGGATCGAGCCAAAATCCTCCTTATGCGGGGTGAGGACGATCCTTGGCAGGCCGGCAAGCTCATCGCGCTCCTCCGGGAGCGGGCCACCCTGCACGATCCGACCCTCGGCGATCAGCGCGCCAAACTGGGCATTCAACCAATCCAGCGCCTCCGGGGTCACCCGGCTTTGGATCCGGATCGCCATCCTCTCCCGCACCCAGCGGTAGGAGTGGAAGTTTTTGTAGAACTGCGTGATCACACGCACCGCCTCATCCGGGTCGTGGGTGATGTGGAAAAGGTGAAAATCGGTGGGCGAGACGAGCCCGAGATCGAGAAGGTCGTTCACGATGAACCTCCGCCACGTCTCCCAGTAGTGGCCGTTCTGCCTGTCGAGCATCACCACCGGAACGATCGGCATCTTGCCGGTCTGCATCAGGGTGAGGATCTCGCACCCCTCGTCATGGGTCCCGAACCCGCCGGGAAACAGGGCAAACGCATGCGTCTCCTTCGCAAAATTCAGCTTGCGCGTAAAAAAGTAGTTGAAGTTGATGAGCTTCGGATCGTCGTGGATCGTCACGTTCGGGTGCTGCTCAAACGGCAGCAAGATGTTGAGGCCAAAACTTTTCTCTGCCCCGGCGCCCTCCTGCGCCGCCCCCATGATGCCGACTCCGCCGCCAGTGATGACCATGAATTCCTTCTCCACCATTTTTTGAGCAAAAAGCTTGGCGAGTTTGTATTCCTCGGCCTCCGGCTTCGTGCGGGCACTCCCGAAGACCGCCACTTTCCGGATCCCGTGGTAGCCGGAAAACACGCGGGAAGCGTAGCGCATCTCGCGCAGCGCCCGGCTCATCAGCTTCAGCTCGGCGATCCCCGCCCGATCCTGCCCGAGCTGAAGCGACGTCTCGATCAGGTCGGAGATCAGCTCCCGGGCTTTTCCGGAAGCGACCTCCCCAGCCAGCTCCCGGATGCGTAAGTCTGTTGCCATTCTTCCGGCGAAGCTACCCGGAAACAAGATGCGCGTCCAAAAAGAAATCAATAGCCGCGCGCTTCCAGCGCCCGGGTGCAGGACGCGAAAGTTACCGAGGTAGGGCGGGACGTCCCCGGCCCGCCGCAGGAGGTCTGCCCCTACCTTTCAGCCCATGGTGGTAACTTTCCCGTCATGCACCCGATGCGCCCGCCCGCACGGTGCGGGATTGCATTTTGTGGCGCGGGGAAGTTAACTGGCCGTCCGATGGCGATCCGATATTTCAACTCGTTCTCCAGGCAGGTGGAGGAATTTGTCCCGCTCGAACCCGGGCGCGTGCGCTTATACACCTGCGGGCCAACAGTCTATAACTTTGCGCATATCGGAAACTTCCGCGCCTACATCTTCGAGGACCTCCTCCAAAGGCATCTCGAATACCGGGGGCTGAAGGTCGCCCGCGTCATGAACCTCACCGACGTGGACGACAAGACGATCCGGGGATGCCGGGCGGCTGGCATCCCGCTCGCCGACTTCACCAGGCCGTTCAAAACCGCATTTTTTGAGGATCTCGACACCCTGCGAATCAAGCGGGCCGACCATTTTCCAGAGGCCACGTCCGCCGACCATATCGCCCGGATGATTTTGATGATCTCGGCGCTCGTCGAAAAAGGCCACGCCTACCGCGCGGACGACGGGTCGGTCTATTTCCGGATCTGCTCGTTCCCCGCCTACGGCCGCCTCGCCCACATCGTCCTCGATGAGCTCCAGCCGGGTGCCCGGGTCCGCAGCGACGAATACGAAAAAGAGAGCGCGGGCGACTTCGCGCTCTGGAAGGCGCATGACGAGGCGGACGGCGACGTCTGGTGGGAAAGCCCCTGGGGGCGCGGCCGCCCGGGCTGGCACATCGAGTGCAGCGCGATGGCGACCGGCATCCTCGGCCCGCAGCTCGATATCCACTGCGGCGGAGAGGACAACATCTTCCCTCACCATGAGGCCGAAATCGCGCAGAGCGAGTGCGTCACCGGGCTCCGCTTCGCAAAATACTGGCTCCATTGCAAACACCTCCAGGTCGAGGGATCAAAAATGGCCAAAAGCGCGGGAAATTTTTTCACGCTCCGCGACCTGATGGAGAAGGGATGGACCGGCCGGGAGGTCCGGCTCGCGCTCCTCTCAGTCAAATACCGCGAGCCGCTCAACTTCACCATGGACGGGCTTGCGGCCGCACGCAGCGCGCTCGCCCGCCTGGATGAGTGGGCGGCAAGGATCTCGGAGGCCGCATCGGGCGGAGGTCAGGGCGCTGCCGCCGCAGCGGCCGACCCGCTGCCGCCGGACTTTCCAGAGATGGAGGCCTTCGGGGCCGCCCTCGATGACGACCTCAATATCTCGGCCGCCCTCGCAGCCGTCTTCGAGCTCATCCGCGAAACCAACCGCCGGATTGACGCAGGAAACCTCTCCGCCGCGCAGGCCGGGTCGCTCGCGGCCTGGCTGCGGGGCGCCCACTCGGTCCTGGCCCTCGAGCCAGAGCCCGACGCCATCCCCGGCGCCGTCGAATCCCTCCTCGCCCGTCGCGCCGGCGCCCGCGACGCCAAGGACTGGAAAGCGAGCGATGCCCTCCGCGACGAGATCTCCGCTCTCGGATGGACGGTTAAAGACACCAGGGACGGACAGAAGCTCCTGCGGGGATAACTAGAAAAACCCGCCGTGCCGAACAGCTTTCACGTCATGGCCAAGCCGATCGGGCCGATCTGCAACCTCGACTGCACGTATTGCTACTACCTGGAAAAGGAGAAGCTGTTCCCAAAAAGCGGAAGCTTCCGCATGAAGCCTGACGTGCTGGAATCGTATCTCCGCCAGCATATCGAAGCCCAAAGAACGCCGGAAATCATGCTCGCCTGGCAGGGCGGAGAGCCGACGTTGCTCGGGGTCGATTACTTTAGAAAAATCGTTGAGCTGGGAAAGAAATATGCCGGCGGGCGCCCGGTCCACCACGCGATCCAGACGAATGGGACAAGGCTCGACCACGAGTGGTGCCGGCTGTTCCGCGAGGGAAGTTTCCTCGTCGGCATCAGTCTCGACGGCCCGAAGGAGCTCCATGACACCTACCGCCTCGACAAAGGCCGGAAGCCGACATTTGACCGGGCGATGCATGGCCTCGGCCTCCTGAAAAAGCACAAGGTCGAGTTCAACACGCTCACGGTCGTCAACGCCAGCAACGGCAAGCACCCGCTCAAGGTTTATGACTTTTTGCGCGAGGTCGGCTCCGGCTACCTCCAGTTCATCCCCATCGTCGAGCGCCTGCCAGCCAAGGGAGGAAGCCCAAGGGATTTTGCCGCCCCGCCGGAGCTGGGGCAGCCGCCGTCGCCAGCAACCCGCTGGAGCGTCAGCCCGGAGAGCTACGGCGACTTCCTCATCCGGATTTTTGACCGCTGGGTGCGGCAGGATGTAGGGAAAGTCTTTGTTCAGATGTTCGACGTGTCCCTGGGAATCTGGTCGGGGGCCGGGCCCGGGCTCTGCGTTTTCCAAGAAAATTGCGGGCGGGCGCTGGCGCTCGAGCACAACGGAGACCTGTTCTCCTGCGACCACTTCGTGTATCCGAAATACCACCTCGGCAACATCATGGACACGCCGCTCGAGGCCCTGGCAAATTCCGCGCGCCAGCAGGCGTTCGGCCGCGCCAAGCAGGAGTCTCTTCCGAAATGCTGCCGCGCCTGCGACGTCCTGTTCGCCTGCAACGGCGAGTGCCCGAAACACCGCTTCATGAAAACTCCTGACGGAGAGGACGGGCTGAGCTACCTTTGCCCGGCCTACAAAAAGTTCTTCCGCCATGCGGACCCGTTCATGAGGCAAATGACTGCGCTGCTTCGCTCCGAACGCGCCCCGGCAGAAATCATGTCGCTCCTCCGGACCCAGGAAAGACTCCCGCCGCAGGGTCTCTGATCCCCGCCCAGCAGCCCGAGGGCAGACCGCCTCCCTATGGAGGGTGGTCGCCCCCGGCCACCTCGCCCAGCAGCCCGATGGCGGGCCGCCTCCCTTGGGAGGTTGGTTCGATCCATTGCCCATCGCGAGCCGTTTCACTCTCCTCTTTCCAAGAGCAGAATGTTGCTACATATTTCGCTTTTTCCGAATGGCTTCCAAACATTCCAAACAAAAAAAGAAGAAGAAGCCCGCTCCGCCGAACCCCGGAGTCGGCACAAAAAGCGCCTCCCCGCAAACACCTGAAATTTGGGCCCCGGCCAAAACGCTCGCATGGATTGGCTTTTCGGCCATCCTGCTCGCTTGCATCGCCTGGGTTGCGGCACATGCGTTTTTCGTGGATGCGGTGACCGTCCGGCTCTGCAACGAGGCGGATAAGAACATCCCCATAGAAAAGCGGATGCCGGTTTTCCTGAGCGAGATCGCGTTTGACGGATACACTTGGAACCGGCACGCAGAGCACCTCGGCGAGAACGGTGAGTGGCGTTTGCGGCATACAAATTTTGACAACGCGCCGGCCGGCCGCGAGCTTCACTGGAACTCGGCATTCATCTGGTATCTGCGGGGGCTCGGTGAAATCTACCGCGCGGCCACCGGCGACTCTCTGCACAACAGCATTTTTCGGGCGTCGATCTGGGCGAACCCGATCCTACTGGTCCTAGCACTCGGGATCTTTGCCACCCTTTCCGCCAGGCGGTTCGGGCCGCTCTGCGGGGCGGTGGTCGCGATCGGCATGCTGAGCGTTCCGACATTTTACGAGGGCTTTATGCCGGCATATCCCGACCATCACGGGCTGATCGCATTTACAATCCTCGGCATACTCTTCGGCATCGCTTGGGCGGGAGCCGGCTGGGTGCAGGCACCAGGTGGAGACGATTTCGCCCCGCCGCATTCCGTCCGACAAGCCCGGCACGGGATGGTTTTTTCTGCCATCTGCGGGGCTGCCGGCCTGTGGATCAGCGCCCTCTCGACTGCCATTGTTCTCGGAACAACCGGCGTGGCCGCCCTCGTAGCCGTTTTTTTCTACGGGCGCTCATCGAGCAAAACACCCGGCTGCGCTTTCGAGTCAAACCTGTGGAAGCTCTGGGCGCTCTGGGGCGCGGGGGGCAGCCTCTTCTTTTATCTGTTCGAGTATTTCCCCTTCAACATGGGCATGCGGATGGAGGTCAACCACCCGCTCTACGCGCTCGCGTGGCTCGGAGGGGGCTGGATAATCGCAGAGGTCAGCGAATGGCTGTGCGTGCCCAAAACTCGTTTCCCTTGGCTCAAACTCATCTGGCCGCTCGCGGCCTGCGCGGTTTTACCTACGGTCATCGTTCTCGGCGGACCGGAAATCTACATTCCCAAAGACGGATTCATGGACAGGTTATGGAAAAATATTGCCGAGCTTCTTCCCTTGGTCACCCGCATCAAACTCGGCGGCCTGACTTGGCAGATGGCTTTCGGCTGGTTCCCGGCATTTTTGGCGGTCGCCTTTCTTCTGCAGTTCTCGCGTCGGACCGGCTGCGGCACTCGGGCGGTTCTGGTATTCCTCTCCGTCCCGATTTTCCTGATCACCGCTCTGCAGTTCTATCAGGTGCGCTGGGGCATGCTGGCCGGCCCGCTCTACATTGCGCTGGCGGGGATTGTTGTTCCGCAGATCTGGAGGCTTATTCCACGGAAACCGCTAAGCCGTGGGCTGGCCGCAATCATCCTCCTGTCGTTCGGCTACATCTTTGTCGAGCCGTCTTTTAACAATGCGTTCCGAATCTCCTGGGCGCAGTTCCGCAGCGGCGACAAGGTTTCCATCACTTCAGGCCAGGGGCTCGCACTCCTTCACCGGCAGATGGCGCGCGCGATCCTCGACACCGCTGGGAACAAGCCTGTTGTCCTTCTCAGCAGCCCGAACAGCTCGTGCCTCCTCTCCGCGCTTGGTGGATTCAAGACGGTTGGGACACTCTACTGGGAAAATGTTGAGGGCCTGAAGGCTGCCGCCGCAGGCCTCAACGCACAGAGCGACGCCGAGGCACTCGCCTTCATGAAAAAGCACGGAGTCACGCATATCTCGCTCATGACCTGGGAAAATTTTATCGGCCCCTACTTCGGAATCCTTTACCCGAAGCCTGTCCCGGGGAAATCCTACGAAAAATCCTTTGGGAAGCGCGCGTTATTCGACAGGATCATCCCGCCTTGGGCCCGGCCGATCGCCTTTCCGCCAAACGACCTATCCAAAGGGCTGCAGCAGGCCGTCCTCTTAATCAAGGTCGCCCCCGAGCAAGGTCTCAACGAGGCGAAATTCCACATCGCCCGGTTTGCACGCCTCGTCGAGGGCAACCCGGTCACCGCAGAAATCTCATTTAAGGAAATCCTGGACACCGAACCGGGGAACGGCGCTGTCCGCATCGAGCTCGCCGACCTCTACCTCTCGCAGGGACGCCACCGGGAAGCCGCAGACCAATCCCTCGCCGCCATGAAAAACCTCCCGACGGATGCCCGAAAATCCCTTGCCGGCCAGCTCGCCAATAGATTCATCGCCGCAGGCAAACCGGACCTGGCTGCCGAAATTCTTAAGGCTGCGGAAATGCCTGCTGGTGCGAATTAGCCAGCACATCGGGACGCTCTCGTGAAGTCTTAGCCATCCGCCATGAACCCGACAATAGAGCCCCCGGAAGTCACCATTGTGATGCCCTGCCTGAACGAGGCGGAAACGCTCGCAGAATGCATCGCCGCCGCCAAGGCCGGATTCGCATCTGCCGGAGTTGAGGGGAGAATTCTCATCGCCGATAATGGAAGCACAGATGGCTCTCAGGGCATCGCCGCCACGCATGGCGCACGTGTTATCAACGTCGCCGAGCGCGGCTACGGCAACGCGCTCCGTGCCGGGATGGCGGCGGCTTCAGGCAAGTTCCTCATCATGGGCGACGCGGATCTGAGCTACGATTTTTCGAAGATCGCGCCGTTTGTTGAAACGCTCCGCTCCGGCGCGGATCTGGTCATGGGTTGCCGGATGCCTTCGGGCGGCGGGAGCATCGATCCGGGTGCGATGCCGTGGAAACACCGCTGGCTGGGAAATCCCCTGCTCACGCTCATCGGGCGCATCCTCTTCCGATGTCCGAGCCATGACTTCCACTGCGGCCTGCGCGCCCTGACCAAGGAGGCATTTCACAAGATGGATCTGCGCACGAGCGGCATGGAACTCGCTTCGGAAATGGTCATCAAGGCCTCCCTGCGCGGCCTCAAGATTGAGGAGGTTCCGATCACTCTTCACAAAGACGGCCGGTCGCGCCCTCCTCACCTGCGAAGCTGGCGCGACGGATGGCGGCATCTTCGGTTCATGATGCTGTTCTCGCCACGCTGGCTGCTGCTCTATCCGGGCATCGCAGCAATGCTGCTGGGCGGAGCCTTTTTCCTCCGCCTGCTCGTCGGGCCGATTCGGGTCGGCACGGTCAACTTTGACCTCAACTCCCTCGAGATGGCCGGGATGGTATTTCTGTTCGGCTACCAGATGATCCTCTTCGCCTGCTTCGCCCGCATCTTCGCATATACGCGGGGCTTCCTGCCGGACAACCACGCCTTGTCCCGGGCATTCGGCTTCTTCACGCTCGAAAAAGGCCTTGTCGGCGGTGCAGCCGTTTTCGTCGCCGGCTTCTTCGTCATCCTCTTCGCCCTCTTCGGATGGGCGTCCACCGGCTTCGGCAACCTCAACCCGCTCGAGACGACCCGCACCGTGATGGCCGGGCGCACGCTCGCCTCGGTCGGCCTCCAGACTATCCTCTTCAGCCTGATCTTCAGCTACCTCGGAGTGGACGACAAGTCCCGCTGACGCAGAGAAAATTCTAGCCTCCCGCGAAGCCGCCAAGACGCGAAGGGACGGAAGAAGTTTACCGCGGAGGAAAATGGAGTTGTCATCGCCCCGGTCACCCCGCGACAGGTCGTGAAAGACGCCTTCGCAGCCAAACTCACTGAGGATGGTCAGATCTGGATTGACATGCTGGACCATCCCAACCTTCTTTCCCACACTTACCACCGCTCGGTTTTTTCTGCGGTTCTCCGACCTGCTACCGACCTGCTACCGGCCTGCGAAAGCGACACGGCTATGCCAAGGAAATTGGCCGCCCATATTCTCTCAGGGGCTTCCTGCGCAGTTACGAAATATCCTTGATTGACACCGGAGCGCGTGTGACGCAATAGTGTCTCACAATGAAAACGGCCACGATCCGCGAGTTGAGATCCCATTTCCCCCGGCTGGAAGCCCTGCTTTTCGATGGCGAAAGCATTGCCATTACCAAGCGCAAGCGCATTGTGGCAACCCTCGTCCCTGCTGGGAATTCGGTTCGGCCCGATTTCCGGGGACGCTTCGGCGCTGCAGCCCCGGCCGGCGGGCGGATTGAAGACAGTGCCGTAACCATTCTTTCCAAAGAGCGAGGGGAATGACCTACTGCGATTCCAGTTTTCTGCTTGCCCTGCTTCTTCCCGGCGATTTCTTTCACTGTCACGCAACCCCGCTGGCATCGCATTTCACCGAGAGCATTCCTTACACTCTTCTGGCGGAATTAGAGGTTGCGAACACGATCCGCCGTTTAGCGCGGGAGGGCCGTATCACACAGGCGGTTCATGACTCCGCCTTCCGACAAATCGATGCGGATCTTTCCGACGGGATTCTTGCCCGGCGGGACATCCCGCAAAGCGAACACTTCAGAAAAGCGAGGGACCTGTCGAAACGGCATACCCCGAAGATTCCGGCCAGATCCTTGGACATCCTGCAAACGGCAGCGGCCCTCTTGCTCGCTGCGGACTCTCTCCATTCCTTCGATGACCATCAGCGGAAACTCGCCAAAGCCTGCGGGTTGAAGGTCTTCCCGCAAACCATGCCAAAACAGGAGAAAAATCCCCGCCTGAAAACTGACAACTGACGACTGCAAACCCTGCACACTCACCCCCAGTTTCACGGCTTATTCCATTTTCCCCTTTCAAGTTTCAGCTTTAAGCTTTTCCGTGTTTCAGCTTTTCTCTTCCCGTGCACCCCGCCTACTTCCCCGTCTTTTTCTGGAGCCTTGTGATTTTCGCAAGCTTCCTCGGTTATGGAGAAATCCTCCGCCGATGGATCAATCGCCGGGAATTTGACGACATCGGCTGGGGGCTCACTGCGGCTTGGGGGATGGCTGTCACCCTCGCCCTCGGCGGGCTCCTCATGGCCTTCCGACTGGCCAAGGCCCAGAATCTCACGGTCCTCGTCCTCGTCGGCGCGGCCGCCGCCGCATACTTCGCGACCCAATTGCTAGTCCCTTCCGGCAATTCCAAATCCAAAATCCCAAATTCAAAATCTTCCTCTTCGGGTTTTGGCTTCTCTTCCCTCCTCCTCTTCGCCCTCGCCGCCCTCGCATTCGCCTCCTCGATCATGTGGCCACTGCAGATTGATCCGAACGATGACGTTGTCTGCTACCTTTTCTTCCCTCAAAAGATTCTTCAGACCGGAACATTGATCGAGCCGTTTAACTTCCGCCGCATGGGAACCTACGGTGGGCAGGCGCTTCTTCAGGCATTGGTGATGATCGTTGGCGGCGAGAGGAACGGGCATGTCCCGGATCGCGGATTCGGAATTCTGATGCTTTTCGGAATGCTTTTGCATCTTTCGAAGGGAATTCCCAGATCGCTCGGCCTGCTCCGGTTTTTCGCGGTCGGCTGCCTGTTTTTTATTGCGGTTCCCCGCATCAATACTGGGAGCCATCTCACCGGTGGGGCGATGATTCTGGCGCTGATCCTGACCCTTTCCAAACTGCCGAGCCCGGCTTGGGCGGGGTGGAAGGCTTACCTTGCGCCAGCGTTGCTCGTGGCAGCCACCGGGTCGCTTCGCATGACCTATTTTCTCTGTATCGTAGGCATCGTCGCCTTCGAGCCGATCATCAGGTATTGGACAAGTTCCGGTAACTTTGCCTCCGGAAAGGAGCGTGGGCGTCCCGCCCGCATGGATAAAGATGGCGGGCAAGATGCCCGAACTCCTATTGGCGCGGCGCTCATGAATGCCTTCGCCTCCGTCTTTCCAATCGCCATTGGTTCGCTTGTTATCCTGATCCCTTGGATGTGCGTCCTTTGGCAGTCGAATGGCACGCCGATGTTTCCTCCGTTTCTGGGGACGATAAATCCGGAATTTATCGTTTTAGGCAACAAGGGAGGCGCGATCTTTGATGCAGCACATGCTTTGGCATATCTGTTCACCCCAGATGCGCTCGCTCTGATCTTCTGTCTGGGACTGGTTGCTTTCGCTGGCAACCGCCCGCTGGCTTATGCGGCCGCGACTGTGGCTTTCTTTGTCTCTTGGTATACTTCTTATAAGTTCGGCGTCGCAGTATTGTCCGAGGGGTACCGTTATACGTTTCCGATGTTGATGCCGGTCGCATTGTGGATGGTTATTTCGGCACTAAGCAGTGATGAGCCAAAAGAGGCCCCCCCGGCTTTTCGGATCTTGCTTCCCGTTGTTCTCGTGCTCGGCCTGCTCCTGGCATTGAACCTTCCCAATGCCGGACGCGAGTTGGGAGTCCAGGTGGAAAGCCTGCCTCAGCAGATCTACTCTCGAGATCCGCTGGTCAATTCCGCCCTCACCAAGGCCGATCGGGAACTGCAAAAATACACCCCGCCCGGCAGCAAAATCTTCGCTGCGGTGGACACCCCCTACGGATTCGATTTTTCGAGAAACGAAATCTACACCGCCGACTTTCCGGGCGGCTCTGCAATAGGAAAATGGCCGCTTTTTCAGGGGCCAAAAGCCCTTGCAAAATACCTCTTAGAGCAAGGCTTCAAATACATCATCGCTTCGGATTTCGACAATGCCATGCTCCTCTACACACGCAAGCACTGGAGGGAACACCAGCGGCCGGAATGGTTCTTCAAGGAAGTCAACGGAAAATACTTTCTGGATTTTATGGATAATGTGGATGCTATCGCGAAAAATGGTCGCGTTGTAGCTACTGCAGCAAACCTTAGGCTGATCGAACTTAACCCCCGTGCGCTTCCATGAAAGTTTCCCTATTTAAAGGCGCGAGGTGCCGCGCGTGGTTTGTTTTCGACCCCGCATACACATCCGAAAGCCTGAGAAATAGCACGCTAGGCTTTGGCAGAAAGTGAAAGGGAGTTGGCGGATTTTTGAACCTTGGGTCGCCATCTGGATTCGGTTTCCAGAATAGGTGCCCCTTACGATACGCAAAAAAATCAGTGGCGCGAGGCATAAGTCCAAAAGCGGTAGAATCATTAGCTTCCACGGCGCATGCCGCCCCAAGAGAACGATACGGGTTTCCAAGAGATCTTTTAAATATGCTTTGGGATCCGAAAAATGAGCAAAGGCACCCGATTGCCGACCCAAAGGGCTGCAGTGATGAAGTACAAGCGTATTTTCGTCTTGGTAGAAATGATATCCATTCTCTTTCAACATAAGACACAGATCATTATCTTCATCCCTCGGAAGGGTTTCCATAAATCCATTGGTTTCCTCGAAATCCTTACTTCTTAAAAGGAGATTGCTCGTCGCAATTGCATCTACTTGCACGGGTCGGAACTCAGTAGCTGAGATACACCGATTCAGGAAGATAAAGTTCGGAAGGATTTCGAGCTTCTGAATCAGACGCTCTTCACCGACTGTCTCCCAAACCCCACCTACGCCGACCGTCTGGGGGTTTCTTAGAAGAATCTCCACCATGTGCATGAGGCAATCTGGGGCTATGATCTCAGTATCGCTATCTAGAAACCAGATGAAATCACTTTGGGTCCGGTTGATTGCTAAATTTCTTGCAACGGCTGGCCCTCTCCCTTTTTCCTGTCGGATAATTGTCAGGGAAAACTTTTTTAAACTCCACTTTGTTGCAGAAGAGACCGGCGGGGTGCTCTCATCGTCAATGATCGTTACCAAAAGTTCTAGATTCCCTAAATTCAGGGTTTCTAGGCTTTGAAGAAGTGTGTCTACCTCTTCGATTCTATTATGGACCGGGACGACAAGATGAACCACATGGCCTGATCTGCTGCATGCCTGGAAGTTTTTGGGTTCCATTAGCTATGAAAAAGATTTCGTGCTACGGACGGCAAAATCTGAGTGAAGACAGCTGTTTTGGAATTCTCAAGGCTATTAGCAATGAAACACCCGTGAAGACAATCGCACCTTTCTCTCTTGATACAGGCACACTCCAGCTTCATTTGCCCGCCTGCCAATGCCAGTTGAACGTTGAAATCAAACTGCTTAAGGTGAACTACTTCCCCCCGATGCTCACAGGCACGCACGCTACCTGAACCATCGATCACCATGATCTTCCTACCAGCAGTACAAGGAACGGGCCAGAGTCTTCCCAACAGGCGGTTCCTCTTGATTTGCGCCATACTGTGATGGTATGCACAAACTAGGTGTCGCGTGAGTTTGTGCGGGAGATGATTGAGAGGCCAAGGGGGCCTACTCGATTGCCTGCCTTTCGCATACAGTCTGGAGGAATAGCCACTCAAACGAAGGTATTCGTCCGCAATGGCCTGACGTTCTATTGATTGGTGCTGGGCTTCCGATACGGTGAGATCCCTGACAATCTCAAGGGTATGCTCATCCAGGGCAAAATTCTGGAAAAAATAGTCTATGGTTGCTTGGATCCCGTGGATGTTGTCGGGCGTCACCACACTGTTCACCCGCACACGGAGATTCGGGTACTGCTTTTGCATTTCCGAAAGATGCCCGATGGTCTTGCATGCATTCTGAAAAGACCCTTTCTTGCCTCGAATCGTGTCGTGCACCTCCTCCAGTCCATCCAAGGAAAAGCCAATCGTCAGAACCACCTCGTGGTTTTGCTCCAAAAACGAGCGGCACGTCTGGTCGGTTTTTTCAAGAAACCAGCCGTTGGTCGGGATGTAAATTGTAGAAATCTGGTTGTTACTTGCAAATGCCAAAAGAACCTGATCCAAATCTCCACGGACAAAAGGCTCCCCCCCGGAGACCAGCAGTGCTCGGAAGGAACCTATACTTTCGCTTACCTTCAAGATGTTTTCCAATGATATGTCTTTAGAAACATTCAGGTTTTCCGCATAGCAACAGAATCCACAGCGAAGGTTGCACGCATTCGTAACGAATAGAATGAGCGAGTCTAACCCCTCTGGATTAAAGACGCGTCCAACTTTGTGCATAATTCCCTCAGACATCGGTTGGAGCGAGGCCGCTTGCGTTGACGCATTGCACCCAATCGGGCGGCGCTGTTGTGTGGTTGTTGGCACAGAATTGTGTGCGGCCATCTGGCCAGTTGTTTCCTAGGTCGAGGCTGGATATGGGCAGTACCATATATTGTAGCTTGCAGTATTGGGATGAAGAGTCAAGCACCCACAGGTTCATGATTCGAATTCGGCTTTCAGAAGATGCTGCTCAGGCGGAACAGCAATCCTCCGGTTCCGGTCTCCCCTGTATGGGCTCCTGAACGTTGAAGACAATGAGCCTTCGCAAACAACCACCGTAGTTCCGAATGGCACTAAGATAAGCCGACTTTTGAATGGTTTTTGACTTCGATTTTTCGATTGGTCAAGGGCTTGGTTGCATGGCGCGGCCTAGTCATCCGACGATAGTCTTTCGGGCGGCGTTTTTTGATGCGAGGTTCGCTTCGGCCGGGGCGATGAGGGGTGAGATCACGGGCGATGGCAAGCAGCATCTCCTCAACCAACGCTGAGATTGTTCTAGGTTTGTCTTCGGCCCCGCATGTGGCGTTGGCGAACTGGCGTACGGTATCCAGGCAGCCTTTGAAGGAGAGGCGGTTGAGATCGACATCGTGAGTGAGGGCGGCCTTTTGCATCACGCAACGGATGAGATTATAGGCGATGAAATGCATTTTCAGTTCGCGTTCAATCATCTCCGGGCTCAGGCAGCGCAGCACGTCCATGTTGAGATGAATTTTGATCTCACGAAAATGGAGTTCGATGCCCCAGCGTCGGAAATAGAGATCGGCGAGGTCGGCAGCTGGAATGGTTGCATCCAGAAGCGTGGTGACGATCGTCACGCTCTGGGTGCGAAAACCCGGACGGGCGATGGTGTAACGGACGACGCGAACGGGAATGCTTTCGGGCAGGAGAGCGAACTCTTCGGGCGTCTGCGCGGGGGTGCGATGCACGGGGCGTTTCCAGGTAATAATCACATCGAAGTTCTGGGCTTTTGGGAGCTGAGCCGTGATCGCCTTGCGCATCCTTGTCTCTGGCAGGCGCATCAGCGAATCCACCCCGCGAGCGAGCAATCGGGAGAAGGTAGCGAAAGAGCAAAATCCTCGGTCAGTGACAGCCAAATCACCCGTTTTGAGTACGCTCCAGAGGTCTTAAAAAAGCTTACTTTCGTGGGTGTGGATGTCGCCGTAAGCCGCCTTGATAAGGGCACCGGAGAGCAGGCAGAAGATGCCGACAAGATTCATGGCAGGGAAGCCACAGCCCGGCTTTTGGCACTTGCTTTGAGGCCATTTGGCCTGGTTGGCCGGTGTGTCAGGCATCGAGATGCCCGTTCCGTCGACGAGTCGAACGTGGCGGCCGTACCAGAGCTTGTCGTGAGGGATATGTCCTTGCAGGCGATCGACGAGATGGGCGTTAATCTTGTCTGTAACATCCAGAGGGATTTTTGCGCGGGCTTGGCAGTAGGCGCTGTTGGCGGGACTCATGGAGGCGTCTTTCTCGCGTGGGAATTTGCGGCGAACGAAAGCCATGACCTTGCGGACGGCTTCGCGACAGGAACCGTTGGGAGTTTGAACCTGATCGAAAAAGCTCCAGAAAACGACATCCAGCGAAAAGATGCGCCTGCGACTGTTCTCGCCGGAGGATTTCGGAGCGAGCAACGCTTGGGGAATGTAGGAGCCAAAGGCCTTGCGGAGCTGGGAAAGGGAGCTGCCCTGCGAAAGCTTTGAGAAAGCTTCCGTGAGGGCCGAAACCGAAGGTTTGCCAAAAAGTAGGGGGCCGAAAGCCTGAAAGAAAGGAGTTGCGCTGCGCATAAACAGTGCGTATGCGTACGCACTGTTGACATCAAGGATAAAATGCGAAATACAGTGAAAAAAACACCTCTGACTCCCCGTGAAATCCGGCAGCTCGAAACTCGTTACCGCGCTCTGGCTTCACAGCTTGGGAGCATGGAATCATTGAGCCAGGGAAGTGTCATGCCTCAGCCGCCAAGGGCGTGGAGATGGACGAGAAAAGTCAGCGGAAAAACTGTCAGCCTCGGATTATCGTCCGGGAAAGCCGAAAAAATGAAGCAGGCCATAGCCAACCACCGAGCACTGGATAAAATCATCGAGGAGATGCGCGAAATCACCCAGAAACTGATCCTGGAAAGTCCAGAAACCGCCTCAGTTCCCATCCGCAAAAACCATCCCAAAGTCGGCTTATCTTAGTGCCATTCCACCGTAGTTCCACGTCGGATTCGCCTCCGTTGGCGGAAGAGATCGTTCCGATGGCAGACAGCTGGCGTCACCACCTCCCGAGCAGCGAGGCTTACGGGGAGTGTCGTGAAGCATGCGCTGGGTGGAAGCGGTCGTGTAATGACCGACAACCCGATATCTCGCCACTCTTCAGCTTACTGCTCTCAACTTTCCGCTTTCCGGTTTTCTGCGTTTCTGCTTTTCTTCCGCCGTGCATCCCGGCGAATTCTTTTTCCTCCTCTGGAGCCTTGTCATCCTAGTCTCCTTCTGGGGCTACGGCGTGGCACTCCGCTGCTGGCTCAACCGCAAAGAGTTTGAGGATCTCGGTTGGGGGCTCACCATGGCTTCAACAGCGCCTTGCTGCTTTACACTCGTAAGCACTGCTCGGAGCATCAACGTCTGGAATTGTTCTACACGGAGGCCTGGAGTAGATATTCGCTCGACTTCATGGACGGCACCGACGAGTTTGGGCGAATGCAGCGCATTGTCGCCACAGCTGCGAACCTCCGCTTGATCGAACTGGACCCGAATCATGACCGTCTCCCTTTTCATTCCCACGCTCAACGAGCGAAAAAGCATGCAGCAAATCATGCCGCGCGTAGATGCGAGTCTCTTCTCCCAGATCTTGGTTTCTGATGGGAACTCAAAGGATGGAACCGCCGACTACGCCCGGTCGCTGGGCTATGATGTACACCTGCAGACGCAAAAAGGCATCCGGTTCGCCTATAGTGAGGGCTGGCCGCAGTTGACTGGGGATTATGTGATCACCTTCAGCCCTGACGGCAACTGCCTCCCTGAAGACCTGCCCCGTCTGATCAATAAAATCACGGAGGGTTACGACATGGTCGTAGCCTCCCGCTACCTTCCTCCAGCGAAGAGCGAGGACGATGGGCTGGTCACGGGCTTCGGGAATTGGCTCTTTACCCGCACTGTGAACTTCCTCCATGGAGGGCGCTACACCGACGCGATGACGATTTTTCGGATCTACCGCACAAACTTGTTCTACGAGCTTGGGCTTGAGAACAACTCAGCGTATTCGCTCCCCGAGTGGCTCTACTTCACCCGAATGGGTATCGAACCGCTCCTCTCGGTGCGCGCTGCACGGGCTTCTTGCAAGATTGCTGAGATACCTTCAAATGAACCCAAGCGGATCGCCGGCGACGCCAAGGTGGAGATCCTCCGCTGGGGAGCTGCCTACTACACCCAGTTTTTCTTGGAGCTGGGTTGGAAACCAAAAACTTAATCTTTGAGCAGCTTCCGTTTCAAGCGGATTTTTGCCATTTCCTCGACGTTCCGTCGTTCCTATGAGCCGAACTTCTGTTCGACAAGAGCGAGATATGGCTCGTGGGTAAAGTAGAAGATGAGGAATTTCATGAATCAGCTCCTCTCCATCTTCGTAATGGTTCTAGGAGGAGATGGCAAGCAGGGAGGCGGGAGTCATGGCAGAAGTTTCCGGAGGCAACCTTGGAGTCCAGACGCGGTGATATTTTCGGACAGCGGGAATTCGGCCTCTCGGGGAGTGATCACGTAAAGGTGATCGAGCCGGAGATCGGCGATGGCCACGTGCATGGACTTGGTGCTACGTGGCGCGTCGGCAACCTTGCACTCGAACCCAAGGCGTTTCCCGTTATGGAACAGAAGGAGGTCGAGCTCGGCCCCGGCGTGCGTGGCCCAGTAGAACGCCTGGGACCGCGCCGCGACACCGCAGATTTGTTCGATGGCGAACCCTTCCCAGGATGCCCCGAATTTCGGGTGTGCGAAGAGGGCATCCATCGAGGGCACATCCAGAAGCGAGTGGAGAATTCCGGTGTCGCGCAGATAAACCTTGGGGGCTTTGACCTGCCGTTTCATCAAATTCTCCTGCCATGGCTGGAGCTGGCGCAACATGAACGTGCCGGTGAGAATATCCAGGTGGGATTTGACGGTGCGCGACGACTCTCCCAGCCCGCCCGCAACCGAAGAGGAATTCCATATCTGACCGTGGTAATGCGCGCAAACCGTCCAAAGCCGCCGGAGCGCGGCGGGCGGGATCCCGATGCCGAATTTTCTCAGATCCCTCTCTAGGAATGTCGCTGTAAAATCCTGCAGCCAGACCCGTGCGTCCTCGTCGTTTCGCGCCAGAAAGGATCGTGGAAACCCCCCGCGCCACCAGAGGGCGTCCTGCGCTCCATCCACCTCGTCCAACCCGAACCCTGACATCTCCAGAAATTCCACGCGACCGGCAAGGGATTCCGACGCACCGCGAACAAGATCCGGCGAAGCACTTCCCAACAAAAGAAATTTTGCCGGAGTCGGACGCCGGTCGGCCAACACCCGCAAGACCGGCAGCAATTGCGGCATCAGTTGAACTTCGTCGAGAACCACAAGTCCGGACTGCCTCTCCAGATAGAAAAGCGGCTCCGCCAATCGCGCTGCGTCACCGGGGTTCTCCAAGTCCAAAAAGACCACGTCCGAGCGGGATTTGCAGAAGTCCCGCGCCAACGTCGTCTTCCCGCACTGCCGAGGTCCCAAAATCGCCACGACCCCCGACCGCTCCACCGCACCGTGAAGTATCCTCAGAATTTTGGAACGATCAATATGAGACATGCTTGAAATATTGCCGCGCCTTTTCTGTTTTTCAAGGGTATATTCATTTCCGCTCGAGGATGTAAAACGGGAGCCGCCTATTGTCGCAACTCGAGGTGATTCGATCCATGTCGGCCGCATGAGATTGCAGGCAATATAATCCTCGTAATCGACTTTTGGTCGAAGGCTTAGAAGGGCGGATTTGATTTTATAGAATTCCTGCTCCTGGGCTTTCTTTTCGGCGGTTATTGGCAGTTCGCTGCTGAACAAACCTGCGAAGACAATAAACCCGGGAATGGCAAGCATAAGCGGCCATCGGAGATAACTTCTGACCCCGGCAGTCTCCATCACCCGGGCCGTGGCTTCGACCGGCACAGCGAGCAGGAGGCAAATTCCCGGCAGGAGAAATATCTGCATTTATCTTTTGTGAAGGGCTCAGCTATTTTTCGTTCGTTGGGAGCGGCCCGAATTTTAAATCCAGCGCGGGGAAGAGGATTCCGAACGGTGTGCGGATTCCTTCGCGCGACATGCCAAGCTTTTCAAGGATCGCCGAGACGCCGGACTGGTTGTCTGTCGAGATCAGCCGCTCGTTGATCACCACCGCGCCGAGCGCCTCTGTGGGATCGAGCTTGGCGCGAGACTCGTCGAGTTGCGGGCCGGGAAACGGGATCCATGAGGCAGTTGGAAATGCGATCCCCTTGCGCTCTGCGTAGTAGAGAGAATTCGGGTTCCAGTCGTTGCCGACAATCAGGATCGTGCGTCCGGGTGGAACAATTTTCTGAACCGGCTTGCGCCATGCCTCGTCGAATTGCTCGCGCGTCGGCAGCGACTGCAAGATCGGCAGGAACCGCTGACTCCAGGCAACAAAGCCGGAAACCGCTATCGTGAGAGCAAGCACCAAAGCGACAGCCTGCGGCCAGATGCGCCCTGGACGGCATTCCCAGATCCCCGCAAGCGCGGTCCCCACGGCGAGAAGAAGCCAGATCCCGTTCGCGCACCAGTAGTAGCTGTGCTCAAAGTAGAGGTTGGTGAAAATGACCGGCCCGCTGGCAAAGCCTGCCAGGAAAATCAGGATCAGCGGGATCCGTTTCGGCGATGAGATCGCCCCAGCAACCAAAGCGAACACCATCAAAAATGGCCCGGCGACCGGAAACGGGACAAGCAACTGGTCGGTAATATGCCGCCAGATGTGCTCCCAGGTTGCGGGATCGAGCTTTTGCTGGAGCGTGCCGTAGTTCCATTGACTCTGGTGGGGAGACGAAACGACAAAGAGCTCGCGAACGAACGGATTCAGCATTTTCAGCGAGTCTCCATAATCAAGCCAGAGCTTGGTGGGAATAAATGGAAGCACCGCAACGATGCCGGAACCGGCGATCCACCGCCAGTCGCGCCACTTCGGTAGGCCATCAGAAAACAGAACAATGAGACCTGCAACGCCGACAGCAATCGCCCATGTTGACGCCTTGCAAAGCGCCGCCATGGTTCCGAACGCCAATGCTGCCAGCAGCCACCTCCAATCGCGCACCCTGTACCCCGCCACAACACACGCCACCATGCCAAGGGCAAAAAACAGGCCGGTGGTTTCGATCATGAATGCCCGCCCCCAATACAGGTAGAGGGGACTGGAATAGATCAGAACACCCGCGAAGTTCCGCTGTGGGCTTGTAAAGTTTAACAGACCGAGCATCCACCAAGACGGCCAGATGCATGCCATCCAGAATAAAATAGAAATCAGCTTACCACTTTGGTCGAGGCTAATTCCGGAGATGTTATGCCATCGTGCAACAATCCATTGATAAATGGGCGACTCCATTGGAGCCTGCCACGGCTTTCCGAGCACCGGTGTAATGTAGTTCAAAAACATTCCCGGATCTTTGGCCATATAGTAGGTCGAAATGGCAGTTTGGGTTTGACGGAACGAGTGCATATCTAGCAGAGGCTTTTCCCTTTGTCTGGTCATCGCCCAAAGAGACGTAACAAGCACAACAGCCAGGACCAACCCCGGCAGGAGATTTTTCAGATATTTCTCCCAGCTGGCAGCGATACCAATATTTTTAGATGGCGCTGCCTCCCTGCTTTTCTTCTCTACGGATTTTCCTCTTTTAGTCGCTTTCATTCGCCCTCCTTTTGTAGTCCCCCCGTGAGAAATATTTTTCCAGCCAGACGTAGAGGCAGATAAAAAGGTAGCGGGATCCCATCTCCTTGATTTTCAGCTTCGTGACTCCGCTGCGGCGGTTGCGCCAGGTGATGGGGATAACTGCGAAGGAATATCCTCGCACTATCGCCTTGAGCGGTAGTTCGACCGTGATATTAAAATGCGGCGATAGAATCGGGCGCACGCCTTCGATCACCTCTCTCCGGTAGGCTTTAAACGCATTGGTCGTATCGTTGAGGCCGTGGCGGAAGAGCGCGCGGATAAACGCGTTCGCCATGCGGTTGAGAAAAAGCTTCAGCGGCGGGTAGTCGATGACTCGGCCGCCCCGCATAAACCGGCTCCCGAAGACGCAGTCGAATCCCTCGTTGAGCTTCTCCCAATAGCGGACGACATCGACGCAATCGTCAGATTCGTCGGCCATCAGGAGGACGATCGCATCACCCGAGACGGCATCGAGGCCGCAGGTAATCGCCCGGCCAAACCCGTGAGGACCAGGGTTCCGGATGGGGCGGAGAACAGGGG
>Ga0194058_10000229_pt1 | contig 25399 bp, 23 predicted proteins | sample SepL4417m_MetaG_FD_155490 | JGI IMG/M metagenome (GOLD analysis project Ga0194058, IMG submission 155490) | Anoxic zone freshwater microbial communities from boreal shield lake in IISD Experimental Lakes Area, Ontario, Canada - Sep2016-L442-17m | ecosystem: Environmental > Aquatic > Freshwater... | reverse complement strand
GGGGAGTCCGTTGCCCTCGCCCCCTGCCTTTTTCCCAAAGGGCGAGGGGGGGAATCTGCTTGCTTCCGTGGTATTAAGCCAACACATTGGCGACTTGGAAAGTACGCTAAGCGTAAGTGTCTTCCGTCGAGCAATCGATGATCTGCTGGAATTCTTTGCGGTGAAACCGCAGGCGATTGCTTGTGACCTGCACCCGGATTACGCTTCGACTCGATATGCCGAAGAATTGGCTTGCGGGTTGAGAGTTTCCCTCGTGCGCGTGCAGCATCACCATGCCCACGTAGCCGCGTGCATGGCGGAGCATGGATTGGAGGGTCCCCTGCTGGGGCTTCCTTGGGACGGCACGGGCTACGGCCAAGACGGCACCCTCTGGGGCGGCGAGGCCCTCTTGTGCCACGGTGCGGAATATCATCGCGTGGCCCATCTGCGTACCTTCCCACTGCCCGGCGGCGATCAGGCTGCCCGCCAGCCGCGGCGGGCAGCACTGGGGCTGTTGTACGAAATGTTGGGGCCTCGGGCATTTGAGGGCAGACAGGTTGAAAACCTATCCCACGTCATCGACGACTGGTTCTCGGAATCCGAGCAACAGACCCTCGCCGCCATGCTTGGCCAGGGACTGAATTGCCCTCGTACCAGCAGCATGGGTCGGCTCTTCGACGCGGTTGCCGCCTTGTGCGGACTCGGGCAGGAAATGACCTTCGAGGGCCAAGCGGCGATGAAACTGGAATTCGCCGCGGAGGCCGAAGTCACCGAATCTTATTGCATACCGCTTCAGGCGTCCGCAGGCGGACTCATCGCCGATTGGGAACCGATGATCCGGCAAATCCGAGACGAACGCCTCCGGGGCGAACCGGCCAGCCAAATCAGCGCACGTTTCCACAATGCCCTCGCCGGCTTGGCCCTTGACTTGGCTAACGCAGTTCATTGCGACGAAGTTGTGCTCACCGGCGGTTGCTTCCAAAATAGCCTGTTGACTCGGCGGGTCCGACAGCGTTTACTGGAAGGTGGGTATACCGTGTATTCTCATCAGCGAGTTCCGCCCGGCGACGGCGGGATTGCCCTGGGACAAATTTTCGTCGCCGCCCAACAAATGCAAGGATCGATCGATGTGCCTGGGAATTCCCGGTAAAGTGGCCGAAACGTATTTGCAGAACGACCTACCCATGGCCAAGGTCGAGTTCGGCGGTATCCGCAAGGAAATCTGCCTTGTTTACGTCCCCGAGGCCGTCGTGGGTGATTATGTCATCGTACACGTGGGCTTTGCCATCAGCCGCGTGGATGAGAAAGAAGCCGAGGAGATATTCTCGTATCTGGAACAGATTGAGGAAGCGGGGAAGCAGGAATGCGGCAGCTAGCCTATTCCTGCGGTTCGCCGATCTGGCGAAGATAGCCACCGAGCCGGGCCTGCAAGTCGAGGAGGTTTTGCCATTGCCGCTGCTCAAGTGTGATGCGATCACCCTTCTCCTTCTTGACGGTTTGGAGCAGGCCCCGCAATCGCAGGTGGAAATAGTTGAGCAACTCAGCCAGTTCGGCCGCCTGGCCGGGATGCAGCGAAATGGGTAGCTCGGGAGGAGCGACGACGTGAAGCAGGGCGTGTAGCTCGCGCTCCTGATCGGTGGCCAGTTCAAGATCCAGGGCCATCGCGCTTTGCTGCTCGGAAAGTTCCTCGCTTTCCAGTTGCACGGCCCCCGACATATCCGATCCACGCAACTTGGCCAGCCGCCGGGCAATTTCTTCGCGCGACCCGACAACCATCACCGTGCGGCCTACGGCAATCACGTCACCCGGCCGGATGAGACAGAGACGGACGCTCTCGCCGTTGACCTTGGTGCCGTTGGTACTCTCCAGGTCGGCAAGGACCAATTTGCCCTCGTCCTCCTGGATCTTCAGATGGAAGCGGCTGATCCGCTCGTCATCGAGCTGGACGGGATTGCCTTCCTCCCGGCCTACGGTTAGCGGCGTGGGAACGTCGTCAAAGGTTCGCCCGCGATCGGCACCATCCAAAACCCGTAAGGTAACTAACGCCATAACACTTTGCCTGACTGCCGATTCGCCTATGCCGACCACGAAGGGACTGCACCTACTTTTCTAACATGAAAGAAAGCATTCGGTCAAGGTACTCGACAAATTCGGTTTCTCGGATTATGCTGAGAACTTGTTTCAAAAGCTGGTTCAGGCGGCTATTTTCCCCGTTTGCGTTGGTTTTTTGGAATAAGTTTGAATCAGATTTTGGACCTATTTGCCTGGGTAAGGATAATTTATGAGCAGCAAACGCATTATTTTGAGCGAAAATGACATTCCCGCCGCCTGGTACAACCTGCTGGCCGATCTGCCACAACTGCCACCCCCACCATTGGACCCAGCAACAAACCAGCCGATGGATCCAGCCAAACTCGAACGAGTTTTCGCACGGGAGCTGCTCCAACAGGAGATGAGTCCCGAACGTTGGATCGCCATCCCCGAGGAAATCCGCAAAATCTACGCAATCTGGCGGCCGACGCCTCTGGTGCGTGCCCGTGGGCTGGAGCAGGCATTGGGAACCCCGGCCAGGATTTATTTCAAGGACGAGAGCCACAGTCCTCCCGGTAGCCACAAGACCAACACGGCGGTTGCCCAGGTCTACTACAACAAGCTCGAAGGAATTCAGCGTCTGACAACGGAAACCGGGGCGGGCCAATGGGGTGCCGCGTTATCGTTCGCCTGCAAGATGTTCGATCTCAAGTGCAAGATATTCATGGTCAAGGTGAGCTACCATCAGAAGCCCTATCGGCGGATGATGATGCACATCTGGGGTGGCGACGTCACCGCCAGCCCTTCGATTGAAACGCAATGCGGTCGGGCAATTCTCGAGAAAGACCCCGACTGCCCCGGCAGCTTGGGCATCGCCATCAGCGAGGCGGTCGAAGCAGCCGTCACGCAGGAAGGCGTTCGCTATACGCTCGGCAGCGTGCTGAATCACGTGCTGTTGCATCAGACGGTCATCGGCCTGGAGGCGGAAAAGCAGATGCTACTGGCCGAGGACTACCCGGACGTCGTGCTGGGATGCGTCGGCGGCGGCAGTAATTTTGCCGGCTTGGCGTTTCCTTTCATTCGCCACAAGATAGCAGGCCGCGACATCCGTTTTGTCGCCTGCGAGCCACATTCCTGCCCCACGATGAGCCGCGGCCAATATCGCTACGACTACGGCGACACCAGCAAACTTACCCCGCTGATGAAAATGTACACCCTGGGACACAGTTTCATGCCGCCGGGCATCCACGCCGGCGGGCTGCGTTATCACGGCATGGCCCCCATGGTCAGCCTGGCGAAGGAGCTTGGGCTGATCGAGGCCGCCGCCTTTCATCAAGTCGAGTGTTTTGAGGCGGCGCAGCTTTTCGCCGCGACGGAAGGCATCATCCCCGCCCCGGAAAGCGCGCATGCCATTCGCGGCGCGATCGTTGAGGCATTGCGGTGCAAGGATACCGGCCGGGAGAAGTGTATCCTCTTCAACCTCAGCGGTCACGGCCTATGCGACATGAACTCCTACGAGAGGTTCTTCTCGGGTCACTTGGAGGATTACGCCTATCCGCAGGAGAATATCGAGGCTGCCTTGGCCGAACTGCCGGTGCTGCCGTAGAATGGATGAAGGCTCTTCCGGCTCTGGGTGCGGAATGCAAATAACTGCTTGGGCCACCAGTCCTTCGTCGTCATGGCACCTGCCGCCGTGGGTCGGTGGGATCCTAGCGTTCCGCCCATCACCGGGCACTCGCTCGCGGTGCGAGAATTTTCTTTCATGGTTTTTGTGGTTTGAGGGTTGTGGTCTTCCGTGGGGGTAGGGCGATTCTGGGCGAACGCGCTGGTAATTTTATGCAACCGCCACTGGCGTGACAAAATAACGAGGCCAAGTCCATGAAATATGAACGCTAAATTCTAACGGTCCTTCGAGGGATCGCTCGCATCCTCGGCACGGTAATGGCCTCCATTCTCTTTACCATCATCGTTGTCGTCGTTATCTTCGGGGGCGGGGACACCTTCGACCCACTTGCCCAAATTCTACGAGCCAAACCGTTGTTCGCCGGTATGCTGATGCTGGTGGTCGGTTTGATTGTCGCCTGGAAATGGGAACGGATCGGTGGCTTGCTCACCCTCAGCGGACTGGCATTCATCGCCGTCGTAACTGGTGATTTACCACCCAACGAGATATTCTGGCCTACGCTGGCGGTCGGGCTGATCTACTTGGGGTGCGGGTGGCGAAAAACAAAGACCACGGACTGATTTCCATGGTTTCGTGCTACCTCCGTTGCATATCAATCAAAAAACTTTAGGGGGCAGTCATGCGTTGTCATCGCTCAGATAAACTGCCCCAGACTGCGAATTACCGATAACCCTAATACCGGATCAGGCTAACTGTTGGGTATTGGGCAATCCGTCTCCGCCCTTCCAGCCCGACGAGTTCGATCACGAAGGCACAGCCGACCACGACTCCGCCAGCCTGCTCGATCATCGAGCAGCAGGCGGCGATCGTACCGCCGGTGGCCAACAGATCGTCGACCATCAAAACCTTGCAGCCGGGCCGGATGATGGCATCGGCGTGGATCTGCAACGTGTCGGTGCCATATTCAAGATCGTAGGTATGCGAAAGCGTCTTGCCCGGCAACTTCCCCGGCTTGCGAATGGGAATCAGCCCGGCGTTGATTTCCAGGGCCAGCGGGGCGGCAAAAATGAAGCCTCGGGCTTCGGCCGCAGCGATCAAGTCAATTCCCTGCCCACGAAACGGCTCCGCCAACTGCCGGATCGTTTCTCGAAACGCTGCCGGCGACTGAAGAAGAGGGGTAATGTCGCGAAACAGAATCCCCGGCTTGGGGAAGTCGGGAATATCGCGGATAAAGTCAGCCAGATTCAGGGGAGTTGCATTGGACATGCGCGGGACCTTTCGGTGAATTATTATCGGGAAACGATCAGTATAGCGAGCTGCGCGGCGTGACGGAAGCGGTTTTAACGCATCTTCCGGTTCTAGGTGCGACGGTAGGATGGGCTTTAGCCCGTCTCCGATAATCGCTGGCTTGTCGGGCTAAAACCCAACCTACAATTCTCGCTACTTTCGCTACGATCGGAAAAACCTGCAAGTTCCGTAGACTTTGACACGATATTAAAGGTGTCACCGTTTACTTTGTTTGCGAGGATCCACCGATGGGCAAGAAATCTGCATATATTGCGACCGGATTCCTGTTGGCAGCCGTGCTTTTATCGTCAACCGGTTGCGGGCCCGTTGTTTTTGGCCCGAACCTGGGTGCCTTGGGCTATCCGATTCCCATTTCGCCCTATTTCCAGAAGAAGGAAGAAGACGCCTTCTGGAATCACAAGCGCTACGATCGTGTACCTATTCTCGGTCCGTTACAGGCCGGGGCACCGGAAATCGTTGACGCTCCTTCGGAAGACGAAGTCATGCGGCAGCTCGAAAAAGCCAGACCGGTGCAGGGTGGAATCCCCTTGTTGCACGAAGTGCAGCGGAACCACGTCCGCATCGTCGTCGAGTCGACCCAGAACAGCGTCGATCCACCTCGCGTGATGCCGTTGATGGGCCCCGTACAGCTCCACCACGCCCACTTCAAGTGTATCGTCTACTTCACCGAGATCACCCACGTCGGCTGGCCGGTTCCTTATACAACCACCGATGAGGATTGTCAGGAAGTGATCAATATCGATCACGACCACCTGCACATGGTGGGCAACGTGAATCCTGGACCGGGTACAGGCTACCCAAATCCTCCACCGAGGTAACCGACTGCCGGAACCGAATTAAATATCTCTTCGTGTTCTTGGGGTGCGGCCGTCCCGGCTGCTTAGGCAGGCGAGACGCCTGCACCACAAGTTGTTCTTGGATGGATACCGAGGGAACGCAACCCCAGGTGTCGCGAACCAGATGGATCGCGATAACTGGGGTTTGTCGCATTGCTGTCCTAGTTTTTCCCTCACCGTGGGCCGGTCCGCAGTACGAAAATGATGTAGGGGAAATTCGTTGCAACTCGGTTAAGATCGGCAATCTGGATGAACTCTGTCGGGGCTGGGCACAAACTGGGCATGTTCGTTGCGATGACGCTGGTTCTCCTTGGAACGAGTATCGCTGCTGCCGTGGAAAGTCCCGAGCCTGCCTCGCCCGAACCGATTGCCGCAAATAACGACACCCTGCCGCCCGTGCCGGTTCCCATTTCCACCCGCAACTTGGCCAAGGTACTCACCGACGGCGGCCCGCTGATGATTGCCCTGGCCGGATGTTCGCTGCTGGTGATCACCTTCGTCCTGGAGCGAGCGATCAATCTCCGCCGCAGCCGGGTGATTCCCAAACCCTTCGTCACGCGACTCCTGGAACAAATCGGCAGCGGCGAGATCGACCGTTCCCAGGCCATGGAACTATGCGAAAAGAACGGCAGCCCAATCGCCCAGGTCTTTGCCGGGGCAGTTCGTAAGTGGGGCCGGCCGAGCGTCGAGGTCGAACAGGCAGCCATCGACAGCGGCGAACGCGCAGCCAACCATCTGCGACGTTATCTCCGCGTGTTCTACGGCGTGGCCAACGTCGGGCCGCTCCTGGGATTGATGGGAACCGTGCTGGGAATGATCGAAACCTTCAATGCCATCGCCTCACATGATGCTCTGGGTCGGGCCGAACTGCTGGCCGGCGGCATCGCCAAGGCACTCCTGAACACGGCCGGCGGGCTGGCCGTGGCCATTCCCGCCTCAATTTTTTACGTCGTCTTCCTCAGCCGCGTCGATCGGCTGATCATGGATATCGATGAAGCTTCACAGGAAATCGTGAATCTGATTTCGGCCGAGGAGTTGCAAAACCGTTCCGCACGGCAGAACAAAACACGGCGACCGCCCACACGAGAAGCCGCTTAGCCCCAAATTTGAATGACAAGTCTTTGCCATGCCGTTAAAAACCCATCCCGACGAACAGCCCGTGTTGAACCTGACGGCCATGCTGGACGTCATGTTCCTTTTGATCATCTTCTTTGTCCTGAATACTAAGTTCTTGGACGATGAGCGACAGATTAGTTTGCAGTTGCCGCAGGTTACCGATCAGGGCAAACTGGCGGGAGCCGCCCAGCAAAAAACCATTAACGTCTATCGCGACGGCTCGATCACACTCGATCAGGCATCCGTAACGCTTCCGGAACTGACCGCCCGACTGGCTTCGGCTCGAAGTCAATCGAAAACGCTGGGCGTGCTGGTGCGCGGCGACGGTCATGGCGAACTCCAGCAAGTGGCCGACGTGTTGAACGCCTGCAAACAGGCTGGCGTCAGCGATCTGGCGGTCTCCGTACGACTCACGCCCACGCGGAAATAACTGCGGAAATAGAACACCCATGGGAGCATTGGGAATCGACCACCTCTGGCCCCTCCTGTGCAGCCTTGACCGGTTCATGCTCTTCCTGCTGGTCGGCGCAATCGCTTTTTCGATTACGCTGGTCGTACTCCTATGGACTCGCTGGGGACACATTCACTCGCTCGAGAAATGCGTACTGCTTTCGTTTCTTGCCCATGCCCTATTGACCGGTTATGCCGCAACCGTACAGATTGCCAGCTTCTGCCCGGCCCCGCGAGAACAGTTCGTCCGCATTGCGCTGGTTGACGGCCCGCCGGGCGCAGAGCATGGCCAGACCGCCGGATCCGACCCCACGGCCAGCTCCGCAGCCACGAAAAACCCTCCGCTGGCAGCAATTCCAGCGGACAAAGATCGCGCCGCGGTGAAGAAGATTGCCGATCTACCCGCATCCAAAAAGCCGTCGGTTGTGGAAACTGTCGCGAAGCCGCAAGCGGCGACACAAGCACTGAAACAATTAGCGATCACGGCCTCCGCGGCTTCCGGGTGGCAGGTGGCCGAAGCGGCAGGGAAGTATTTGCGAGACTTCAGCACGGCCCATGCCGACGAATTGAATAAGGTAGTTACAACGCTGACTTCCGCGCCGCCCGCCCCAGCCTCGATGCCAACTCCGACAAACGAGGCGAAGACTACCACATCGCCAGTGCCAGCAAATGCCTCCAGTGCTGCCAGCATGGCAGCGGAATCGGCCATGCCTGTTGGGTCAAAGCCGATGCCGGAGACGTATAAACTCCGTGTGACGGGCGATCACGTCGGCGCGGCCCTGGCTGGTGGCGGCAGCAAGGAAACCGAGGCCGCCGTTCTGGCCGCCCTCCAATGGCTGGCCGCGAATCAAAGCGAAGATGGCCGCTGGGAAGCCCGCCGCAACGGGGCCGGCCGCGAGACCACACCTGATGGTCGAAGCCGCCCCAACGCCGGAGCCGACGCCGATACCGGCATGACCGGCCTAGCCCTGCTGGCAATGCTCGGTGCCGGCAATACGCACCTCCGTGGTGCTTATCCGGAAAATGTCCGCCACGGCCTGAACTTCCTCCTGCAATCCCAGGATGCCCAAGGCTGCCTGTCAGGATCGGCCGATCACTATGCCGCCATGTACTGCCATGCGATTGCCACTTTCGCCCTAGGCGAGGCTTATGGCATGACGGGCGAACGGCGGCTGGAGCAGCCGCTTCGCAGGGCCATTAATTACACGATCGCCGCCCAAGATCCTTACGGCGGCGGCTGGCGTTACAAGCCCCACGACGCCGGCGACACCAGCCAGCTCGGCTGGCAGTTCATGGCCCTACGGAGTGCCGAGACGGCGGGAATCCCCATGCCGGAGACAACGCGGCAGGGCATCATCCGTTACTTGCAATCCGTAGCATCCCACGGCAATGGCGGCCTGGCGTCCTATCGGCCGCTGGAACCCCCCAACCGCACGATGACCGCCGAGGCGATGCTCTGCTGGCAGTTCCTCGGCCTCTCCCGCGAGCATCCAGCCTGCGACGAGGCGGCCAACTATCTGCTCAGTGCCCCACCGGGCGTTGGGCGAACCAACTTCTATTACTGGTACTATGGCACGCTCGTCATGCATCACTTTCAGGGCGATGGTTGGCAGCGGTGGAACACGGCAGTCGCCACCCAGTTGGTGGGCCTGCAAAATAAGGAAGGCCCGCTGGCCGGCTCCTGGGATCCCGATTCCGTCTGGGGCGGCTATGGCGGCCGAATTTACAGCACGGCCCTGGGGGCAATGTGCCTGGAGGTTTACTACCGGTTTTTGCCGGTGTATAAAAAGCGAGGCTAGAACAACTTCGCGTTGCCCCCCTTGACGCAACCTCCCCCCGCATGGTATAAAATTTCCACTACGATATTGAACGTGTCGTCTTATCGGCCGCCTAGAGTTATATACAATGCGGCCCCGTCGTCTAACCAGGTTAGGACACGGCCCTTTCAAGGCCGGAACATGGGTTCAAATCCCATCGGGGTCACTTTTTCCAAAGTGTTGCAACATAAGAAGTTGTAACCACCAGCATCCCTTCGTAAACGTCGGAAAAACCGTACTCAGCCCGCTTTGCTTACCCACCGTTGCGAGGGCTTGCTGACGGTTGCTGCGTGCAATTCTGCAACTCCGTCATCCTCGGTATACGTCTTTACGGTGTGCTACCCGCAACACCAGCACGATCAATCGGTCATCATGACAGCTTACAGACCGTGTTTCTTGCGGTATTGAGCCAGGGTAACGCCCCCCTTTTCCTTGCGGGCTTTTTGGGCCGCCCTCACGTCCGCCCGATCCTCCAACTCCTCCAACAGCTTCAAGTCTTCCATCGACACCATCGCGACCACGCCCTTGCTATGACGCTTCAACACCACCCGCTCGCCGGAATATGCCACGCGGTTGATAACCTCCGCTAGGTTGCCCCGCACTTCCACCATGCTCATTTCCATCGCGGTTTTCTCCAATAAATGTACATTGTGTTCTCTACGTACATTATCGGATGTTTCCCGCATCATGTCAATTCACCAACTAGCTGAGCTTCCGCCACCATGACTACTCCCTCCTTCCAGCCGCCATATCCCTCCTCATCTACCGAGAACCACTCCCTTGCCTACGATGCCCTCCTCATCGTCTCTTTCGGTGGTCCGGAAGGCCCCGAGGACGTTCTACCGTTTCTGGAAAACGTGACCCGCGGGCGGGATATTCCCCGCGATCGATTGCTGAAAGTTGCCGAACACTACGAGCGGTTCGGCGGAGTTAGTCCGCTGAATGCGGAGATCCGTGCCCTGTTGGCAAAACTGGTGCAAGAGCTGAATGTCCAGGGGCCGCACCTGCCCATCTATTGGGGAAACCGAAACTGGCACCCCATGCTGACCGATGTCGTGCAACAGATGGCCGACGACGGCGTCAAGCACGCCTTGGCCTTCGTGACCTCGGCCTTCGGTTCCTATTCGGGCTGTCGGCAATATCGCGAAGACATCGCACGTACACGGCAGGAAGTCGGTGCTAATGCCCCGCAAATCGACGTGATTCGCCGCTTCTACAACCACCCGGGTTTCATCGAGTCCGTGGTAGATCGAGTTCATGCCGCGCTAAGCAAGGTGCCGGATGACCGCCGACAAAAGGCTGCCTTGGTCTTCACGGCCCACAGTATTCCGGTTGCCATGGCCAATTTAGGCCCCTACGAAGCGCAGCTTCACGAGGCGTGCCGACTTGTCGCCGATGCGGTTCCCTACTCGAACTGGCAACTGGCTTTCCAGAGCCGTAGCGGCCCTCCATCGCAACCTTGGCTGGAGCCGAACGTCGAATCGGCGGTTCGAGCGATCGCTGCAAAGGGTGATGCTCGTGAAGTCGTGATCGTGCCGATCGGATTCCTCCACGAGCATATCGAGGTTATTTTTGACCTCGACGTCGAGACTCAAGAGCTATGCGAAAAATTAAATCTCACGATGATTCGCGCGGAGACGCCTGGACTGCATCCGCGGTTCGTGCAGATGATTCGGGAGTTGATCATCGAGCGGACGAGTCCGGGCAGCCCACGACGGGCACTAGGTCCCGATGGCCCGTCACCCGATGGGCCGTCGCCGCTTGAATGTCGGATCGGGTGCTGCCGGAGCGCAGCCGGTGACAAAAAGTCATCCGAATCATCGATTTCGCCCCAAGTCCTTACAAAACCTTAACATAGCCTCGGGTTGTCATTTGGCAACGGATACTGTATAATGGTCGTTTGTAAAGTGGCGTATCGCCTTGCCTTGAGTGATTCATAAGACCAACATGGACCTGAGTAAACTACGTAATATCGGCATTTCAGCCCACATCGATTCGGGAAAGACCACCCTCAGTGAACGGGTGCTGTTCTACTCCGGTCGCATCCACCGTATGCAAGAAGTGAAGGGAAGCGGGACGGGCGCTACCATGGACCACATGGACCTGGAGCGGGAGCGTGGCATCACAATTACCAGCGCTGCGACCTCGGTTGAGTGGGACGGTTACGACATCAACCTGATCGACACTCCGGGGCACGTTGACTTTACCGTCGAGGTCGAGCGAAGCCTCCGCGTTTTGGATGGGGCAGTTCTCGTCCTATGTGCCGTAGGTGGGGTACAGGCCCAATCGCTAACCATTGACCGTCAGATGCGGCGCTATCGCGTTCCCCGCTTGGCGTTCATTAACAAGATGGACCGTACCGGTGGCAATCCCCAGAAGGTTGTGGGGCAGCTCCGTGAGAAGCTCGCCTGCGACGCCGTGCTGATGCAGCTTCCCATCGGTCTGGAGCACAATTTTGAAGGCGTGGTTGACTTGATCCGTGAGGAGGCATTGTACTTCGACGGCGACAACGGTGAGGATGTCCGCCGCGAGCCCGTTCCGGCCAGCATGGTGGAGGAAGTCAAGGCTGCCCGCCAGCATTTGCTGGAATTGGTTTCGATGTACAGCGACGAGATGATGGAGTTTCTGCTGGCCGAAGAAAAGCTTCCCTTGGAACTGATCGATCGCGTCATTCGCGAGGCGGTGCTCAGCCAGCAATTGACCCCTGTTTTCCTCGGATCGGCCTATAAGAACAAGGGTGTTCAGCCGCTTTTAGACGCGGTCAACCGCTACATGCCCTCGCCGCTGGAAAGCCCGATCAAGGCACTGGCCCACGAAGACCCAAGCAAGGATGTGCTGCTTACTCCCGATCCCAGCAAGCCGATGGTCGGCATGGGGTTCAAGATCGTGGAAGACCCCTACGGTACGCTTACGTTCATGCGGTTATACCAGGGCAGCATCAAAAAGGGCGACAGCTACTTCAACCAGCGCACGGGGCGCAAGGAGCGATTCAGCCGGATTGTGCGAATGCATGCCGATCAGCGAGAAGACATTGATACGGCCCATGCCGGCGATATTGTTGCCGTTTTGGGGCTCGATTCGGCGAGCGGCGATACCTATTGCTCGCAGTATCCGTATTGTACGCTGGAAAGCATGTTCGTTCCCGAGCCGGTCATTAAGGTGGCGGTTGCTCCGGCCAAGCGCGATGGCGCCGACCGTCTGAGCAAGGCATTGCACCGTTTTCGCCGCGAAGATCCGACGCTCCATATTTCGACCGACGAAGAGACCAGCGAAACGATTATGGCCGGAATGGGTGAATTGCACCTCGAAATCTATATCGAGCGGATTCGACGCGAGTATGGCGTGGAAGTTGAGGTTGGCCCTCCCAAGGTCAACTATCGCGAAGCTCCGACCCAGGCATGTAAGTTCAATACCAAGCACAAGAAGCAGACCGGCGGGTCCGGTCAGTACGCCCACATTGTCGGTCACATGGAGCCGCTGCCGGATGACTCTCCTGATACCTTCGTCTTTGAAGAGAAGGTCGTTGGCGGACGTATTCCCAAAAACTTCATCCCCGCGGTTGAGAAGGGCTTTCGCCAGATGGTTCACAAGGGGCCTATCGCCGGTTACCCGGTGGTCGGCCTGAAAGTGACCTTGGAAGACGGTTCCTATCACGATGTCGACAGCTCGGAAATGGCCTTCCAGATTTGCGCCCGGACCTGCATGCGAGAGAATTTTTCCGCCACCAAGCCCGTGCTGTTGGAGCCTGTGATGAAAATCGAGATCGAGTGCCCGACCGACTTTCAGGGTTCGGTGGTGGGCAATTTGACCTCCCGTCGCGGCATGGTGGCGGCCACCGAAGTTAGCGGCGTGAACTGCCGCATTGAGGGCGAAGTTCCCCTCTCGGAGACCTTTGGTTACTCAACCGACCTGCGCAGTATGACTCAGGGCCAAGGCACCTTCACCATGGAATTTGCCAAGTATCGCCGCATGCCCGGGTCAATCGAGCGAGAGGTCATCGCTGCCCGCAAGCTGCAGGCGAGCATGGCGGAAGTTTAAGGGCGCGAGGCATATATCAGTGGCTCTCCGCGGTGACGATCCCTGGTACGACTTATTGCCTGCCGAGAAGGACGCTCTGGAAACCAAGCTGAGAGCAGAGGCAAGAGGCCTCTTTCGCGAGGGCAATCACAAGGAGGCGAATGCCAAACTTAGGCGGGCCAAAGAAATTTCGCGCCGAAAGTCAAAACGCGCCCACCAAGGAACTGATTGATGATCCGTCGGCCCATCACCCTGAAGCCCAAGCCCTCATTCAAGGAAAAATATCAGTCTTTGCTTCGCAAGGATTGGTCGATGGCAACGCTTCGGCAAGTTCTGAAGCTGCTGGATGAATTGCTGCGGGCATCCGGTGCCGCTTTGCGATTTGCCTGGAAGGACTCAGAGCTTGCAGGTCCTGGCAGCAAGATGGAGCTTGACTTGGGCGATCTGCAAGAATTGTTGACAATTCATCGACATCTTGGCTTGCCCGGCATGCCGTTGTTGCCTGACAAACTTGTTGAACTGCTGCCAGCCTCTGCTGGCCTAGTCGAATCGGCGGTCCGTACATGGGTCTACTTGGATATTCAGGCGTTATTTGACTTAAACGGTGAAACTGGTTTCTTTCGAGATATCCAAAGCATCCTCTTCCTGAATGCGGTTGAGTCGCTCCTGCCTGAGTTACAGACGGATGAGTTGGAGCCGTTCCATAACATACTTATTCATGCGCTGGGATACCATAGTGCAATGGTCTGGCGCGATGATCCGGCGCATCAGCAGTACTTGTTGTCGGCGTTGGCTCACCATCTCGGCGATCGAGATCTTGAGGAGAATGCATTGCGGTCTGCATTTCGTCTGACCGATCCCGATGAGCACGATTACTTGACTCTGGCACAATCGTATTGGCATTTCTTGCTGGAGAACCAGCGATTCGAGGATGCCGAGACGTTCCTTCTTGGCGTGTATCGAAGGGCTCCCCGGGAACAGCTTGACGAAATCAGGGAAATGATTGACGAAACCTTCGCGGAGCGTTCCACGGCGAGTGTATGATTCTTTTTCAGGTTGAAGGCATTCAGAAGCATTACGGCCCCGAACCGGTCCTCGACGGGGTGACGTTCCTGTTGCGCCCGGGAGAACGCATCGGCCTCGTCGGACCTAACGGCAGCGGCAAAACCACTCTGATGAAGATCCTCGCGGGCAGGGAGGAGGCTGATGGCGGCTCGCTCGCTCGCCATCCTTCGCTCCATGTGGGCTATCTCGAACAGCAACCCGAATGGGAACCCGGCCGCACGCTGCTGGATGAGGCAAAAAGCGCACTGGCCGGCCTCATGGCCTTGGAAGAGGAACTGATTGCGGTTGCCGAGGAGTTGGGCCATTGCGATGACCCGCTGGAACACAAGCGTCTGGCGGATCGCTACGACCACATCCAGCACGAGATGCAAAGCCGCGACGCCTATAACCTCGACTACAAGATCGAACGCGTTCTGGACGGTCTTCGTTTCCCCCGCAAATCATTCAACCAGCCCGTGGAGTTGCTCAGCGGTGGCGAGCAGAACCGTCTCATGCTGGCCAAACTGCTGCTTGCCGAGCCGAACGTGATGCTCTTGGACGAGCCGTCAAACCACCTCGACATTGAGGCCACCCAGTGGCTCGAATCGTTCCTGGCCGAAAGTGCCGCGGCCATGCTGCTGGTCAGCCACGATCGCTACTTCCTCGACCGCGTGACCAACCGCACCTTGGAATTGTTCCAGGGCACCGTCGATAGCTACACGGGCAATTTCTCCGCGTATTGGCAACAGAAGGCTGAACGGTTGTTGGTCCAGCAGCGAACCTACGAAAAGCAGCAGATTGAAATCGAAAAGGCCAAAGATTTCATTCGCCGCAATCACTACGGCACAAAACATCAGCAGGCCGAGGATCGCCGTAAGAAGCTCGACCGCATCGAAGTCGTTGCCGTGCCGCGCACGATCGTCCTTCCGCCGATGGGCTTTCCGCCTGCTTCGCGCAGCGGCGATATGGTCGTCCGCGCGCAGCGGCTGGCCAAAGCATTTGAGCGGCCGTTGTTTACCGCGGTCGATCTGCAAATCGTCCGTGGTGAACGCTGGGGATTGATCGGTCCCAACGGCTGTGGCAAGTCAACCTTGCTGCGCTGCCTGCTGGGCGAAGAACAGCCCGATGCCGGCACCGTGCAACTAGGTGCGGGCGTAAATATCGGCTACTTTGATCAGCATCTATCTGGCGTGTCGGACGATGACGACGTCGTCGATTCCATCCGGCCCAAGCATAAACAGTTTTTGACACAGCAACGCCGCGATTTGCTGGCTCGCTTCGGCATCACGGGCGACACGGCCCTGCAGAAGGTCGGCAAGCTCAGTGGCGGCGAGCGGAACCGCGCGGCCCTGGCCCGACTGGCTGCGGCCGATGCCAATTTCCTCGTGCTCGACGAGCCGACGAACCATCTCGATCTTTGGGCTCGCGATGCCTTGGAGCAGGCACTGGCGGCCTTCGACGGCACCGTACTTTTCGTGAGCCACGACCGTTATTTCGTCAACCGTGTGGCCGACCATTTGATTGTCTTCGAGCCGGGCGGTGTGCGAGTGGTCGAAGGTAATTACGAGGCCTATCAGCTTCTCCTGCAAGGCGAGACAGCCGCTGCGACCCATAAACCCCAGGCCGCCCTCCGCGGCAAGTCCGGATCGGCACCTAGCAAGGCATCCGCTCCGTCGGGAAAGTCGCATTCCAAGCAGAAGTCGCACTCCAAACAGCCGCCGAATCACGCATCCGGCAAGAGTGCGGCCGCTGGGGCACGAATGGAAGAGCACGGCGGCAAGAAAGGCAGCGAAACAGGTGCGGCCCAACGTGAAAAACAACGCCGTTTTCCCTATCGCAAGCTATCCGACATCGAGGCCGAGATTTTTCAGCGGGAGTCGCGGATCGAGCAGATCAACGAAGAACTAGGCGACCATGGCACTTTCCGCGACGGCGGCCGCCTTCGCGCCGTCAAGCAAGAGCTGGCCGAACAGCATTCCTCGCTCAAAAAGCTCTACGAACACTGGGAAGAAGCCAGTAAGATGAACTGGTAGAGTAAAGAATAGAATCTTTTTTTTGCGCCCTTTGTGTTCTCTCGCGGTGAATACCAATAAAATCTTTCGACAGAAATACGAGGAGCAGAAAAATAGGAAAGAAAGCAAGGAACCGCGGATGACACGGATGGGCGCGGATAGGGGAAGATAAAGATTCTTTCCATCGCCCTGTCATTCATCTTCCACTCTTTCCCCCCTTTCGTGTCTTTCGTGTCTTTCGTGGTTCCATTCGTGTTTCATCCGTGGCCAAACCTAAAAATGGTGGAACCCTGTTGTGGCCGGTCTCCGACCGAGCCACCACGACCGACCGAAGGTCTCCCTTTCACCAGGGAGACCTTCGGTCGGTCGTTTCGGCAGGGTCAGGAGACCCGCGCCGAACAGGTCAGGAGCCCCGCGCCGAACAGGTCAGGAGCCCCGCGCCGAACAAGGGAAAAGGGTTATGCGTTTTACCCGCAACCAGATTCCTATCATTACGGCGCAGACTAGTAGCAGAGTCAAGCAACCGGGTTCAGGTACACTTGCAACACGGAAACCGACAGTGGCGAATTCGCTCGTGGGGGGGGTGAGGTTGCGGTTATACGAGGTCATGCCACCTGGACCTTGGTTCCACGTCCCGCCGCGCAACCCCCGGTCCTCACCAAAGAGATTTTCCTCGGTCCACTGATAAACGTCGCCGCCCTGGTCAAAAGTCCCGTAGGGGCCGGGAGAGGCCGCAAAGGTCCCCACGGGTGTCAGGTAATTCGTTGGGTCGGTGTAGTCGCTAAGATAACCATTGGCGGCGTTCGTACTCGTGAGTGCCAACGCCAAGGAGTTGATCGGATCGATGTCGCTCTTCGTCGGATAGACCCAGTAGCCGGCGTTCGTCCCGCCGGTCTTGTAGTAGGCCGCCTTGTACCATTCGTCGTCGGAAGGAATGAAGTAGGTGGCCCCCGCGTTGCGCGTGACCGCTATCAACGCCGCGTTGGATGTGCCGCCGCTCAGGGTGTAGGCCCCCGTCTCGGTCGTGCCGTCGCCCTCGACCATGGTCGGCTGGCCGTTTTGCAGCCAGTTGCAGAATCGAGCAGCATCGCCCCAGGATACGGCGAACACCGGCATATTACTCGCGCCCGGGGCCGAGCCCGTCACCGAGTAGCTGAAGCTGCCGGGACTGCCGCTCTGGCCAATACCTTGGGTGGCAAAGTCCGTACTCATGTAGCTGTTGTAGAGGCCATAGGTGTCGGTCTTGGCCACGGCGTTGAGAAAAGCCGCGTACTGGCCCAACGTCACATCGTATTTGCCGATCTGGTAGTTGTAGCTCACCGCGCCCCATCGCGCGACATTGTGGAAGCTGGTGGCTGGGTCGGCCACGTTGCCTGCATCGCCAACGGGCACAAATTCCAGGCTGGTCTGCCCGGTTGGCATGTTGAACACATCGGTGGCCTGCGCCACCGCCACGGCAGAGGCCACCAGGGCCACCGCCAACAATCCTCGAATCGTCGTCTTGCAAAACATCTGCTGCGTCTCATTAGGTAAATTAGATACAATCGTCACAATCCGTTTATTCTACCAAACCTCTCATTTCTTTGCAAGCTTTTTGATAAAACATTTTTTGATAAAACAGATATTAAGTCGCGTAGCGACGCCCTGACGGTAGCCGTGGGTTTTAACCCACGGTCTGAGGCATTTCGTCACCCGTTCGTCGCGTAGCGACGATTGAAAACATCAAGCGTCGCTACGCGACGCAATGTTTGCATGCCGCTCCGGGGCCGTGGGTTAAAACCCACGGCTACCATCAGCGGTCGCTACGCGACCAGGAGCAGGACTTCAAAATCAGCCACAGAAAATCGCTATTGAGGTCGCCGCACTCCAAAGGGCCGTAACCTAGACTTTAAGAAACTCCGATGTCATCTGTTGCGGGAGGCGGGCCTTGATTGTCCACTTGGGACTATTGTCGATTGTCAACATTGGTGCGGGCTTTGCCCTGGCGACCGCGCTTGGTCGGCGGTATCGCAAGATCGCGACCCGTCGGGTGTGGGCGTCGCTTTTGGTGAACCTTCCGCCGTCGGTTCCCGGCTCGGATCCCGCCACCGTACGATCCGCCATGGCCACGACGCCGCTACAACCGGGCACCGCTCCCGTTGCGACGGCGGTGCCACTGCCGAAGAGTCCAGGCTATATCGCGGTCGTCGATCTCCACGACCGCGTGGCCAACTTCGGTACGAAGCTCATCGAGGCCGATGAACAACTGCGTCAATGCGTTGCGTTTCCCGATCTGGGCACGATCGAATCGGTGTTGAGCAACATCGAGACCATGGCACGCAACTACGTTGAGTCGCGCGAGTTGGTCCAACAGCAGTTGGCCGACCTCACGCGCGAGGAAGGAGCGTGGGAAAGCATCAACAATGAGCTTGTTGTCGCCGCTCAGATGCAGGATGCCGAGGTCAATGCCACCTGCCGGAAAATCGCCAAATTCGACTATGAAAACGATTTGCCTGGCGGCTGCCGGAAGATCATCGGCAGCACCCACCGCCTACTGAATTCCAACGACATGCTCCGGGATGCCCTACAAAAAGCCCAGACTGAGGTCGCTCAGCAAGAACGCCGCCTGCCCGAGCAATCCGATCGCAGCGACCCGCTCACCGGCTGCGTGAATCGGGCCGGCATCGAGGCCGACCTGAACACATGGTGGGCTAGCGTGCCCGATCACACCCGATTGTGTGTGGCCATGATCGACATCGACTGCTTGGCCGAGGCGAACGAACAATTCGGCTACCGCTCCGGCAACGAAATTCTCAAGGCGATTGCCAAACTGTTGGAGGCCAATCGCTCAGACAACATGCAGGTGGCCCGATTCTCCGGCCAACAGTTCCTGGCGATGTTCTCCGACGTCGCAATGGCTGTCGCGACGAACACCATCGAACGCTGTCGGCAGACGATCGATAACGCCCGCTTCGAGTATAAGGATTCCGACATCCACATCACGGTCAGTTGTGCGCTGACCCGAGCCAGCAACGACGACAGTCCTTCGTCGGTGATGCTGCGCGTCGAATCGGCCCTTCGCGAGGCCAAGCGTTATGGCCACAACCGCACTTTCGTTCACGAGGGCAAGTATCCCACGCCCGTCGTTCCACCCGACATCCCGATCGAACCGCTGCACATTCCGATCTAAGGACCGGCGCACCAATAACTGTCGTGTTTTGCCCATCCGCCGAGCGGGGGCAGACGGCACACGGAGTGTGCCTACTACTTTTCTTGCGACACTTATTGATACGCGGTTCCTAACTCTTCTTCGCGAATTCAAGCATGTAATCTCGCAGGGTCTCGACGCCGGCCTCGGGCATGGCGTTGTAGATCGATGCTCGGAAGCCACCCACCGAGCGGTGTCCCTTGAGTTCGACCAAACCGCATGCGGCCGCGCCCTTGAGGAACGCCTCTTCCCGCGAAGCATCCGCCAGCTTGAACGGCACGTTCATGATCGAGCGACTGGCGGTCTCCGCATGGGGCAGATAAAATCCGCCGGAGCGATCGACGACCTCATACAACATTCCCGCCTTGCGGCGGTTGATCGCGAACATCTTTTCCAGGCCGCCAATGTCGCGCACGAGCCAGTCGGTCACTAGTTTGACCATATAGATTGCGAACGTCGGTGGCGTGTTCAACATCGAGTTGTTTTCCGCCAGCACGGGATAGTTCAGGAGTGACGGCAGATCCTTGGGGGCCTTGGCCAGAAGATCGTCACGGATGATCACGATCGTCACACCCGCCGGCCCGGCGTTCTTCTGGGCACAGGCGAAAAGGATTCCATAACGGCTCACGTTGATCGGCCGCGAGAGAATATCGCTCGATGCGTCGCAGACCAGCGGCACCTCGCCCACCTCAGGCTCGGCGGGGAACTGTACGCCCTGGATCGTTTCGTTCGAGGTGTAGTAGGCATAAGCCGCCTTCGGATCGAGTTTCAATTCGCTCGGCTCCGGCACGCGGTTGTAATTGCTCGCCTTGCCGTCGAAGGCAATCTGCACGGTTCCCTGGGTCTTGGCCTCGTCGGCGGCCTTTTTCGACCATGTGCCGGTAACGATATAGTCGGCCGGCTTGCCCGTGTTCCGCAGGAAGCTCATGGGAATCATGCCGAATTGCAGCAGGGCACCACCTTGCAGGAAGAGGATGCGGTAGTTGCTGGGAATGCCCAGCAACGAGCGAAGATTGGCTTCGGCCTGGGCCAGGATCTGCTCGAACTTCTTTGAACGGTGGCTGATCTCCAGGATCGAGATACCGGCACCCGGCAGGGCCAGCAAGTCGCGCTGGGCCTCTTCCAAGGCAGGCAAAGGCAGAACAGCCGGACCGGGCGAAAAATTGTAAACACGCTTTTCCATGATTAAACCTCCAGCAAAGTACGCAGTACCAAGTGCCGCTCAAAATACAATTTGGCGAAAACTCCTAGTATAACCCGTCCGGGGCGGGTGTCTAGGGTAGCAAGGGTTTCTTGCTCGTTGCCCAAAAAATTTTCCTGTGTTACAATCCATGGCAGTGGCGAGAGTTCTTCATCTTCCTTCCTTGCTCCTTCATCCTTTGCTTGATTCGGGTCTATTGAATGTTGATAAGCCGGCCGGGATCACTTCTCGTGATGCGGTTAATCTGGTCGAGCGGCTGGCCCGCCCGGCCAAGGTGGGCCATGCCGGCACGCTCGACCCGCTAGCCACCGGTGTGCTGGTAATCTGCGTCGGGTCGGCCACGCGGCTGATTGAGTATGTGCAGCGGATGCCCAAGACCTACGTCGGCACGTTTCTCTTGGGACGAAGCAGTGCGACGGAAGATACCGACGGCCCCGTGACCCTGCTGCCCGATCCGCCTATTCCCGAGGTCGCTCAAATCGAGGCCGCCGCGGAGAAGTTCGTCGGTAGTCTCCTACAGCGTCCGCCGATCTTTTCAGCACTGAAGGTAGCCGGCCAGAGGGCCTACGATCTGGCTAGGCGTGGCGAGGTTGTTGAACTCAAGCCGCGGCCGATCGAGGTTTACTCGATGAAGGTCAGGCATTACGAATATCCCAAGTTGGTGCTGGAGATCGAATGTAGCAGCGGAACCTACATTCGCTCGTTGGGCCGTGACCTGGCTGAATCGCTCGGCACGGCCGCCGTGATGTCGGCTCTGGTGCGAACGGCCATCGGTCCTTGGACGCTCGACACGGCTGTCGATCCAGGCACTCTGACCGCCTTGGATTGGCGGGCCCGCTTGGATCCGCCTCGCAAGGCATTGTCCGCGCTGCCGGTTCGCGAGTTAACGCCGGCCGAAGTCTCGCGGGTACGTCAAGGGCTATTCATTTCGGTCACCGCATCGGCCGCAGACCAAGAAATCGCCGCCATCGACACCTGTGGCCAGCTCGTAGCCATTCTCGTCGCCCGCAGTTCCGGCCAATGGGGCGCGGCAAAAAACTTTTGCTAGCCTGCGTCATAATGATTGGAATCCGGGTACGGGTAAAACGCACCTCACTGATTGACCTCACTGATTGACCCCTTGGAAGTCCGCCGATAGACTTAGAGGTTGGTTTTCCTCTCTCTTCTGGGAGAGGGGATTTGGATTTCGGCTTTCCTTGGAAACTGAGACTTTTGCGGCGGCGTTTACTGGCATTTTCCGAACTCGTGGTCGGGCGGCCATGAAACTTATGTATTTCAAGCGATATCGGATGGAAATCACGCTGGCCGGTCGTGGTCTGGTTCCCCCGCGGGTGCCCGACGGCTACCGTTTTGAACAGTGGAATCCGTCCTTGCTGGATGCCTTCGCCGAGGCCAAGTATCAGAGCTTTCGCGGCGAGATCGACGTCAATGTTTTCCCCTGCCTGGGAGAATTGGACGGATGCCGCCGCCTGATGCTCGAGATCGCCCGCAAGCCCGGCTTTCTTCCGGAAGCGACTTGGCTTTTGACCTGCGGCCGAGGTTCAAAGCTGCCGGAGTTCTGCGGCACCGTGCAGGGGATCCGGGATGTCAGCGGGCTGGGTGCGATTCAGAATCTGGGCATCGCGTCAGAGCATCGCAACGGCGGCCTGGGAACCCTTCTGCTTTTCCACGCATTGCGGGGCTTTCGCCATGCAGGGATCAGCCGCGTCTACCTGGAAGTGACCGCTCAGAACGAAGGTGCCCTGCGGCTTTACCGGCGGATTGGCTTCGTGACGGTGAAAACCGTTTATAAAACCGTCGAGCATATTTACTCCTAAACTCCCTTTTTCCCCAAGGTATCTACGTGACCGCCCCGATCCTCTCGCATGTTTTTCCCAACGGCCTAGTACTTCTGGGTCAACCGATGCCTTGGCTGCAATCGGCCGCCTTCTCGTTCCTGGTGCCGGCCGGCTGTGTCAATGAGCCGGCATCGCAACAAGGGCTGGCCACGCTGACGTGCGAAATGACCCTCCGCGGAGCGGGGCCGCGCGACAATCGGCAGTTTGTTCTTGATTTGGACAACCTGGGCGTCGAACATCATGCCTCGGTCTCCAGTGCGCTGGTCTCGTATGGCGGGGCCACGTTGGCCGAAAACTTGCCCGCGGCACTGGCCATCTTCGCCGACGTCTTGCAGCGGCCGCGACTACCCGCCGAGGAATTAGAAGCCTGTCGGCAGAACTCGCTGCAAAGCCTGCGATCGGTCGAAGATGAGCCTTCGGAAAAGGTAATGATTGAGCTTCGCCGCCGACATTATCCTGACCCCTGGGGCCGTTCGTCGTTGGGCGAGCAGGAGGCCCTGGAGACGATCGGCCTCGATGATATATGCGGTTTTGTTCAGCGGCAATTTCAGCCCCGAGGCACTATCCTTGGCGTCGCCGGCCACCTAGAGTGGGAGCCGTTAAAGGAACTCGTCGGCACATTGCTTGGCAACTGGCAGCCGGTCGAGGGTGTGACGTTCGACGAGCAACCGGCCCAGGGCGGTTACTTGCACGTGCCGTACGATTCGGCTCAGACGCACATCGGCATCGCATACTCGAGCGTGCCCTATCGCCATGGCGACTATTTTCAGGCATGGGGTGCCGTCGGAGCTTTGGGCGGCGGCATGAGCTCGCGGTTGTTTACCGAAGTTCGCGAACGACGCGGATTATGCTACAGCGTTTATGCCAGCTACCACACGCTGCGGGATCGTGCCGGCGTCTTCTGCTATGCAGGCAGCAGTGCCCAGCGAGCCCAGGAAACGCTTGACGTAACCCTGGGCGAACTAAAGCGGCTCGCTCAAGGCATCGAAGCCAGCGAACTGAGGCGACTCAAGGCCCGCATCAAGACCGAGTTGGTCATGCAGCAGGAGTCGAGTTTTTCTCGCAGCTCGTCGGTTGCCCGCGAGTGGTATCATATTAACCACGCCCGCACGCTCGACGAATTGGAGCGGATCATTGACGGTCTGACTTGTGAGAGCATCAACGACTATCTGGCCAAGAATCCGCCGGGGCAATTTACGATTGTGACCGTTGGGCCAGACGAATTGCAAGTTAATGGCTAAGGATCGGCGCATCAATAAGTGTCGCAAGAAAAGTAGCAGGCACACTCCGCGTGCCGTCCGTCCCCGCTCGGCGAGTGGGCAAAACACGACAGTTATTTATGCGCCGATCCTAAGATCAATGAGTATCCACAAAGAGTACAAACCACGAAATACACAAAACACACGAAAGAAGAAAGACATGGATATCGTATATAAAGACGACAGCTACCGGATTAAGGGTGCCTGCTTTGAGGTTTATTACCCTAAGGTGGAGTACGAACTTATTGTCATTTAGTCCTTATCTTCTTTCGTGTTTTTCGTGTTTTTCGTGGTTCATCTCTTATGTCCATCATCACTATGGAATTTCTTACTCACGTTTTGCCCAACGGATTGGAGATCGTCGCCGAATGCAATCCCGAGGCCTACTCAACGGCCCTGGGGTTCATTGTGAAGACCGGTGCCCGCGACGAGACCGACGAGATCGCCGGCGTAAGCCATTTTCTCGAACACATGGCGTTCAAAGGCACGCCCACACTCTCGGCCGACGATGTGAACCGCGAGCTTGACGAGATCGGTTCGCATGGCAACGCCGGAACCTCGGAGGAGACGACCGTTTATTACGCACCCGTGCTGCCGGAGTATCAAACCCGGGCAACGGAGGTGCTCGCGGACATCCTCCGCCCTTCGCTCCGCGAGGCCGACTTCCAAACCGAGAAGAAAGTGATCCTTGAAGAAATCCAGATGTTCGAGGATCAGCCGCCGTTCGGGGCCGATGAGAAGTGCCGTGCGGCTTTCTTTGGCGATCACCCCTTGGGCCGTAGCGTGCTGGGCACGATGGCCAGCATTGAGGCACTACCGGTCGCGGCGATGCGAGAGTACTTCTCCCGCCGCTATGCCCCGGGCAATATCGTCCTGGTGGCGGCCGGCCGGGTCGATTTTGATCGCATGGTCGCCGACTGCCAGCGAGCTTGCGGTGGTTGGGAACCGGCCGAGTGTCCTAGGATTGTCGAACCTGCACAGCCCCGTAGCGGATTCCATCGGCTTACACGGGCCTCGGCCACCCAGCAATATCTCTTGCAGATGTCGCTCGGTCCCGCGGCACACGACGACGATCGCTATGCGGCCAAAGTTCTTACGATCATCCTGGGCGATGATTCCGGCAGCCGGCTTTACTGGGAAGTCGTCGATCCGGGCATTGCCGAAGTGGCCGAGCTAAGCCACGGCGAGTATCAAGGATCGGGTGTCTTCTTTACCCAGATCAGTTGCGCCCCGGAAGATGCCGATGAGGTTTACCAACGGGTCATGCAAGTTTACGAGACGGCCCATGCCGAGGGCATCACGGAAGCCGAGCTTCAGCAGGCGAAGAACAAGGTTCGCTCGCAACTCGTACTTTCCAGCGAGCGGCCGAGCCCGCGGATGTTCGGCGTCGGCGGCGACTGGGTCTATCGCCGCGAGTACCGATCGCTTCAAGAGGATCTCGATCTGATCGCGTCGATTCAGCTCGATCAGATTGCCGATGTACTCAAGCGATATTCGCTGGTCGAGGGGACCGCGTTGACGATCGGACCGGAGTTGTAGGGTGGCCTGATGAAACGCCGAGAAGCTCGGCAATCTGAGGGCAATGGTGTGTTAGCCGTTTGTTGCGCAGGTTCGTCGCTGTATTCGTCGCGTAGCGACGTTATGATGGTAGCCGTGGGTTTCAACCCACGGGTTGGGGTG
>Ga0194058_10000223_pt1 | contig 25529 bp, 29 predicted proteins | sample SepL4417m_MetaG_FD_155490 | JGI IMG/M metagenome (GOLD analysis project Ga0194058, IMG submission 155490) | Anoxic zone freshwater microbial communities from boreal shield lake in IISD Experimental Lakes Area, Ontario, Canada - Sep2016-L442-17m | ecosystem: Environmental > Aquatic > Freshwater... | reverse complement strand
ACGATAAAATCAAATTCTCTCATGGCAGCGGCGGCAGCGGGATGTTGTCAATGAGACGTGCGCCGCCAAAAAAAACTGCGGCGGCGAGGCGTCCGGGAAGCTTTCGGGTTTTGAGCGGTTGGAGCGATTCCGCATCCACCGCCTCGACGTAGTCCACTCGGGCGTGCGGGATTTGCGAGAGGAGGTATTTCGCGTGAGCGGCAATCCCTGCGGGGGATTTTTTCAAAGCGGCAGCCTGCAGGGAGGCATGCAGGAGGGGGGCCTGCGCGCGCTCGCTCGCAGTCAGGAAGGCATTCCGCGAGCTGGCAGCCAGCCCGTCGGGATCGCGGACCGTGGGGTGCCCACGCACATCGACCGGGAAATTCAGGTCGCGAACCATCCGGCGGATGATGGCGAGCTGCTTCCAGTCTTTTTCCCCGAAGATGGCATGGGTCGGCTGGACGAGGAGGAAAAGCTTGGCGACGACCGTGCAGACCCCGCAGAAATGCCCGGGCCGCGAGCGCCCGCAGAGCGAGAAGGAGAGGAGGGATTCCTCGACGGACACCGAGCGGTCAGAGAAATACATTTCATCCGCCGAGGGCATGAAAACCGCATCCGCCCCAGACGCCCGGCAGACGGCTGCGTCCTGGCGCCAAGGTCTCGGATAGGAGGAAAAATCCTCCTTCGGACCGAACTGGGTCGGGTTGACGAACACGGAAACAACGACGGAGCCCTTGCGCCCGGCCAATGTGCGGGCCGAGCGGATGAGCGCCGCATGCCCGTGGTGGAGCGCCCCCATCGTCGGCACAAAGACCACCCGGCCGGAACGGCTTTTTCGCCAAGAGCGAAAGGAGGCAAGCGATTTGACGACATTCATCTCAATGCGCACCGATTGGTTGAAATGGCATTTCTGGGGGGATCGGAAGGCTCGCTCGTTTGGAAGCGGCTTATATTAGCGCGTCTCAGCGGGCAGGGGATGCGGCCGGGGAAGCTCCTGCCGCGGCTGATGGCACCTCGGGCTGCGCGGCGGCCGGGGCTCCTGAAGCCGCCGGCGAGGCCTGGGGGACCGGAGCGTTGAGCAGGCTTTCCTGGATCGCCGTCTTCCCTCCAGCGCTTCGCGCAGTGATGATCGAAAGCAGGAGGGTGATCGCAAAAAATGCCGCAGCCAGCCAGGAGGTGAACTTTGCCAGAACGTTTGTGGTCTGCGCCCCAAACATGTTTTCCGTCATCCCCCCGCCGAAGGCTGCCCCAAGCCCCTCGCTTCGAGGGCGCTGCATCAGGACAACCAAAACGATCAGAATGCAAATCACGACGTGCAGTGAAATGAGGAGCGGCAGGACGATAAACATGGAAAAAAACACTAACTCTGGAAGCTGCCTTGTAAAGACGGGATCAAAGAATTTTTAGGATGACGAAAACCAGGGCGATCGTTAGCAGGACGGCGAGGGGAAGGAGGACGTATGTGACGATCCGGTAGTTGCCCTTGCGGCGGCTTGTAAAAAAAACGAGGAGCCGGGCCTTGACCCCGCGGTTTCGGTCCTCGGGGGGAACCCGGTTGCCCGGCCCGCGATCTGCTGCTGGCTTCAGCGGGAGATTGAGAGGCTTTTTTTTTCCTTTTTTAAACGGCTTCCCCGAGCGCTGCTTGAAGGGGATTTTGGGTTTGTTCGGGCGGTTCCCGCCGCCCATGCGTACGTGATCAGTGGAGGCGGGCGGCTGGGGTTCGCCTTTCCCGGCCGGGGCCACATTTGCCTTGCGGGGGGCAATGCGGATCTTGGCTGCGCTCGCCGGCGCGGCAGCGTCCGCAGCCGCAGCTCCTTCGTGCGGGGATTTCATTTCAGGCGAGAATCTTCGCCATCCCACTGGAAAAGGCGAGCCCATTTGTGCGGTTGCCGGAGCAGTTTCCTCGCATCTTGCGGGGGATCAGGAATAATACTTTTTCTGGGATGTGACTGCGTGGCGGCATCGCTTTCCGCTGAAAATGGGTCCGCAGGCCTCGAGAATATTGCCTTTGGTGTTTGCGTGAGGCGCCATTTTTGCTTTGGCTCATCGGCCACCGATTGCTAGAAAGAACCCTGATCCCATGCCCGCTTTTTTCAGCCTGTGAGCGCCGATTTTCCACCATCCCAGCCAGGGGGCGCGCACCCTGCTGGGCTTCCGGGCACAAATCGGGAGAGGTTTCTTGCCGCATGCCGGTGCGAGCCGGTCGATCGCCCGCCGGTGTGGCTGATGCGCCAGGCCGGCCGCGCGCTGCCGGAATACCGGGCGCTGAAGGAAAAGCACACGTTCGTCGAGCTTGTCAGGACGCCGGAGCTTGCGGCGGAAGTCACGCTGCAGCCGATCCGGCGCTTCGGCTTCGACGCGGCCGTCCTTTTCAGCGACATCCTCGTCGTGCCGGAGGCGATGGGGCAGCCGTATTATTTCCGGGAAAATGGCGGCGGCATCGAGATGGAGTTTGCGCTGAATTCGGCGGAGGACATCCGGCGGCTGGATCACCGGGGAGCCGTCGAGCGGCTGCGCTACGTCGAGGAGGCGTTCGCCCTGATCAGGCCGGCGCTTGGCGGCCGTACCGCGCTGCTCGGCTTTGTGGGCTCGCCGTGGACGCTCGCGCGCTACATGATCGAAGGGTCCAGCTTCGGAAAATCCGACCGGGCGAAGGAGCTGTTTTATTCCGAGCCGCGCCTGTTTGCCGAGCTGATGGAAAAAATCTCTGCGGTGGTGGCGGACTTTTTGAAGATGCAGATCGCCGCTGGCGCCGAGGCCGTGCAGATATTTGACAGCAACGGCGACCTCCTCGCCGACAACGCCTTCGAGGCCGCCTCGGGGCGCTGGATCCGGGAGATCATCGCGGAGCTGGATGGAAAAGTGCCGGTCATTCTTTTTTCAAAGGGCGTGCTGGGGCGGCTGGAGCCGCTCGTCTCGACGGGCGCGAACGTGCTGAGCGTGGACTGGACGCAGCCGATGGCGGAGATCCGCAGGCTGCTGCCAGAGTCTGTCGGGGTGCAGGGCAACCTCGATCCCTTCCTGCTCACCACCTCGCCGGAGCTCGTCGCCGCGGAGACCCGGCGGATCCTGCGCGACATGGACGGGCTCACCGGCCACGTCTTCAACCTCGGCCACGGCGTGACGCCTGCCGCGAAGCTCGAATGCATCCAGGCGCTCGTGGACGCAGTGCGGAGTTCCAAATGAAGAGTTTGAAAACCACGGAGAACACGGAGGGCAGGGAGGATTTTTCCAAAAAAAAGTCTCGCAAGCCTGATCTCTGCCGCCTGTCTTTTTTTCTTCTCTCCGTCCCCTCCGTGCCCTCCGTGGTTAATCTCCCCCCACCATGAGCACGCTGCACGTCGACCTCGACCTGGTTAAAAAATACAATACTGCGGGGCCGCGGTATACGAGCTACCCGCCGGCGACGAGGTTCACCGGGGACGTCTCGTGGGACGAGCTCTCGGCGCGGATCGCTGAGAACAACGCTTCCGCCCGCGACCTTTCGGTTTATTTTCACATTCCGTTCTGCGAATCCCTGTGCTGGTTCTGCGGCTGCACCGCGGTCATTACGCCCAACCATGACAGGGGGGCAGAATACATCGCCTGCCTCGGGCGTGAGGTCGCCCGGGCGGCTTCGCAGCTGAATTCCGGGCGCAAGGTCGTACAGCTCCACTTCGGCGGCGGGTCGCCGACATTTTTGCGGCCGGACGAAATCCGGAGGCTTGGAGACACGATCCGGAAACATTTCACGTTTTCTCCGGCGATCGAGGCGAGCGTGGAGGTTGATCCGCGGCGGCTCACGCGCGACCACCTGGTCGCGCTGCGCGAGATCGGCTTCCGCCGGGCCTCGATGGGCGTGCAGGATTTCGATCCGAAAGTGCAGGCGGCGGTCCACCGGATCCAGCCGCGCGAGATGACGAGGCAGGCGATGGACTGGATGCGCGAGCTCGGCTTCGGCTCGATCAACCTCGACCTGATCTACGGGCTGCCGCACCAGACGCCGGAATCGTTCGACGAAACCCTGAACACGGTTCTCGACATGAATCCCGACCGGATCGCCATGTTCAGCTACGCGCATGTGCCGTGGATTAAGCCGGCCCAAAAAATTCTTGAGCAAAAGCTTCTGCCCCCGCCGGAAACCAAGCTGCAGGTGCTCAAGCTGGCGATAGAAAAGCTGACCGCCAGCGGTCGGTATGTCTACATCGGCATGGACCATTTTGCGCGGCCGGACGACGAGCTGGCGGTCGCGCAGCGGAACAAGCAGCTCCAGAGGAATTTCCAGGGCTACAGCACGCGCTCGGGATCGGACATCTACGCGTTCGGGATGTCGAGCATCTCGCAGATCCCCGACGCCTACTGGCAGAACGAAAAGGAGCTGCCGAGATACCAGGAGGCGGTGGATGCCGGGCGCCTGCCGTGGCACCGCGCGTATCTCGTGACCGGCGAGGACAAGATCCGCCGGGAAACCATCATGCGCATGATGTGCGACCTGTCGCTCGATTTCGCCGCGATGTCGCAAACCCTTGGGATCGACTTCGCGGGCCATTTTGCTCCGGAGCTTGCCGCGCTCGAGCCGTTCGAGGCTGACGGCCTGGTCGAGCGCACGCCGTCGGGCTTCAACGTCACCGACATCGGGCGCCTCTTCATCCGCAACATTGCGATGTGCTTCGACAGCACGCTCGCCCCGGCAGGCGAGCGCAGGCATTCGAGGACCGTTTGAGTGGCCTATGAAATCCGTCGCGATTATCGGGGCTGGCATCACCGGGCTGACAGCGGCATTTTACCTCAAGCGCGCAGGGGTTCCCGTCACCGTCTTTGAGGCGGGCAGCCGCGTCGGCGGCGCAATCCAATCTCACCGGCAGGGCGGCTACCTCGCGGAGTTCGGGCCGAACACGATCCTCGAGACGTCGCCGAAAATTGCCCGGCTCATCCGCGATGCGGGGCTGGAATCCCGGCGCCTCGAGCCCGATCCGAAATCGAAGGCCCGGTATGTCGTCCGCGACAAGCGCCCGGTCGCCATGCCCGGGTCGCCGCTGGGGTTTCTGACGACAAAGCTGTTCACGCTGCAGGCCAAGCTGGCGGTGCTGCGCGAGCCGTTCGTGCCGCCGCGGCGTGATGGCGTGGAGGAGAGCATCGCGGGGTTTGTCGTGCGGCGGCTCGGCCGGGAGTTCCTCGACCACGCGATCGACGCGATGGTGGCGGGCGTCTATGCGGGCGATCCCAGCAGCCTGTCCGTCCAGCAGGCATTTCCCAAGCTCGCCGCCCTCGAGGCCAGGTATGGATCGCTCATCAAAGGCCAGATCCTCGGCGCCAGCGAGCGAAGGAAATCCGGAGAAATCGCCAAGGATCGCGCGCCAAAATTCTCTTTTGACGAGGGGCTTCAGGTGCTTCCGGACACGCTGGGCGAGCGTCTCGGCGACGCGGTCCAGCTCGATGCCGCTGTCATCAGGCTCACGCGGGCCGCCCTCGGCTGGACGGTTGACCTCCGCGCGAAGGACGGCCCTTTGCGCTCCGAGCACAGCGCGGTGATTTATGCGGGGACGGCATTCGAGCTTGCCAGGCTGCAGGTCGGGCTGGAAGCGCCCCAGAACATGGCCGGGGCCCTCGACCTGGCACCTTTCTCTGAAATCCGCCATCCGCCGGTGGCGAGCGTGGTGCTGGGCTTCCGGCGCGAGGACGTCGCGCACCCGTGCGAGGGGTTTGGGGCGCTGATCCCGAAGGTCGAAGGGTTCAAGATCCTCGGCACGATCTTTTCATCGTCGCTGTTTCCCAACCGCGCCCCGGCCGGACACCTGACCCTCACCAGCTACATCGGGGGCGAGCGGTATCCCGAGCTGGCCTCTTTGCCGCCAGAGCAGCTTTGCGAGGTGGTGCAGGAAGATTTGCGCGCGCTTCTCGGAGCGACCGGCAGCCCGACATTCCGGCACTGCGCATTCTATCCCCAAGCCATCCCGCAATACAACGTCGGCTACGGCCGCCACCGCGCGGCGCTGGCCAAGATGGAAGCGAATGCCCCGGGCCTCTTTTTTTCCGGGCATTATCGGGATGGCATTTCGCTGGGCGACTCGATCGTTTCCGGATGCAACATCGCGGAGCGGGTTGAAAAATCCCTGGCTTCCGACCAGTCTTCTGCCCCATGCCCACACTAAACTGGATCGGAAAAGAAGCGGTCGTGAAGCATCATTTGCAGGTGCCGTTTCGCCTGCTCAAGGATGTGCCCGACCTCGCGTGCGGTCCGCCCGATGCGAATGTGGAAGATGAGTGGATGGAATGGAGCCTCACACGGAGAACTCGGAGGCCACGGAGGATATGAAGTTGAATGAGACCAGTGGGATCATCGTGGACTGCGCCCTTTCGGTGCATCGGGATCTCGGCCCGGGGTTACTTGAATCCGTTTACGAGATCATTCTTGCCGATATCCTGACCGGGAGGGGATTAACGGTTGTGCGCCAGCGTCCAATCCCGATCCATTTTGGCAACAAGTCGTTCGATGAAGGATTTCGCGCAGACCTGATCGTGAACGGCGCAATCATCGTCGAAATCAAATCCGTTGAACAACTCGCCCGTGTGCATAAGAAACAACTTTTGACTTATCTCAAACTCAGCGGTTTGTCTTTGGGGTTGCTCATCAATTTCGGAGGCGAATTTCTCAAGGGCAACATCGAGCGAATTGTCGTTGGCGAAGTGCCGGACCTTAAGAATTTCTCCGTGCTCTCAGCGTCCTGTGTGTGAACCTCCCATGATCTCGCCGAAGGAATACCAAAACCGGGTGCTCGGGTCGCTGCGGGATTTTCTGCACGCCTGCGGCAACGGCGAGTCGCCCGCACAGGCATTCCATGCGGTCGCCTCCTCCAATGGCGGCCCATACTTTGAGTATCAGCCGGTCCATGCCGCGAGCCCTTCTCCAGAAATGCCCTACGTCTGCCTGCGTGTGCCGACGGATGGCGATTTCGGAGTCATCGGGAAAACATGTCTTTCGGGAATGAGGGAATGAGCTTCCAGAGCAAATCCGGAGTCCTGCTGATCAACCTTGGCTCGCCGGATTCCACGGCGGTCCCCGACGTGCGGCGGTACCTGGGAGAATTCCTCATGGATCCGCGCGTGCTCGATGTGCCGTGGCCGGTCCGCTGGTGCATGGTGAACCTCGCGATCCTGCCGGGGCGGCCGGCGAAATCGGCCGAGGCGTATCAAAAGATCTGGACGCTGGATGGCTCGCCGCTCGTCGCGACCAGCCGGAACGTGCAGCGCGAATTGCAGCGCCGGGTTGGCGGGAGCCTTGCTGTCGAGCTTGCGATGCGCTACCAGAACCCCGGCATCGAGCCTGCCATCATGCGCCTGCGCGGGCAAGGAGTCACGGACCTGCTCGTCTTCCCTCTGTTTCCGCATTTTGCGATGTCGAGCTTTGAGACGACGGCCGTCCGAGCGCAGGAGGCCGCCGCGCGGCTGGCACCGGAGATGCGACTGAAAGTGGTGGATCCGTATTTCAGCGACCCCGGCTACATCGCGGCGCTTGTGGCCAGCGCGCAGGAATTTCTCGCCGCGGGCTTCGACCACCTGCTCTTCAGCTTCCACGGATTGCCCGAGCGGCACCTGCGCAAGGCCGACGCGACCGGCAGGCATTGCCTGGCTTCGCCGGGCTGCTGCGAAACCTCGAGCCCGGCCCGCGGCACCTGCTACCGCGCACAATGCCTCGCCACCGCCCGCGCGTTCGTCGAGGCCGCCGGCATCCCGGCCAACAAGTCCTCGGTCTCCTTCCAATCCCGGCTCGGGCGCGATCCCTGGCTGAAACCCTACACCGATTTCGAGCTCCCCCGCCTCGCCGGATCCGGCGTGAAAAAGCTGCTTGTGATCTGCCCGGCGTTCGTCTCGGACTGCCTCGAAACCCTCGAGGAAATCGCCATGCGCGGACGGGAGATCTTCCTGGCTGCCGGCGGGCGCGAACTCGCGCTCATCCCGTGCCTGAACGAGCACCCGCGCTGGCTCGATGCCTTGGAGAAGCTCGTGCGGGCAGGGCTGTCGGGAGGTTGCAGCTCGGCACCCGGCTGATTTGCAGAACATCCCTTCATCCTTCGGCCGCATTCTTTATGACAAATCTTTTCTTCAGCAGACGGTTTCTTCCGCTTTTCCTGGTCCAGTTCCTCGGGGCCTTCAATGACAATGTGTTCAAAAACGCATTCATCATGTTGGTGACCTACAAAACCGCCCATGAGATGGGGTGGAATATCTCATCGGCGGTGAACCTCATCATGGTGCTCCTGATCTTCCCGGCTATTTTCTTCTCGGCCTTGGCTGGGCAGATTGCGGACCGCTTTGAAAAGGCCAGCCTCGTGCGGTGGACGAAGATTGCGGAGATCGCGATCATGGGGCTCGCGGCCTGGGGATTTGTCGCCCAGCTGCCTTACCTGCTTTTTGGCGTGGTTTTTCTCACCGGAATCCAGATCGCTTTTTTTGGGCCGCTCAAATACAGCATCCTGCCCGCGCACCTGAAAGAAAAGGAGCTGCTCAGCGGTTCTGCCATTTTCGAGGCGGCCACATTTGTTGCTATCCTCATCGGAACCGGGGTGGGAGGAATGGCACTTGTCAGCGGCACGGCAGGCATCGCATTGGCAGATTGGCTCCCCTGGGCTTTGTGCGCCATGGCCGTGGTCGGCTGGCTGGCGAGCTGCGCCATCCCCCAAGCTCCCAGCACGGGCACGCCGTTCCAAATCTCCTGGAATCTCTTCGCCGCATCCCAAGCGATCCTGATGAGCGCCTATCCGCAGACCGGAATCTGGCGATCCATGCTCGGCATTTCCTGGTTCTGGACCGTCGGAACCATCTGGCTCGCCTTCATTCCCCCTTACGTGGCCGAGCAGCTCCATGCGGACAAGACGATCGCCAATCTCTTTTTTGCCCTGTTCAGCCTGGGCATCGGATTCGGAGCGCTGCTTTGCCAGAGGCTGCTCAAGGGCGAGATCAGCGCGAAGTATGTCCCTCTCGCCGGTTTGGGAATCTCGTTTTTCACCCTGCTCTTTGTGGGGCTGCATTCCCTCCCGGCTCCTGCCGCGGCTTTTGTCGTGATGTCGCCGGGCGGGCTGATGGTGTGCGCCTGCCTCTTGGGCGTCGCGATCTGCAGCGGGCTTTTTAGCGTCCCGCTTTACACCATCCTACAGGCTTGGTCGGAAGCCTCGCACTGCTCGCGAAATATCGCCGCCAACAACATCCTGAACTCGCTGTTCATGGTCGCTGGGAACGGTATGGGGTTTGCCCTTGGGGCCATGGGCTGCAGCGGATACGTCATTCTGACAATTGTCGCCGTCCTCAATATTGCGGTCTCCTTGTATATCATCCGCATCATTCCTGAATCCGTGCTGCACACGTTTTTGCGGTGGATTTTGCAGGCGCTGTTCCGCGTGAAAGTGCGGGGGCTCGAGAACTATCAGGCGGGCGGGGAGCGCAAGATGATCATTGCCAACCATGTCTCGTATCTCGACGCGGTCGTGCTGGCGGCATTTCTGCCGGAAGTCCCCACGTTTGCGATCAATACGGAGATCGCAAAAAAGTGGTGGGTCCGTCCGATCCTCCTGTTTGTGCGGGTGTATGCCGTGGACGCCAACAATCCCATGGCCATCAAATCCCTGACCAAGCTGGTGCGCACCGGGGTGCCCGTCGTCATTTTTCCCGAGGGGCGCCTGACCGTCACCGGGGGGCTGATGAAAATCTACCAGGGGCCTGGGCTGATGGCCGTGCGCGGTGAGGCGGATATCATCCCGGTGCAGCTGGACGGCGTGCAGCACAGCTATTTTTCTTATCTCGGCAACAAGGTCAAGCGACGGTTATTCCCTCGCATTTCGATGACGATACTGCCACCTGTGCGGCTTTCCCCTCCCGAGGGCAACGCTCGCGCGGCCCGGGCGGCCGTGGTGGCCCGGATTTACAATATCATGAGCGAGATGGCGTTCGCCACCGCCCCAACAAGCCAATTCCTGTTTGAGGCCCTCCTGCAAGCCCGCCACGAGCATGGCGGCTCCTACCCGGTGATGGATGACCCCGGCTTTGCTCCACTCAGCTATCGGAAGCTGATTGCACGGTCCCTGGCGGTTGCTCCCCGTTTGGTCGCGGGCTCCCGGTTTGGGGAAGCCGTGGGGATCATGCTCCCCAATAGCAAGGCGGCAGTGGTCGCTCTATTCGGCGTTCAGGCGGCCTGCCGGGTCTCCGCGCTCCTGAACTTTTCCCTCGGCATCAAAAACATGTTGAGCACGTGCGCGACATCGCAGGTGCGATTCGTTTGGACCTCCGAACGGTTCGTGCGTGAGGCCAAGCTCCAAAAGCTTGTGGAGGCGATGATCGAAGCCGGGATCGAAATCCGATACTTGGAATCCCTTAAGTCTCAACGTTCGGTTGGCGATGCCATCCGTTTGCTCGCGGGCACCTGGTTTCCCGGCCTGCTCTGGGGCTTGACGCGCGGCGCCCGGCTGAAAGAGCTCGGACTTCCGCATCAGGAAGCCGCCCACGTGCCTGCCCTGATTCTTTTTACTTCCGGATCCAGCGGCACCCCCAAGGCCGTGGTTTTGTCACACAAAAATCTCCTTTCCAATGTGAGGCAGCTCCTTTCTCAAATCGATCTACACCGTCAGGACCGGGTTTTCAACTGCCTGCCGATGTTCCATTCTTTTGGGCTGACCGGCGGCACGCTCACCCCGTTGCTGGGGGGAGTCCAAGTGTTCATGTATCCTTCCCCCCTCCACTACCGGATCATTCCCGAACTCGTTTACCAGACGAACTCGACGATCCTCTTTGGCACGAACACGTTTCTCAGCGGGTATTCAAAAAAAGCACATCCTTATGATTTTCATTCCGTGCGATACATCTTCGCGGGGGCGGAGAAGGTCAAGGAGGGCACGAAGAAGACATGGTCGGAGGTTTTTGGCGTCCGCCTATTGGAAGGCTACGGGAGCACGGAATGCGCGCCGGGGATCAGCATCAATTCCCCGATGTTTAACCAATCGGAAACGGTTGGCAGGTTTCTGCCCGGCATCCGGCATCGGCTGGAGCCGGTGCCCGGCATCGACCGGGGTGGCCGCCTGTGGGTGCAGGGGCCCAATGTCATGCTCGGCTACTACCTGCCCGAGCGCCCGGGAATGCTGGTTCCCCCATCCGATGGCTGGTATGATACCGGAGATATTGTCGAAACCACGCCCGAGGGCTTTATCAAGATCCTGGGTCGGGCCAAGCGGTTTGCCAAGGTCGCCGGCGAGATGGTTTCGCTGACCGCCGTGGAGGATCTGGCCTCGGCTGCCTGGCCAGGATTCCTTCATGCCGCCGTCTCCGTTCCGCACGCGCAACGGGGGGAGGAAGTGCTGCTGATCACTGAGAAGCCCGGGCCAAGCCGGAAGGACCTGCTGACCTACGCTTCGAGCCATGGGATCCCTGAGCTCTTCGTTCCGCGCACCCTGATCGAAAGGACCATCCCGATGCTCGGAAGCGGGAAGCCCGACTATGCCACCCTTCAGAGCCAATTCGAAATCCATGAATGAAAAAAATGAGGCCGGCTCCGTGGCGACGACGTTCCTTCTGGAGGGTTTTTGGGGAGGCCATTCCCGCTGGGAAGTTTTGAGGCGGAGGGTCGAAGCAATAGCCGGGCCATGTCGAATCTGGCGCTATGATACATCCGGGCGCACCTCCCTGGAAAGTGTGGGCGCTGCCCTGCGAGACGAGCTGGAGCATTGCGCCACGTCCGTGAACCTCATCGGGTATAGCATGGGGGGGATCGTTGTCCGCGAGGCGGTCCGAACGCTCACGCGACCGATCCGGAGGGCTGTGTTTCTCCACTCGCCACATCGAGGATCTTACCTTTCCCACATTTTTCCCGGGCTGCCGGCCTGCCGGGAAATGTGTCCCGGAAGCCCCTTCCTCTCGCGCCTGAACGAAGCCGCCTGGGCGATCCCCACGCTGGCCACCTGGTGTGCGTGGGATGCCATTGTCATTCCCGGGCATTCCGCAAGGTGGAGGCATGCCACGGCCATTGTTCAAAGCCATGTTCCGGCACATGCCTGGCCTGTATTTTCGCCAGGCATCCACAAAAGAGTCGCCGCCTTTCTCGAATAGCTCCTTTCTGAACCTGAAAGACGACATCGGACACAATGAGAAATCGGCACCGCTTCCCTAAATCGCTGGCCCAGGCTTCCGCGTATGACGTCCCACGATATCTTTCAGCAAACGTAACTTCTCAGGAGGCATCGTCAATAAGAGCCTCGGGGTGGAACTCATATCCGAGAAGCAACTTTTTCTCTGTGTTTCGCAGGCAGCCTGTGGTAGAAGAAGCAACATTTCCTAAGTGAACGTATCAGACCTCCGCGAAATTCTTCAGTATGTGCCCCGGTTCCGGGAGCGAACGTTTGTCGTCGCCATGGATGGCGAGGTCATCGCATCGGAAAACTTTTCGAACGTGCTTCTGGACATTGCGGTGTTGCGCTCGCTGAGCATCAAGGTCGTCCTCGTCCACGGGGCGAGCTACCAGATCCTGGCGCTTTCGGCCGAGCGCGGGCTGGCGATAACGAATTCTGACGGGATCGGGGTCACCGATGCCCCGACGCTCCAGCTGAGCATCGACGCGGCGATCCGGCTGACGAACGAAATCATGGAGGGCCTCTCATCCGTGGACCTTCGAGCAGCCTATATCAACGCGCTGACCGCCCACCCGGCGGGGATCCTTGGGGGCGTGGATCAGCAATATACCGGCAGGGTCGAGCGTGTGGATGTGAAGGCGCTCAAGCTCCTGCTCGACGAGGGGATCATTCCCGTCGTTCCTCCGCTGGGCTTCGACGGAGAGGGGCGGACATACCGGGTGAACTCCGACTCCATCGCCGTCGAGATCGCCGAGGAGCTTTCCGCCGCCAAAATTCTCTACCTCGTTCCGGGAGCGGCCTTTTCCTCCTCGGCCGCACTTCCGCGCCAGCTCTCGATTTCCGAAACGCAGGAGCTGATAAAAAAGCGGCGGCAGGACTTTAGGCCAGGCATCATCTCAAAGCTTGAGAACGGATCGCAGGCGTGCAGCCAGGGGGTGCCACGAGTGCATGTCCTCAACGGCAGCGTCAACGAGGCGCTCCTGAACGAGGTCTTCAGCCACGACGGGATCGGCTCGATGATCTACTCGAACGAATACCAGCAGATCCGCCGGATTTTTAAAAAGGACGTGCGCGCGGTCATGTCTCTCATCCGGCAGTCGGTGCGCAACGAGGAGCTCGTCCGCAGGACCCGCACAGAAATCCTCGGTCACCTCGAGGACTACTGGCTCCTGGAAATTGACCGGTCGCCGATCGCCTGCGTCGCACTCCATCTCTCGCCGGAAGAGCAGGCCGGCGAGCTCGCGTGCCTGCATGTCAGCAAGGCCCATGAAAACCAAGGACACGGGAGAAAGCTCATGGCGTTCGTCGAAAACCTCGCGAGGGAGAAGGGGGTGAAAAACCTTTTTGCGCTGTCGACCCAGGCTTACAGCTACCTCCAGCAAAAAGGCGGCTACCATGCGGCGGAGCCGTCGCAGCTGCCGCCAGCCCGGCGCGCCAAATACGAGGCGAGCGGCCGGAACTCGATGGTTCTCCTGAAGCAGCTTCGCGCCTGACATGCACCCCGCGCAGAACTGGTTCAACCTCGGCGTGGATGGGGCTGTCATCCTCATCTATTTTGTCGGCATCGTCGGCATCGGGCTCTATGCGGCGAGGAAAAACACGAGCCTCCAGGACTTTGCTCTCGGCGGGCACTCGATTCCGTGGTGGGCAGTGCTGGCGTCCATCGTTGCTGCCGAGACGAGCGCCGTCACATTTCTGGGCGCGCCGGCCGAAGGGTTCAAAACCCGCAGCTACGCGTACGCGCAGCTGGCGGTCGGCACGATCCTTGCGCGCATCATTATCGCGTGGCTGTTCATCGCCCCCTACTACCGCTACAAGGTCGAGAGCATCTATGAGTTCCTCACCATCCGGTTTGGCGAGCGGACAAAAAACCTCGCGAGCGGGATTTTTCTTGCCACCCGGGTTCTCGGCATCGGCGTGCGCCTGTATCTCGGCGGGGTCATCATGGTGGTTGTCTACCGCTACCTTTTTCCAGGCTCGGAAATCACGCTCCAGACGTATTTCTGGGGGATTGTTTTCGTGACCTTCGTGACCACGCTCTACACGGCGGCCGGCGGGATCAAGGCGGTCGTCTGGACCGATCTCATCCAGGCCTGCCTGATGATCGGGGCGATCCTGTTCTCGATCGTCGCCGTCTACTGCGACATTCCGGGCGGGATGCAGACCGTGAGCGAGCACCTCGCCGGGCAAAACCTCTCGATGTTTCAGACCGGATGGGATTCCGCAAAGCCTTTCGGCGCCGCGCTGCGCGGGCTGCTGGAGACCGAATACACGATTTTTGCAGCGATCATCGGCATCACCTTTTTCACGATGGCCACGCACGGGACCGATCAGGACATGGTCCAGCGGATGCTCACGGCAGAAAACACGGCGAAGTCCCGGCTTTCGCTGATTGTCAGCGGGTTCGCAGACATTCCGATCGTCCTTTCTTTTCTGACGGTCGGCCTCCTCCTCTGGGTGCGCTACCAGGTCCACCCGGACCCCTCGCTACCGACCGAGGACAACGAGATCTTCGCCCACTACATCGTCAACGAGATGCCGGTCGGAATCCGAGGGCTCATGATCGCCGGAGTTTTTGCCACGATGATGGGCTCGACATCGGCGGCGCTCAACGCGCTGGCCACGGCATTCATCAAGGACTTCTACCAGCCCTACATCCGGCCGGCCGCCACCGACGTGCAGGCCGTGAGCGCTGCGCGCTGGGCAACTTCGATTTTCGGCGTGCTCATGGTTGCTGTGGCAACCGTGGCTGCCTACACCGTGCTGCACACCCATGTCACCATCATCCCGCTGGCGCTCGGAATTCTCGGCTACAGCTACGGCTCGCTCCTCGGAGTTTTTCTCCTGGGGGTTTTGACGCGTGCCCGCGGCAGCGACCGGATGAACGTCCTCTCCATGGCCTTCGGAATCCTCGCCGTCCTCGTCCTTTGCAAAATTGAAATTCCCCTGGGCGAGTCGGTCAACGCGGCCGGGCTCCCGGTGAAACAGAGCATCCGGTTCGGGATTTTTCTGCCGTCCTGGTGGCCGGCGATCGCCTGGCCATATTATGTTTTCATCGGGAGCGCTGTCACGTTTTCCCTCGGCATCCTTTTCCGGACGCGCCCCCGCCCGTAAGGGGGCGGAAAATCATCTTCGCAGGGCGACAACATCCTCGGGCCTGGCGGCCGCAAAAAGATCGCGTCCCGGGGCGCGCGCGGCCAGGTGCGGGTTCAGCTCAAAGATTTTCAGCGGCCCGCCGGGCGCTGAAAGCTGGTATTGGGCGATCTCGCCGAGGTAGACGGCCTCGCCGATGCGCCCGCGCACGCAGTTGCTCGTGGCTGCCGCCTCGCAAATCGTCCAGCATTCCGGACGGATTGAGAGCGTTGCCGGCTCGCCAGGGCAGGGAAGCCAGTTCAGGTCGCCCACCACGCACTCGAAAATTCCGAACGCGCCTGCGTCCACGACCGCGCGTCCCGATGCGAACGACTCGACATGGCCCGGAAGAAAATTTGTTTCGCCGATGAAGTCGGCGACCGCCCGCGTGTGCGGGCGCCGGTAAACCTCCTCAGGCGCGCCGACCTGGGCGATCCTCCCGCCATCAAGGATCGCCATGCGGTCAGAAATCGAGAGCGCTTCTTTTTGGTCGTGCGTGACGTAGATCGCGGTGAGCCCGAACTCCTTGCTGACCCTCCGGATTTCGGCGCGCATCTCGAGGCGCAGCTTCGCGTCGAGGTTTGACAGCGGCTCGTCGAGGAGCAGGCATCGCGGTCGGATGACGAGCGCTCGGGCGAGGGCCACGCGCTGCTGCTGCCCGCCGGAGAGCTGGGCGATTTTCCTCTCAGCATAGGGCCCCATCTGCACGGACTCCAGCGCCTTGGCGACCCGCTGCCTCACCTCCGCCGCAGGCACCCTTCGCTCCTCCAGGCCAAAGGCCACATTTTTTGCGACTGTCATATGCGGCCACAGCGCATAGCTCTGGAACATCATGCCGGTATTCCGCTTGTGGGGCGGAAGCCGCGTCACCTCCTCCTCACCCAGGAGGATGCGGCCGGAATCGGGCGTGCAAAACCCGGCGATGCTCCGAAGCAGCGTCGTCTTCCCGCACCCGCTCGCCCCCAGCAAAAAAAACATCTCGCCCGGCTCGATGCGGAGATTGATGCCATTGAGCGCAACGGTTTTCCCGAACTTCTTGACCAGGTTCTCGATGGTGATCATTCCTGCTTGCCTGAGGGATAGCTGCTTTTCCCCCCAAGAGCACCTAAAAAGGCTGGCGGCCAAAAGCCCGCTTGCAATTTCCTCTTGCGTGTTTCGGAGAAATCCATTCATCTTCTCGGCGATAGATTTGACTTGCCACATTGAACATGCAGAGATTTTTCCGCAAAAGCTGATTCATGCCGCGCATGAAACCGACTTTCCTTGTGACGTATGTGCTGGGTTTTCCTCCAGCCGGTTTTTTTCTGTCTGCCACACCAACCCGGAGGTTCCATTAACTTAAAGGATATTCGCATCAACGAAAGGATCCGCGCCCGTGAGGTGCGTGTCATCCTCGCCGCCAACAACGAGCAACTCGGCATCATGCGCCTGGACGAAGCGATCCGCCGCGCCCGGAGCATGGGCCTGGATCTCGTGGAGATCGCCCCCAACGCCCAGCCTCCGGTCTGCAGGATTGTGGACTTCGGGAAGTTCCGCTATGATCTTTCCAAGCAAGAGAAGGATAACAAGCAGGCCGTGACCAAGGTGAAGGAAATCAAGTTCCGAGTGAACATTGACGAGCACGACTACATCACGAAAGTGCGCCACGCCGAAGATTTTCTTGATAAAGGCAACAAGGTCAAAGTGCATCTGCAGTTCCGCGGCCGCGAGATGGCCCACCAGGATCTCGGCATGAAGGTCGTGCAGCGCGTGCGCGAGGACCTGGCGGGGATGGCCCATGTGGACATGGAGCCGAAGCTCGTCGGGCGCGCGGTGGGCATGACGCTGAGCCCGCTGCCAACCGGAAAGCGCCAGCGCAAATTTAGCAAGCACGGCGAGGCGCTTGAGCCGGAGCCTGAGGACGAGGGCGAGGACGAATAGATGCGGGCGGATTCTTTTCGACATGGAAGGAACGAGCTCTGACTCCCCAAGCCGCGCCCCCTTCCGGAGGTGGCACTCGTTGCCATGCCATTTGTCTGCGGGCCAGCCGGTCGCCTGATGAGGGCTCTGGCGAAAGTCCTGCACCGCCTCGCTGAGTTTGGCGGAGATTCCCTCCGGCATTTTGCCGGATGCTTTGATGGAACGCTGCACAACGTTGCCGAGCGGGTCGACCGGCGCAGAGGGCGCAGAGGGCGCAGCAGGCAGAGTGCATGGAAGCCTTCGACCTCGCTGCGGGAATCCCTGAGCCGGCTTGCCGGACAGGTTTATTTTAACCTGAGAGCCGGAAAACGAAGCCGCATCAAGGACTTGGTCGATGTGTGCGTCATGGCGCTAGAATCCTCAACCGTCAACGATGCCTATATGGCCCGCCGACTGTGCAAGCACAGGGCGCGGCATCAGCAGGCGGACGAAAGCATCGAGCGGATCCAGCTGCCTCAAAAAAAATCCTCCGGAAAAAAAAGATCTTCCCCCGGCGGATGGCCGGGCATTTCCCCCCAGGACAATGAGGCGAACGACCCGCATTTTCCGACGGCTGCCCCGCCTTTCATTGCGAGACAAGCGATCACCCTCCCGCAGGGGAACCGGAATCGCCCGGATCGGAAAAGGAACCCCGAGGAGAAGGGCTAGCCGACGCAGTTGACATCTGTGCGGGAATTTGCGATTTATAGTCGCGCGCTGAAATTTTCTTCTATAACCCTGTTTCGTACCGATTATGCCTGAACCTAAAAAGGAAACTGTTAGAATCGTTCTTCCTGCGCGTCGCGACGGTCTCCCTGTGACCTCCAGCCCCCGCGAAACAGCGATGATCAATCTTCCGCCGAAGCCGGTGCCGGTTCCTGGCGGACCAGTCCCTGCGACTCCATTGGGCTTGAGGCCCCCCCCTCCTTCTGTCCTTCCTGCCTCGGCGATTCCGAAGCCGCCGTCGGCACCAGGGATGCCAGCAATTCCGAAGCCGCCGTCGGCACCAGGGATGGCTGCAATTCCGAAGCCGCCGTCGGCACCAGGGATGCCAGCAATTCCGAAGCCGCCGTCGGCACCAGGGATGCCAGCAATTCCGAAGCCGCCGTCGGCACCAGGGATGCCAGCAATTTCCACTCTGCCGGCAACTGCGGGAGGGTCGGCTCCAGCTGACGTCTTGCCATCTCTCTCCAAGCCACCAGTTGCGCCTCCTGCGGCCCCCGCCTCGTCAGGCCCTCCCAAGCCGCCATCGGTTTTGCCTGCGGCATCGATTGCCCCCTCTGCGCCGAAACCCCCCTCGGGTGTCGGCTCTCCGGTCAAGCCAGTCGCCCCGGCTCCGCTTCAGGGGGAAACCAAGAAAGAGACAGCAAAGGTTCCGGCCTCGACGCCAGGAGCCAAGGTTGGCATGCCTCAAGCCACCGTGCAGATGCAGAAAAAGCCTCCGATCCCGGTTTCTGGTTCTACCAGTGGCATCATGGTTGTGCCGTCGGGAGATAAATCCACCGGCGAGGAACTGCCCCTCATGCTAGGCATTGCGGCGCTCGCCGTCGCGGCCCTTTCGCTCGGCATGCAGCTCTGGATGATGCTCGGATAGCCTCCTCTGCCCCGCCTCTCAAACTTTTAAGCCATGTCCAGCCAACACATCACAGAGCTCAAAGATACCGACTTCGAAACCTTCATCAAAAACTCCACGGCCCCGGTTCTATTAGATTTTTGGGCGACATGGTGCGCGCCTTGCCGGATGTTGACTCCGGTGGTTGAAGAGATTGCCGCGGAGAACGTCGGGAAGTTTTTGGTGGCGAAAGTCAACGTGGACGATTGCCCCGGCGCGGCTTCTCAGTTTGGGATCCGCAGCATCCCGACTCTGATCTACTTTATGGGTGGCGAGAAAAAAGTGCAGACGGTTGGGGTCTCGAGCAAGGCGGACATCGTCCGGCAGCTCGAAGCGCTTATTTGATCTCGCGGAGCTTTCCTCCGGATCTCCGGACGATCGCTCCGATCTCGCGCTTGTCCTCCGGCTTCATTTGGAAGCCGATAAAATGGATTTTGCAGCCCGATGCGCCCTGGAGTGCTTCGCCCGTGGATTTCTTGATTTCCTTCCATGGGATATTCTCAACCAAGGTTTTCTTTTCTCCTTGGGATTTCCATTGGAAGCTGGCATCCGAGATGATGAAGAGGACATCCGGCTGCATTTTTGTGGCGAGCTCGAGAACTCCAACAAGCCCGCGCGGGTTGCTGACGACTTTCCCAGATGAGCTCATGGAGCCGGTTGCGACCCATTCGTTCTCGATCCAATCGAGCGCGGCCGCACGGTTCTGGTCGGTCGCGGGGAGGAGCTCGGGCCGGAACGGCTTGTAATTCTGGGTGAACTGGATGATTCCAAACCGTGCGCTGATCGGCAGCTTGCTGATCAGCGAGGAGGTTTCTTCCTGAATTTTCTCGAGCGGAACCCCCGCCTGGTTTGCCTTGTTGACGACGCTGGCGGAGACGTCAAAGAGGAGGAGGATGCGCTCGCCCGAAGATTGGATGCCAAAAAAGCTGATGCCCGTACCTCCGAGGCCTGCGCCGACGCCCAAGCCTCCGTCTCCGATCCCGCCACCTCCTGCGCCCGTGAGGCCCGAAACCTGATCGGAGACGATTTCTGACGGGTCCAGCGGCAGGATTTGAGCCATGTCTATCTTCGGGAGATCCGGAAGCGCGAAGGGCGTTGGGCGAATGCTCTGCATCCTGTCATGGAAGCTCGGCTTTGCCGCCATGCCGTCGAAGGCGGCCAGGTTCATTCTCTGCTCCCGCTGTCTGGCCGGGAGGCGGAGGTCCCTCGCGGCCTTGAACTCTGCGGGAGGAGCGCTGAGGTATCGGGCGACGATGACAGCTCCCGCGATGAGAGCCGCCAGAACATGGATGCCCACGCTCACCAGGACGACCGCGATGATCAGGCGCCGCAGGCGGGCTTTCCGGGGCTTGCTGGCTTGCCCTTCTGTCATGGCTCATCCTCGGCTGCCCCGGCGAAGGTCACTCCTTGGATTCCTGCCTGGGCGCAGGAGTTCAGGACATCAATGACTCGCTGGTGAACCGCATTGTCCGAAACGTCCACAGTGATCAGCGCCTCGCTCCTGTTGGCGTCTGCCGTCGCCTTGAACTTTTTCAATATTGAGAGAAGCGCGGGCAGCTCCCGGCTGTCTGGCTTGTCGAGCGGAAGTTCATTCAAGACGATCTGCCCGCTGTCCTGGATCGTGATGCGCTGCTCGTCCGGGATGTCGAGCGCCTGCTCCTGCTCGACGGTTCCCGGCAGGGTCATGTCCATATCCGCCTCGGACTTCACCGGCTTCGACGTGAGGATGTAAAAGAAGAGGAGGAGAAAGCACACGTCGATCATCGGCGCGATCTGCAGCTCGATCTGAGGATGCTCGGCGCGCCTCATTTTGGAATCACTCCGAAGACGATCTCAATGGCCCCGGCCTCGCTCGCAATCGCCATGACCTCCTTGATTTTTTTGCCGTGGGTGCCGGCATCTGCTCGGATGTAGAGCTTGAGGGGCGGGAAGTCTTTGAACCTCTGTTTCAGGTGCGAGGCGAGCTCCTTCGCGGTGACCCGGCGGCTGCCGCTGAAAAGCTGTCCGCCCGCATCAATGTTCACGACGTCGCGGTCCCCCTCGGCCGCCGGGATTTTTCCGGTCGCGGCGCGAGGGACATTGATGGAGGGAAGCTTTTCCCCCTTGGTAATTTTTCCAGCGAGCATGAAGAAGAAGAGGAGGAGAAGGGTCACGTCGATCATCGGCGCGATTTGCAGGCCGATCTCGCCATGGTGGACCCTGCGCAGGCGGCGGCGTGAAAAAGACATCGCTTCTACTCTGCGGAGGCTGGCTGGGCGGCCAGGCCTTGAGCCTCGCCGGTGAAGAGGTCGAGCATGTGCGAAAGCGCCTTGTGGACGTCCGCCATGTTGGTGGTCAGCAATCCGCGGAAGAAGAAGTAAAGGAACATCGAGGGGATCGCGAGAAGCAGCCCTCCGCCGGTGGCGATGAGGGCTTCGCCGATGCCCTTTGCCAGGTCCGCCGCCTCTGCTTTTCCCGCAGTGAGGGCGCTGAAGCTGGTGATCATCCCCGCGACGGTTCCCAGCAGGCCGATCATCGGAGCAAGGACAGCAAAGGTGTTCAGGTAGTTGACGACCACCATCATTTTGGTCTCCTCGCGGAAGCAGTCGTCTGAGATCGAGTTTTCCATGGCGGATTTGTTGAACATGTCCCGCTCAAAGTTCGCTTTCATGAGCGCCGCCTCGAGCGCGACGGTGAGCGGCCCGGGGTGGTCCTGGCAGAACTGGTAGGCGGCCGGCAGGTCCCTCTGGCCGATGAGCCCGTTCAGGCGGGCCACGACATTCGTCGGCATGAGTTTCCCCTTTCGAAACATGATCGCGCAATACGAGCCGAGCGCCACGACGGCCACCGAGCAGAGCGCAATCAGGTGAATGATTGGTAATTTTGTGGCACGCTCTCAACCTTATCCCCAATAGCAGGTTGCGATGGAATCAGATAAATTACCCTCGGATTTTCATGGGAAGGAGATTTTGAGAACTGCCGGATTGTGGTCGGATGCCGAGGTTGCGGCGAGCACTCCTGCTGAGAGAATTTTCGCCCCTTTTGTCACGAACCCGTCGAAACATGCGTCTGGATACCGCCCCTTCCCGGCGTGCGTCACCCGATTCTTCAGCGGAGTGTTCTGCCACGCCCACTGGAAGCCCGCATTCCTGAAAACCTCGAACGTGTTGTCGCCAGCGAACTGAGGATCGCTCGGGTCGGTGTTGAAGTCCCCGGCGATGACGACGGCTACCGGCCCACGCTTCCCGTAGAGTTTTTCCATGTCGGCAACGTTGGCGACGAGTTGGGTGGCCGCCGCCTCCCGCTTCGGAGCCGCCAGGGCAACTCCCCCCATGTTGCTTTTGAGATGCACGCTATAGATGAGGAGAAATGTCTTCCCGATGGGGATGGCTGCAAACGAGAACCCCCGTGGCGGTGTGCTTGGCGCACGCTGAAAAGCCTCAAACCAGGCGGAGTCGGCGGTATATATAGAGGCGATGGCTGTCTGCTGGATCGAAATCGGCCCGCCAGTCGGCGAATCGCGGAACTTCGAGACACTCAGGGGGGCCAGCTTGGGCAGCACTGAGGTCAGCTCCACGAAGCTCTCCCAGTCCCGAATCTCCTGCGCACAGAAGATGGCCGGGGCGATTTCCATCAGCGCCTCCTTGGCCTCGGACATGTGAATCGCTCGCGCTGCGGGGGTCGATGTCGGCTTTTTGCCCGGAAACCACTCCAGATTCCAGGTGACGATGGAAACCGTTTCAGCTCCAGCCAGTTGCAGGGCTGCCAGGAGAACGAGAATTATCCACCGCATACTTTACAAGGAACGCCATCGTTTGGACCGCAGGGGGAGCCGCTTCCAAAATATCTGCAGTTCGAATTGTGGCGCTTCCCGGTCGAGGATCGCGAGTAGGAGAGCCCTGATTTTTCAGCGGCAGGGGCGGTTGTGCGGTTTGCGGCCCCAGATGATGCAGGGGCAGTTGGCTGTGCTGCGGGTGCCTGAACGAGTTGCTGGCGGAGGGCGGCATTGTCCCGGCGCAAGCTGGCAACCGTGGCCTCAAGTTCCGCGATTTTGGCGACGAGTTTTTGCGGGTCTCCCGATTGCAGATCCAGCCGATCGAGAGTTTTCTGGGAAAGTTGCTCCCGTTTGAGCGTCATCGATCCGACTTCGGATTTAATTTGGATCTCCTTGCCATTCCATGACACGAGCTCGCCGTTGATGACGCTGCCCCCATTCAATTCGACAGAAATCGGGGCCGCATGGGCGGTCGCAAGTATTCCGAGCAGGGCGAGAGACCGCAGGCGTTTGATCAAGTTCATTGTTTTTGAATAAAGCGCATCGTCTCCTGCTTCATGGCGGCGACCATCTCGTCAGCGCGTTTATCCGCCAAATGGCTGTTCACGACAAAAAGCGCATGGACAACGCCGGGGATCCAGAAGCACAGGGTCAGAATCAGATTGAGGATGGCTTGAATCGGTTTCCCGCAGAGGAGGACGGCAACAGGCGGCAGGATGATGGCGAGGAGGTATCTCATGGCGTCGGGTCAGTTTGCTGGATCGTAAAATCGAGGCCCGTGCGATTAAGTCGACATTCTTTCACCGCGTCACCGAGCAGGTAACCTTGAATTTTTTCCTCCATTTTCTCATCCGAGCCAAAGAATGCGATTGCCTTCTCGATATGCTCCTTCTTTGTCGTGATCCATAATGCTCTCCGGTTAAGATGAGTGCATTCAACAAATCCGTGCTCCGTTGGATTCCAGAATTTACAGTGTTTAACGACCGACAGGCGTTGAAATTCCACCATTTCCTCGCCGAGGTTCAGACCTTTATACTTCGCTTTCAGGTAGGCTTCTATGTCCTCCTTGCAAGTGAAGCCAGAATCAGGGGCAGGCAAATAGCCGTAACAGTAGTTGCCATTGGGAACACCTTCAATGAAAGGGCGCACATATTCATCAAATCTCTTTGGGGGACTCCAGTCCTGTAACATGTGCGTCTTTCCCCCAGCTTTCCGTATCATCGCTTCGATTTCCTTCATCGACCGATATTCCTGTTCAGTGTCGCATTCACAAAAGTCGTCGAGCACTGTATCAAGTGCGGTTGCTTCATCGTCACCAAGGTATCCAATGACGTTTGGGTCGGCATGAGCATGGATGACCATGCTGACGATCTCCGGGTTTTTGGTCCATACCGCCGCAATAAATGGGGTGATGTCATTGCAGTTCTGATTGGCCGGACGAACTCCCAAGCTTAAAAGCGCCCTGATCTTTTCAGGGGCGCAACACTGCCAGATGAAGAGAGAAAGAAGATCAGACCCGCGCTCATTAACGCCGTTCAAATCCAGTCCTTCATCCCGCAGACGGACGATCTCTCCAACATCACCGTTGTAGGCAGCCTCGACCAACCTCATGTCCAATTGACTGCTCATAATGTGTCGCGATCTTGGTCAGATGCCAGATACTGTTCCAGCACCTCCGATCGCAATGAGTCGAGGGGCGTGCCTTCGTATGGACTCGCCTGAGCGTTCAGGCATTCGACAATATCTTTCCTCCTGTGCTCAACAGGGAGGGTCATCTTCCAGCCTTTGGCGCAATGGCTAATGGACTCGGAAACGAGTGGGTTTTCGGGGAGCAAGGCAAACGCAAGCATCTCCCGCAATCCCGGCATGCATTTTACCTCTTCCGGGATCCCGTAATACGTGGTTGGCAAAACGGCATGAAAAAACCTGTAAAGCGAATCCTCATTGAGATTTTTCAGAAAATCAATAACGCCTTCCAATGACGTTCCGGTTTGTGTGGCAAGACGCTCGCCAAGAGTGTGAAGTGCCCACTGTTCTGCCGCGTAGTCCGGTGATTTTCCGAAAGCCTGAAATCCACGATAAATGGCCTCTATCAGTTGCCGTCGATGCACCACAACCTTCATGTATTCTTCGGCGCCCGCGAAGTCCCCCTCACTGACCGTGAGATTGTAACGCCCCTTCCAATGGGTTCTTGCGAAGACGTATTTATCATGATTTTCCCCCTCTATCCAGAACCCACAGTGCATCACATCTGTCAGCAATGCCTCCATCCAACTGATGAAGTTTGGGATCGGAGCCGCATACTCGTAGAAGGCCATGGTGACTTCGCCAGACTGAGTGGCTATGGTCATGTGCATTGAACCTGCCTTGCAATCATGCATGCGCACGCTGACAACTTCGTAAGGGATAGGTTTCATGGTGAGATTACCCCACGGCCGGTCCTCCGAGCATCCCCGAATGTGCCTCGCCCCAGAAAAATGCATCCTCGATCACCTGATACGCCCACTGCCAGATCCCCGGCTCTTTGCTCTCGCGTGGTCCGGCCACGTTCAAGATCCCGATGTCATGATCTTTGACGAATCCCTGAAGTGTGACGCTGGGGCTGTAATCCCCCGCACGGGAAATGTGAATCCACGGCCGCTTGTGCTTCTTCGCAAATTCAATAGTTCGGAGAGAACCGCCCGTCACTTCCTTGGCGAGGGTGAAAACCACTGTGCCGTCGGAATCTCTGGCGTTCCACTCCGTTCGCTGGAGGTAGCTGGCCGAGGGCGTTTCAACCAACTGATATTGTCCGCCAATGGCTCCGTCCTCGGCCTTCCGTCCTTTCGGGCACCAGCCGCCGTGGGGAAATCCATGGCGGAGAGCGACGTCGAGTGCGGCTCGGTCGGCTCCGGTCTGGGCTCCTGATACGATCTTTGTAATCATTTTGAGGGGAATTGTGGCATGCGGAAACGGTCAACGGCTGTCCTACCCATCAACATTTTACTGCTCGGCGCATCATTTGGGGGGGCTGCATCCGAATAGC
>Ga0194058_10000222_pt1 | contig 25675 bp, 21 predicted proteins | sample SepL4417m_MetaG_FD_155490 | JGI IMG/M metagenome (GOLD analysis project Ga0194058, IMG submission 155490) | Anoxic zone freshwater microbial communities from boreal shield lake in IISD Experimental Lakes Area, Ontario, Canada - Sep2016-L442-17m | ecosystem: Environmental > Aquatic > Freshwater... | reverse complement strand
AACCTTGTTGCTCTGCGTGTTGCGCCAGCGCACCCAGCACATCATCCGCTTCTACGCCGGACTCCATAATTAACGGCAAACCCATGGCGCGAATCAGATTGTGCAATGGTTCTATTTGAACACGCAAATCGTCAGGCATCGGCGGCCGGTGCGCTTTATATTGATCATAAAGGTCATTACGAAAGGTTTTTCCGGGCGCGTCAAAAACCACCGTGATGTAGTCACTGTGATACTCGGCTATCAGTTTGCGCAGCATGTTGGATACGCCATAAACGGCATTGGTAGGCTCACCCAGAGCATTGGTTAAGGGTGGAATCGCGTGATAAGCGCGAAACAAAAAGGAAGAGCCGTCAACCAGAATCAGGCGTTTTTGTGTTTGTTGTGGCATAAGATTTAAGGGGAAAGGTACAAGGTTAAAGGTACAAGGCTAAAGGTGCAAGGCTAAAGGTGCAAGGTTAAAGGTACAAGGTTAAAGATGCAAGGTTAAAGGTACAAGGTTAAAGGTACAAGGCTAAAGGTACAAGGCTAAAGGTGCAAGGCTAAAGGTGCAAGGTTAAAGGTGCAAGGTTAAAGGTACAAGGTTAAAGATGCAAGGTTAAAGATGCAAGGCTAAAGACCTAACGGATGGGCTATTTTACGCCTCATAGACATCAAGTTTTACGCCTGACTTCCGTTATATTGGGCACACAATTTATTTTACTAAGCACCTGACTTAGTTGATCGGTATTTTCTATTTGAATGGTCAAATTTAACGTGGCAGAAAAATCCGGATGGGTATCCAGTGCCGCACTAAAAATATGAATCTTCGACTGCGCCAATAGTTGCGATACATTGTTGAGCAAATTCTGGGCATTAAAAGCATGAATTACAATAGGCACCGCATGGCTGGCCTTTTTCGCGCCCCATTCAACCGGAATCAGTTGCGCCTGTTTTTCAATACTCAGGTTCGTGACGTTTTTACAATGGACGTGGTGAACGGTAATGCCATGATGGTGGGAAATATAACCAATAATGTCATCACCCAATACCGGTGAACAACAGTGGGCAAACGAGGTTTGCACATTATCAATACCGGCAACCCAAACCACCGATTTTGTCGAAGGCTTTTTCGGCGGGACATTAATGGGCAAGTCTTCGAGTTCGGGTATTTTTAAATAACCGGCCAGCTGACGGCTGTTAATATCGCTGCGACCAATGGCCTCCAGCAACGTATCGGTATTGGGTTGCTTAAAATAGCTCAGCATGTCGACCATGTTCAGCGCCTTTAATCCCAAGTGCTTGCTTTCCCTGTCCAGAATGGCTTTACCCCGCGCTATATTTTCCGTTTGTTGCTGATTTCTAAACCAGCTTTTTACCCGGCTAATAGCCCGCGATGATTTTAAATAACCCAGATTTGGATCTATCCAATTATGATTGGGCGCACTCTCTTTGGCGGTTAAAATTTCTACTTGTTCGCCGGACTTTAGCGTGTAGGTCAGCGGCACAATACGGCCGTTTATTTTTGCGCCACGGCAACGGTGGCCTATTTCACTATGGACAGCATAAGCAAAATCCAGAGGTGTAGAACCTTTTACCAGATCAATCAATTGTCCGGCGGGCGTTAACACATAAACCCGGTCGTTAAATAACTCACTGCGAAAATCATCGCTCAAGGTCTCGTCGCCGTGCTTTTCTTCCAGCAACTTGCGTAAAGTGGCAACGCTTTTTTCCATCGCCGCCGTTTGTTTGCCGCCTTCTTTATAGGCCCAGTGCGCGGCAACGCCAAGCTCTGCATAATCATGCATCTCCTGAGTCCTGATTTGCACCTCAATACGATTGCCTTGCGGGTCTAAAATAACGGTATGCAGCGATTGATAGCCATTTTCTTTGGGGTTGGCAATATAATCATCAAACTCTTTGGGAATGTATTGCCATAAACTATGAACAATGCCCAGTACCGTGTAGCAATGGGTCACGTTATCGACAATCACGCGTACGGCCAACAGGTCATACAACTGGTCAATGCTCAGTTGTTTCTTCTGCATTTTTTTCCAAATGCTGTAAATATGCTTGGGGCGGCCATAACAGGTACTGGGAATATTTTCTTCGGCGAGGTGTTTTTGTAACAGTTCAGTAAAACCATTAATACAGTTTTCCCGTTGCACCCGATTATTGGCAAGGGACTTGGCAATCTGGCGATACGCTTGCGGCTCTAAATAGCGGAAAGCCAAATCCTCAAGCTCCCATTTAAACTGATGAATACCTAACCGGTTGGCAATGGGTGCATAGATATCCAGCGTTTCCCTGGAGATAAAAAGACGCATCTCATACGATTCTTTCGGTAAATTCCGTAACCGGTGAATCCGGTAAGCCAGCTTGATTAATACCGCCCGGACATCCTGCGTCATGGATAAAAGCATACGCCGTAACGTTTCCGCTTCATTGGGCTTTTTTGCCATTTCCAGTGAATAAACAGTCAATTTATTCAACCAGTTAACATCGTTTACCAATGCCGCAACCGTTTCGCCAAACTGTTTTTTAAGGTCAGGTAGCGGCTTTAACTGCGACAAACGGGAATCACTTAAAATTGCCGCCAGCAGGGTTTTAAAATCGACATTGTAATCCCTTAAAATGGTAGCCACCTCAACACCTGAGGGGCGATGATAATGGGGATCTTCAGGAATACGCGAGACAATCGCCAACGCACGATCTATTTGTTCGTTATCGGCAGCTGATAGGTTACTAAAAAGGTGTTTATGTGGATCAATGTTTTTTTGCATGAAAATATTGTAGCCGATTACAGAAACTTGGCAATCAAAAGCCGCTTGCTTGAAAAATTGACAGCTTATTAAATATTGCCTAATATGGACAATATGGATAACTTGGATAAGGTTAGTAATATATGAGAACATTTACTGCAACACAAGCAAAACAAAATTTTGGTGAACTTCTTGATACTATCAATTCTGATGATGTATCGATTACTAGAAATGGTAGAGAAGTTGCTGTAGTAACACGCTCAAAAAGAAATGAGCTTACTTCAGGTATCCCCGATATAATTGAAGCAAAAAGAAAAATAATTTTCAGCTATTTTAATGGAGAGCTGCCACGTTATAAGGCTATGCGGTTAGGTGGCTATCAGTGGTATGGTGAATTATTGAATGATGCGAAACGATTTAACATTTCAATGCCTGCTACAACTGAAGAACAAAATAAAATAATGATGGATAGCTTATTGAAAAAACTTAACGGAGAAAACCATGATTAATTTGGTTTTTGCTGACGCTGGCCCATTAATTTCTCTGGCTCAGGCTAATGCATTGGATCTTATTCTTAAGTTTGCGCCTGAAGTTGAGGTAATTATTACTGACTTGGTTTGTCATGAAGTAACCACCAATAAAGATGTATATATTGACGCTGCAAAGATTTCACAATTTTTAACAAAACATGCCGGACATGTGATGGTCGAAAATACGAGTTATGGACAGTACATTATTGCCGCATCCAAATCAGATCCGAATTTTAAGATGCCCGATGACGCAGGGGAGATATCAATTATCAGTATTGATCAGTTCAGAAAAGAGCCTAGCCTCATAATCTTTGAAGACAGGTGGTTTATCGATAGATTAGAAAGATTGCAAAAAAATACCAACCTTGTGTCTACCAGCGTATTTCTAAAGGTCGCTTTACAGAAAGAGATTATTTCAAAGCAAAGGTATGACGAGATAATTAACGCTATGATGTTTTCTGGAAGAAATCTTGAGGAAGTGGAAAACAATACGGAATGGGAAAGCTCATTCGGAATTAAATAAAAATATAATGTCGATTATTTTATACAGTCACGCTTTAAGTTTGTTGGCGTCGAATTGCATAGATTGCGCCCCACAACTGTATCATAGCGTTCAGTATTGACGGCATTCGCAATATCAATCATCTCAAAAAATTTTATCGATACACGTTTTTTCAGGTCTTGCATTAACATAAGAATATAATTTTGAAAGACTTGACCCCATTTTTTAAGATCCGTGTAGCTAGGTTCAATCAAAAAGTACCGATGCATCATTGCAAATTACCTCGTACAAAAAAATTGTCGTAACACTCCATTGAGGATATTTTCTGAGTTTGGGTGACGGTTGTTGGCGGAAATAGTAGCAACTGAAGGTGGCGCGGTCGCAATAAAATCGTAATTATTCAGTCCCCCTCTTTGAAAAAGAGGGGTTAGGGGAGATTTTATTAGATAAATCCCCCTCAATCCCCCTTTTTCAAAGGGGGAGGTGAATACTTACATAAAATCGGTATGGAAGAACACACTCTGCAGGGTTCATGCAGATGGAGCCATCTACCCAAACCGTACGTCCGAAAACACTGCCGAGCTTGATGATGATTCTAGCTCAAATGATCGGATTGTCAATCCGGATTCGGCTCTCAAAGTCGTCGATGAGCGCGTAGGATGGGTAGAGCAACGCGAAACTCATCGCATCAATGATTGGTTAAGATGGGTTTCGGCTATCGCCTCTACCCATCCTACTGTGTCATCCGTTTTTCATGATCTAATTCAATTTTCGCTGGTTCCCAAGCTCTAGCTTGGTAACCCAGTTCAGGAAGCTCTAGCTTCATGTTTGTCTTTATCACATTCGAGATCCCATGTCTGGAAGCAGTTATTAGATCTTATAGGATCGTTGTTTACATTTTCTCGTGATGACAGTTTCCGGAAGCTGGAGCTTCCATGACTGGTTTACCAAGCTGTTTGACACCCAGTTTAAGGTTGAATCGTTCGCTCAGCGAACGGTCTCTTTTGATGATTTATCATTAAGTTAACCTTCTTGAGAGTTAAGCCTTTTTGCCCCGTCTAAAGTTGGTAGGAGATTGTTTAAAGTATCGCTAGCGTTTTATCAAGCGCCACTAATAATTGCGTCATTGTTCTATACTTAAACGGGCTAATGGAATAATCACCATCAGGCGCTAATTTTTCACAAGCAGATACGGTAAACAAACTCCAGGACAATCAATATGGGCTCTATTTATGGTTGGTTATCAACAGCGGAAACACCCTCTTCACCCGCTTGGGTTGACAGTCAACGGGCAGCGTCAAAATGTTTAACAGCAACAACTTCTAAAAGCGGTTTTCTTCGCCATAAAATGGGCGAGGTGGCTGGACATGGTGTTAATTTATCCCCTTCTGTTTATCAATCGTCCCAATTACTGGTAATCCTTGAAGGCTCACCGCAATGGCAAGATACCGAGTTAGCGGAGGTTGCAAAAAATCACGGGTCGGCACAAGCATTGGCTGAGGGTTTTTTGCGAGACGGTCGCTCGGTTCTGGATAAAATCAAGGGGCCGTTTTCCTTGTGCTTGTTAGAACCGGAGCGTCGTTATGCGTTGCTGGCGATTGACCGGATTGGTATTCGACCTTTGGCTTTTTATTGTCAGAACGGGCTGTTGGTATTTGGTTCTCAGCTTGATCAAATTAAGGGTCACCCCGCCGTTAAAGCAGTAATCGATCCACAGGCTATTTTTAATTACCTGTATTTTCATGTGATTCCAAGTCCGGGAACCGTTTACCTTGGCGTTTCAAAACTTCAGCCCGGTGAGTTTTTAGAATTGAATAACGGGCAGCTTACCCGTGATTTTTACTGGCAACTACGCTATAACGACAGCCGTTGTTCAAAAAAAGAACTGCATGCACAATTACAGTCACAATTGGAGCAATCGGTCTTGGCTTGTTCGCCTGATCAGCAGACGGGTGCTTTCTTGAGTGGTGGTCTTGATAGCAGTACGGTTACAGGTTTTTATCAAAAAATAGCGAACCGACCTATTGATGTGTTTACTATGGGTTTTGATGCCGTTGGCTACGATGAAATGGAATATGCCCGAATTACAGCTGCGCATTTTAAGGTTAACCTGCATGAATACTATGTCACGCCCGCCGATGTATTGAAGGCCATTCCGTTAATCGCACAGACTTATGACGAACCCTTTGGCAATGATTCTGCGGTGCCTGCCTATTATTGTGCCAAATTTGCGTGCGAATTGGGCATGACACAGTTATTGGCGGGTGATGGCGGTGATGAGTATTTTGCCGGTAATTCCCGCTATGCCAAACAAAAAGTCTTTGATCTTTACCACCGTGTACCCGACATGGCCAAGTCAATTTTAGAGCCGTTGGCGTTTAATTTGGCCCCACTCAGGAAGCTAAAAAGCTATATCGAACAGGCAGGAATAGCTATGCCGGAACGGATGGAGACTTATAATTTCCTGCACCGAACACCGTTGGCAGAAATTTTTTCTGAAGATTTTCTTAAGCAAATTAATCCGGATCAACCTCTGCAATACCTCAAAAGTACTTACAATAGAACATCTAACGATGATTTAATTAAACAAATGCTTTTTTTAGATGATAAATTTACGTTGGCAGACAACGATCTGAGAAAAGTTAACCAAATGTGTGAGCTTGCCGGTGTTGATGTGCGTTACCCGATGTTGCAAGAAAATCTGGTGGAATTTGCTGCCACGATTCCTTCTAAATGGTTAATGGAGGGCTTTAACTTACGCTCTTTTTACAAAGAAGGAATGCGGGATTTTTTACCCAAAGCAACACTAACAAAAAGTAAACAAGGTTTTGGCTTGCCTTTTGGTGTTTGGATGAGTAACGATAATGGCTTAAAACAATTTGCGGAAGACAATTTAGCCGGCATTACCAAGCGCGGTATTCTAAATCCTGACTATATAAAAAATTTAATTACATTACACCAAAGCGGTCATGCTTCTTATTACGGCATCATGATTTGGATTTTAGTGATGTTGGAGCAGTGGCTGTTAGCGCATAACCTATAGTTCCACAAAAAATTCCGGATTATTTCGGTTTATTCCTGCATCCATGCCTGTCGTCATCCCAACGTTCTCACTGATGGCGAAGAGGCAAATAGTTAAGTGTTTCATGCTCGTTTCCAAGCCAGGTTGACTAATCAGTCATAAATTTAATCTGTGGCAACGCTTAAAGGCTTGTCGCTTGCGGATTACCTTACAAAAATAAATGTAAATAATGATGGCTAAAGAGGCTTTTTTGGGTAAAAAACAGGGGCATAATAATAAGAAAACAGGCTGTTAAACTTTATAAAATGAACATTTGATTTTAATCAGCCTTGATTTAATGAAGGCCGATAGATATAATCCTTTAGCTATTATGTTTGGAGAGCTATGTGACAAGTAGAAAATACTCTACTGTCAGTAAGATTTTAAGTTATCAAATTTTGATAATTCTGATAATCACGGCTGGCTTTGGTTTTGCAGGTGATTGGCAGCAAGGCTTATCGAGTGCTTTGGGAGGGATGGCCGCTTTTATTCCCAACCTGTACTTTGCATTAAAGATAGTTAAATCTTCCGGGCAGCCAGCGCGAAAGATGGTTAATTCCTTTTATGCCGGAGAATCAGGCAAGTTGTTGTTAACAGCTGCGCTGTTTATAATAATTTTTAAAGTTCCAAATATAGAAATATTACCGCTGTTAGTTGGCTATATAACAGCATTATCGGTTTTTTGGTTCGCGCTATTGATGCGTTAACATCACAATTTTAAAGAGAGGAACAATGGCTACCGAAGTTCATGCCGCCGAAGGTGCAACCGGTTATATTATTCACCATTTAACACCGCTACATGTTGGCGAGGGTTTTTGGACACTGCATCTTGATACCTTGTTTTTCTCAGCTGTTTTAGGTGGCTTGTTTCTCTGGTTTTTTAAGACCGCAGCAGACAAGGCAACAGCCGGCGTACCTGGGTTAGTGCAAAATTTTGCTGAAATGTTGATAGAGTTTGTTGATAACCAGGTTAAAGACAGTTTTCATGGCAACAGTAAATTAATCGCGCCTTTGGCATTGACCATATTTTGCTGGGTATTTATGTGGAACTTTATGGATTTGTTCCCCGTTGATATTTTTCCGTTGGTTGGGTCGATGATGGGTATAGAATACCTTCGGGTTGTACCCAGTACGGATTTAAATGCGACATTTGCCATGTCTATTTCAGTATTCTGTTTAATTATTTTTTACAGCATCAAAATAAAAGGCCCTTGGGGCTTTGCCAAAGAGTTAATGTTTCAACCTTTTGGCCCCTGGTTATTACCCTTCAACTTGCTGTTGAAGTTGGTAGAAGAAATTGCAAAACCCATCTCATTGGCGCTTCGTTTATTCGGAAACCTGTATGCGGGTGAGTTGATTTTTATTTTGATTGCCTTGCTGCCTTGGTATCTTCAACCGGTATTAAGTTTTCCCTGGGCAATCTTTCACATTTTAATTATTACGCTTCAAGCTTTTATATTCATGGTGTTAACTATTGTTTACCTGAGTATGGCGCACGAAGATCATTAATTATTGTTTAACCATTTTTTATTACTTTTTTAATCGTTTGGAGGTTTCATGGAAATTGCAAAATTAATTGCTGACGTACAAGGCATGACTGCTATTGCAGTAGGTCTGGTTCTGGGTATGGGCGCTTTAGGAACTGCGATAGGCTTTGGTCTGTTGGGTGGAAAATTTTTGGAAGGCGCAGCCCGTCAACCAGAAATGGTACCTATGCTACAAGTAAAAATGTTTGTTGTTGCCGGTCTGTTGGATGCGGTAACAATGATTGGCGTTGGTTTGGCGTTGTTCTTTACTTTCGCAAACCCATTCCTGTCAGCTGTACAAGCTGCGGCTGCCGGTTAATTATACCGTCGTGTTTAATAGCAACAAGAGGAACGCATCGTGAGTATCAATGCCACTCTGATTGGGCAAATGATTACCTTTGCACTTCTGGTATGGTTTACCATGAAGTACATTTGGCCTCCCTTATTTGACTCTTTAGAAGAACGTAAAAAGAAAATTGCCGATGGTTTGGCGGCTGCTGAAAGAGGTCAGGAAGAAATTATTCTGGCTGAGAAAAGAGCCAAGGGCTTTTTAAAAGAAGCTAAAGAACAGTCTTCAGAGATTGTTACCTTGGCTCAGAAGCGTGCGAATGAAATTGTTGAAGAATCAAAAGATACCGCTAAAAAAGAAGGCGAGCGTTTGATTATTGCAGCAAAAGCACAAATTGATCAAGAAATACAGCAAGCTAAAGAAGGTTTGCGTCAACAAGTGGCTGATTTGGCGTTAAGTGCTGCAGAACAGATTCTGGGTGCAGAAATTGATAAAGCCAAGCACCAAGATATCGTTAGCAAAGTCTCAAATCAATTAGGATAGGCAGCATAATGAGCGAACAGGCAACATTAGCAAGGCCTTACGCAGCCGCAGCGTTTAAAAGAGCCAAGGAAACTGATACGACCGCAACCTGGTCGCAGAACTTGGCTTTTATGTCGGCTGTCCTAAAGAATGAAGATATTTCTGTGGTCATTGATAACCCCAAGGTTAATAAAGAAAGGTTATCAGCACTGATGCTGGATATTTGCCAAGAGCATATTAATGAAGAGAATGAAAATTTTCTAAAATTGCTGGTTCATAACAATCGATTAATGTTGTTGCCCACTATTGCCAAGCTTTTTGAAGCTTATAAAGCAGAAGATGAGGGTTATGTCGAGGTTGAAGTATTTACGGCTTATGCTCTTTCAAAAGAAGCAAAGCAAAACTTTACGACAACACTGGAAAAGACTCTGGGCAAAAAAATCCTTATGAATGTAGCCGTGGATAAGTCATTAATTGGTGGTGTTCTCGTGCGAGCGGGCGACAGAGTCATTGACGGATCTATTAAAGGCCGGCTTCAACACATGCAAAAAGCGCTACAGTGAAAGTGAGAAAAAGCACATGCAACTAAATCCATCTGAAATAAGTGATCTGATTAAAAAGAAGATCGAAAACTTCGACTTAAGTGCCGAAGCGCATACAGAAGGTACCGTAGTCAGTGTGACTGACGGTATTGTAAGAGTACATGGTTTATCTGAAGCTATGCAAGGCGAGATGCTTGAATTCCCGGGCAACACCTTTGGCATGGCACTTAATCTTGAAAGAGATTCAGTCGGTGTGGTGATATTAGGTTCATATCAGCATATCACTGAAGGTGATATCGTAAAATGTACCGGAAAAATTTTGGAAGTACCCGTTGGTGAGGCATTGCTGGGGCGTGTAGTTGACGCACTGGGTAATCCAATTGACGGCAAAGGTGCAATTGATACCACTGAAACGGCTCCTATTGAAAAAATCGCACCGGGTGTAATTGCCCGTCAGTCAGTTGATCAGCCCGTACAATTGGGTTTGAAATCAATTGATGCGATGATTCCGGTGGGTCGTGGACAGCGTGAGTTGATTATTGGTGACAGACAAACCGGTAAAACAGCGATTGCGATTGATGCCATCATTAATCAAAAAGGTACAGGCATTAAATGTATCTATGTCGCTATCGGTCAAAAACGTTCATCCATTGCCAACGTCGTTCGCAAATTGGAAGAACATGGCGCAATGGCGCATACCATTATTGTTGCGGCATCAGCGTCTGAATCAGCGGCACTGCAATTTATCGCACCGTACACCGGCTGTTCAATGGGTGAATTTTTTAGAGATCGCGGTGAAGATGCCCTGATTATCTATGATGATTTAACCAAGCAAGCGTGGGCTTATCGCCAGGTTTCTTTATTGTTACGTCGTCCACCCGGTCGTGAAGCGTATCCAGGTGACGTGTTTTATTTACATTCCCGTTTGTTGGAAAGAGCCTCACGTATTAACGCGGCTGAAGTTGAAAAACTGACTGGCGGTCGGGTAAAAGGTAAAACCGGTTCATTGACGGCATTGCCGATTATTGAAACCCAAGGTGGTGACGTATCTGCTTTTGTACCGACTAACGTAATTTCTATTACCGATGGTCAGATCTTTCTTGAAAGCAACTTGTTTAATTCAGGTATCCGTCCCGCTGTAAACGCCGGTTTGTCGGTATCGCGAGTCGGTGGCGCAGCACAGACAAAGATCATCAAGAAGTTGGGTGGTGGTACTCGTCTTGATTTGGCGCAATACCGCGAGTTAGCGGCTTTTGCCCAGTTTGCTTCGGATTTGGATGAAAGCACCCGCAAGCAAATTGAACGTGGCCAACGGGTTACGGAATTAATGAAGCAAAATCAATATTCGCCGATGTCAGTCGCGCAAATGGCGGTTTCATTGTTTGCTGCTAATGAAGGATTCCTTGATAGCATAGAAGTAAACAAGGTACTGGACTTTGAAGCTGCTTTACAGTTGTACATGAAATCAGAACAATCTGAATTAATGAACAACATTAATGCAACTGGCGATTTTAGTAATGAAATTAGCAGTGGAATAAGAACTGCTATTGAAACTTTCATTAATACTCATAGTTGGTAAAAGGGTCTTCAAATGGCTGTTGGTAAAGAAATACGCACAAAGATCGCGAGTATCAAGAATACTCAAAAGATCACTCGGGCAATGGAGATGGTTGCTGCGAGTAAAATGCGTAAAACAAAAGACAGAATGCAGGCAACAAGGCCCTATTCTAAAAAAATTGGCCAGATTATCAAGCATTTGGCTCAGGCCAATCCAGAGTATAAGCACCCTTACCTGATTGCACGCGATGTTAAGCGGGTAGGGATTATTTTGGTGAGTTCCGACAGAGGCTTGTGTGGCGGACTGAATTCTAACCTGTTCAGAAAGACGCTAACCCAGTTTGCGCAATGGAATAACGCAAATATTGAAGTCGATATTTGTACCATTGGCACAAAAGCTTCAGGTTTTTTTAGCAACCTTAAAGTTAATGTGGTCGGTCAGGTTTCTAAATTGGGTGATACTCCGCATCTGAATGATATCGTCGGCGTCATTAAAATAATGCTGGATGCTTATCAAGAAGGCAGAATCGATGAATTATATGTCGTTAGCAATGAATTTGTGAACACCATGACTCAGCGACCGACTGTTGAACAGTTGCTTCCTGTAGTCGCCTGTGAACTTGACGAAAAGCTGAATAGTCATTGGGACTATATTTATGAGCCTGACGCTAAAGAAGTTTTGGATAATCTATTGACTCGTTTTATCGAATCCAAAGTTTACCAGGGGCTGGTTGAAAATAATGCCTGTGAGCAGGCAGCCAGAATGGTGGCTATGAAGAGTGCTTCGGATAACGCAGGCAATCTTATCGGTGAATTGCAATTGATTTACAACAAAGCCAGACAAGCCGCGATCACTCAGGAAATTTCAGAAATTGTTGCCGGAGCCTCTGCTGTTTAAGGCTCTCTTGAGCTTAATCGAAGGCTCCAAGCAAAATGACACAACACTTAGAGGACAACTCAATGAGTTCGGGTAAAATCGTTCAAATTATCGGCGCGGTCGTTGACGTGGAATTTTCACGTGCAGACCTGCCAAAAATATATGATGCCTTAAACGTAGAAGGCAAAAATCTGGTATTGGAAGTACAACAGCAATTAGGTGACGGCGTAGTCAGAACCATTGCCATGGGTAGTACCGATGGCTTAAGTCGCGGTTTGCAGGTTACCAATACTAATGCACCCATTTCTGTACCCGTGGGTAAAGAAACTTTAGGTCGTATTATGAACGTCTTGGGCGAACCCATCGACGAAAAAGGCCCTGTCGGCGAACAAGTTAAATGGGGCATCCACCGTGAAGCACCCAGTTATGCAGAACAAGCGGCTGCCAACGAATTGTTGGAAACCGGTATTAAAGTTATCGATTTGGTCTGCCCCTTTACCAAAGGTGGTAAAGTCGGATTATTCGGCGGCGCGGGTGTTGGTAAAACCGTCAACATGATGGAGTTGATTCGTAACATCGCTATCGAGCACAGTGGTTATTCTGTGTTTGCGGGTGTTGGCGAACGTACTCGTGAAGGTAATGACTTCTATCACGAAATGACGGATTCAAACGTAATCGACAAAGTATCGCTGGTTTACGGACAAATGAACGAGCCACCCGGAAACAGACTGCGCGTTGCGTTGACTGGTTTAACCATGGCGGAATATTTCCGTGATGAAGGTCGTGACGTTCTGTTTTTCGTTGATAATATCTATCGTTATACACTCGCAGGAACTGAAGTATCGGCACTGTTGGGTCGTATGCCTTCAGCCGTGGGTTACCAGCCTACACTGGCCGAAGAAATGGGTGTTTTACAAGAGCGTATCACCTCAACCAAAACCGGTTCTATCACGTCTATTCAGGCGGTTTATGTACCAGCGGATGATTTGACTGATCCATCACCTGCAACCACTTTTGCCCATTTGGATGCGACTGTTGTATTGTCACGCCAAATTGCCGAGTTAGGTATTTATCCTGCTATTGATCCACTGGACTCAACCAGTCGTCAGCTTGATCCTTTGGTTATCGGGCAAGAGCATTATGATGTCGCGCGTAACGTTCAGGGTATTTTGCAACGCTACAAAGAATTGCGAGATATTATTGCGATTCTGGGTATGGATGAATTATCGGAAGAAGATAAATTGACCGTATCAAGAGCCCGTAAAATGCAACGATTCTTGTCTCAACCGTTCTTTGTTGCTGAAGTATTTACCGGTTCACCAGGTAAATATGTATCTTTGAAAGATACCATTGCCGGTTTTAAAGGTATTATTGCCGGTGAGTACGATACTATTCCTGAGCAAGCTTTTTATATGGTCGGTACCATAGATGAAGTGCTTGAGAAAGCAAAGGCCATGCAAGGATAATAGTCCGGTCTGCCAGTTTAAGCGCTGGAACCGGATTGAAATCTTGAGAAAGCAAAGATATTAAAAAGCTAATAAATGTTTCTCCCCGCCTCGCAGTGGGGAGAATATATTGAAATAGGTAAAAAAAATGACCATGACCGTACATGTAGACATCGTAAGCGCAGAAAGGGAGATATTTTCCGGATTGGCGGAAATGGTATTTGCTCCGGCTGAACTTGGCGAAGTGGGTATTTCACCTAGACATGCCCCTTTGATAACAAAGCTTAATGCAGGTGAAGTTCGGGTAAAAGTGAGCGATACCGAAAGTTATCCCTTCTTTATATCCGGTGGACTTTTAGAGGTACAGCCTCATTTAGTCACCATTTTGGCTGACACCGCGATTAGGGCAAAAGATATTGATGAAGCGGCGGCACTGGATGCCAAGGCTAAAGCAGAAGAAGCACTGAATGATAAGTCCGGTAAAATTGATTACGCAACAGCTCAGTCAGAATTGGCTCAAGCGGTTATGCAATTAAGAACCCTGGACAGACTAAGAAAGCGTGGTGGATAACGGTAGAGATGCGCGTTTATTGCAAGCTGGATAAAGCGTCGTCTACAAATTTTAAAAAACCCGATAACGTAACTACGCTATCGGGTTTTTTTGTATAACAGGATCTGAAATGAAAATAACGACTATTATTCTTGCCGCAGGTAAAGGTACGCGTATGCGTTCCGAGCTTCCCAAAATATTACATAAAATTGCCAATAGACCACTGCTTCAGCATGTTTATGACACGAGTTGCCAGTTGGAAAACAATACCATTAAGATTGTTTATGGTCATGGCGCAGATTTGGTCAGGAACACTTTAAAGGATTTGGATGCCAGCTGGATTGAACAAAAACAGCAATTAGGTACGGGTCATGCGGTGCAACAGGTTAGCGATCAAATTGCCGATACCGATACTGTTTTAATTTTATACGGTGATGTCCCTTTATTAAAACTGACGACCGTAAAGCAATTAATAGCCAACGTAAATGACCGGTCTCTGGCATTGCTGACCGTCAATCTTGAAAACCCAACCGGTTACGGCAGAATAGTCAGAGATGCATCTGGAGAAGTCACCAAAATTGTCGAAGAAAAAGATGCTTCAGCGTCTGAAAAATTGCTTAACGAAGGCAATACCGGCATCATGGCAGTGCAAGGCAAAGCATTAAAAAAATGGCTGAACCAGTTAAATAATAATAATGCCCAAGGCGAATATTATTTAACGGATGTTATTGAAATGGCGGTTGCCGATGGTATTACGGTGGTGACCAGTCAGCCGGAATCGGTTGATGAAGTTTTAGGCGTTAATAATCGTATCCAGCTCAGTCATCTGGAACGTGTCTATCAGCAAGAACAGGCGAACCGATTAATGGAGTTGGGTGTTACCTTAGCCGATCCAGCCCGTTTTGATCTTAGAGGGTCAATTGAAAAGATGGGGATTGATATAGTCGTTGATGTTAATGTTATCATCGAAGGCATAAACAGCATCGGCAATAACGTCAAAATAGGTGCCAATACCCATATAAAAGATGCCATTATTGGCGATAACGTGGAAATTTTGGCTAACTGCGTTATAGATAATGTAGTGATAGGGCAGGGTAGTAAAATTGGGCCTTTTGCCAGATTGCGTCCGGAGACCGTTTTAGCTGAAAATGTACATATTGGTAATTTTGTAGAAATAAAAAAATCATCAGTAGCGGCATCCAGCAAAATAAACCATTTAAGTTATATTGGCGACACGACAGTGGGCAGCCGGGTTAATATCGGTGCCGGAACCATTACCTGCAATTATGACGGGGTCAACAAATTTAGAACCGTTATTGAAGATGGCGCTTTTATTGGCTCCGATACCCAGTTAGTCGCCCCGGTAACCATTGGCAAAAATGCCACGATAGGTGCCGGTTCAACAATCACTAAAGACAGTCCAGAGAATCAGTTGACCTTAAGCAGGGTAAAACAGGTTTCTCTTGCCGATTGGCAACGACCCATTAAACAGGAAAAATAATATGTGTGGAATTGTAGGTGGAGTAGCGCAGCGAAATGTAGTGCCTATACTGCTGGAGGGCCTGAAAAGGCTGGAGTATCGTGGTTATGATTCAGCGGGATTAGCAGTTATCGATAACCAGATAATTTACCGAAAAAGGGAGCTGGGTAAAGTCAAAGGGCTTGAGGCATTATTACAGGCTGACCCCGTTTCGGGCACTATCGGTATAGCCCATACCCGATGGGCGACTCATGGCAAGCCCAGTACCGCCAACGCGCATCCGCATGTGTGCAAAGATAAAGTGGCTGTCGTGCATAACGGCATTATTGAAAATCATGAGTACCTGCGGGGCTCATTGATTGAAAATGGCTACGAATTTACTTCAGAAACGGATACTGAAGTGATCGTGCATCAGATTTATGAGGCCATGAAAACTACGGATAGCTTATTATCTGCGGTCAAGCTTACGGTAAAAAAACTTGAAGGTGCGTATGCCTTGGGGATAGTGAGTACAGAGGAACCCGATGTATTAATAGCCTGTAGAAAAGGCAGCCCGTTAGTCATTGGCGTGGGTATTGGCGAGTATTTTATCGCTTCAGATGTTGCTGCATTACTCCCTGTTACGCGTCGTTTTATCTTTTTGGAAGAGGGTGATATAGCCTCAATAAGCATCGATAAACTGGTCATTTATGATGTCAATGACACGGTTGTCAGTCGCCCCATTAAAGAAAGCCAGCTTACGGCTGATTCAGTTGATAAAGGTGATTATCGCCACTATATGCTGAAAGAAATTTATGAACAGCCTTTTGCCATTTCGCAAGCTCTGGAAGGACGATTCATTAATAATCGCCTGCAAGAAAATTCATTTGGGCATAATGCCAGTGAAATATTTGACAACATAAAATCAGTACAAATTTTAGCGTGTGGTACCAGTTATAATGCCGGATTAGTGGCACGTTACTGGTTTGAAAATCTGGCGCGTGTACCCTGTAATATTGAAGTGGCCAGTGAATTTCGTTACAGAAACCCCGTATTGGCTGCGGATACGTTGGTTGTAACCATTTCCCAATCAGGCGAAACAGCTGATACCTTGGCTGCATTGAACGAAGCTAAAAAGCTGGGTGCCAAATATTCCTTGGCAATCTGTAATGTTCCGGAAAGTTCTTTGGTTAGGGAATCCGATCTCGTATTGATGACCCGAGCCGGCCCTGAAATTGGTGTCGCATCAACTAAAGCATTTACCACACAATTGACAACATTGATGCTGTTGGTGATTGCTATCGGTAGGCGCTTTAAAATGACCGAATTACTGGAACAGAAAATTACTTCAGAATTATTCAGTTTACCCGGAAAAGTTGAAGCGGTATTAAAGCTGGATGATGAAATTAAGCAATTAGCCGAGCAATTTGCCGAAAAACAACATGCCTTGTTTTTGGGAAGGGGAACGCATTACCCGATTGCAATGGAAGGCGCGTTAAAATTAAAAGAAATTTCTTACATCCATGCAGAAGCCTATCCAGCCGGTGAATTAAAACACGGCCCCTTGGCATTAATAGATGCTGATATGCCGGTTATTACCGTTGCGCCTAACAACCGGTTATTGGAAAAGCTGAAATCAAATATGCAGGAAGTGAGTGCCAGGGGTGGGCAATTAATTGTTTTTATGGATGAAACCCTGGCCTCTTCATCTGATGATAATGTACAGATTGTAAAAGTACCGCAAGTTGAAAACGAGATTGCACCGATCATTTATACTATCCCGTTACAGCTATTATCCTATCATGTCGCTGTCTTAAAAGGCACGGATGTAGACCAACCCAGAAATCTTGCCAAGTCCGTCACCGTCGAGTAGAGCTATAGAGGATTGGGGAGGGGATGCAGACCCCTTCCCAATCTTTGGCTTCATCCCAACGGGATGTTTCTTTATTGCTGAAAGTTTTTGGAGGATAAGTGCGACTTTTACTGGTTGAAGATGATGAAATACTGGGCGATGGTTTGGTTGCCGGTTTAAAGATGGAAGGTTATGCGGTTGATTGGCTAACCAATGGTAAGCTCGCTGATGAAGCTTTAAAACTCAATACTTATGAGCTGATTGTATTGGACCTTAACTTGCCGGATATGGATGGATTGTCTATTTTACGGGCGTTAAGAGCTCGTAAAGACGAAACGCCCGTGATGGTGTTAACAGCCAAAGACACGATTCCTGACCGGGTGTTGGGCTTGGATAGTGGTGCGGATGATTTTGTTATTAAGCCGTTTGAGCTGGATGAAGTTTGCGCCCGGTTAAGGGCTTTGGCAAGAAGGAGCGAGGGCAGAAGTGCGCCTACTATTGAGTACAAAGGTATTGTCTTGGATCCCGCCTCTCATTTGGTTACTTTTAACAATGAAAAGGTGGAGTTGTCTCAAAAAGAATTTGAGATACTGAGTTTTCTGATGAGCAATATCGGCAAGGTGGTGTCGCGCTCCAGGCTTGAAGAAAGTCTTTACTCATGGGAATCTGATGTAGAAAGTAATACCGTTGAGGTTCACATCCATTATCTTAGAAAAAAGCTCGACCCTGCGCTTATTCGCACCGTTAGGGGTGTCGGTTATATCATTGATAATGAAGACGAGTTATGAATTATTCTCTTCGGCAATTATTGCTGATCAGTTTGCTTTCTGCGTCCATGCTTATTTGGGGAATTGCCGCTTATGTCAGTTATAAAGTAACGCGTGATGAAGTGGCCAATCTGTTTGATGCGGAATTGGCACAATCGGCTAAAGTACTTAATGCCTTTGTCGAAAGCCTGCTACGGGAAGGTTCGTTGTCCGGGCACTGGAGCCAGGAGCAGGCAAAAGCCGACGAGATTTTGCACACTTACGTTTTAAAACGTAAGTTTAAAAGTAAAAGTGCTTTTCAGTTGTGGTCAGAGGATGATGGTTTGTTGCTGCGCTCAACCAACGAATCTGCATTTTCAGTGCATGGCTTTAATCAAACCAATATTGATGATCAGTTATGGCCCATCTTTGATGATCTGCTACAGGCTAATGCCTTGGGTCATAAATACGAAAGAAAAATTGCCTTTCAGTTATGGTCCAAAAAAGACGGCTTGATGTTACGCTCGGATAGTGCGCCCCTGTTTGCTTTTGCTTCGTCAGATCATGGTTTTAGTGAAACCAAGATTGATGATTATGTGTGGCACGTTTTCAGCATTACCAATTCAACCGGTGAATATATTATCCATGTCGGTCAGAAAGAAGAAATTCGTGCCGAATTAACGGATGAAATCTCCTCACAATTGGTTACCCAGTTCCTGATTGGTTTACCCTTTTTAGGGTTGGTCATTTGGTTTATTGTTGGTTTGTCGTTAAAACCCATCAATAGATTGGAAAAAGCACTCGCCAAGCGCGAAGCCAGTTACCTTAAACCGCTCTCTATCAAAAGGCTGCCCAATGAAATTGTGCCGGTGGTTAATGAAATCAATAATCTCTTTGTCCAGCTTGAACAGGCTTTTGAACATGAGCGCCGCTTTACCGCAGATGCCTCTCATGAATTAAGAACGCCTCTAGCCGGGTTATTGACACAAGCGCATGTCGCCTTAAGAACAACCGATGAAGAAGTCCGTAAACAGGCGCTTTCCCGCATTAAGCAAGGCGTTAACAGAATGACATATATGGTGCAGCAATTGCTGACCTTTTCGCGCATTGAATCCAATACCGAGTTTTTAACCAAACAAAATACTATGGTAAGCCGTGAAGTGGTTCATGTGATTGCCGAATTGGAACCTGAGGCGCACAAAAAACAGATTTTGATGGAGTTTGTTGAGGATAATCCGGTCCCCGTTATTGTTAACGGGCCGTTGGTTTCAATTTTGATTCGGAATATTATTGATAACGCGATCAAATATACCCCCGCCAAAGGTAACGTATTAATAACGGTGACCGGCCAGGAGAAATATTTACAAATTTGTGTTGAAGATTCCGGGCCGGGCATAGCGCCGGATCAATATGAAAAGTCTCTGGAACGTTTTCATCGCTGTGTTGAAACGGCCAATACGGCAAAGGGCACGGGCTTGGGATTTTCCATCGTGCAACGTATTGCGGCTATTCATAATGCCGACCTGATTTTAGGTGTGTCTCAATTTGGCGGACTCAAAGTGACGGTATTGTTTCCCTTGCCGATCAGACCGGAAGATAAATCGTGGCAGAAGAAATTAAGTTTTTTTAGTATCAGAAAAAGCGGTTGAGTTTTGCAGGTTACGCTACCAAAATAGTCTACGAATAGTGTCTTAAGGCAGTTCCGCAGGCCGGTGAACCTGTTCTCTGCGTGGGTGATGCCTGCGGTTCACCGCCAAGGTGCGCTGGCCTCGACAAGTTCGGTAATCTGGAGGTCCAGAGTCTCAAGTCGCACATCCAGCCCCATCTCCCCTTGATCAATGGCCTGTTCCAGCGCCCTGGCCGACTCCATAATGTCCAACGCACAGATAAAGCCGGCATTGCTGATGAGGGTATGCATCCGTCGGGCGGCCATATCCCTATCGTCCGCCGCCAGATCGCGGCGCGTTAGTTCTACTGCATCAATGTTGTCAGCGAAGAACATCTCCAGCAGACTGATAAACATAGCCCGATCACCATCCAGCCGTTGCGCGACCCGGACTCGATCGATTCCGGCGATATTCGGAAAGTCTTTGACAGTATCAATGCCGGCCGATGTTTGTGCAGTTGCGGTCGGTCGAGGCTTTATCCATTTTGACAGCATGGCCGCCATCTGTTCCAGATCCATCGGCTTGGCCAGCACGTCGTTTGCACCGGCCGCACGGGCTGCCGCTTGTTGTTCGTCACGTACCCCGGCGGTGAAGGCAATAATTGGCAGATCGGCCAAGCCCGGTTCCCCACGGATCAGTCGGATTGCAGTCAAGCCATCCATCACGGGCATCTGTACATCCATCAGCACTGCATTGAAAGCCTCTGGCCGGGTTATGAGAAGTTGCACGGCCTGCTGGCCATCGGCGGCCAGGGTGGTGGCCGCACCTTCCAGCGCCAGCGCACGCTCCATCAGATCCCGGTTCATGGCGCTGTCGTCCACCACAAGTATATGCGTTCCCGTCAGTCGCGGCCCGAAGGAGGGCGGTGCCTGACGGGTAGCCAGTGCGTCCTTGTCGCCTTCGCGTCCCTTTTGAAAAGGCAAATCAAACCAAAAGGTGCTGCCCTGGCCGAGTTGGCTCTCGACGCCAATCTCTCCACCCATTAGCTCTACCAGACGTTTGCAGATGGACAAGCCGAGACCTGTGCCACCGAAACGACGGCTGATACCTGCATCGGCTTGGGTAAAGGGCGCAAACAGCCTAGCCAGTGCTTCGGGCGCAATGCCTATGCCGCTGTCGCACACCTCGAAGCGCAGCCGCACGGCTGTCTCGCCGATCTCGCGCACTTGGACAAAGACCGCCACTTCCCCTCGCTCGGTGAACTTGATGGCGTTTCCGGTCAGGTTGAACAATACCTGCTCCAAACGCAGCCCATCGCCGAGCAATGGCCCCAGCAGCGTAGCCGGAGGCTCCAGGCGCAGCGTGAGTCCCTTGGTTCCTGCGGCCTGACCCATCAGGCTGTCGAGATTAGCCAAAAGACTCCCCAAGTCGAAGGGTCGGGGCTCGATGCGCAGCTGTCCCGCCTCAATCTTGGATAAGTCGAGTACATCGTCGAGGATGGCGAGCAGGGATTGGCCGGCAGTCCGGATCCGTTCGACCATTTCACGCTGTTTTCCGACTAGCGGTTCTCGCTCCAGCACTTGAGCCAAGCCCAGCACTGCGTTCATCGGGGTGCGGATCTCATGGCTCATGTGAGCGAGGAATTCGCTCTTGGCCGCGTTGGCAGCCTCGGCGGCATCATAAGCCTGCCGCAGCTCATGCTCGTAACGCTTGCGCTCGCTGATGTCCCGGGACACGCCGAGAATTTCCACAAAGGTGCCATCGGTACTGAGAATAGGGCTTGCCGTGACATCAGTCCAGACGGTAGAGCCGTCTTTGCACCGCTGTTCAAGCTCTTCCCGGAAGTTTTCCAAGGGAAGTCCGGCCTTTACGTTGGCACGCAATTTTCCGAAATACGCTTGGGCGATGGTCAGTGAGTCCGGAGTGAGTACCTCTTCCAGTGATTGCGGCTTGACTTCATCTGCTGTGAAGCCCAGCAACTTTTTAACGGATGGGCTTACGTAGGAAAACCTGCCGTCAAGATCCATCGTCTTAATGATGTCGATGGCATTGTCGGCCAGCAGGCGATGTCGCTCCTCACTAATCCTTAGCCTTTCTTTCATCTGCTTGCGTGCCGTGATGTCCTCGACGATGAATAAGTGACGGGGTGGGCCGTCGGCATCGACTTGCACCGGTGCACAAGTCACGCTGGCCCAGACCACTGAGCCGTCCGGATGAAGATAGCGTTTGTTCAAACAGTAGCCGTTAATCTCGCCGGCGTTAAGCCGCCTCGTGTGATCGAGACTTTGCTGAATGTCGTCCGGATGCGTAATGCGACGCTGCGGGTCAATTCCTATCAACTGATCGAGCGTTTGACCGACTATCTCGCCAAGGCGCACGTTGGCTTCCAAAACCTGTCCGGTGTTCGAGTCGACTAGCGCAACGCCCAACGGCGCTTGTTCGAAGATGACACGAAAACGCGCCTCTGCCGCCCGCTGGGCTTTCAGCACGGTCAACTCTTGACGCTGCTGTCCCCTGCGCCACAGTAAATAGCTTGCGGAATAGACCAGAAGCATGCCAAAACCCACGACTAGAGCCGTGGTCCAGGCCAAGTTGCGGATGCCGGCATAGGCCTCGATCTCGTCGATCTCGGCGATCATCAACCAGGGCGTCCCGGCAACGACCGAGGCGTAGGCCAAGACGGGAATCCCCCGATAATCGCGGCCTCCCTCGATAATACCTCGCTCTCCGAGTGCCGCTCTGGCTGCGGGCATATCTGGCGTGCTCAAGGGAAGGGTCATTGAGAGTGCGGCATCACGCTTAAAGCGCAGGGGCGTCAAAAAGCGAACCTCTTCGCCATCGCGCCGAACCAGGTAGGTCTCCGCCGTCCGGGTTGGCACCGGCCAGGACTCAACCAATGGGTTCAGAGCCTGATCCGCACGCCAAGTCACGTAGGCGACACCCAGTGGTGCCATATCTGGCGACCCGATCGGTGCCAGCACGCCGTATTGAATCTCCCCCTTGGCATTACTGTGCAGATCGACGAGTTCAACACGCGGCCGATGCAGGATGTCCCTGATCAAGTCCGTATAGGCCCTGACGTCAGCTTCACCGATGGCGAAAGCCGAATGTCCCTCAACGTCCACCACAGCCAGCCCGGCCCAGCCTCGAGCTTGCGCCATCTGGGTCATCAGCTCCCGCATCAGCTTCAGACTCGCCACATCCTTCCGTTTGCCGCTCTGCCATTGGCTAAAAAGTATCTCAAGCTGCGAGTGGCCGTAAAAGGCCAAGTCGGTATCAAGTCGAGCCTCGGTCAGCCATGTCTCGATTTGTTGACGTTTCTGCTCGGCAATCACCGCCAGGGTGCGGTCGTTTTCGCGGCGTATTTCTTCGCTTAAGTAACGATAGCCGATGGTGCCCATCGCGCCGATCAGTAGCGAAAGGGCGAGTAGCGGCAGCACAAAACGCAGCCAATGCCGACCGAAGCCGCCTGCGGGTGAATTTGAATGATGGGGGGCGATAGCGGTTCTCTTATGTGTAGATACAGCCAGGTACTACGATAAAGCTTAAGTACAAGAGCGGGTTGAAAAAAAGCTGGCGACGCTGTTAAGCGGCGAAGCAACATCGATATAGTGTCTACAGAGTCCTTTTGCCAGGCTTCGTATCGTCTGTGCAAGACGAGTGCTCTTAACGTTGGCTGTAGCGAAAATAGCTATTAATTATGCGCTATTTTAGCAAACTATGCACCAATACGGAACAATCAGTGTAAATGAGTCTGAAGGAGTGGGGTATTTCTAACGGTTACGAGTCTAATAAATGTTTAAATCTTGGTTTAAAATTGCTAACCATAATGACCTTGTGCCTGTTGAACGGCTATTACTCGATCTTCAAGTTTTCTTGCCTTGACTTTATAGATCCCGGATAACCAGTAACATAACGGCCAATAGAGGTAGGCCGGAATAAGACTTTTCAAGCGTAAGCGAGTTGAGCGTTTCCGGCATCCGGTACGAGGGTGCCGGAAACGCCACCACGCGCTACGCTTGGGTGGTCTTATTCCGGCCTACGCCTAATGTTTGTTATCGCTGAATTCCGCAAAATCAAGAATTAAAAACTTGAAGATTGAGTATTACTGATCAATTATTATGTGACCCTTCCAGCCGTAAAAAGCAATGTAACCATAACAAAGGACGGGGATAAAAAAAGCGTTTTGAATGCCTATCCTATCGGCAAAAAAACCTTGCACAACCGGTAGAATAGCGCCGCCGACAATTGCCGCGCATAAAATTCCCGAACCTTGTCCTGTGTGTTTTCCCAAGCAGGTAATCGCCAGTGAAAAGAGGGTTGGAAACATGATGGAATTAAACAGGCCGACTGAAAGAATTGCCCATACGGCTAAAGAACCGCTGCCCGTGATGGTTATTAAAACCAATGTAGCCGCTGTTAGCGCGTTAAATACCAGCACTTTGCCGGGTTGAATTTTTTGCATGACGGCCGCGCCGACAAATCGCCCAAGCATGGCACCGCCCCAGTAAAACGAGACATATTTGCCGGCTTCCTGTTCGGCTAAACCGGCAATGGCAGACTCGCCCAGAAAGTTAATCAGAAAACTGCCAATGCAAACTTCAGCGCCGACATAAACAAAAATGGCAATGGCTCCCAACACCAGATGATTATAGCCCCAGGCACTGTCATGTCGGTCATCGAAAGCGTACTTTGCCGTATTGACAGTCGGTGCTTCGGTCGGCTTAATTTCAGGTAATTTGATGATTGCAAAAACAATCGCTACACAAAATAAAACCGCCGCCAGAAACAAATAAGGAGTTTGTACGGCTGCCGCTTGTGCGGCTTGATAAGCCGATAACTGATCAGCACTAAGCAAGTTGATTTCTTCGGCGCTTTTAACCGCCGTTGAAAGAATCAATAACGCACCAAAATAAGGGGCAATAGTGGTACCCAGAGAATTAAAGGCCTGAGTCAGGGTTAATCGACTTGAGGCGGTTTCCGGTTTTCCTAAAATGGTCACGTAGGGATTGGCGGCAACCTGTAATAAAGTAATTCCGGAAGCCAACACAAAAAATGCGGCTAAAAACAAGGGATAGGAATGCAAGCCTGCCGCCGGATAAAATAACAAACAGCCTATGCCCGCTATTGATAATCCGGCAATGATTCCGCCTTTGTAATTGATTTTTTCAACCAGATAACCGCTGGGAACGGACACCACAAAATAAGCGGTAAAAAAGCAAAATTGAACCAACATGGCTTGCGTGTAGCTTAAAGTAAATACTGATTTTAAATGCGGAATCAGAATATCATTTAAGCAGGTTATAAAGCCCCAGATAAAAAACAGCGACGTTAACAGGGTTAAGGAGCCAAAATAAGGATTTTTATCGATGTTATTAGGTAAATTATCCGGTGACATTTTTGCGTCAGTTACCTTGGCCATGTAAACCTTGTCTTATTTTGTGACTGAGAAATGAGCCGTTTCATTACCGACCATCACTTTAAAATCGCCCGGTTCAACAATTCGCTTAAGATCAACACCAATAAATGACAAGTCGTGAGGCGTTAAGGTGAAGCTTAAATTTTCTGTTTGACCCGGATTGAGTGCTATTTTTTTGAACGCTTTTAATTGTTTGTTGGGTCTTGTGACTGAAGCGGCCACATCATTGACATAAAGCAAAACTGTTTCTTTGCCTGTTAACGATCCGGTATTTTTAACCGTTACGGTAATATTGATATTTTCACCGCTGTTGATTTTGTCTTTTTCCAGGTGTAAGCCGCTGGTTTGAAACGTGGTATAACTTAAACCATGACCAAACGGATATAACGGATTATAGGTATTTTGCTCAAACGATTCGATGGGTTTGTAATCATACGGCGTAAAACCGTTGGT
>Ga0194058_10000221_pt1 | contig 25733 bp, 21 predicted proteins | sample SepL4417m_MetaG_FD_155490 | JGI IMG/M metagenome (GOLD analysis project Ga0194058, IMG submission 155490) | Anoxic zone freshwater microbial communities from boreal shield lake in IISD Experimental Lakes Area, Ontario, Canada - Sep2016-L442-17m | ecosystem: Environmental > Aquatic > Freshwater... | reverse complement strand
TCTGGCCAAGGTTTCGGGTACGTCTGCCACCCAGAGTTCCTCCGAGAGGGAACCGCAGTGGACGATTTTTATCATCCGCCAAAAATCGTGTTTGGGACGAGCGATTTAAGAAGTCGGGAGCTCTGCGAAAACTTGTACCCAGGCGTCCGTGCAGAGACTTTTTTCGTTTCGCGCGATGTCGCCGCGATGGTGAAATACGCCGACAATTGCTTTCACGCACTTAAAGTGACATTTAGCAACGAGATGGGTCTGCTGTGCAAAGAGTTCGGAATCGATGCCTACTCGCTTATGGAGCTCTTTTGTAAGGATGAGAAGCTTAACCTGAGTGAGAAATACCTCAAACCGGGGAACCCTTTCGGGGGTTCCTGCCTTCCGAAAGATCTGCGCGCTGTTTTGGACGCATGCCGTTCCTCAGCGGTTGAATTGCCGATGCACACTGGAATGCTGGCGTCGAATCGTGTGCAGATCGATCGGCTTGTATCGCGAATAATCACGGCAGCGGGCCGGCAGCCGGTCGGTGTGATCGGCCTTGCTTTCAAGGAGGGAACTGACGACATCCGCGAATCTCCGATGGTCGCGGTCGTCGAGCAATTGCTTGGGAAAGGCATCCCGCTCAGCATCTACGACCAGCATCTTTCGCTTGCTCAGATGGTTGGGTCCAATCGCAGTTTCGCACTAGCGGCGATCCCGCATCTGAAGGACCTGCTATCTAATGATCTGAACGCGGTGGTGACGGGGTCAAGTGTTCTGGTGGTGAACCATCGTTTGTCACCGGAAATTTGGCAGAGGGTTCAAATCGATTACCGCAAGACGATTATAGATCTTGTGAATATCCCCGAACTCCGCACCGTTAAAAATTACGAAGGTTTGTACTGGTGAACTTTCATTCAGATTCCACAGAGGTCGAAATCGGGGTCCATTCGCGTCAGGGTCACACAACAATATCTAGTGCCGTAACTCTTCGCAGTGGAGTCGAAATCTAGTGCACGAAGTTCTAAATTATCTTCTTGCCGGCGGCCCGATCCGCCGTCGGGTAGGCGACATTGCACACGGAACTCTTTGGGCCAAAAGGCTCTTCGGTGGACAAACGGACGTGTCGGAGCTGCGTCTCCTGGATGAAATCGACATGCGTAATCGAATCGCAGTAGACGTAGGAGCCAATGCGGGCATCTGGTCCTACGACTTATCTCGTCGCGTTGGTCCGCGCGGACGTGTGATCGCATACGAGGCGTTTCCTCACCACGCACGTGCACTGTCCACTGCGATAAGGCTGCTGCGCGTGACCAACGTCCGAATTAGGAACTTGGCAGTTGGGGACTCAGAAGCAGTGATTGGTTTGAGGTGGCGGACGGATGACGGTGAGGGACTCGGCGGTCTAACTCACATTGACCCCAGCCCTTCAGAGTCAGCGAGCGTAGTCCGCGTCCAGATGGTTTCGCTCGACTACGACTTGAAGAGGCTAGGGGTCGAGCCGACTGGTGTCGCTTTTGTGAAGATTGACGTGGAAGGCGCCGAACTTGCTGTGTTGCGCGGAGCGACGAACTTGCTGAGCATCGGCCATCCTGCTGTGTATTTGGAGGCGGAGCCAAAATGGTTGAGCCGCTGGGGCCATTCGATTGCGGATCTTTTCGCAGAGATGTCTGCACTCGGCTACAAAGCCAAGCTGGTTGCCGAGGATGGTCTCCTAGATACCGATGCGGATGCTTACTCGGATCAGTATGACTCCGAGCGCAAGTTTAACAACATACTTTTCCTGCATCCCGACTCGTGAATGCGCGGCGACGATGCGTTATCGAACGTCGACCTGATAATCCGTCCACCTATTGACCCACTGCCCTTGCATTCCTGCCCAAGTGCCCCGGGCGGCAGCGGCGCGAATCTGCGCGCGCGCAATCATTGGCGCAGACGAAGCGGTCTTCCCGTATAGCCAGCAGAATGCTGAGATAGCCCGCTGACGCACAATCCGGAGCATGTCAAACGCACGCCGACGCCCCCGTACGCTCTCGACAGCGTGCTGATATGCAATGGACGAAAAATACGCGCGATCGCGCGCGTATTCCAAAGACAGACGTTCTTCGGGAATCCGCTCTACTACTACGGATTGCGCTGACCACAAAATTGTTTCCTTCGCAGCGAGCCACCGCAGTAGGAAATGCGTGTCTTGACCCCCGGCGAGATCGAAATTGGTGTCAAAGCGTTGTCCCCCAATAGTCACCTTCAGGGGGAAAAGCATGTTGGCGTCGGCAGTTGGAACACGGAGCGACTGGCCAGCTGCGTATTCGGGCTTCCGCCAGAAGGATCCGTCGGGTGCCCAATTCGGCAGCGGGCCAGCGAATTCCGGCCGGATCGGGCCGGTGATAATCGCAGACGGATACTTCTTATGGCTCGACAGCATCGATGTCAGCCAGGACGGCTCTGGCACCTCATCGTCATCGATGAAAAGTACGGCTAACGATCTCTCCCCGCCGAAATCGAGTGCTGCGTTACGGGCAGTTGCTAGCCCCTGGGGAACGGCGTGCATGTACAGGGCGCCTGCACCTGACTGGGCATTGACGTCTTGGACCACCTGTTCAGCAGATCGGTCTGGATCATTGTCGACAACCAACACAATGACACGATCGCGTCCCTCGATCGCAGATAAGCGATTCAGCAATGCCACCAGCCCATGTGGACGCCGATACGTACAAATCGCGACGACCAACTCTTCACGGCAACCATGATTTTGATCTGACTCAGGCATCTACGTATCCAATCTGCTGGTCCATCGCCGCTTTTTGAACCACCAACCAAGCTGCATTGCGCACAGTCGTAGGACTGCTGTTATCCAGTAGCGGACGTCGGCTGTTGCGCGTCTGGACCGAACCACCTCCCACGCATGCTTCATCTCACCACGGCGTGCGCAGTGTGTGGCCACGTCCAGGTAGTGAGTGGCCACGAGCACGCTCGCGGAGTGGCGCAAATGCGGAGGGAAGTCGGACTGCTCAATACGCTCCGCGAGCCGCTCATAACAAGGAAGTAGTTGGGTGCGGTCTTCGGAGTCCGTGGCGCGGCCCGAATACCCTTTGCGGATCTCCACACCGATTCGCGGCACGTAGCAAATGGGCCACCGTTCGGCCACTCTGAACCAGCAATCCTGGTCTTCTCCGAAGCTCATACCCACTGTGAACGGCTCCTCGAACTCCGCCAGCGCCTCCCGGCGAATAGCATTTGCGCCCACGCAGGTCAGAGCTCGCTGCTGTTCTCTGAAGAAATCCCCCACCAAGCCAGGACCCAGCTCCGTGAACAACCACTCTCGCGTGTGGCCATCAGGCCAGAACCCGCGATATCCGCTACACAAGATTGCCGCCTCGGGATGCATTTGGCTCAACTCGACCAGTTTTCGCAAGTGGCCTTGGACGAATCGGTCATCCGCATCGAGGAACGCGACCCAGTCGCCGCGGGCCTCCTTGACACCACGATTTCTAGCGGCCGAGACGCCGGAGTTAGGCTGCTGGAATACACGTACACGCTCGTCGAAACCTGTCAGCGAAGCCGCACCGCCATCGGTTGAGCCGTCGTCGACAACGATCACCTCTAAAGGACTCCAATCCTGCATCAACGCCGAAGCTACGGCCTCGCGGACCCAGGCCCGTTTGTTGAAAAGCGGGATGACCACCGAGATCGACGGCGACGTCGCCTCAACTTCGCGCATCGAGAGTGATCCAGTTAGGGAGTAATAAGTCTGAAGCGGCCGTGTCATCCCCAAACCATGGACGGGGCGCGACGATGTAACCGCCAGTGCGGCGGTACATCATCCATGCAGCCCACCAGCTGAAAGACGAGTTGCTCATGATCATGTTCTCGCCGGCAGCCAACTGCTGCATGGACGTCAAAGCGCTCATGCCCGTCTGATCGGGGAACGCCAGATCTGCTGGGAATCCCTCAAGTTCGTGCGCAACCCGGTCGGGCTCGTCAGAGAAGACGGCAACTGGTCCTGCAATACCGATAGTGCGCAGAAGTGTTATTGCGCGTTTGGCGTACTCAACTGAAGTAACTCCGTGGAACTTAGTGACCGGCGCCTTCAGATAGTCGCCTCTACGCAAATGAAGTGTGATCGGGGCCAACTTGGGCCCGCTGCCAGAAAGTCGCTCAAACAACAGGTCTGCAATGCGATCAAAATAGAGGAATGATTGAAAATAGCCAACGAGTGTCGTGCCAGGGGTAATTTTTTCAATAGCGGCTTCGTATGCGACCGCGGAATTCTCCTCAAACACGTACGGCGTGAGCGTCGCTTGCCGGCGCAGTCGAGTGCGCAGTCGTGTGGGAATTCGTAGCTTCGTGGGTGCGCGTAAACCTGTAGGAACATTGAGTTTTTCATCGGCTAGATCCTCCAGGAACTTGAGCTCATACCGGCGCGGCTCCGCTGGATTTGAGTACCTTGACGCATCGAGAACAAGTCTGCAGTCCAACCTCTGCGCCTGTGCATACGCGGCCGCGAAGATAAACAGCTGATTGCCGAGGCCGCCGCTCAAGTCCGCTACTATCGCATCGTCATAAGTCGACATTCGATCCTCTCCTCAGGACATCGGCGACCCCAGCGAAGGCTGCCGCCGCCATTCGGCGTCGTAGACCGCGTCCTCGCTTGACACTTTTGACCGCAAATATCAGACCTTCAGCAATACTCGAATACACAACAACGGCGCGGCTAACCCGTTCAGGGAAATCCGTCGCTAGCGCCCATCGATTGTGCACGGATGCTCGAACCAACTTTGCCTGGTCGGCGCGGTTGGTCGGTGAGACGTGATGGACCAAACGGGCGGCGGGTGTGTGTAACAACGGACCTCGTTCTAATGCTTTCAGGCCAAAGTCCACGTCCTCACCGAGAGCGTAACCCTTTCGGCGTTCATCGAACTTCAGGCCACGTATCGCACTCATGCGGAATGACATAGTGCATCCGGGAAGCCAATCAACATTAATTGCTCGTGGCAACTCAAAACATCCGGAGTTGTAACCACTTCGCAAGACGCGGCCTGGATGGATGCTCGACTTTAATGCCAGCCGGGCGAGAAGTTCGGGCCTATTTCCGTCAGCGTTGACGATCGCACCCCCAGCCCCAACTGTCTGTGGCGAGTCGTGAAGAGCCTGGTTGAGTGCTTGGAAGTAATCAGTCTCAACTTCGACATCGTCATCGATGAAATGAACGATCTCTTCGTGGATTTCTGCTAACGCAATGTTTCGTTGAATTGTTAGGCCTCGTGGTGCCCTGATGTACGTGATCGGCAGATTGGATTGGCCGCAGTATTCTTCTGTTTCGGAACCGTCGCTGCTGTCAACAACCAGGATCCGCGTTGGGATATAGCTGGCATCATCAACCGATGCCAAGCATCGTTTTAGGTCGGTGACTCTATTCCGGGTGCAAATGACAAGCGCGTCCGACTGCCAGCCTTCCATGTCAGGTCATGCCCTCATTGCCCCGGTTGTCGGGACTGCTGGTACTCAAGGGGGAGACGACCATATCTTCATAGATCGGCATTTGGTCCATCCCTGAGGACGTCAACGACCCCGGCGAAAAGTGCGAACGCAACTCGGCGTCTCCAAGCACGCTCTCGTTTGACGCTCGTTGAGGCATTCCACCGAAGCAGTGGAGCGACGATGACTCTCACCCCGATCCACAGGCCCTCGGCGATACTCGAATAGACAACAAGCCCGCGGCTCACTCGATGGGGGAAGTCCGTCGCCAGCGCCCATCTGTTGTGCACGGATGCCCGGGCCATGTCGGGGAAATCGGCGCGATTGGCAGGCGAAACGTGATGAACCAGGCGGGCGGCGGGTGTGTGCAACAACGCGCCTCGTTCCGACGCTTTGAGGCCAAAGTCCACGTCCTCACCGAGCGCGTAACCCGTGCGGCGTTCATCGAACCTAAGGCCGCGTATCGCGCTCATCCGGAATGACATCGAGCATCCCGGGAGCCACTCAACGTCAATTGCATCGGGCGAGTCGAAGCATCCGGTGTTATAGCCACTCCGCAAAACACGGCCCGGATGTTGACTTGTCTTCAGCATGATTCGCGGGATGAACCCCGGTGAATTCGTGCGATGGCCGGCGGCCGTGTCAGGGACGGCCGGCGCATCAGGGCGAGCCATTGCGCCGCCAGCCCCGGCTGCATGGGGCGAATCGTGAAGAGCTTGGTTAAGCGCTCGGAAGTAATCGGGTTCAACTTCGACATCGTCATCGATGAAATGAACGATGTCCTCGTGGATTTCTGATAGCGCAATGTTTCGTTGAATCGTTAGGCCGCGCGGTGCCCTGATGTACGTGATCGGCAGGTCCGATTGGGCGCAAGATTCTTCTGTTTCGTGTCCGTCGCTGCTGTCGACTATAAGTATTCTGCTCGGAAGGTAGCTGACTGCCTCAAGCGATACCAAGCATCGTTTGATGTCATCGATTCTGTTCCGGGTGCAGATGACTAGCGCATCCGATGGCCAGCCCATGTCAGGTCGTAGCCTCTTTGTGTCGCGGTCGTCGCGACGCGATCGCACCATCATCGATCGCGATAACCCGACCGGCGTAGTCGAAGATGGTCTCCCTATGGCTCACTGCGATGATTGTCATCGCTCGTCCTGTTCGAAACACTGTCTCGAAGACGGTTCGCTCGGTTGGGCCGTCGAGGCCGCTTGTCGCCTCGTCCAAAATCAGGAATTTGGGATTCCGGTAGAACGCGCGTGCCAGTCCGACTCGTTGGCGCTGCCCGCCGGAGAGACCAATCGTCTTGGAGTCGATCTGAGTATCCAGACCCGCGTCTAGTGTCTTGACAAATGACGCTAGCTCAGCCCGTGTAACGGCATCCCGCAAGGCCTCGTGGTCGATGGGGCGATCCCAGGTGATGTTGTCCGCCAATGAGCCCTTCCGCATCGCCACGTCTTGCGGCACCAGGCCGACCGATCTCCGAAACGCCGCCCAGCCATCTGGCCCGAGAATCTCGCCATCGATTCGCACCTCGCCAACATCTGGTTCGACGAGGCCTAAGATCACGTCGACAAGCGTTGACTTCCCGCTTCCGGATGCCCCGATCAAGGCCACGTGCTCACCTGAGCCGATCACGAAGCTGGAGTCGATTATTACGGGCGATCGTCCTGGGTAGCTGAATGTCACGCCCGACAGCTCAATACGCGGGGGTGCCGTGGGCTCGTACGTGTTTGAGGTGACGCCGGCGTAGTGCCGATCGCTCAGGGCAGCTAGCCGAGCGTCCCACCTTGTGAGCCAGGGAAGCTGTGCTGATGCAGTACTGATGGAAATCTGCGCTGCCTGGACGCGTGAGATCACTCGGTAGAAAATGCCCACGAATACCACGCCCAAGGCTAGACCGCTCGTGGCCCACACAGTGGCCCCGATAGTAAAAGCAAGAAATAGTGCGCCGATCGAGTCGACGATGACCTTTGTTACCGACGGGAGCACCAGTGCCCGCAGACGTAAACTCCCCAATATGTTGGTATCGATTCGAGTGCGCTCCTGCCACGCAATGTCGCTGCCTGATTCGCGCATGAATCGCAGATCCCCGATGGCCGCCGCAACATCTTCAGTGACTTCAGCGTTGGCGATGCTCAAGCTTTGTTGATTGTCGCGAACCCTGCTTAGCCGATATCGATAAATCAGGAACGACACCACCATGAAGACTGCTGCGGCAGCCAATAGCGACGGATTCAAGACCGTCGCGGTGGCCATGAGCATGATTACGATCAGTAACTGCGCGACGCCGTTCAGTAGGGCATACACACCGTTGCTCAACTGCTGCGCCTCGGACATCAATGCGGAAGTCGTGTCGCCGTGGCTCAGCTTCGACACGTCCTGCCAACGCGCGCTCACCAAGCGGTCGAGCAACTGTTCCCGCGCTCTGAGCTCCACGCGGGTAACAATTTTACCGATCAGGACATCGACCAGGAGCCGCAGGCCTGTCGACGCGATCAGGAACGCCGCGAGGACACCGAGCCAGGGCGCTACGGAACGAAGAGTCGCGTCTCCTTTTTGGAGAATCGGCAGCAAGGACGCGAGTCCCAGAGCCTCTGCCAAACCGCTAGCGGCACTGGCTGCAATTGCCGCACAGCTGAGTCGTCGGTTGCCCGCTAGAAGCCGGTAGTAGCTGTGCAGCGTGCTAAACCGCGGTGTGACCAAGTGACTCGCTCCTCTCCGCGATCGACGTTGCACCCACGAGCGCACAGAGCGCGAGGACGAATAAGACCATTGATCCTTCGCGTGGAAATTCGACGACAAGCTGATCAGCAAACAGGACGATGAGGCTGAAACCGAGTGTGACTGTTAACCAACCGTTTTTTCGCCATCGAACGATTCCCGAAATTCCCGTAGCGGCTAGTAACGCTACGAAGATGCATCCCATTATGCCGAGGGACCATACTGTCCACAGCGCGAGGTTATGCGGCCATACCCCAAACCATTCGTAAACCCCCACTGGGCCGTTGCCGAATAGGCCGGCTGAGAGAAACTTGGGATCCGAGATGACAATTGGCCAAACGCTACTCCGGTTAATCGTTGCTACAAAGTCGCCTCGGTCGACGGTGCTCAACACGCGAGCAAAAGTATTGGACGATGAGATGAGGGGTGCTAACACCATTCCAAGGGATGCGGCGCCAGCAATGGTGAGAACCAAGCGCGGCCTAGAGGCGGTGCGTCCCACAGCCGGAGCGACTAGGAGTAGGGGGCACGCAAGAGCGAGCAGGATGACAGGGCTCCGGCTGTGCGTTGCGAATAAAAGAATGAGGCCGAGTCCGATCACGTATATCGCCAGTACAGAAACCGCTAATCGATGGCCGTGAATAAGTGTTGCCAACGCGATGACGATCGCCACCGCATAGTATTCCCCGAGTAACTCGTAGTCTCCCAAGCCGCCGACGAATCTACCCGCGTTGACCCCTGTGTCGACGACCGTACCCCGGAGATAGCTTCGCAAATCCGACGTAGCGGTGAGGGCAAATCCCGTCAGGAGGGCAACCGGAATTGCGCTCGGCCTGAGATATCCTCGGCGTGCACTCAAGATGAGAGCCAACGCAACGCTGGTCGCCACAAACCAAGGCATGGAATTCGACAGGCTCTGACCGTTTGCGATCGATGAGAGTACGACTGCGACGGTTGCCGCGATAATCGTCCAGAGGGAAATCGTGCTCGTAGATGTCCATGCACGTCGAGGAACAGTCTGCTCGCTGAATAACCGCACCAAGAGACCGACGCTTAGTGCTGCGCCGAAAAGAAAAGTCGGGTTAATCTCTATGCCGGCAGCTCGCACCGTACCTAACTGAAGTGTCGGTACGATAACAAGCGACGTCGTTAGAAGTGAAATTGACATAGTAGCCATTAGGAGAAAACCAAGAAATGCCAGCGCGATCATCAGGGTGAATCGTGGGGCCAGATAGGCCGGCGCAGGGTGAGATAGCAGCACAGCTGTGAGATGGACTGCTGCAATAACAAGCAGCACTCCAATACCGAGACGACTCGGTGGAACGGAGCTGACCTTGAGATGGAGCCTACGACCGCTCCGAGGCATAAAACGGCGGCACGTTCGCGCGTCTTCTTGCATCATTTCGGGGGTGTAGTATTCATTTGCCGCGTCTCGCTAGGGTGCTTCCCAAGCCTTGAACTCATGTTCTGAACCTCAGCCTATCGTATGCGGGTTGAGCGTGCAGTGCAGCCCCGCAGCTTCACCGCACAAACTTATGTTGAGTCGGCCTTTGTCGTCGGTTATGCGGGGTGGGCAGGCCGTCCCTTGGGCAGCCGTCCCTCCCAATCCTTAAAAACTAAACTTGCTCAATCATCGGTGAATCGCCATCGAATCTGCCCAGATAGACATCATATCCACCCTGATAAGTCGGCTGATCGAGTTCAGTGGGGAACTGCCTGGCATTGAGAACAAATTTATGTTTCCCGTCGCCACGTCTGAGATAAGTCACTTCCATGACATCAGAGATGGCAAGCCCGCCGATCAACAACGGAACTGTGCTGCCATTGGCGTGCACATGGACACTTTGATGCGTCTTGTTGATTTTTTCAAGCACGCTCACGACAGTCATTAGTGCCTCGTGGTCATATACGGCTGCTACCAGGCCGTGAAACTCCACGACAATCTGGGCAAATTGATCGAGGATGCTCTCTTCAGCTTTCTGGAAGACATCCCACTCGCAGCCTTCGATGTCCATTTTCATAATTAAATTTTTGTGCTGAGTGTGGCCGTTCGTAGCGAGAATTTCATTGAGTGTCTTTAAATCCGCGTCCTTCTTCTCACCTGTTATCCCAAGCTTGAAGTATCGAAATCGGGGATGCAAAGTAGGCAGGTCATCGATCGTGTGATCGTACATATAAACGTCTATCCCTCTGTCGGCGATTTCCTGATCCCAGGAAACATCATCGGCGATACCGAAACTGTAGGCAGCGTCAATAGGAGCCGACTCAAAATCTTCCAGCATTACATACCCGCCGTCGAAGTCCTTTCCGATCCGCGAATACTTCGCTCCTTCAACATCCATGGGTGAAAGCAGGGAAATTATCTGAGCGCACCGCTTATAGGTGGTTGTAGCCTTAACCGCCTTGGGATCCGTAAAGAGATATTGCAGGCCATTGGCCAATGCGAGAAGCTGTTGCTGTTGTTGCCAGTACTGCTGCTGCTGCAGTTGGTGCTGCTGCTGCAGTACCTGCAGTTGCTGCAGCGTTTGTTTTTGGCCCACCACGCGCCGGATAAAAGACAAGAACCCCTGAGTGAGCTGCATTTTCGCTCCTTACAAACGAAGTGCTGACCGGGCACAAATCCTTGGGGAACCACCAACAGGATCAGCAACAACTTTAGTGCCAGTTGACGCGGCGTTGCGCGGGCAGGACAGAGCGTAGCGGGCGTGGTCTTCGATGAACAGGGGATTTAGGTGTTGGTATTTGCCCAGCGGAGCTGTAGCTCCAACTATTCGCGCTGACTCATTTGGCGCCATCGCCCGAGGATTATCCAAACAGGGTGGCCGGCCGGTGCGATTAGGACCTGTCGTCGCAGAGTTTTCCCGGGTCTATACTTGGTATCTTGAACCTTCAGGACTACGCGAAAGTGCTACGGGCACGCTGGGTCACGGTTTGCGTGACGGCTCTTTTTGTTTTCTTGGATGCGCTGATTTTCACGCTGGTGACAACCCCGCAGTACCAAGCTTCCACCCGGCTCTACGTGTCGACGTCTTCTGGATCGACGATTCAGGATCTATACAGCGGAAACCGGCTGTCCCAGGAAAGCCTGTTGTCGTACGTCGAGCTAATCACGAGCAGCACGCTGGCGCAGCGCACGGTTGACAGCGGCAACCTCGGCATATCTGCCGACTCACTGAGAGCCAAGGTCAGGGCCACTGCCCAGAAAGGCACCGTACTCATCAACGTCTCAGTGCTCGATGTGTCGCCAACCCGGGCGCGTGACCTCGCAAATGCCGTCTCTGACGAGTTTGTGCTCCTGGCTCCTGAATTCGACCCGGCGCCGAATGATAGTGCTCGACCAGACGCCCGCATTGTCGTCGAGCAGCGTGCAGCGGTCCCCACGAATCCCGTCACGCCAAACAGACGTCGCAATCTTCTGTACGGCCTTGTCGGAGGGGTCGCGCTCGGGTTGGGCCTTGCTCTCGTTCGAGAACGTTTGGACAACACAGTCAAGGACCGCGAAACCCTCGAGGCGATCACTGGTGTTGGACTAGTTGGCAGCATTCCGCTGGCTGGGGAGCTGCGCAACAGCATGTTGATCTCGTTCGAGGGAGATAACTCGTCCGCCGCAGAGTCATTCCGCAAGCTTCGCACCAACTTGCAGTTCCTCAATGTCGACAACCCGCCCCGAGTAATCGTGGTCACCAGTGCATCCCCCGGTGAAGGCAAATCCACAACTGGGATCAACATTGCTTTGGCATTGGCCGAGGCGGAACACAATGTAGTCCTTGTCGACGGCGATTTGCGTCGGCCGTCCGTCCACAAACGCCTCAAACTCGCGGGCAGCGTCGGTTTCAGTACTGTCCTCAGTGGCGCGGCTACCCTGCCCGAGGTCTTGCAGGAGACCAAGTTCCCCAACCTAACTGTTCTCACCTCCGGTGTAGGTCCGCCGAATCCAAGCGAGCTTCTCGGATCGCGTGCCGCTAAGAATGCAATCAACGAACTGCGTGAAAGATTCGACTTCGTGATCATCGACTCGTCGCCTCTGCTGGCCGTCACAGATGGCTCGATACTCGCTGCCAACTCTGATGGCGCACTGGTGATGTGTAGGTATGGCCGCACTAAACGCGAGCATCTGGCTGATGCCATCGGAAATCTCAGGGATGTTGGCGCGACCGTGCTTGGTGTGGCATTCACGATGACACCCACCCGCAGTAAGTTTTCGTACAGTCATAGCAACAGCGACTACTACTCTCAGCTCGACCCGCACGAGCCCGTTGGTTAGTGAACCGCTGGCGCTCACGGGCTCTACCGGATCACTGTGGGATGCATTGCTGATCTCATTCGGGGTACGCGGCGTAGAGCAGTTAAAGCCAACTCGGAGAATCCCAACGCTATGGTCGGATACTCTGGCGAAATGCGCTGGGGCCAATTAAAGACTTACGAAACTGGACCCAACAGATGATCCGTCGGCTGTATCGGTATTCCTCTACAGCGCTTTTGATTGGGCTCTTTCTGGGGGCATCAGTCATCGGTGTGATGTCTGAAATCTACCGATTAGAAAGCAAGGGCGCAAATTACTCACTCACTACATGGAACGACGCTTACTACTACCGATCGATGGCGTCGGATCTTTGGAGCAAACCCAGAAGCATCGGCCACGACCTAGAAGCGGCACATCTATTTCCCCTATCTCCCGCTGTAGAAGTGCAGAGGGCGCGCAATTATGACGCTTCGAGTATCCATGCGATGTACCTCCATGAAGAAAATGGTCTTGCTCACCAGGGGCCGTATGCATTCAGAATCTTACTACCCTCCGTTGTTGCACTACTGCACGGAATCGGGATGTCCGCAAACGTTGGATTCCTTGTGGTGTATTGCCTTGGTTTTGGCCTGCTGGCACTGTTTTCCTATCGAACTATTTGTGCTGCTGAGGTCAGTGCACAAACGAAAAGTAGAAAGCCCTTTTTGTCGCGGACTGGACTGTGTGTTTCGACTGGACTAATTATGGCAGTCGCCGCGACGACCAGTCCTTCGTACCCCGACAGTATCTACCTGGGCCTATCGATGCTAGCCGTCTGGGCAGCAATATCCCGGAAAGCTGCCGTATTCGTTATCGCCGCGACTTCCGCAGTACTGGCTCGTGAAACTGGCGCCATTTTGGGACTGTTTTGGTTGCTGAGTGTATGGGATAAAGGTCAGTTCAAATCCCTACTCAAATCACCACGCGCAGCTGCGCCGGCGGTTGCGCCATTATTAGCTTTTTTGGTGTCGCGTGGGATTGTAATGGTTCCGGACAATAGAGTTCACTATGAGGAACTCTTCCAGGCACTATTTTCTTGGCGGACTCTAACCCTCGGACTCGGAGCAATCCTGTTGGTTTGCCTTTTCGCGCCAGCCACCACTCTCAGCCTTCTTCCGTCGAAGCAGTGTCACATCGATATCCGCGACGCGCTGATAATCGCTTGTGCCGCCGGTTACGTGCTACTGACCATGCTGCTTTCGACGAATACATCGCGGATGGCGTTGTTAGTCGCCCCGCTAATCATTGGAACCGGGGCGTGGAAGTTAGCAAAGTCGATACTCTGGGTTATCGGGTTAACGGCCGCCCCCCTCGCCTACCTGTTTTGTGAGCAAGTGTCGCCGCAAATGGGTTCGGTGGGCAAGGTCCTGATGTGGCCGATAGCTGCTGGCATCGTGTTGACGATTCAACTAATCGCCGCGCAGCGTGAGAGTCGAGAAACGTCCTGAAGTTGAGGAAAGCGACATGCCCGGATGTGTACGTACCTTTAGCTGAATGACAGCCACGCGTGATCAGCTTGGGTTCTGTTGGACACTGGCTTGGACTCCGAATCGGCCGAGTAAGCGGCTCCATGATGTCGCGTATGCGGAAGACGAGAACGATTGCGCGAAGAGAGCCTGTGCCCTCGCGCCAAGTTGTTCACCGAGTTCGGGCGATGCGAAAATTTCTTGAATCGCGCCTGCGAGCAGGTCTCGATTGCCTGTTTCGACAAAGAGTGCCGCATTCGCTGATGCAAGGCTGGGCGCGAGGGCGCCGGTCGGATATGCAGCGATCGGCACTCCACAAGCGGCGGCTTCAAGCAGCACTAGAGGGGAGGCCTCAGACAACGTAGAGGCAAAGACGAACGCACGAGCGGAGGCGAACAGACCCCATTTATCCTGCTTTCCAACCGGCCCGAGGTACGAAATACTCGAAGCCCATCCTGAGCGAGCAATGCTCGCATTCACCTCTGCTGCTACCAAAGGACTGGCGGCGCCGGCGAGTACGAATTTTGCGTCGATACCTGCATCAAGGCACTTCGTTGCGACGGCGAGGAAATCATCGTGTCCCTTGCCGGGGATGAGGTTCGACAGGAAGACCACGGTGTCGCGTGCATCGAGTGGAACTTCAACATCGGTAGATGGGGGCAACTCTGGCAGCGTGTTTGCGATTACATCGGCTGGGCCGTTGATGAACTTCTCGATATCCCACGCCAACGATTCGCCGAGAATGACGGTCGCTTTCGCCGAGCCCAGCAGCCGGCGCACGGCATGACGCCAAGCTATTCCTCGCTGGGCGAGCTCAGAGAACCCGACCGTATGTAAGTAGAGGATCACCGGCACTCTGAACGCTCGGAGGATCTCGGACAGGACCCAGTCGACGAGAAATGAGAAGGAGCTCGTCGTCGCGAAAAGCACGACTACCCGCGGACGCTGTCGTGCGACTGCACCGGCCAATCGGAGGATCAGTCCGAACCCTGGCATGACCTTCCCAGGCCTGAAATGCCCGACCTCGCTGATGGTTCGGCTGAATCTTCGATCGATGAGCCGCCATGGAATTGATTGGGTGTCGAGCGCACGCAAGAAAGCCCCGGTCATCAGGGTCGAACCGTGGACGGGCGGTGGGAGCTGGCTGATGATGACAACATCGCCCGAGTTCTGGACGTTTTCAGACACGACGTTCCATCGCACCGAAACCCCGATGCACGACAGCCCACACGAACCTGACGTTGCCGAACAAGTATCGCCGCCACAACCGCCTCGGTTCGGAAGCCAGCCGGAATAGCCACTCCAGGCCGACGCGCTGCATCCAGATCGGCGCCACGCGGAGCGCGCCGGCCGTGAAATCGAATGCTGCACCAACAGCAACCACTGGCTTGGCGGTGCTGAGGGCAAGGCGCCTCGCCTCGAAGTCCTGTTTGGGGGTCCCCAGGCCGACCCAGACGATATCTGCGTCTGACTGCCGGATGAGTGCATCCTGATCGGCAATCTCTTCGGTGGTGAGGGGCCGGAACGGTGGGCTGTAGGAGCCGACAATCTCCACGCCTTCGAACTGTTCAGCCAAACGTGCGCGCATCCGCGCCAGCACTTCGTCGGTGGATCCGAGTAGGAAGTGGCGCACACCGGAGGACCGGCCGGCGCCCAAGACATTGAAAAACAGGTCCAATCCCCGCACCTGCTGGATTTGTGGTGTCTGCCGGGCGAGGCGCGAAAACCAGATAATGGGTCTTCCGTCGGCGAACACGACACCCTGATTGATGAGCTGTCGGTAGGCGTCATCTCTGTCCGCTAGGGCGATTGTGTACGCGTTGGCCAGATGGACATGTGCACAGATACGGGTTCGAGCCAACTCGACCACGTATTTGGCTGCGGCATGCGGGCCGGTCGGCTGGAATTCCAGACCACCGATGGACTGGGTCTCTGTTGCCAAATCATCTCGCCTGATCGGGGGGACTATCCGGCGTCGTCCGGGCCTTGGTGCGTCTGGGCGGGGCCGGAATCTGCAATCTGCCGACGGGCATAGTCAGATAGTGCAGGGCTTCGTTAGAGAACATAGCATCCAGCCGTTGCGCCGAAATTGGTTGTACCCCACATTTTGGCTGCTAGGTCCATTCTTCAACAACCAGCCCCGGAAAAACTGCCAATCGCCGCGGCTCAGGACGGACTCGTGGCAGCCAGAATGTCGGCACCGTCATCGCATAGCATTCGCTAGCCCATAAATAGTGTCGCAGTACATCGGGGGAGAGATATGCCAGCACCCTTGCCGAACGCGGAAGCCGGCATCGCTCCCGACACACCATCGCTCAACCGCCGTGATGACATTCAAGGACTCCGAGCGGTCGCCGTCCTCATGGTCGTCGCCTTTCATGCGGGGCTGCCGATACCGGGCGGGTTCATCGGCGTCGACGTGTTCTTCGTCATTTCCGGCTTCGTTATCACCGCCATGCTCTACCGCGAATCCCTCCAGATCGGCCGGATTCGATTCGGCCGGTTCTACTTCCGCCGGTTCAAACGCCTGACTCCCGCCCTCGCGTTGACGGTCAGCGTTGTAGTTGTGGTCTCAGCCCTCGTCCTGTCGCCCATAGGTGCACAGGTGCCTGTCGCACAGACTGCAGTTGGCGCGATGTTCTTGGTCGCCAACTACGTGATTGCTCGCTATAGCGGAGGCTACTTCGAAACTGGCGCAGAAAAAAATCCGCTACTCCACACGTGGTCTCTGTCGGTGGAAGAGCAGTTCTATCTGATCTTCCCCGCCTTGATCGCACTGGGATGGCATCTCGCACGACGTCGGGGTCTGTTGCGATTCACCCCCGTTCTCGTCGTTGGCGGGGTTGCGGTCGCTTCATTCTCTCTTGCACTAGCCGGGTCGATGGGACTCACCTTCACTGGCTCCAGGTTCGTCCTGGGCTTCTACAGCCCATTTACGCGCGCCTGGGAGTTCGCAGCCGGTGCCCTCCTGGCACTCGCCTTTAATCGCGGGCTTCGAGCGAGGCGTACGATGACGGTTCTAGGGCTGATTGGCGCGGCATTGCTGGCCGCATCCCTCTGGTTCATCACGGGCACAACTCCGTTCCCTGGAGTCTGGACCCTTCTACCCGTATGTGGCACCCTGCTTCTCCTCATTGCAGGCACCAGCCCGGAAGCGCCAACCACGCGACTTCTTTCGACACTTCCGGCCGTCCGGATTGGAGACTGGTCCTACTCGATCTACCTTTGGCACTGGCCGTTCATCGTCTTTGCGGCCCTCATTTGGCCGGAAAGTCCGGGCGCACTTCTCACCGCCGCAGCCCTGTCATTTGCCCCTGCTTTGGCTTCTTACCGATGGGTAGAAACACCAATTCGCAGCACCGCGTTCACCGACCGTAGGAGGTTCGCGGCGCTAGCGAGTGCGACGTTCCTCGTGCCCGTAGCCCTCAGCACGACGCAGGATCTGTGGATTCCGAGTGCCTTTCAGTCAAACGTCGCCACCTTTGTGTCAGACCATCGGGTGCACACTGCGTTTGGTAAGTGCCTGTCGACAGCCACAATGGAGGGGCCGACAGGAAAGTTGACTGGCTGGGGATCATGCACGTGGAATGCGGGGGCGCGGGGAGTGCCTCTGTACCTAGTAGGCGACTCTAGCGCTGGGATGTTAACTGAGACGCTAGAGGGTGCAGCGAACAGCCTCGGCTCTCCCCTTACGCTTGATGCTGCGGCTGCCTGTCCCTTAGTGGATTGGTACAGGTCCGGCGGCGATCCTGACCCCGCGTCAGCCCCTATCTGTCGTGAACATGTGGAGGAAACGCTGCGAAACTTAGAGTCAGCGACACCTGGCGTCGTAGTACTGGCCAACTCCGACGTTTACGTCTGGCTCCACGGCTACCTCGTTGGGGACGAATGGGGTGCTCTGTCCAGTGATCCTGAGCAGAAGGCGACGATCTGGAAAGATGGGCTTCGAAAGGTTGTCGAACGGCTTCAATCGCACGGACACAAGGTTGTACTAGTTCAACCCGTGCACCGCTTTGAGGCTCCCTACTTCTGGGACCCTGCTGCGTGCACTCGCATTCGAATTGCACAAGACGACTGTGAGGCTTCGATGCCTCTGAGCTATATCGACCACCTTCAACGATTGACGCGGGGCGCTGTCGATGAACTGGCGCGAGAACTTTCGTTCGATGTCATTGATCTGCGTCCTCTCTTGTGCGACGCCAGTGCGTGCGAAACGCGGCGGAGTGACGGTCTAGCTTTGTACGGCGACCGTGCGCACATTTCAGTCCCATTCGCGTTGGATCTGATTCCGCGTTTCACTGACGCACTGGCACGGCTGATTCGGTAGAAACCATGTGCCCGCCGGCGAGTGATGCGCTAGGGCCCGTCAATCCCGCCTGCGTCCGTTTCGCCTCGGCCCGCTACTTTTTATCCACCGGGCGTATCGGGAGCACCGTCACCTTGGTGTCCTATCACGACACGGTCTGTCTGCTCGTGCCTGCCACTGGGCCGGTTGTGATCCAAAATTGCCCCGGCGCGCCGATGAGCCCGATGCCCCGAGTAAGGAGCGCACTCCGGGTGCTCGGAGGGCATACGTTGCGTGGGGGCACGCACGCGAATTTACCTGTCGAGGTTTGTGAATCCATTCAGCGGTACATCGGGAAGGAACGGAAACGTTGAGCGATCAAGCTCCGTCGGGAAGCTACGTGTGTTGGTGGAAAACATGTCAATGAAGTCACTTCGGCGCACGTAAGTGACTTCGAGCAGGTTCGGGAGAGTCAGGGGGCCCGCGAACTCGACATAACCGGCAGAATTAGCATGAACGTGTACTACCTGATGCGACTTGTTTAACTTTTCAAGAATTCCGATTTGCTTGACGTGGTCGTCGGCCTCGACGTGTTCGGACAACCCATGGAATTCCAGGACAATCTGGCAGAACTGATTTAGCAATTCGGGATCACTTTCGTCGAAAACATCCCATTCGCACCCCTCGATGTCCATTTTTAGGATCAAGTTTGTGTTGCCAGCGTGACCATTCTGGGCAACGACTGAGGCCAGCGTCCCTAAATTCTCACCCTTATGGTGGCCCGTCAGTCCCAGCTCGAAGAAATGAAATTTCTCATTGTGCTTCGGAGGCTCACTAATCGAGTGGTCATACATAAAGACATCGATCCCGCGCTCGGCCATAGATTCATCCCAGGAAACGTTACCCCCTATGCCAAAGCTATAAGCAGCATCGATCTGTTTGCTGGTAAAATCATCGAGCATTACATAACCACCGTCACCATCGCAACCAACGCGAACATAACGTCCGCCGATTACATCCATCGGCGAAAGCAGGGATATGACTTGTGCACATCGCTTGTAACAGATGCTTTGCTTTACGCTCTCCAAATCGCCATCCGACAAAGCCTCTAAATACGACAGTTGCTTCAAAATCCGTTGTTGATTAGCAAGAACCCTCTTCAGCTGCTCCTGAAGATTGGAGATACCCAACGGATGGGAAATTTTTCGGAAAAGTTTTCGAATGAACGCATCAACCATGCTCTTCATAATTTACCTCACGTCTCCCGTATTAATTCCCACTGTTCTAATAGTATCTCGCCCCGTCAGGCGCATTGATTTCCTCGTCGGGGGTCACGGTGCCAGCGCCTGCGCGACCTACCGGTGCCGCGCAGACAGCTAATGGTCCGCGTTGGCCCGTCACTCCATCATTGAAACGTCGGGTGCCGGGACCCAGCCGGCTGACCCGATCGTCAGCTCGTCGCAGACGATTCATCCCGCTTGTCGTCGCCGTAGCTGCCCCCGTAGTAGTAGTAGTTGTAGCTGTAGGAACCACTGCCTCGGGTCGGCAACATGGTGAGTACTGCACCGAGCAGTTTGGCGTCGACGTCGCGAAGCATGCCAATACCGTGCGCAAGTTGATCGCGTTTGGTCTTTCCGGCCCGCACCGCAACGATCGCTCCATCGGCTTCTGCCGCCAAGATCGCACCGTCGGTGACGGCGAGTAGTGGGGACGAATCGACAATCACGTAGTCGAATTTTGCGCGCAGATCACTGAACATCTTCTTCGCTGCCAATGACCCGAGTAGTTCGCTTGGATTCGGCGGGATCGGTCCAGAAGTGAGGGCGGTCAGATTGGAAAACTTCGTCTTCTGCAGCACGTCGTCGAGGGGCGCTCCGCCGCTCAGTATGGTGCTGAATCCCACCGACCCAACGAGGTCGAGGTACTTGCCTAACCTTGGACGGCGCAAATCGCCGTCGACCACAACAACGTTGTGCTCAGCCTCGGCCAGCGCCAAGGCAATGTTGATCACCGTGGTCGACTTGCCTTCGCTCGGTGATGAACTCGTGACGACGATTAGCCGGGGAGGATTATCGACGGCGAGGAACTGCAAGTTGGTCCGCAGTTTGCGGAACGCCTCTGCCGTCGCACTGTTGTCGGTGTCGAATGATATCGAGTGGTCAGTGGCGAGTTTTTTGTCGAAGGGGATATAGCCGACGACTCCGGTCCCAGCCACCTCCTCTAGCGCCTCTGGGTTCTTGATGGTGTTGTCGAGTTTGTCCCGAAGAAGAGCTAGGCCAACACCCAGCATCGCGCCCAATGCGATGCCAAGCGCAAGATTGCGCTTTTTGTTTGGAACTACCGGAGCGCCCGGGATCGAGGCGCGTTGCTCGACGACAACGCGGGCTTCAGGCGTGGCGCCTCGTGATGGGGTCTCCAATTCGCTCACCATCGTGACGAACTCATCAGACAGGGCGTTGGCGATGTCACGCGCCTGAACCGGTGAGGGGTCAAGAACCCCCACGTCGATGAGGACAGTATTGGGCTTCGACTTAGCGGTGACACGCGCCGCCACTGTTTGGGCATTCATATTGAGGTCCAGGCGGTCAATGGTGCGCTGCGCGAGGGTCTCGCCCGTGAGCAATTGCGTGTAAGACACAACGCGGTCTAGTGAGAGGCGATTGCCGCTGTAGAGATCGGATACTGATTTGCCGGCGGTTGTGGAGACGAAGAGTCGCGTTGACGCCTGATAGAGCGGGGTCTGGGTAAGCGTATACGCGACGGCTCCCAGAATCGGGACCAGAGCTGTCACACAGACGGTGATCCACCGGGAGCGCAACACGTTTATGAACTGCTGGAGAGTCACTGCGACTTCCTCATCTCTGGAGCGCCTCGCGGGACGCGGCTTAGCCCGAACAGGCAGGTACCGAAAGTTTGGGTTTGACATTGTCAATGAGCGGCTGGACGGGTACCTGCGGCTCACCCGGAGCCGTGGGTTCACTCAGCCTGAAGATCAATTCCCCGCTCTGTCCGGGGGGAATAGCTACTTGGACCTCAAAGCTAGGGCGCCCGTTCTCAAGGTGGGGGATCGCGGCAGTCCGCTCGCCGTTCGAAGTGACACTCATCAGTTTCGCGCCCTTGGTGACGAGGACACGTACCGATGAAACCATGGTGCCGGGGAGCGCTTTCAGCGGGACTTCTTTGGCTAGTCCGGGTGCTCCGGCAACGTTATCCGGTAATGGTCGATCGGTTGCAGTGTTGGTTAGTCGAACCGTGATGGTCGAGTTCCGCATGTCCCCATCACAGCCGTCTGCCGCATACTCGATCTCTCTCTGCAGGTAGTAGTCCATTTTGTTTCCTGCCAGATTGTTGATGACGACCTGGGCGTACGGTGCGTCGTCGTCAGGAACCACGTGGGCCAGAGGTGTCTCTTCGAGAATCTTCTGATCGCCTGGCGAGGCACTCCACACCAGAATCCGGCGCTCGCCGGCCGCCTTGCCGAGCGCGTCGATGAGTTGGCGCGGCGATTGGATCTGTCCCGTCATTTTCTTGACGACAGCACCGGCAATATCCTGCAGGTATTTCTTACGGGCGATGTCGTCGTCCGCGAATCGGACGTAGGCCGTCGACATGGTCAATTCTACGACATTGTCTGCGTTGATCACCTCGCCATCGGCGAGCGTCACGGGCCCGATAGCGCCGAGCACGTAGCTCAGTGCGACTGGGTCGAGCGCAATAACGCCGTCAACTGGTGCCCCTGATCGACGCTCCCACATGGACTTCCAGATTTGTGCGGTATAAGGAAAGTGTGGGCTGAGATTGCTATTGCGAAAGTCTGTCAATGGGTTGGCCCATCCGTAGACCTTGTTGAATTCCGGACCCAGATCGACCTCGGCCCTTGCTGCTGCGGCGGTGCCACAACGGTTTCCGACGTATTCTTCACAGCGCACTCCCAACTCGATGTTTGAGACCAACGCATCGACGGTCGGAACTCCGTTATCAAAACGGAGGACGGCGAACCCGCCTAGCAACCCGCCGGTGCCGCGGGCTTCGGCAGGGCTCTGAAAGCCCAGCAGATACGTGCGCGGGCCGTCAGCGCCGAGCATCGACGGAGCCAGTTGGGCGGCAATCGAAGTGTTGCCCAGAAGCTGTGCAAGCTTGGACGTCTGGTCCTGAAGTTGGGATCGGGCATCGCTGAGCAGCGGCACATAGCCGGGACTGGAGATCGCCTGGGCTTGGGAGTCGAGTTTGGCTGCGGCGGCCGCCAACTCAGTGAGGCGAGGCTGCTCGGCGCGCAACAGTTTCAGGTCTATGCGGGTGCCGTCGATCAACTTCTCCGGCGACAAACCAGCCCCCATCGTGGCGCCCGGAAGTAACACATCATCTGCCAAGCCGACGACGACGTCGGAGATCTGCTGGATGGTCTTCAGAGGGCTGCCAACTAAAGGCACGGCGGCGGCGATATTCCACGGCACCGAATGGGTGGCCGCCTGGGCCTGTCGGGCATGGAACTGTGCGTTCTCCGCGAAGCGACTCGCATCCTCGGACCTGCTGCCGAGCAAGGCGTCTTTGGCCTGTTCAGCGCTTTCGCGCGCTTTTTCGAGATTCGACTTCGCGGTCAAGCCCTGGGCACCCAGCCAGCCGACGAAGAACACTGACACCAAAGCCGCGACCAGAGCGCTCCACTTGACCCTCGGCGGGAGCGCGGCCAACCGATGCTTGAGGCCTTCGGGTCTGTCATCGAACGGGTTGCGCGAAAAAATGCTCATTCAATAAGTCCTCGTACCGGTCGTAGTCCGGATTCCCACATAAAGGTGGGGGCGGTCTTGGCAGACCGCCCCCACCTTACGTCTGAGTCCTGGGTGACTAGCAGCCTCCGGTGCTGACTGAGTTGGTAGCTGTTCCATACGGCCCGACCGAGGTGACCGTCGTATTGCCTAAGCCGAGCACGCATGCCTCGAAGTTCATGTTCCGGTACCAGCCGCTGTATGCCGACGTCCAGCCTGGCAGGCTTGCCAGCGGTTCGAAGGTCCGCGTGTAGGCGGGCGTCGGTGGATTCGGGTTCGGGGTACCGAACCACCACAGCGGATTTTGGAACAGGGGGTTGGAGCCCGTGGCTCCAGCCGCGGGTGCGTCACCGACTGCGACACGCGGCGCGCCGACGGCCGGTGTGCTTGCAGGTCCACGGCTTGCGGGGCGCGCCGCCCGACGGGGGGCTGGAGTGCCGGCTGAGTCGCCTACGGCGCTGGAGTCGGTATCGCTGTTGTCCGCAGGTGCCGCCTGGGCGACCACCGGAGTCAGAGCAGCAGCTGCAGCCACGGCGAATGCGCCTGCGGTGAGCCAGATTTTGCTGGTAGTGGTGGTCATGGTGTCGAGGTCCCCTCGGAAGTTCCTGAAGAATTCTGAAAGCTTGCTGAGAACGACTCTTCCACCGCGTGCCGTGCCCTGTCAACTTAAACCCGCAAACTCATCGCAATAACGCTCAGATCAGTGACTAAAGTCCTTTTCAGGCAACGTTAAGCTGGTGAGATAACCATAATTACTGGTCAGGCGGCAGCCGCGGGCTTCAGATAGGTCACCAGGCTGACGTCGATCGTCTCGTCGATGAAGTAGTACTGGCAACCTTGCAGGTACCTCAGGTATCGGGCGTAATTGGCCTCGTCGGTCACGGCGATCGCGGCCTGCTTGTTTCGTTCCAGGGCGTCGGCCCACAGGCCGAGGGTTTTGATGTAGTGGTTGCGCAGCGACGTCGGCTCCGGCACCGCGAAGCCCGCCTTACGGCCGTGGTCGACCATCATGTCGGTGGTCGGCAGCCGGCCGCCGGGGAAGATTTCGGTGACCATGAACTTGATGAACCGGGCCAACTCGAACGTCAGTTTCCTACCGCGGGCGATCAGGTCGCGTGGGTGGTAGCCCACACTGCTCTGGACGGTCATCCGGCCGTCGTCGGGCATCACGGCAAAGCAATTCTTGAAGAAGTCGTCGTAGCGCTCGAAGCCGAAGTGCTCGAAGGCCTCGATCGAGACGATCCGGTCGACGGGGGAGTGGAACTGCTCCCAGCCCTCGAGGCGAACCTCAAACGTGCGACCGGTGTCGATGGTCTCCAGCAACTGTTGGCAGTACGCCTGCTGGTTCTTTGACAGCGTCAGGCCGATGACGTTGACGTCGTACTTCTCAATGGCCCTCCGCAAGGTTAAGCCCCAACCGCAGCCCACCTCCAGCAGCGTCATACCGGGTTCGAGACTCAGTTTGTCCAGGTGGAGATCAACATTGGCGATTTGGGCCTCCGACAGGGTGGCCCCAGGCTTGGTGAAATAGGCGCAACTGTATTTGCGGGTTTCGTCCTGGAACAGGCTGAAGAAGTCATCGGACAGGTCGTAGTGGGCCTGGATGTTCTCGAAGTTGGGCCGGAGGTCCTTCTTCTTCTCGTTCGACATGGTGATCGTTCTCCTCGTCACACACGTCGCCGCGTGTGCCCCTGCACCGAATCAACTTAGGTTAAGGGATGTGGACCACCGAGCTCTGGAGATTGCTACCTCGTGTCGGACATTTCCGCGAACGTGGTCTGCAGTTCGCCGATGATGTCGTCCCAGAGGGCCTCGGGCAGGTCGTGTGCCATGCCATTGATCAGCACCAGGCGGGCATTCGGGATGGCCGAGGCGATAGCCCGACCGCCCGCGGGGCGCATCAGTTTGTCGTCTCGACCGTGAATCACCACGGTCGGGGCGGTGATTTGCCGGTCGTAGCGGACCAGGCTCCCAGTGCCGAGGATTGCCCCGAAGTGCCGGGCGATGCCCTGCGGGTAGTGGGAGCGTTCGTAGCCCTCGATCGCCTCGGCTCGTAGCTTCTCATCGGTCGCCGGATAGCCCGGGCTACCGATGATCCGCGAGACCCGGATGGAGTTCTCGACGAGCACATCGCGTGGGGAGTCCGGTGGCGGGCCCTTGATGAGCGCGAGCAACGCCCTGGGCGCCGGCGGGGGCAGCAGTGCGGAGTTGTTCGATGAGAAGATGATGCCCAGCGCCGACGTACGCTCGGGGAAGCGGGCCGCGAAGATCTGGGCGATCATCCCGCCCATCGAGGCCCCGACGATGTGGGCCCGATCGATCTGGAGATGATCCAACAATCCGGCGGCGTCGTCGGCCATGTGCTCAAGGGTGTAGACCGATTCGCTGCGCCGCCCGAAGAATGATCGCGCCAATGCCGGGAGCAGCGAACCGCCGGCCCGACGGCCGTGCAGCTTGCCCGACAACCCGACATCGCGGTTGTCATAGCGGATCACCCGATAGCCCAGATTCACCAGACGTTCGCAGAAACCCGTGCGCCACAACAACAATTGCGCTCCCAGGCCCATGATCAGCAGCACCGGCGGATCGCTGGGGTCGCCCATGTCCTCGTAGTAGATCTCGAGGTCGTCATCGTCACCGGTGATGGAGAGCCGTGCTGTGCCCGTGCGGACTTCCACGTCTAGACCTCGACGTCGCTCTGGTGCTCCCGGCTGACCTCGACCATGAAGTTGGCGAAGTACCCGGTGAGTTCGGGATCGGACATCATC
>Ga0194058_10000218_pt1 | contig 25862 bp, 22 predicted proteins | sample SepL4417m_MetaG_FD_155490 | JGI IMG/M metagenome (GOLD analysis project Ga0194058, IMG submission 155490) | Anoxic zone freshwater microbial communities from boreal shield lake in IISD Experimental Lakes Area, Ontario, Canada - Sep2016-L442-17m | ecosystem: Environmental > Aquatic > Freshwater... | reverse complement strand
CCCCCAGTCCCACCCGCCCTGGCAGGCTTGCTTGCGGATGTATCCGCGCCCGGTCAGGCCCCAGTGCCGTCCGGCGTCCGGCTCGTTCCATGCGGGGAGGCGGCGCTTGGCATCGCGCTCGCGGACATACGGCAGCACCGAGGCAAACGTGATCCGCAGCCGGTTTTCTCCCATGCGCAGCAGGGGCTTGATATCCCAGCGCCAGTAGCGGAACATGTTGTCCGCGCGGCCGACTTCGACCCCGTTGAGCTCGATGGTCGCCAGCGTATCCAACCCGTCGCAGCAGAGCTCGACCCGGTCGCATGCGGCGAGCTGCGGAGAAGCTTCAAAAGCGCGCTCGTAAATCCAATCCTTCCCGCAGACCCATTGCTGGGAGCTCTCGTTGAACCTCCAGTGCAGGTCGCGCAGCACCCCGGCTTCAAGCAGCGCATCATGCACGGTCCCCGGAACCGGAGCGGGCAGCGCCCCCTGCACATTGTCTGCGGATGAAACAGACCAGATGCCGCTCAGGCTCAGGGTTTCCATAGGCGGCAGTCTTATCGCAATGTTTTGCGGATGGGAAGGGAAGATTGGGCGGGAGAATCTCTTGCGGATCCAGGAAATTTCCACCAGACAGGAAGGCATGAATTACGGCTTTTTTGATTCGGGGGCCAGGGAGCATGTCGTCACGCGCCCGTCTGGGCATGGAGCGGCCATGAAGACGCGATGTGCATGGTGCGGGGACGACCCGCTCTACGTGGCGTATCACGATGACGAGTGGGGCGTGCCGGTTCATGACGACCGGCTCCTCTTTGAATTCCTCGTTCTCGAAGGGGCCCAGGCTGGACTGTCCTGGCTGACGATACTTAAGAAGAGAGACAGCTACCGAAAGGCATTTGACGGCTTCGACGTCGGGCGCATCGCGAGGTATAACCGGCAGGACATCGCCCGCCTGCTCCATGACCCCGGGATCGTGCGAAACCGGCTCAAAATCGAGGCGGCGATCAAAAATGCGAAAGGGGTTCTGGACATCCGGGAGGAATGCGGAACTCTCGACACCTTCCTCTGGCGCTATGTTGGCGGCTCCCCCATTGCGAGCTTCCGGAAAGGCATGGCGGATGTGCCGACGCGAACGAAGGAATCCGACCAGATGAGCAAAGATCTGAAGAGCCGGGGCTTCAACTTCGTCGGGCCAACCATCTGCTATGCCTTCATGCAGGCGGTCGGCATGGTGAACGACCATGCCGCAGACTGCTTCCGCCACAAGGAAATCTCAGCCTAAAACTACGCCTGCCGCGCGAGAAGCTTTTCTGCGAGCTCACGGAGCGGGGCGGCGCGCTCGCCGAGCGGCGAGAGCGAGGAGAGGGCTTTCCCGGTGAGCCGGGCAGCCTCCTTTCGCGAGGCCTCCAAGCCGATCAGCGCGGGGTAAGTCATCTTCCCGGCGGCCGCATCCTTGCCGGCGCTCTTCCCCAGCTGGTCGCTGGTCTGCGTGACATCCAGAATGTCATCGATGACCTGAAACGCGAGGCCGAGGTGGTCTCCAAAATCCTCGAGGATCCCGAGCACGCGCGGGGTCGCATCCGCCGCCATCGCGCCAAGCTTCAGGCTCGCAATCACCATCGCCGCCGTCTTGCCGCGGTGGATAAATCGCAGCTCTGCGGACGTCGTTTTTTTCTTTTCCCCCTCGAGGTCCGCGACCTGGCCGCCCACCAGAAACCGGCTCCCGGCAGCGCGCGCAAGCTCGGAGACAAAGTTCGCCACCGAATGCCGCGGAGTCGGCTTCATGCGCGCAAGAATTTCAAACGCCACGGCAAGCAGGGCATCTCCAGCCAGCACGGCAATCCCCTCACCGAAGACCTTGTGCGAGGTCGGGCGCCCGCGCCGCATGTCGTCGTCATCCATGCAGGGCAGGTCGTCGTGAATCAGAGAGTAGGTATGCACGCACTCGACCGCACAGGCCGCCGGCAACGCATCGGAGGCGCGCCGGATCCCGCACGCACGCGCCGCCGCAAGGCACAGGATCGGACGCATCCGCTTCCCGCCGGCAAAGAGGCTGTAGCGCATGGCCCGGTGAATGGTCGCCGGCTTGGCGACCTCCTTAGGAAGCCAAAGGTTGAGCATGCGATCAACCGTTCGGATATCATCGTCCATCGGGAAGTTCATTCGCAACAGGAACGCCCCTTCCAATGCTCAAATGCCCCAGCGCAGCCAGCCCGATGAGTGATCGACATCCCTCTCTATCCCAGATTCTCCTGGCTCCGTCAAGATTCCCTCCCCTGCGGGCACCTACCGCACCTGGGCTGCGGCGAAGCGCGCGACATCGGCCGACGCCCCGACGGAGAATTCCTTCTCGGGAAGCGGCGCGAGAGAGAGGTTCTGCCTGCGGATCTCACCGCCCTGCCAAATCCACGCATCCTCGCGATAGGGGCCGACCAGCCGGGGGTCGCTCCAGGTATGGATTCCGAGCAGCGGGACGCCGATGGCCGCAGCAAGGTGCATCGGGCCGCTGTCCACGCTCACCACGAACTGCGCGCCCCGCAAAATCCCCAGGAGGCCGGAGAGGGTCGTTTTTCCGGCAAGGTTGACAACCCGCTCAGGAAGCCCATCGGGCACCTCCCCCACCCCGACGATCACCATCGCGGAGGAGCTTCTGGAAAGAAATTCTGAAGCGGCCGCACGGATCGCATCTGCCCCCAGGGATTTTCCCGCGCCCCTTGCGAACGGGTGCAGGACAACATACCCGTCAGCCATGCCGGGCTGCGAAGCAAGCGCCTGCGAGGCAAGGTACCCGGGGGCAGATCCGGTCGTCCCGTGCGGGCGCAGCGGTCCGCTCGGCATGGGGCCATCGCCCGCCCGCTCCTCACCGTAGTTTTCGGGAGGGGCCACGAGGCCTGCACTGCCGGAGGAACCCAAAGGAAGCGGGAACTCGCAATCCTGCGGGATGTCGATCCCGAGGAGCGGCAGAACCCGCAAATACCTCCTCACGGCATGCTCGGCAGGAAGCCTCTCCGTGCTGCGGCTATAAAACATCCCCGCCCCCTCCCGGGCATCTCCGAGCCCGCAAACGACCTTGCCGCCGCTGCACCGCGCGATCAGGGCGCTCCGGAGCAACCCCTGAAGGTCCACCACCACATCTGGGCGCAGCCCCCCGAGCCCGCCATACCAGCGCGCAGCCCGAAGCCAGCCGGCCGCGCCCCGGAACTCCTCCCTCGGAAAATGCTTTACCGAAGAGACCGCAGCGTTCCCCTCCAGCAACGGAGCCCACCGCGGATCGACCACCCAGGTCAATGCCGCCTCCGGCCACGCCCGGCGGATCGCCGATGCCACCGGCAACGCGTGGACCACATCCCCCATCGAACCTGGCTTGATCAGCAAAACCGAGCTCATCGCACGCTGAGGAACTGCTCACAAATAACCTTTGCAGCCTGGCTTGATCTTTTTGCCGGCGGCTGCGCTGCTCGCTTCTTACAGCCTGCAACGAGGCTGCTCGGCGCTCGCGCCTTGCCATCGCCAAAAATCTGCTGCGCCATTTCTTGTAAACTTTATTTGTGAACAGCTCCTTACGCGGCCGGCTGGATCTTTTCGGAAATTCGCTGCGGCAGGGCGGAAAGGATTTTTTCGACGGCGGCGGCGGCGGTGATGCCGTGCTTCGCGCGGAGCACCGGAACCGTGCCGTGCTCGATGAACTGGTCCGGCCATCCGATGCGCACGATCTGGGCCGGAAGGTGTTGTTCCGAGAGGTGCTCCATGACTGCGGAGCCAAAGCCGTTCGCGAGCACATGGTCCTCGACCGTGCAGACGACCTCGCACGCGCGGGCAAAAAACTCGATGGTTGCGGTGTCAAGCGGCTTGATCCACCGGGCGTTGATGACTGCGGTCGAGATCCCCTGGCCCTCGAGCGTTGCGGCGGCTTCGAGCGCGAGCTCGCACATGTTGCCGAGCGCGAGGATCGCAACCCTCGCGCCGTGGCGCAGAACCTCGGACTTACCGATTTCGAGAAGCTGGGGAGTCCTCTTTGCGATGGCGCCGGTGCCCGCCCCGCGCGGGTAGCGGATCGAGATCGGACCGTCGTGGTAGTTCGCCATCGTCCAGAGCATGTCGGCGAACTCGTCCTCGTCCTTCGGCTGCATCTGGACAAGCCCGGGAACAGCGCGGAGGAACGCGATGTCGAAAAGCCCGTGGTGGGTCGGACCGTCGTCCCCGGAGAGCCCCGCGCGGTCCATGCAGAGCGCGACGTTGAGGTTTTGCAAGGCCATGTCATGAAGGATCATGTCATACGCCCGCTGCATGAACGTGCTGTAGATTGCGAGGAACGGCTTCATCCCCTGCACGGCGAGGCCGCAGGCAAAGATCGCGGCGTGCTCCTCGGCAATCCCCACATCGAAGAACCGGTTCGGGTGGCGGAGCGCAAACCCCAAAAGCCCGGTGCCGGAGGGCATCGCCGCCGTGATGGCAGCGATCTTGTTGTTGTGATCGGCAAAGTTCGCCAGCGTCTTCCCGAGCAGCTCGGAGTAGGTCGGAACCGGGCCGGCATCGGTCTCCCCGGTGTCGAGGCGGAATTTTCCGAGGCCGTGGAACTTGTCCGGCTTCTCGAGCGCCGGCCCGTACCCTTTGCCCTTCTGGGTGAGGATGTGGAGGATGACCGGCTCGTTCTGGGTCTTGAGGAACTCGAACGTCTCGGTGAGAAGCCCGACGTCATGCCCGTCAATCGGCCCGTAATACCGGATCCCAAGGTCCTCGAAAATCACGCTCGGGGCGAGGAGGTTCTTCAGCCCGACCTCCGCCTTGTGCGCGAGCTTGCGGGCGGTTTTTCCTGCAATCCACTCGACAAATTTTGCCGCCTGATCATGGAGGTGCGCATACGACGGGTTCGTCACGATCCGGTTCAGGTAGTCCGCAACCGCCCCGACATTTTTTGCGATCGACCACTCGTTATCGTTGAGGACGATGATCAGGCGCCGGGTTGTGGATGCGACGTTATTGAGCGCCTCGAAGCTGATCCCGCAGGTGAATGCTGCGTCTCCGGCCACGCAGATGACGTGCTCGTCGCCGCCGAGCATATCCCGGGCGGCGGCGATCCCGAGCGCGGCGGAAAGCGCGGTGCCTGCATGTCCGGCCCCGTAGCAGTCGTGCTCGCTCTCGGCGCGCAGCAGAAACCCGTTGAGCCCGCCAAATTGGCGGATCGTCGGAAACCGCCCGCTGCGGCCGGTCAGAAGCTTGTGCACATACCCCTGGTGGCTCACGTCAAAAATCAGCTTGTCGTGCGGGGTGCTGAACACCCGGTGGAGGGCGATCGTCAGCTCGACGACCCCGAGGTTCGGCCCGAGATGCCCGCCGGTCGTGGACAGGACGCGGATCAGCTCGCTGCGAACTTCCGACGCCAGAACCGGAAGCGCCTCCGCAGGAAGCGCCTTCACATCGGCCGGCGAGAGGATTCCGCCCAGAAGCCCGGTGGCCTGAAGCTTTGGGATCGGCTCAGGCATCCGAACTTTCAAAATCGGCGACCTCGGCCGCCCCGCGCGCATCGCGGGAGATGATCTGGATCCGCTTCTCGGCCGCATCCAGCTTCTCCTGGCAAATCTTCACCAGCCCGACACCTTCCTCGTAGCGAACGATCAGAAGCTCGAGGGGCAGGCTCCCCTCCTCCATCTCCGCGACAATCTCGGAGACCCGCTGCATCGCGGATTCCAATGTCGGCTTTTCGGGTTTTTGCGCCATGCGCTCATATCAATAAAGTTCCGCACGAAACGCAATCAGGAACGAACAGCCGGCTGCTTCACTGAAGATTTTCCGTGGCGCCATCGCGGCTGGGGAAGGAGTCCGGGAGGAGCAGGGAAAGGGCTTCCCCGCAGAGAAAGAGGGAGCCGGTGATGAGGACGGGCTGCTCCCCGGCGGCCTCCAGCGCGCGCTGGAGGCTGGGAAAAGTTCTGGCCTGGAGTCCGGTGAGGGCGGGGAACTTCCGGACGTCCGCGCTTCTGGGGCTTGCGACAGGGACAAAGAAAAAGGCATCAGCGACCTCGGAGAGGAGGGCGATCATTTCGGCGTAATCCTTGTCGTTCAGGGCTCCGAAAACGACCGTGGCCCTGGCGGAGCCGAAGGTTTGCTTCCAGGTTTCCACAAGGCATTTGGCAGCGTGCGGGTTGTGGGCGCCGTCCACGACGGTCCGCCCGCCGATCCGCTGAAACCGCGCCGGCCAGGAAACCTCGCGCAGCCCGCGTGCGGCCGCTTCCCCGCAGGCGGGGAGCGATGACGCCTCGAGCGCCGCCAGGGCGACGGCGGCATTCCATTTTTGATGTTCCCCGCAGAGGCCGACCGGCCCCGGATACGGGCTGCTCACAAAGGAGATCGGGCTGCCGCACGCGCGCGCGCGGGCCTCGATAACCCGCCGCACCTCGGGCGCCTGAGGGGCCGAGACAACAGGAATTCCCGGCTTGATGATCCCCGCCTTCTCCCCGGCGATTTCCTCCAGGGTTCCCCCCAGCCACTGCGCGTGGTCGAGGGCGATCGGAGTGAGTGCCGCCACCATCGGCACGGCGGCATTCGTCGCATCCAGGCGGCCGCCCAGCCCGGTCTCCAGCACGACCGCCTCGCAATTCTGCCGGGCAAAATGGTCGATGGCGAGGACGGTCGCGATTTCAAAGAACGTGGGGGAATGCTCCCATCCTCCGCTATCCTGGCGGATCCGGGTAAGGATTTCGCCCAGGGCAGATGGCGGGATCCTCTCGCCGTTCACCCGGATGCGCTCGCGGAAGTCCGTGAGATGAGGAGACGTATAAAGCCCGGTGCGGAGGCCCGCGGCCCGGAGCGCGGAGTCCAGCATCGCGCAGACCGAGCCCTTGCCATTCGTCCCGGCGACATGAAAAATCTTGAGCCGGGCCTCCGGGCACCCGGCCGCGTCGAGGAGCCGCCGGGTGTTGTCGAGACCGAGCTTCACTCCGAAATGCTGCGCGCCATCGAGCCACGCCAGCGATTCGTCCGGGGTCACTGGATCGAGAAGTAGCCGAGCAGCGCGCTCAGAGTTGACCGCATTTTCGAGCGGTGGACGATGAGGTCAATGAGCCCGCGCTTCTCAAGGAACTCGGCGGTCTGGAAGTCCGGAGGCAGCGTCTGGTGGGTGGTCTCGCGGATCACCCGCGGCCCGGCAAAGCCGATCATGCTGGCGGGCTCGGCGATGATGATGTCTCCGAGCGAGGCGTAGCTGGCCATGACTCCTGCCGTCGTGGGGTTCGTGAGGATCGAAATATACGGGAGCTTGGCCTGGGCGTGGAGGGCGAGCGCCCCGCTGGTTTTGGCCATCTGCATGAGGCTGAGCATCCCCTCATACATGCGGGCTCCGCCTGAGGCGCACACGATCACGACCGGCATCCTGCGCCTCGTCGAGAGCTCGATGATCCGCGTGACTTTTTCCCCGACGACCGACCCCATCGTGGCGGCGAGAAAGCTGAAATCCATGACTCCGAGCCCGAGAGGGATGGAGCTGATCGTCGCGGTGCCGGTCAGGATGGCATCCACAAGCCCGGTCTTTTCCTTATAGCATACCAAGCGGTCGGCGTATGTGGCGACGCCCTTGAACTCGAGCGAATCCACCGACGTCAGCGACCCGTCCACCTCCTCGAAGCTGCCGGGATCGGCAAGGCTGGCGATCCGCTCGCGCGAGCCCAGCGTGAAATGGTGCTCGCACTTCGAGCAGACCTGCAGGTTCTCCACCAGGGCAAGGTGGTGGATGACCTCGCCGCACGACGGGCATTTGGTCCACAGCCCCTCGGGCATTTCGCGCATCTTCGCAGGGCGCGGGCGGAGGAAGGGTTTTTTAAAAATGGCCATAGTGAGTTTGCTGTTAACCGCGCGCCGCAGTGAGCGCGCGAACCGACCGGGCGCCCGACTCCAGGAGGACGGTCGCGCAGGCATCCAACGTCGAGCCGGTCGTCAGCACGTCGTCCACAAGAAGAAGGTTCCGCTCCGTCACATCCGCATTCTTGCGCAAAACAAACGCATCCCGCAAGTTTTGCCTTCGGTGTTTCCTGTCAAGTTTCGTTTGGGTCGTGGTGTAACGGCGGCGGGCCAGCGGGAAAATCACCGGGATCCTGCTCGTCGAGGAGAGGGCCTCGGCGAGGAGCTCCGACTGGTTGAACTCGCGCTCGCGAAGCCTGCGCGGGTGGAGGGGCACAGGGACGAGCGCATCCGCGCGCCACCCTCGCAGCCTCGGGTCCGAGAGCCCCTCGTGCATCCACGATGCGAGGATCCGCGCAAGCCACATTTCGCGCCCGTATTTCAGCCGGTGGATGACCTCCCGAACAGCTCCCCGGCTGCGGACGACGGCGACCGCACATTCGAAGGCGAACCCCTCGTCCCGGCAGTTCGGGCAGGAGAAGGCCGGGGTCATCCCGGCATACGGCTGAGAGCACACCTCGCAGCGCGGCGGGCGGATCCACTCCAGCCCGCTTTCGCATGCGCGGCACAGCAGCTCATGCCGCTGCACAGCGCCGCCGCATCCGGCGCAGTGGGCGGGAAAAAACAGTGAGCTCAGCGGCTCAAGGATCGCGGAGAAAACTTCTGGCATGGCGCAAGTAGAGAGCCGCCAGCGCAGCGGTCACCAGGATCGTGCAGGCCGGCACAATCCCGGTCGGGACCGCTCCGCTGACCACATTCGGCCCGACCCAGGGCAGAAGCGCTCCGGGTGGCTTGATGCGGAATTTTGCCGCCCACTGGAGCCCCTGCTGCCCGAGGATCCAGCCGGCATGGAGGCCGATCGCCAGGAAGAGAGAACGCGTCCGCAGGGTGGCAAACGAAAGGATCATCCCAGCCAGAAACAGTGAGAGCAACCCCCAGCCAAGGATCGGCCACTCGGGCGCGCTGGAAAAAACCTGCGGAAGCTGGCCGAAACCGCTGAGCCAGCTCACCGGAGGCTCGACCTCCGGCTTGGCAACCCGCATAAAATGCACGGCAGCAAACACGGCCGAGGAGAGGCAGGCGGCAGCCAGCGGACGCATCGCACGCAGGCAAAGCCCGAGCAGGATGCCTCGAAATAAAAACTCTTCCAGCACGGCGACCGCCGAGGCGGACGCCAGGATGCGAAGCCCCCCGGAAGGTGACAAATCGCTTTTGATCCGGTAAATCTCGAATGCAAAATATCCGGCAGCGAGCGCAAGGACCGGAACCAGGGCCATCCCAACCCCTGCGAGCAGGTCGCGCATGCCGCCCGGATTGCGCTCGATCCCATCGAGCCGGCGGATGCCAATCCATCGGAAGGCCGGCCAGATCATCACCAGCGTGGAGATCTGGAGGCACCGGCTGAAATACCGGTGGAAAGGAAACCCCTTCAGAAACGGAAGCACCCCTCCCTCCACAAGCCCGTTCCCTGCCCAATATAGGGGGGGCGCCAGCATGCACGCCAGAAGGATCACCGCAAAAAAGCAGATCAGGATGCGGAAAAGTGTGGGAATGGGTTTCACCTGGTGGCCTGTATGCCCCCCTTTCCACGACAAGACAAGATTCAGATGATCGAGACGTTCGAGTGGCGGTCGCGGTCGCAGGAAAAATTCCTTGCACCCGCGCGTTGACAGGACACGGGCGGATGGTCATTTTATCGAATTCCTCTTTTCCTCTTATGTCCAAAAAAACCAAGTCAGCGAAGTCAGCAGCGCCTCGCAAAGGCAAGTATGTTTACACCTGGGGCGATGGCAAAGCCGATGGGGATGGCCAGATGAAGCCGCTTCTCGGAGGCAAGGGCGCCAACCTCGCCGAGATGACCCGCATCGGGCTCCCGGTGCCTCCAGGCCTCACGATCACCACCGAAGTCTGCTCGTATTTTTATGCGAACAAGCGGACGTATCCGAAAGAAATGCAGGCCCAGATCGAAGCTGGCGTGCGCAACATGGAGAAGATCATGGGCACGAAATTCGGCGATTCTCAGGGCTTTCCGCTCCTCATCGCGGTTCGCTCGGGAGCGCGCGACTCGATGCCGGGGATGATGGACACGATCCTCAACCTCGGGCTCAACGACGAGGCCGTGGCGGCCCTCGCGAGCGCCACGAAAAACGAGCGCTTCGCCTGGGACTGCTACCGCCGGTTCGTCCAGATGTATGGCGACGTCGTCATGGGCGTCCAGAAGCGCGAAGGCGAGGACCACGACCCTTTTGAGACGATCATCCACGAGTTCAAGCACGAGAAATACCATGCCGACATCGTGGATAGCGAGCTCACGGCCGCAGACCAGCAGGAGCTCGTCAAGCGATTCAAAGCGCTCGTCAAAGAGCGCTCGGGAAAGGGCTTCCCCTCGAACCCCTGGGACCAGCTCAAGGGAGCAATCGGCGCAGTGTTTGGCTCCTGGATGAACGACCGCGCGATCGTCTATCGCCGGAAATACAACATTCCCGCCGAATGGGGCACGGCAGTCAACGTCCAGGCGATGGTCTTCGGAAACACCGGTGAGAATTCCGGCTCCGGGGTTGCTTTCACGCGCAACCCGGCGAATGGTGCCAAGGAATTTTACGGAGAGTTTCTGATCAACGCGCAGGGCGAGGACGTCGTCGCCGGAGTGCGCACGCCCGAGCCGGTGGCGCTGCTGAAGAAGCAGATGCCCAAGCCGAACGCGGAATTGGAAAAAGTTCGGCAGACGCTCGAGAAGCATTTCAAGGACGTGCAGGACTTCGAATTCACGATCCAGGAGGGGAAGCTGTTCATGCTCCAGACCAGGAACGGCAAGCGCACCGCGATGGCCGCGCTCAAGTTCTCGATGGACATGGTGCGGGAGAAGCTCATTGACTGGAAGACCGCCATCCAGCGCAACCCGGCTGACCAGCTGGACCAGCTGCTCGCGCCGGTCTTCGATGCCTCCGAGATCAAGAAGGCCAAGCTCCTTGCCAGCGGGCTTCCGGCCGGCCCGGGAGCGGCGTCGGGGAAAATCTATCTGAACGCCGAGCGCGCGGCCGCCGCCGCCGGCAAGGGGGAGAAAGTTCTGCTCGTCCGCACCGAAACCTCTCCGGAAGACCTCCGGGGAATGATCGCAGCCGAAGGCATCCTCACGGCGAGGGGAGGCGTCTCCTCGCACGCGGCGCTGGTCGCCCGCCAGATGGGAAAAGTCTGCATCTGCGGCGCAGCCGCGCTCCACATTGATTATGAATTAAAAACCGTGTCGGTTGCAGACAAGACCTTCAAGGAAGGAGACTTCCTCTCGATTGATGGCTCGGCAGGCACCGTCTATGCAGGCCAGGTTCCCACGGCCCCATCGGAGATCATCACGGGCCTCCTCCACGGCGACAAGGCTGCGCAGAAGACCGAAAAGTTCAAAAACTTCAAGCAGCTGATGGACTGGTGCTCGAAGGTCACGCGCCTCGAGGTCCGCACGAACGCCGACAATCCGGAGCAGACGCGGAACGCGATTGCGTTCGGCGCGACCGGCATCGGCCTCTGCCGCACCGAGCACATGTTCTTCGAGGGCGACCGCATCGATGCGATGCGGGAGATGATCCTTGCGGAGAAGACCACGGATCGCCAAGAAGCGCTCGCGAAGCTCCTCCCCTACCAGCGCGAGGACTTTATCGGCATCTTCAAGGCGCTCAACGGCCACCCGGCCACCATCCGCCTGCTCGACCCGCCGCTCCACGAGTTCCTGCCGCACGACCACAGCTCGCAGAACGCCCTCGCGCAGAAGCTCGGAGTCAGCGCGGACAAGATCGCCCAGCGCGTCAAGGATCTCCACGAGGCCAACCCGATGCTCGGCCACCGCGGATGCCGGCTCGGCATCGCATATCCGGAAATCACAGCGATGCAGGCGCGCGCGATCTTCGAAGCCGCAGCCGATGTCGCGAAGAAGAAAATCAAAGTCAAGCCGGAGATCATGATCCCGCTCGTCGGGTTCAAGAAGGAGCTCGACCTACAGGTCGAGATCGTCCACCGCGTCGCGAAGGAAGTCATGGCCAAAAAAGGCGTGAAGTTCGACTACCTCGTCGGCACGATGATCGAGGTTCCTCGCGGGGCGATCACCGCCGATGAAATTGCGCAGACCGCGCAGTTCTTCAGCTTCGGAACAAACGACCTCACGCAGACTGCTCTGGGAATGAGCCGGGACGACATGGGCTCATTTCTCAACGCCTACACAGAAAACGAGATCTTCAAGAAGAACCCGTTTGCCACCCTCGACCAGGGGGGCGTCGGGCAGCTCATGCAGATCGCCATCGAAAAAGGCCGCAAGACGAACCCGACCATCAAGCTGGGGATCTGCGGCGAACACGGCGGAGATCCGGACAGCGTGAAGTTCTGCCACAAGATCGGCCTGACCTACGTCAGCTGCTCGCCGTTCCGCGTGCCGGTCGCCCGCCTCGCTGCGGCACAGGCCGTGCTCGAACAGGAAAAATCATTGGAGAAGTAATTCCCCTCCGCAAACGGAGCCGCCCGAGGAGAAATCCCAGGCGGCTTTTTTGCGCTCACGAACCCTTGTCTTGACGGCGCGGGCGAAGGGGCTCAAGCATCTGGGCGTGCGAAAGATGAAGCGAGAGTTTCTGGGCCGCTCCGCGTATGCGGTGGCGATGGAGCTGAAGCGGAGCGACGGGCTGCCGGTGGGCGAGCTCGCGGAGAGGCTCGGGATGAGCTACATGGGGGTCAAGGCGCAGTGCATCGCCCTGGAAAAGTCCGGCCATTTAACCTCCCGAAGCATGCACCGGGGGGCCGGGCGTCCGCACATGATCTACCGGCTCTCGGAGCGCGGCCACGAGCTCTTCCAGATCGGCGACCAGCAGTTCGCGCTCTCGCTCCTCAAGGGCGCGAAGGCGCTCTTTGGCCCGGCATCGGCGGAGAAGCTCATCTACCTGCATTTCCAAAGCCAGGCGGGGGCGTATGCGGCAAGGATCCCCCACTCCGGAACATTGGACGAAAAGCTCGCCGCCCTAGCGGAAATCCGCAAGTCCGAGGGCACGATGCCGCGCATCCATGAGGGCTCGCTCATCGAGTCCCACTGCCCGCTGACTGAGATTTTCTCGGACTATCCTCGAGCGGAAGCCATGGAGGAGGCGACGATCTCGATGGCCCTCGGCGTGCAGGTCAAACGCCGGCGGGACGGCGATCAGATCCGCTTTGAAACATTGAAGGTAACTGCTCAAGATGCCTCCTGAGCAGGCACGAAGATTTCAAGCATTTCGTTGCGGAAGCCGGACCGCCTGATATAAAGTGTGCCCCTCATGAAGAAAATTCTTGTTGCGGGGGGGGCCGGGTATATCGGCAGCATTTGCGTGGAACAGATGTTGAACGAGGGGTTTGAGGTTTCGGTTTTCGACAACTTGAGCGAAGGCCACAAGAAGGCGCTGGATCCGCGCGCCAGGTTTTTTCAGGGGGATCTCGCCGACCGCACGGTCATCTGGCACGCGTTCGGCGAGGTCAGGCCAGATGCCATCATGCACTTCGCAGCCAATGCCCTCGTGGGCGAATCCATGCAGAACCCATCAAAATATTTTCGGAACAACGTCTGCTCGGGGATCAACCTCCTCGACGCCGCCGTCGAATACGGCGTCAAGAAATTCGTATTCTCCTCGACGTGCGCGACGTTTGGCATCCCCGACCGGATGCCGATTGACGAGTCGCTTTTGCAGAAGCCGATCAACCCATACGGCGAATCGAAGCTGATGTTCGAGCAGGCGCTCCGGTGGTATGAGGAGATCCATGGGCTCTCGTATGTGGCGCTCCGCTATTTCAACGCGGCTGGCGCCAGCGCCCGCTACGGCGAGGACCACAGGGTCGAAACCCACCTGATCCCGAACGTGCTGAAAGTGGCGCTGGGGCAGAAGGAATCGGTGGACATCTTCGGCACCGACTACCCGACCCCTGACGGCACATGCATCCGGGATTACATCCACATCCTCGACCTCGCCCAAGCCCATATCCTTGCGCTCGGATCGGAAAAAAGCGGAAAATACAATCTCGGCACAGGCGGCGGCACATCAGTCCAAGAGGTCATCGAGACCTGCCGGCAGATCACCGGACGTGACATCCGAGCGGTGGAAAAACCGCGCCGCCCGGGCGATCCCCCACGCCTGATTGCGGCATCGGATAAAATCCGATCCGAGCTCGGCTGGAAGCCGAAGTTCGAAGCGATCCGGCCGATCGTCGAAAGCGCGTGGGCGTGGCACCTGGCCAACCCAAACGGCTACGGAGATTAGCCGGGCAGCGTCCGTTGTCCGGTCTAGGCGGAGAGAAACCGGAAGGAACGGTCAGGAAATCCCGGGAGCCCCTCGTGCCCATAATCCGGGTAGATGGCACATTCCTTTTCTGAGCGGATGGCGTTAAAAACCGCAAACTGAGTGGACGGCGGACAGATGTTGTCCATCAGGGTCAGCGCCATGAGCACCCGCGCGGTGATCCGGGGGGCCAAGTGGTGGACATCGATGTAGCCCAGGGTATGGAAAATCTCCTCCTCACGCTCATGGAGCGGGTCGAACATCCGAAGATACGTCCGGAGCTCGGCATAAGCATCTTTGGCGAGATCCATCTCCCAGACGCGCTTGTAGTCGGAGAGGAACGGAAACATCGAGACGCACCTCCTGATCCGAGGCTCAAGCGCAGCGCATGCAATGGCGAGAGCACCCCCCTGAGATCCGCCCATACAGTAGAGTTCGCTGACCTCTGAAAACCCGCCGACCACCCGTGCGAGCTGCACGGTATCCAAAAAAATCTGACGGAACAGGAGCTTGTCCGGAGATTCATCGAGCCCGCGGATGATGTGCCCATTGTGCGTGTTCCCTCGCACTCCGCCGGGGTCTTCGCTGCGCCCTCCCTGCCCCCGGCAATCCATTCCCGCGACCGCCATGCCCTGCCCAACAAAAGAAAGCTTGTCCTGCCAGTCTCCGCTGTGCCCGGTGTAGCCGTGAAAAAGCAGGAGGCCGGGGCCGGGAGCCGAAGGCTGCTCTGGACGCAGGTATTTCGCATAGATCCGAGCACCTCCAACTCCGGTGAAAAACAGGTCAAACGTTTCAACCCCCTTTGCGCCGAGCGCGTCGCAGGGGATGAGTTCGGGGGCTGGGTCGGTGGCATCGAGCTCGGCGAGAGCGCGTTTCCAGTAGTCATCGAAATCCTCAGGGAGGGGATTCGTCCCCAGATATTCGCGGAGTTCGGATAGCGGCTTGTCGAGTAGTGGCATAATTTATGGGAGAAACTTCAGAACCGACCCCGGATAAACTCCAAGGATCAGAATCAAGGCAGTGAGAAATGCTATCGCAAATCTGGCGAGCGGAGAAACTTCGACAGGAGGCGCGTCATCAGGAGAAGGCTGCCAATACATCGCCCTCACCACTTTTAGATAGTAGTAAAAACCGCAGGCAACAGTCACAACCCCGATGGCTACAAGCGCATACATCTGCTGGTGCATGGCGGCCACAAAAATGAAAAACTTTCCCAGGAATCCGACCGTGAACGGAAGTCCTGCGAGCGAGAGCATGGCGACGAGCATGGAGAACGCAAGCCCGGGCGCCCTGCGTGCAAGCCCATTAAAATGCGAGATATCATCCCCTCCGGCGGCTTTGGCCACAGGCACGAGAACAAGGAACGCGAGGAACGTCATGAGCAGGTAGCCGAGAAGGTAGAAGACCACGGCACGGCCGGCGCCTGGATCGCCCACGCTGGCCACCCCAACCAGAAGGTATCCCGCATGGGCGATGCTCGAGTATCCGAGAAGCCGCTTGAGATTCGTCTGCGGCATCGCGGCAAGGTTTCCGTAGAGGAGAGTCAAGCCGGCAAGGAACACCAGGGCTGGGACAATTTTTGCCTCGAGCACGGGAAGGGAAAGAAACGGCTCGATGACGCGCATCAGGACGACAAAACCTGCCGCCTTCGACCCCACAGAAAGAAACGCGGCCACCGGGGTCGGAGCCCCCTGATAAACGTCAGGCACCCAAAACTGGAAGGGAACCGCAGCGACCTTGAAGCCGAGAGCCACCAGCACAAGACCCAGGCCGAAAAGCAGGGCGGTATGGCTAGCCAAAGGGACCATTCCCAGAACAAGCGAGATCCCAGGCAAGCTCGTCTGCCCGGTCACCCCAAAGATCCAAGCGACCCCATACACGAGGAAGCCGGTCGAGAGGGCACCTAAAATCAGGTATTTTGTTCCGGCCTCAAGGCTGGGCATGCTCCGCCGCATATAGGCGACCTGTATATAAAACGAGATCGTCACGAGCTCGAGCGCGCAGAAAATCATCACGAAATCCGCGGCAGAAACCATCCACATCAGCCCGGCACACGTGAAGATAGGAAGGATATAAAACTCGCCGAGCCCGGCCCCCGGAACGGATCCCGGAATCGCGCGCTCGACAACCGGCGCGTATTCGACCGCCGCGATCAGCGTGAAAATCGTCGCCGCCAGCGCAAACCGCTTGAAAAAGAGCGCCAGGGAGTCGGTCTCGTAGAACCCGTTCGGAGCAGGCCAAAGCGGCGACGGATGGAAGAAAAATGTCGCGGCAAAGAAAACCGCCAGCCAGCCGATCGCAGAGTAGGCAAGGGTCCGCTTCTCCAGCTTGGGGAAGAAGGAATCCGCCAGGAGCAGGATGATACCCAAAAAAAGAACGCAGAATTCAGGTGGAAAACTTGGGGTCATATCGAAGCGGACTCGATGAGTTTGATCAGGAGCCCGGGGAGAAATCCGGTGACGAGCATCACGACGATCAGCGCGACGATAGCGACCCGTGCGGACCCGGAGATTTCCTTCAGGCCAGCCCATCGGTCATTGAGCGGCCCAAAGAAGATCCGGCGGTAGGCGCGGAGCATATAGACGGCCGAGATGACGACCCCCCAGACCGCGCAGATGGTGGCGACCTGGTAGCTGTTGAGCTGAAAGATCTCTTTCCCCTCGGGGGATACTCCCATGAGGAGGTCGCCCCCGACAAAGGCCCCGAAAAAAACGAGGAGCTCGCCGGCAAATCCGACGAACCCGGGGAGGCCGATCGCGGCAAATGCTGCGAACCCAAAGATCAGCCCGAATGCGGGCATCGGCTTTGCGAACCCTCCCAGCTCAGCGAAGTCGAGCGTGCCGGTGCGCTCGCGGATCTCGCCGCACAGGGCGAAGAGCGCCGCGATGGAAAGGCCGTGGGCAAACAGCATCAGCGAGGCGCCGGTGAGGCTCAGGGTGTTGAGCGCAGCAAATCCGAGAAAGATATAGCCCATGTGCATGACGCTCGAGTAGCCGAGCATCCAGTCGAGCTTCCGCTGCGAGATCGTCACATACCCGACATAGAGGATGTTGCCGACAAGAAGGACGAGGAGAAGGTTCGAAAACTCGAGCACGGCATTGGGGAAAACCGGCACAGCAATCCGGATCAACCCGTAGAGCCCGAATTTTTTCAGCACGCCGGCATGGAGCATTGCAGCCGGCGCCGGGGCGCTGGCATACGCCTGCGGAGCCCACGTGTGGAAGGGGAAGAGAGAAACAAGGATTCCAAATCCCACCAGCAGGAGAAGATAAACCCAGCTGGCCTCGGGCAGGAGGCCCGCATCAGCGAGGCCGATGATCTCGCGCAGGTCGAACGTCCGCATGCCATCCGGCTGGATCAGGTAGAGCCCGATGAGCCCGAGCAGGAGGACGAAGCTGCCGAGCGCAAGGTAGATCGTCGCCTTCCAAGCCGCTGCCTGCCGGTCGCCAGACCCCCAGATTCCGATCAGCAGGAACGTCGGAATCAGGGCCAGCTCGTGGAACATGTAGAAAAAAAACAGATCGATCGAAGCGAAGGCACCGATCCCGCCAGCCGATATGAAGAGAAGGCAAGCGTAGAACCACCGGGGATTTTTTTCCGGCGTGCGCGCGACGGCGACCGCAGCCAAGGTGACGAGCGCGCACAGCAGGAGCATGACCAGGCTGAGCCCGTCGGCTCCAAGGGTAAAGCTGATCCCCATGTCGGGAACGACCGGGAACGAGGAGACATACTGGTATCCCCCGCCGTTGCCGGTCCGGTAAAATGCCAGCAGGATCAGAACGAAAATCAGGTTGAGCGCCGATCCGGCGAGAGCGGTGAGCCGCGCATTCGCGCCGGCCATGACGAACGCGGCGGCGGCCAGCGGGACGAGGATGAGAAATAAAAGAGGGCTCATCGGAAAATCAATAGGTAGAGGAGCCCGACCACGCCAGCCCCGAAGAAGAAGGCATAGGCCTGGATGTTTCCGATCTGCAGGAACCGCAGCACAAACCCGCACGCCCACGCAAGCTTGCTAGGGACCTGAACGACAAAAAGGTCGACGACCCAGCGGTCGGCCCAGGAAAGCACAAGCGCTCCGCCATCCTGGATGTTCTTCACCGCCCAGGCATACCCGTCGTCAATATAGAGACGCCTGGCGAAGAACGGGATGCAGACCGGGTCAGAGGAAGCATTCCAGTAGAGCCGTGCCGCCAGGGCGACCCCACCAACAAAGAGGAGCAGGAGGGCCGGATGGAGAAGGGCAGGAACCTGATCGGGCTCGGCCACGTGAAAAAAGATTTTCTCGATGGTCGGGAATCCGGCGATGAGCGATGGGATCGCGAGGCAGGCGAGCGGGATGAGCATGACGGGCGGCGACTCGCACGCGTGCTTGGCATGCTCATCGCGAGGCTTTCCGAGAAAGACGACAAACAGGAGCCGGAACGTATAAAATGCGGTGATCCCGGCGGTGGCCACAGCGAGCCAGCCGAGGAACGGGTGCGAGACGACTGCCCATGCGATGATCAGATCCTTGCTGAAGTACCCGCTGGTCAATGGGCATCCCGCCAGGGCCAGGCTGCCGGCAACCATCGCAAGAAACGTGAACGGCATCTTGTTTTTCAGCGCCCCCATTTTCCAGATGTCCTGCTCGTGGTGCATCCCGACGATCACCGATCCCGCGCAGAGGAAGAGAAGGCACTTGAAGCATGCGTGGGTGAAGAGGTGGAACATCGAGACATCGGCCATCGGAGCCGACGCGATGCCGAGCACCATATAGCCGAGCTGCGAAATCGTCGAGTAGGCGAGGATCCTCTTGATGTCGTTCTGCTGGGTCGCCATCAGCGCCGCCGCAAAGCATGTGATCCCGCCGATCCACGCGATCACATCCATGGCATGCGGGGCGGCCTCCAGAATCGGAAAAATCCTGGCCAGCATATAAACTCCGGCCGCGACCATCGTGGCGGCGTGGAGCAGCGATGAGACCGGGGTCGGACCCTCCATGGAATTTGGCAGCCACACATGGAGCGGCATCTGAGCGGATTTCCCAACCGTGCCGCAGAAGAGCAGCACGCACGCCACGGTGAGGTAAATCGGGTTTTGCGCAAAATCCCCGACCTTGCCGGCCAGCTCGGCAAACACCAGCGTCCCGGTCGCCGCCCAGAGGAAGAGGATGCCGAGCAAAAATCCAAAATCTCCGACCCGGTTCACAAGGAACGCCTGCTTGGCCGCATCCGCCGCACTGCTTTTTTTGAAATAATGTCCGATGAGGATATACGAGCTGAGGCCGACGAGCTCCCAGAAGATGAACATCATCACGAAGTTGTCGGCGAGAACGATGCCGAGCATTGAGAAAAGAAAGAGCGCCAGCCCTGCAAAATACCTCCAGTATCCCTCCTCGGACTTCATGTAGCCGATCGAATACGTGAAGACAAGCGTGGCCACGGACGTCACCACGACCAGCATCATCTTGCTCAGACGATCAACCGCCAGCCCGATCGGAACCTGCAGCGCCTCGCCAAAATCCATCCAATAAAATTTGATGGGCACGGCCGGGTCCGGCTGGGCGAAAAGCCACCAGCTGAGCGCGCATCCGAGCGCTGCCGACCCGATCGCGAGCCCTGCGCTCAGAGGCTTTGAGTGCCGCCCGACAAACAGGATCACGGCCGCTGCGGCAAGCGGAGTGAAAAGGATGATCCAAGGGACGGCGCTCATCAAAACTTCAGGTTGTCGAGGTCTTCGACGTGCGTGGTTTGCCTGGCACGGTAGAGGGCGACGATGATCGCCAGTCCGACCGCGACCTCGGCGGCCGCGACCGTGATGATAAAGAATACCAAAACCTGAGCGTTGTAGCGGAGCGACCCGTCCTGCCCGAGGTTGAAGCGCGAGAATGCCACAAGCGAAAGGTTCGCCGCATTGAGCATCAGCTCGAGCCCCATAAAAATAATCAGGATGTTCCGGCGCAGCAAAACCCCGGAGAGCCCGATCGAAAAGATCAGTCCGCTGACGATGAGGTAGTTGGCAAGGGAAGGCATCTTAGGAAAATTTGAAATGCGAAATGCGAAATGGGAAATGCCGGGAGGGCGCGCACCCTGCGTGTCGGACATCCGGCATCCTGCCGGATGCCAAAATTCTCCCACCAATGAAAACCTTGCCCGGCTTCATTTGATCTCCCTCCGGCTGAGGACGACGACTCCGATCGTGGCGACAAGAAGCAGAACCCCGATGACCTGGAACGGAAGGTTGAAATCCCGGAAGAGGGAGAACCCGACCTGCGCGACGTCATTAACGAACGGGTCGGCCAGGGCGGGCTTCGTCTGCTGGAGTGCAGGGAGCGAGGAAACGACTTGCGAGAGGACGGAGATGAACCCGCCGACAACCATTCCGCCGCCAGCCCACGCCGCAAGCTTCACCGGACGTCGCCGATCGGCACGAAGGTCCAAAAGCATGATGATGAAGAGGAAGAGCACCATCACCGCGCCAGCATAAACGAGAACCTGCACAACCCCGATAAAAAATGCGTCGAGAGTCACGAAGAGGGCCGCCAGGCCGACAAAAGCCGCCACGAGGCTCATCGCGCTCGAGACTGGGCTCCGCAAAAACACCACCCCCAAACCGAAGGCGAGCGTCAAAGCAGAAAAAATCCAGAAGAGGGCAAGCGGCATAGGGAATCGACGGATTTTTATCAGGCGCTCGGGCGGACGGCTACTTTTTTTCGTTCCACTTGTTGACCAGCCCGGGCATGACTCCGCCCAGATCGTAGAGTTTCGCCTTGTCATGGACCATTTCTGCGCGGCGGTAGCCGGTGAGCGAATAGTCCTTGCGCAAAAAGATCGCCTGCTCCGGGCAGACCTCCTGGCAGAGCCCGCAGTAGATGCACCGGGCCATGTCAATTTCGAACTCTGCGGGCCGCTTCTCCACTTTCCCCCAGCGCTCGCCGGAGGGGATTTCTCCAGGTTTGATCGTGATCGCGCGCGGGGGGCAAATGAACTCGCAGAGCTGGCAGGCGACGCACCGCTCGCGCCCCCATTCGTCTTTCACAAGGGTCGGAGCTCCGCGATACCAGTCGGGAAGGTGGGAGTCCCACTTCTCTTCCGGATATTGCATCGTGACCTTTGTCCGCCCGAGGAGGCGGAGCGCAAGGTGCTTGATCGTGATCATCAGCCCGGCAAGGATCGCGGGAAGATAGATCTTCTCCGCAAACGTGAGTTGAGGTCGTTGGACTGCCAGTGCCATGGGGATTTGCTAGCAAGGTTCAGCCAGCCTGACAACTCCGGACTCAAAAATCTGCCGGGCCACCCGAAAAAATCAATTTCCGAGCGGCTGCAGCGCATTTTTCTTATTTCACCCGGCAGATCCCCTGCTAGCGTTCCGGCCCATGCGCATCCTCTCCGGCATCCAGCCTTCCGGCATCCCACACCTGGGCAACTACTTCGGCATGATGAAGCCGGCTATCGAGCTTCAGGAATTGGGCGAGGCGTTCTATTTCATCGCGGACCTGCACGCGCTGACGTCGGTGAAGAACGCGGACGCGCTCCGGGCGAACTCGCTCGAGCTGGCGGTGGATTTTCTTGCCTGCGGGCTGGATCCCGCCCGGTCGGTCTTCTTCCGCCAATCCGATGTGCCAGCGGTTACCGAGCTCGCATGGATCCTGAGCACGGTGACCCCGATGGGGCTGCTCGAGCGATGCCATTCGTTCAAGGACAAAACCGCCCGTGGCCTCGCCGCCTCGCATGGGCTCTTTGCCTATCCTGTCCTGATGGCGGCGGACATCCTCCTCTACGACAGCGACCTCGTTCCGGTCGGACGCGACCAAAAACAGCACCTCGAGGTGACGCGCGACATCGCCATCAAAATGAACGAAACCTACGGGGAAGTCTTCAGGCTCCCGGAGCCGAGCATCCGCGAGGACTCGGCGATCGTCCCGGGGCTCGACGGGGAAAAGATGAGCAAAAGCTACGGGAACACGATCGAAATCTTCGCGCCGGAAGCCGTGCTCAAGAAAAAAATCATGGGCATCAAGACCGATTCGACCCCGGTCGAGGAGCCGAAGCCGACAGAGAACTCTTCGATTCTTGGGCTCTACAAGCTCGTTGCCTCGGAGGCGGATTTCAGGGCGATGGAGGCCGATTTTCTAGGCGGCGGAGTCGGATACGGCGATTTGAAAAAGCGCCTTTTTGCCGGGGTCTGGGAACATTTCTCCACCCAGCGCGCGCGCCGGGCTGAGATCCTGGCGGACCCGGATTATGTGGCGGGGGTCCTTCGAGCGGGAGCCGCCCGGGCACGGGAAACCGCCGAGGCCGTGATGGCCCGGGTGCGCAAAGCCGTCGGGCTTTGAACCCGCCCGCCCTTGCCTCCCGCCCCACTTCGCGGACTGGATGGGGCGGATAGCTGCGGAGCCGCTTGCAATATCGACATCAAAAGGTCGGCACTACAGCCGCGCTTGACGAGGACTTCCGCCCGGACGTGGCGGGCATCGGGTCAGGCTCGTCGTCATGCCAGAGGCAGGGGAGGTGCGATCACTCCCCTGAGGCCCCTTGGACTTGGACCGTCATGTTCGGGCATTCCGGCTGGCGTTTCCCCTCGGCATCGGCCTCGCTGACAGTGACCTTGCCGCCCTTGGTCACCGCTCGGAACGTGGTGCGGCGGAAATCGCCGGCCTGATACCCGTAGCCTTCGCCGGAGTCCTCGTAGAGCATCCCCTCGGCCTGGCCGGCGGCGTCTGGACAAACCAGCAGAGTGAGCGGGTCCAACGATTTTTCTGTGGTGTTCTGCACGACCTTGCCAAGGGGGATGATGGAGCCCGGGCGGGCGTAGAGCCTCGCCTGATTCGGATCGTCAAGGTCGCCCGGGACCAGGGAGATTTCCCGCCAGCCACCCTTGGGCAGCTTCGGGTCCTTTGCCCAGCGCGGCACGACCAGCAAGTCGCCCCCGACCAGAAACGCCTGCTCCTCGGCGCGCAGGGAGGCGTCCTTCGGGTCGGCCATGAAGACCGGGCGCATCACTGGCAGGCCGTCGCGCGACGACGCCTCGAAGAGCGTATACAGATACGGCAGGAGCCGGTAGCGGCGCTCCAGCGCGATGCGGGCGGTCTTCTCCACTTCGGGGCCGAACGCCCACGGCTCCTTGTTGTTCATTCCCTTGCTGGCATGGCCGCGGCAGAAGGGGAAGAACGTGCCGAACCCGATCCAGCTCGCAAAGAGGTCGGGCGTCGCCTGCTTCAGGAAGCCGCCGAGATCGGGGCCGTTGAACGGCTGGCCGGAAAGCCCGAGCGTCAGGCTCATGGGGGTGGACAGGCGCATGTGCTCGTCGGTCGAGGCGTTGTCGCCGGTCCACGTCGCCGCGTAGCGCTGGCCGCCCAAAAAATTCGATCGGGTGAGAACGAACGGGCGCTTGTCGGGGTTCGCCGCCTGGATGCCTTCGCGTGACGCCTTGGTCATCAGCATCCCATACACGTTATGGTAGCGGAGGTGCGGGCCTGCGGGAAGCCCGCCGCCGCCGACGTGCCAATTGTCTTCAGGCATCGTGCCGTCCGGCCCGCTGAAGACGCTCGGCTCGTTCATATCGTTCCACACGCCGTCGATGCCCGCGGCCATGAACCCGGTGTAAAACGCGGCCCACCATGCGCGGACATCCGGGCGGGTGAAGTCCGGGAATGCACAGGGGCCAGGCCAAACCTTTCCCGTGAACTCCTTGCCGTCTGCGGTCTTCACGAACACATCGTCCTTGGCCCCCGATTGGTAGACGAAGTAGTTTGGGTCGACCTTGACGCCCGGATCGATCATCCAGGTCGAATGGAACCCCTGCGCGCGGAGGTCGTCGTTGAGCTTCTTCGGGTCAGGGAACTGGGCCTTGTCGAAGGTGAAGACGCGGAAGCCGTCCATGTAGTCGATATCCATCCAGAGGACGTCGCAAGGGATCTTCCGCTTGCGGAACTCTCCCGCGATCTCGCGGACCTTGGAATCGGGGTTATACGACCAGCGGCACTGGTGGTAGCCGAGCGCCCAGCGCGGCGGCAGGGGGATCGTGCCGGTCAGCTCGCCCAGACCCTTGAGCACCGCCTCCGGTGAGTCCCTGTCGATCACGAGCACCGGAAAGGCTGGCCCCTGGCTGGTGAAGACGATTTCCTTGCCGCATGCGAGCTTGGCCTTCCACGTCGAATCGAACAGCACGCCAAAGGCGCTGCCGTCGGCGCGAACGCCCATGATCCAAGGGTGCGACTGATACAGCCGGCGTCCGCCGTCCTTCTCATACATCAGGGCGTCTGTGTTCCACAGGGAGATCGTCTGACCATTGCGGCGCAACGGGCCGGCCACCTCGCCGCCTCCGTAAAGGTCAGCGCCGTCCGGAACGACAACAGCCGCGCGGAAGCGGCTGCCATCTCGCGAAAAGGCAGGCGTGATCTTCCAGCCCTCCGGCAGCGGCCCGGAAATCTTCGGCGCGGCCACCAGCGCCAGCGACGGCGGCAGGGCCGCGGCGTCCAGCCCGTCCGGCACAAACAGGCCAATCCGGTCGCCCGCCAGTCCGGAGGACGCGATGGGCACCGGCGTCGCCTTCTCGGCAGCCGGGATGGGGGCGGACAGCCCGAACAGCGCCCACAGGAACACGAGGATTGCCGGTTTTTTCATATTTTGTTTTGAGGAGAGCATGGAGCTTAGGATCTGTAAAAGAATATCAGGCGACTCGATACCACGCGCCGCGCATTCCTGCGCGCTCTTCTCGATGGCACGTCCCCACGATTCGATGGAGACGGAGAGCGCCGAGCCGCCAGGGCGCACCTTGATTTCCTGGCAGAGGCAAAATGTGCGAAGCAAAGTTTTTCAGAAACTTTCCTGTGCGTGCCGGTGTTTGATCGGTTGTGAAAACGAAACCATCGAAACTACTATTGTTTGGCTGCGTCGTTCTGGCCTCCATGACGTGCAGCGTCTCCGCTCAGCCTTCGCCGCCCGACCAGCAAGGGACAAGCTCCTGCAAAAACGGGGGGCGCCATGCCGGGAAGCTTGGCGAGAAGCTCGGGCTGACGGATGAGCAAAAGTCAAAAATCGGTCCGCTTGTTCAAAAGAACCGTGCGGACATCAAAGCCATCAGGGAAAACGCGAGCCTGACGAAGGATCAGAAGCACGCGCAAATCGCAGCGATCCGCGAGGGGATGGACCAGCAAATGAAGTCGGTTCTGACTCCGGATCAATACCAGAAGTTTCAGGAGAACAAGGCCCAGCGGAAGGAGCAATCCAAGGAGCAGCGGAAAGAGGGGCAGGGCAAAGGCCGGGCAGCCGCAGAAAACTCCACGAAGACGTAGCGCGCCCGGCACCGCTCGAGCGGCTGGGAGATCATCATTTCACGGCAATCGCCCTACCCGTTTCGACGGGTGCCTCGGGCACAGGGATTCTCTGATACCCAGGAATTTCTGTCTCAAGGATGATGTGGCTCCCGGCCTGATGCACAATCTGGTATCCGCAATGCCTGCACAGGCAGTTCGCCAACGTCCTTCCGGCCAGATCTCGCGGGATTTTCAAGGTTTAACCCAAGTTTCTTATGAGACGAGAAAAAGGCCGTTTTATTGCTCGTTTTCGTGGGTTCGCATGTTCATAAGTCGTTGGTAATGAGCAAAGGCACCGCGAAAAACCTCCAAATGTAGTGCCTAATTCGCAAATCTTTTTATTGACGGATCTTTCCCTCCTCCGGTAAGTTCGTCGGCGTGTATTTCCGAACAAAATTTATCAAGGGCACTCCGCTGGT
>Ga0194058_10000216_pt1 | contig 26103 bp, 24 predicted proteins | sample SepL4417m_MetaG_FD_155490 | JGI IMG/M metagenome (GOLD analysis project Ga0194058, IMG submission 155490) | Anoxic zone freshwater microbial communities from boreal shield lake in IISD Experimental Lakes Area, Ontario, Canada - Sep2016-L442-17m | ecosystem: Environmental > Aquatic > Freshwater... | reverse complement strand
GGCGGCGCTCCCGGCGCGCACGGAGGGGGCGGGCGGCGGCGCTCCCGGCGCCCCCTCCCGCCCGCCGCGAAGCTGCTACCATGGTCGCGTGAGCGAGCGCGACGACATCATGCTTCGCGAAGCGCGCGACATCTTGCGGCGCGAGCTGCCCGGCCTCGAAGAGGCCGTACCTCTCGCGCCGCTCTGCGCCTACGGCGTCGGCGGCCCGGCGGAGCTCCTCTACCGGGCCGAGACGACCGGCGCCCTGGCGCACGCCGTCAGGACGGCGCATGGCGTTGGCGCGCCGGTCACCGTCCTCGGCCGGGCCACCAACGTGCTGGTCGGCGACGCCGGTCTGCCCGGCCTCACCGTGCTGGCGCGCAACGAGGCGCACACGCTGGACGGCGACATCCTGATGGTCGAGGCCGGCGCCGAGCTGCCCGGCCTGGTCGCCGAGCTGGCCCGGCAGAGCCTCGCCGGCCTCGAGTTCGCCGGCAACATCCCCGGGTCGGTCGGGGGCGCCATGGTGGGCAACGCCGGCGCCTACGGGCGCGCTGTGAGCGATGTGCTCATCAGCGTGCACCTGCTCGACGGGACGACGGAGCACGTCAAAGAGCCGCGAGAGCTCGACTTCGGGTATCGCACGAGCCTGTTCAAGCGGCTGCCCGAGCTGACCGTGCTCTCGGCGACGTTCCGGCTGCATCGCGGCGAGCGCTCCGCTCTCCTCGACGAGATCGCCCGCGACGCGGCGCGGCGCCGCGGCAAGCACCCACTCGAGTACGCCAGCTGCGGCAGCTACTTCAAGAACCCCAGCCGCGAGCTGCCGGCGGCGCGCCTCATCGAGGACGCCGGCCTCAAGGGATTCTCCGTGGGCGCGGCGCGCGTCAGCGAGAAGCACGCCAACTTCCTCGTCGCGCTGCCGGGCGCCACGGCCGCCGACATCGTCGCCCTGGCGGCCGAGGTCAGGCGCCGCGTGCGCGAGCACAGCGGCCATGACCTGGTGGAAGAGGTGCGCCGCCTCGGTTTCTAGCGGCGGCGCGCACGCCGCCGCGGCGCCGCGCGGCGCCCGCCGCGATATACTTGCCGCGTCCGGCGGCGCGAACCCGCCCGCCGGAGCCGGCGTCTCTCACTGCGGAGGAAGACCATAGAGGAACTGCCGCACGGCCTTGTGGACCGCCTGCGCCGGCAGCAACCGGAGGCGCGCGCCGAGCTCTTTCGCCGCTACGCGCCGCAGGTGCGCCGCATCCTCTTCCTCCAGGGGTTCTGCGAGGAGGTCGATGACGCCGTGCAAGAAGTGTTCATCAAGGTGTATCGCGCCAAGATCCCGGCCGAGGTCACCTTCCTGGCCTGGTTCTACCGCGTCATCCTCAATACCGGCCGCGACCAGGGCCGCCGGCGCAAGACGCGCCACGGACTCATGGACAAACTGCACCAGATCGCCCCGGAGGTCTCCATGGACGCGCCGTCCGCGCCGGCCGACCCCGCCCTGCGCCTGGCGCTCGCCGACCTGTCGCCGGAGCTTCGCGAATGCGTCGCGCTGCGCTTCTTCGCCGACCTCCCGCTCGACGCGATCGCCGCCGCCCAGGAGATCCCTGTGGGGACGGTCAAATCGCGTCTGCACGGCGCCATGAAGCACCTGCGCCGCACGCTGACCGAGAGCGGGTTCGAGCACGATGGCTGACGACAGAGAAGACGAGATGACGGGCTCCTTCGACGACGACCGCCTGCAGGCGTTCGCTCTGGGGTTCGACGACGACCCGCGGCTGGTCGCCGCGGCGGCGGCCGACGAAGGCCTTCGCCGCCGCCTCGACGCCGTGCGCGCCGAGGTCGAGCAGGTGGCCGCGGAGGTGCGCGCCGCCGTGCCCAGCCCCGACGAGCGCTACACCGACCTCAGCGACCCGCGTTGGGCCGGGCTGCAGCAGTTCTTCACGGCGCCGCAGCCGGCGAGGTCGCGTGGCCGCGCGTCGCTCTGGCTGCGCGTGTTGGCGCCGGCCGCGCTCGTCCTCGTCGCGGTCGCCGTCGGCCTGGCCGTCATCAACGGCCAGAAGAGCGGCACGGTGGCCGTCAACAGCTCGGTCCCCGCGGCCGCCAAAGCCTCGAGCGAGGCCGCGGGCCCGCTGACCGGCGCCGGCGCCACCGACCGCGCCGGCGACACCGCGCAGGCCCTGAGCGAGCAGCTCGACCGGTATACCCTCGTGGTGCTCGCCAAAGCGAAGGCCACCAGCGGCGCCTTTCAGCGCTTCGTGGTCGTCAGGTTCCTCAAGGGCGACGGCCCGCACGTGGTCCGCCTGCGCGTCGCCGACCGGCCGGCCAACACAGGCAGGCTTCAGGTGCTGTTCCTGCGCCCCCTGATGGGGGCCGGCGCGGAGATCAGCCCCGAGCCGACGCCGGCGCCGGTCCCAAGCGCCGCCGAGACAACGAGCACGCTCGAGGCGCTGGTCATCGGCGTACCCGTCATGTACTCGTACCATGGCGCGGCCGCCATGGCTCGCGAACTGCCGGCGGGTACCGATCCCGCCGCGGTGGAGCTGCCGTGAGCCTCCCGCGCCTGCCGCGACCCGGCTACTTCAGCGACGCCAAACCGGCGTTTCTCGAGCTCATCGACCCGCGCGGGCTGCGCATTCTCGACCTGGGCTGCGGCGGCGGCCACAACGGCGCCCTGCTCAAGCGCGCCGGCGCCCGCGAGGTCGTCGGCGTCGAACTGCATGCGAGCGCCGCGGCACAGGCCCGCAAACGCCTCGACATCGTGGTGCAGGGCGACCTCGCCCACCTCGACCTCGAGCAGCTTGGCGACGAGCCGTTCGACGCCATCCTCGCCAGCGACGTGCTCGAGCACCTGGCCGCGCCCGAGGCGGTGCTGGCGCGCGTCGTCACGCGCCTGCGGCCGGGCGGCGTCGTCGTGGTGTCCCTGCCCAACGTGGCCCACGTGGTGGTCTTCGCCAACCTGCTCATGAAGCGCTGGCCGCGCAGGAGCTCCGGGATCTTCGACCGCACGCACCTGCGCTTCTTCGCCAGGCGCGACATGGTGCGCCTGCTCCAGGGCGCGGGGCTGCGCGTGCTGCGCGTCCAGCCGTACTACACGCGCTACGCCGCCGTCCGCGCGGCCTGTTACGTGCTGTCGCTGTACGTCTTTCGCGAGTACTGGGCGCGGCAGTTCCTTCTGCTGGCCGAAAAGCCGCGCTGACTCGGGTACACTTGCCCTGTCGTTCAAGGGGGGCACGGTGACAGGTCTGCTCGAAGGCAAGAACATCCTCGTGACGGGCGCCGCCAACCCGCGCTCCATCGCCTGGGCGGTGGCTTTGGCCATCAAGAAGCACGGCGGGAGCGTAGCGCTCACCTACCAGGCCGAGCGCCTCAGACGCCGCGTGCAGACCCTGGCCGACAAGCTCGGCGAGGCCCCGCTCATCGAGTGCGACGTGAGCAGCGACGCGGCCGTGCGGCGCGCCGTCGATGAGCTCGCCGAGCTCATGCCCATCCTCGACGGCCTGGTGCACAGCATCGCCTGGGCCCCGGCCGAAGACCTCCAGGGCAGTTTTGTGCAGACGAGCCGCGCCGGCTTCGCGCAGGCCAACGACATCAGCTCGTACTCGCTGATCGCCACGGCTCGCGAGGCGCGGCGCCTCATGACGCGCGGCGGCGGTATCGTCACGATGACGTACGCCGGCTCCTGGCGCGTGGTGCCCAACTACAACGTCATGGGCCCGGCGAAGGCCTCCCTGGAGAGCGCGGTGCGCTACCTTGCCGCCGACCTGGGGCCAGAAGGCATCCGCGTGAACGCGGTATCCGCCGGCCCTATCGCCACCGTGGCGGCGCGCACCATCAAGGATTTCGGCGGCATGCTCGACCTGCTCGCGAGTCACACCCCTCTGCGCCGCAACGTGACCACCGAGGAGGTGGCGGACGCCACCGTCTTTCTGCTCAGCGACCTCTCGCGGGCCATCACCGGCGAGGTCGTCCACGTGGACGCCGGCGCGCACGCCACCCTCTGAGCGATGATCGCCTACGTCGCCGGAGATCTCACCACAGGGGCCCGCCTCAAGGCCCACGAGGAGGTGCAGCTCCCCGCCTACTCGACGATCAAGGTGCTGCTGGCCGCGGCCTTCTGGCGCGCCGTGGAGCGCGGCGAGCTCAGCGCGACGGAGCGGTACGTCTTTCGGCCGGGGAGCAGCGTGGGCGGCGGCGGCGCGCTGCGGGGCTTTCGCCACGCCGCCGACCTGGCTCTCGCCGACTACGCCCACCTGATGCTGGCGATCAGCGACAACGACGCCACCAACATCATCGCGCGCCTTGTGGGCTTCGACAGGGTCAATGAGCTGGCCGTCGAGCTGGGGCTCCGCCAGACGGCCATGCGACGCCTGATGATGGACGCCGCAGCCGTCGCCGCGGGCCGCGACAACCACACCAGCGCCGCCGACCTTGCGGCGCTGCTCGAGGAGCTCGCCATAGGCACGACCCTGGGGCCGGCCGTGGCCGGCCCCGTGTGGGCGTCACTCGAGCGGCAGGAGCACCTCGACGGCATCGCCCGCTACCTGCCGGCGAGCGCGAGCTACGCGGGCAAGTGCGGCGACGACTCGCCGGCGGGCCGGTACACACACGACTGCGCGCTGATCGGCGAGGGCGAGCGCCGGGTGGTCATGGCGATCATGACCGACGGCGCCGGCGGTTTCGAGGCAGTGTCACGCACGGGCGCCGCGCTCTACGAGGCGCTCGGGCAGAGCTGAGCGCGGGCCGCGGCGCGCCGCGGAGCCGCCCGGCGGCGGCGCCCAGCCCGCAGGGCTCCGCGGGCGCTGCGCTGCCCTACTCTGCCGGTCGCACCCCCAGGCCCGGCTCGCTTGACGCGGTGAGCAGGTCGCCCTTCACAGCGATGCCGGTGAACGGGTCATCTGCCAGAAGCAGCGCCCCGTCGAGATCCACCTGGTCGGCGAGACCGGCGAGCTGCAACCCGGCGGCGATGCCCAGGCTCGACTCGACCATGCACCCGAGGAGCACGCGCAGGCCGCGGCCCGTGCAGGCGGAGACGAGGGCGCACGCGCCGGCGATGCCGCCGGCCTTGGAGAGCTTGACCACGACGCCGTCGTAGATCTGAGCCACGGCGTCCAGATCGTCGCCGGTGAGCACCGCCTCGTCGGCGAAGAGCGGGACGGACGTGCGCTCACTGAGCCAGGCGGCGCCGTCTGTGTCGGCGGCCGGCAGCGGCTGCTCGACGAGCTCGGCGCCGAGCTCGGCAAGGACCGCGAGAGACGCCGCCGCGCGCTCGCGGCTCCAGCCCTCGTTGGCGTCGTAGCGAAAGGACGTCTCGGGCAGCTCGCGGGCGAGCGCCACGGCGAGCTCGAGATCGCCGTCGAAGCCGAGCTTCACCTTGAGCGTCCCGAAGGCGGCGGCGGCGCGCGCCTGCGCCAGCATCTCCTCAGGCGCGCCGATGGCGATCGTGTACGAGGTGCGCACGGACGGCCTCTCCAGGCCGAGCAGGCGCCAGACCGGCTCGCCGGCCTGCTTGCCGGCGAGGTCCCAGGCGGCGGCGCTCAGGCCGGCCCGCAGGGCCGGCCATGCCGGCGCCGCCCCGCCGTCGCCCGCGGCCAGGCGTTCGCACAGCGCCTCTACGGCGGCCGGTCCCTCCAGATCGGCGATCTGCGGGGCCAGGTCGGCGAGCATGGCCAGGCCCTCCGCCCGCGACTCGCCGTAGCGGCGGTTGGGCGCAGCTTCGCCGTGGCCCACATGCTCGCCGGCGCGCAGCTCGACCGCGTAGTTGGCGAACTCCGAGTGCGTCCAGCGCGAGATGCCGAACGGCGCGGCCGTGCGCAGATCGAGCTCCCTGGAAGAGACGTGCGCCATCTTCATCCCTCCTTCGCGGCGACGCGGAACACGCCCTCCGCGGGGGCGAAGGCGTCGTGCCCCGCGGCGTTGGTGGGCGTGACGTACCAGTAGTACGAGTGCCCTGCGCGCAGCGCCGCGGCCGGCACGACGCAGCGGCAGGCGGCCGCGTCCACACCCTCCAGGCGGCACGTGAACAACGCCTCCGCACCCTCCACGAGGCAGCCGACGTCCTCGAAGACGGCGACGGCCGCCTTCACCTGGTTCTGCTCCGGCGCCGCGATCTCCCAGACGAGCTCCACGGCGCTGCCCGCCGGTTCCTCCGCACCACCATCAGGCCATAACGCCCGCGGGCGCACGGGGTTGTACGCGAGCAGCGGATCGTTCGCCGCCGGCCGGTACAGGAACGGGGCGACGGCGCTGCCCGAGTAACCGCCGGCGCCGCGCGCATACACGACGACAGCGTAGCGGCTGCCCGGCCGGAGCGATGGCTCGGAAACCTCGAAGCGCGTGAGTGACGCGTCGCGGTCGTGGCGCTCCAGGCGGCGGCGCCACAGATCCCAGGTCTCCTCCCAGACCTCGATGCGGCAGCCGCTCACGGCGGCGGCGTCCGGATACCGCCACGACACGACGAGCGGCCCCTCCGCGACGCCCCAGCCCGGCGCGGCGACGATCAGCGGCGGCGCCGGGCGGTCGGCGAGCGCGGCGCGCTCGCCGCGCTCCATCACCGCCTCGTACAGGTCGTCGGGCACGGGTGCGCCGTCGGGGACGTAGTAGTCGAGATGGCGGGTGTGCAGGTTGTCGTAGACCTCGCGTCCGCGCACGTCGCGCGGGAGTCGCCGGCGGCAGTAGAACGGGAGGCCGTCGAGGCCGGCGGCGCGGCGCAGCGCGACGAGGTCGCGCTCTTCCGCCGCGCCGCCGGCCTGCAAGCGCGCCTGCAGACCCTTGTGGAAGAAGCGCATGCGCTCGTCCCACAAGCGCAGATACGCCCCGCCGTCGTCCCGCAGGCGGTCGGTCGTCTCGGTGGCGCGCGCATACCGGGTGTGGATCGCGCGATCCTCCACGACCGTGCCGCGCTCATCGAAAAGCGGGATGAGACCGCGCGGCGAGGAGTCGTAGACGACGTCGCGCCCGCCCACGCGTCCGCAGTAGAAGACCACGTGGTACCTGGGATCGGGCCGCGGGTGAGTCGCCAGCAGGTCGCCGGGCACGAGCTCGTCGCGCCGTCCGATCTCCTGCCAGTTGCCCGCCGTGGTCTCGTCCGCGGCCTCCCGGTTCATGTCGAAGCCGTCGTCGAGCCAGTCGAAGACCCGCAGCACCAGGCCCCAGCAGTCGAAGTGGTCGTCGAAGTTGTACGGGCGCGCCTGCGCGCCGAAGAGCTCGAGGGCCTGCAAGACTCGCAGCGGAGAGAGTGGGTCGGACCTCATGGCCCATGCTTACCAGTCCCGGCCGCCAGAGTCAAAGCGACGCGCGAGTCTCGCCAACTCGCGGCGCGACAGGTAGACTTGCACGTCTATGGGGGTTGACGCACACACGCTTCTCCGCCTGACCGACCTCACCGTCGACTTCGCGTCGCACGAGGGCACCGTGCACGCCGTCGACAAGGTGAGCTTCTCGGTCGCGCCCGGCGAGCTCGTGGGCCTCGTCGGCGAGTCGGGCTGCGGCAAGAGCGTCACCGCGAACGCCATCCTCGGTCTCACCCGGATGGTGAGCAACGCGACCATCAGCGGCAGCATCGAGTTCCTCGGCCGCGACCTCGTGGCGATGCCCGAAAGAGAAGTCCGCGACATCCGCGGCAAAGACATCTCGATGATCTTCCAGGATCCGGTCACGAGCCTCAACCCGGTGCTCAGCATCGAACGCCTCATGACCGAGGGCCTCGAGGTCCACCTCGGCCTGTCTCACGCGGACGCCGTCATGCGCTCCATCGAGCTCCTGCAACTGGTCGGCATCCCCAAGGCGGCCGGGCGCATCAAGGACTACCCGCACCAGTTCTCCGGCGGCATGCGCCAGCGCGTGATGATCGCCATCGCCCTCAGCTGCAACCCCAAGCTGCTGCTCGCCGACGAGCCCACCACCGCCCTCGACGTCACCATCCAGGCGCAGATCCTGCGCCTCATGAAGCAGCTCAGCCGCGAGTACCACGCCGCCGTGATCGTCATCACCCACGACCTCGGCGTGGTGGCCGGCATGTGCGAGCGCATCCTCGTCATGTACGCCGGGCGCATCGCCGAGAGCGGCTCGGCCAAGGCCCTCTTCGGCCACCCTCACCACCCGTACACGGTCGGCCTGCTGCGCAGCGTGCCGCGCCTCAACGAGCCGCGCAGGGACAGCCTGCAGACGATCGCCGGGCTGCCCCCCGACCTCGCCCACCTGCCGCCCGGCTGCAGCTTCGCGCCGCGCTGCTGGCTGGCCGACGAGGAGTGCTGGCGGAAGGCGCCGCAGCTGCTGCCCACCGACGCCGGCCGCCTCTCGGCCTGCTTCCACGCGGACAAGCTCATCGCCGGCGCGGAGATGCCCTCATGAGCGCCGTGCCCGTGAACGCGTCGGCGGCCGCAGGCGAGGCCGCCGAGACCCTGGTCACGATCGAGGATCTCAGGGTCCACTTTCCCATCACCAGCGGCATCGTCTTCCGCCACAAGGTGGGCGCCGTGTACGCGGTCGACGGCATCGATCTCGCGATCCGTCGCGGCGAGACGCTCGGCCTGGTCGGCGAGAGCGGCTGCGGCAAGAGCACCACCGGCCGCGCCATCCTGCAGCTCATCCGGCCGACCACCGGCCGCGTGCTCTACGAGGGCGGCGACCTGGCGCATCTGAAGGGCGGCGCCCTGCGCCGTCAGCGCCGCCGCATGCAGATGATCTTCCAGGATCCTTACGCCAGCCTCAACAGCCGCATGACCATCGGCGACATCGTCAGCGAGCCCCTGCTCGTACACAAGCTCGCCGACCGCGCCGGCCGCAAGGTCCGGGTGCGCGAGCTCCTCGAGACAGTGGGCATCAACCCCAACACCCTGAACCGCTACCCGCACGAGTTCAGCGGCGGACAGCGCCAGCGCATCGGCATCGCCAGGGCGCTCGCCGTGGAGCCCAACTTCATCGTCTGCGACGAGCCCATCAGCGCCCTCGACGTCAGCATCAGGGCGCAGATCATCAACCTGCTGCAGCAGCTGCAGCGCGAGCTCGGGCTAACCTACCTGTTCATCGCCCACGACCTCAGCGTGGTGCGCCACATCAGCGACCGCGTGGCGGTCATGTATCTGGGGCGCATCGTCGAGCTCGCCGTGAACGCCGTGCTCTACGAGCAGCCCATGCACCCCTACACGCAGGCCCTGCTCAGCGCCGTGCCGATCCCCGACCCGGTGGCCGAAGAACAGCGTCGCCCGGTGGTGCTCACCGGCGACGTACCCTCCCCGGTGGAGCCGCCCAGCGGCTGCCACTTCCACGATCGCTGCCCGGCCGCCCGCGAGGGCCTCTGCGACGCCGAGAGCCCGCGGCTCCAGGAAGTGCGTCCTGGGCACTGGGCCGCCTGCCACCTGATCACGGCGGGCGACTACCCGCACATCCGCGCCGGCGAGGACGACCTCGCCGTGGTCGCGGAGGGCGGCGGGCAGACCGCTGAGGGAGGTGAGAGCGCATGAGCGACGAGAACCGCCTCGAGCCCGAGGTCGAGATCGACCTGGGCCTGAGCTCACCGGCGGCCGCTTCCGAAGTCGCCACGGGCGTCGGCGCCACCGGCATGTGGGCCTCCGACGCCATGCTCATCGAGAGCACCTCGCTGTGGGGCGAGATCTGGCGGCGCTTCCGCCGCGACAAGTTCGCCATGATCGGCCTCGTGATCATCATCCTGCTGGTGGCGGTCGCCATCCTCGCGCCATGGATCGCCCCCCACGACCCGACCACGCAGTACGACGAGGGGCTCACCATGCAGGGCATGCCGGTCGGCTCCTCCGCCCAGTTCCCCCTCGGCACCGACACCCTCGGCCGCGACCTGCTCAGCCGCCTCATGTACGGCGCCCGCGTGTCGCTGGTCGTCGGCGTCTGCGCCAATGGCTTCGCCCTCATCCTCGGGGTGGTCTTCGGGCTCACCGCCGGCTACTTCCGCGGCGGCACCGAGACGGTGCTCATGCGCATGACCGACGTGATGATGGCGTTCCCCATCTACCTGCTGGCGGTAGCCCTGGTGAGCGTCCTCGAACCGAGCCTGGGGATCCTCATCTTAGTCATCGGCATCGTCTACTGGACGCCCATGACGCGCGTCATCCACGGCGAGGTGCTCTCCATCCGCGAGAAGGAGTTCGTCGATGCGGCGCGGCTCACCGGTTGCACCAATCGCCGCATCCTCTTCCGCCACATCCTGCCGCACCTCGTGGCGCCGATCATCGTCTACACGAGCCTCGGCATCGCCACCACCATCCTCTTCGAGGCGACGCTCAGCTACATCGGCCTCGGCGTACAGCCGCCGACGCCGTCGTGGGGCCAGATGATCAGCGAGGGACAGGCATACTACCTCTCGGCGCCGAACCTCGTCATCTACCCCGGCCTCTGCATCATGATCACGGTGCTGGCTTTCAACCTCGTCGGCGACGGGCTGCGGGACGCGTTCGACCCGCACCAGCGGCGCCGCTGAGCGACACAAACGGATGCCGATGAAGACCCGGCAACGACAGGAGGCGCCCATGCCGCCACGCAAGACCCGGAAGAGTAAGACCCTCGCCCCAGCGCTGGCTTTCGCCCTGCTTCTCACCTTGGCGCTCGCCGCCTGCGGCGGCACGTCCGGAGGCGGCTCCTCGGGCAGCCAGAGCCCGTCATCCTCCGATACGCCCGTGCAGGGCGGCACGATGTCGCTCTCGTACCTGACGGAGCCGTCGAGCCTCGACCCGGCGGTGGCCTGGAACATCATCGACTGGCAGATCGAGCACGCCATCTACCAGGGCATGCTGCAGTACGCCCCCAAGCCGGGCGACGCCGGCGCCGTGCTGATCCCCTGCCTCGCCACCGAGGTGCCGTCCGTGCAGAACGGCGGCATGTCCGCCGACGGCCTCACCTACACGTTCACTCTGCGCAAGGGCGTCACGTTCCAGCCGCCGGTGAACCGCGAAGTGACCGCCCAGGACTTCAAGTACAGCTTCGAACGCATGATGAGCTCGCCGCGCGCCCCGGCCACGTCGTTCTACATGGGCGTCGTCGGCGCCGATGCCTTTATGAAGAAGAAGGCCGCGGAGATCAGCGGCTTCCAGGCAGTCGACGACTACACCGTCGAGATCACGCTCAAGTCGCCGGACCTCTCCTTCCTCAACGCGTTCACGATGGAGTTCTGCGACGTCGTCGCCAGGGAGTGGGTCGAGAAGTGGGGCAAGCAGTTCAACCGCCACCCGCTGGGCACCGGCCCGTTCATCTTCGAGAAGTGGACGCCGGGCCAGGAGATCGTGCTGACCCGCAACCCCTCGTACTGGGAACCGGGCAAGCCGTATCTCGACAAGATCGACTACCAGCTCTCGTTCTCGCCGCCGACCGCCCTGCTCAAGCTGCAGAGCGGCGAGATCGACGCCCTCGGCGACGGCGTGCCGCCGGCGGACATCCCGCGCGTGATGGCCGACCCGCAGTGGAAGGCGCTCGTCTACTCCCAGCCGCTGGTCGCCATCAGCTACATGTTCATGAACGTGCAGATGAAGCCGTTCGACGACGTCAAGGTGCGCCAGGCGCTCAGCTGGGCGATCAACCGTGACAAGCTCGTGAAGCTGCAGGCCGGCCAGGCCATGTCGCTGTGGCAGTTCTACCCCAAGGGCATGCCCGGCCATGAAGACGGCAAGGTCTTCTACGGCTACGACCCCGCCAAGGCCAGGCAACTGCTCGCCGACGCCGGCTACCCGGACGGGTTCGAGACGATGCTCTACACCGACAACGTCGACCCGAACCCGAAGCTCTGGCAGTCGGTGCAGGCCGACCTCGCCGCCGTGGGCGTCAAGGCCGACCTCAAGACCATGAGCAACAACACCTACTACAACCAGCAGGGGACGCCCAATACGCTCACCGCAGGTAGCTTCGGCTGGTGGATGGACTTCCCCGACCCCAGCGACTGGATCGGACCGCTGTTCAGCAAGGCGAGCGCCGTGCCCGGCGGCATGAACTCGAGCTTCTGGTGGAGCCCGGCACTCGAGGCCATGTTCACCGAGGCCCAGGCGATGACCGACCCGGAGGCGCGCATCGCGAAGTTCTCCGCGATGCAGCAGCTCATCAGTGAAGAAGCTCCGTATGTGCCCTGCTACCAGCCCATCCAGACGACGATGTGCTCCGAGAACACCGGGGGCTTCTTCCTGCACCCCGTGTACCAGATCGACCCGACGCAGTACTGGAAGAAATAGGGGGAGCGGCGGCGGGCGGCCTTCCGGCCGCCCGCCGCCACACATGACCCTGCCGTGGGGGCAGGAAAGGAGAAGGGGACATGAAGATACGCAGATCGGCAGTGGGGGCGCCGGCGCTGCTCGCGCTGGTCGCCCTCGTCCTGGGCCTCGCCGCCTGCGGCAGCTCGGGCGGCTCGGGCGGCGGCGCGAGCAGCCCCGCCAGCTCGGCGCCCGTGAAGGGCGGCACGCTCACCGTCACCTACCAGGGCGAGCCCACCGAGCTCGACCCCGCGATCGCCTGGGAGGTCACCTCCTGGGGCATCGAGCGCCTCACCTACGAGACCTTCCTCAGCTACGCCGGCAAGCCCGGCGAGCCCGGCACCGAGCTCATTCCGTGCCTGGCCACGGAGGTGCCGAGCGCTACGAACGGCGGCATCTCGGCGGACGGCAAGGTCTACACGTTCAAGCTGCGCCCAGGCGTCAAGTTCGCGCCGCCGGTCGATCGCGAGGTCACGGCTCAGGACTTCAAGTACAGCTTCGAGCGCATGATGGTCGAGCCGCTGGCCCCCGCGACCTTCTTCTACACCGGCGTCACGGGCGCCCAGGACTTCATCGACGGCAAGGCCAAGGAGATCACGGGCTACAAGGTGGTCGACGCCTCCACCGTCGAGATCACGCTCGACAATCCGGACGGCTCGTTCCTGATGGCCATGACCATGCCGTTCACCTCGGTGCTGCCCAGGGAGTGGGTCGACAAGGTCGGCAAAGACATCAAGCGCAAGCCGCTCGGCACCGGCCCGTTCGTGATCGACAGCTGGACGCCCGGCCAGGAGATCGTCGCCTCCCGGAACCCCAACTACTGGGACGCCGGCAATGTCTACCTGGACGCGATCAAGTTCGACCTGACGGCCAACCCCAGCACCGCCCTGCTGCGCCTCGAGCGCGGTGAGGTGGACGTGCTCGGCGACGGCATCCCGGCCGCCGACTACCTGCGCACCAAGCAGGATCCCACGTGGGGCAAGTTCGTGTACGACGCCTCCGAGATCGCCACGTACTACGTCTTCATGAACGTCAACGAGAAGCCGTTCACCGACGTGAAGGTGCGCCAAGCGGTCAACTACGCCATCGACACGGTGCGCCTGCAGAAGCTGCTCGCCGGCCAGGCGAAGGCGCTCAACCAGATCTACCCGGAGGGCATGCCCGGCAATCAGCCCGACCAGGAGTTCTACACCTACGACCCCGAGAAGGCGAAGACGCTCCTCGCCGAGGCCGGATTCCCGAGTGGCTTCGAGGTGACCTTCTACGGTCACAACGTGGAGCCGTTCCCCAAGCTGGCGCAGGCGGTGCAGAACGACCTCGCGGCCGTCGGCATCAAGGCGAGCATCAAGCTCATGGACAAGGCCACGTACTGGGACTTCATCAGCCTGCCGCAGTCGCACGCCGGCATCGGCCTGACCGACTGGTACCAGGACTTCCCGGATCCGAGCGACTTCATAGGCCCGCTGTACACGCACCCCATCGAGGGCGGGGCCAACGCGAACTTCTACCAGAACGCCGAGGTCGACAAGCTCTACGCGGCGTCCAGCAGCGAGCTCGACCCCGTCAAGCGCATCGCCATGTTCGTACAGATGCAGGACATCATCATGGGCGACGCCCCTTCCGCCATCCTGTACCAGCCCGTGTGGAACGGGATGTTCGGCAAGAACGTCGGCGGCTACTACTACCACCCCGTCTGGAGCCTGCAGTTCCAGTGGATGTGGAAGCTGGACGGCAAGTGACCCGATGACGACGGCGCGGCGCAAGGCGAGCGGGACAGGCGATGGGTAAGTACGTCGTCCGCAGACTGCTGTGGATGGTGGTGGTGCTCTTCTTCGTGAGCATCATCACCTTCCTGCTCGCCTTCGCCGTGCCCGGCGACCCCGCCAAGAGCATCGCCGGCACGCACGCCACGCCGGAGGTGCTCGTGCGTATACGCACGTCGCTGGGCCTCGACCAGCCCATCTACGTGCAGTACGGCAAGTACCTGTGGGCGCTGGTGCGCCACGGCAGCATGGGCTACAGCTACGAGACCCAGCTGCCGGTGACCACGGCCATCCTGCAGCGCTTCCCGGCGACCGTGATGGTGGCCATGTTCGGGATCTTCTTCGAGCTGCTCATCGGCATCCCCATCGGCATGATGAGCGCCCTGCGCCAGTACAGCATCCGCGACCGCACGTTCACGGTGCTCAGCCTCGTGTTTCTCAGCATCCCGGGCTTCGTCCTCGGCATGATGCTGATGTACTTCCTCGCCTACAAGGTGCAGATCTTCCCGCTGGGCGGATACGAAGGCTGGGCGCACCCGATCTACGGCATCCTGCCCGGCCTCGCCGTCGGACTCGGCGGCGCCGCCTGGTACTCGCGCCTGCTGCGCAGCAGCATGCTCGACATCCTCGGCGCCGACTACGTCAAGGCGGCGCGCGCCAAGGGCCTGCCCGAGCGCACCGTCGTGTGGCGCCACATCATGCGCAACGCCTGGAGCCCCATCGTCACCCTGCTCGGCATGGACGTCGGCTGGTTCCTCGGCGGCGTGCTCGTGATCGAGGTGGTGTTCGGCATCCCCGGCATCGGCTGGCAGGCGTGGAACGCCATCCAGACGCAGGACCTGCCGCTCATCATGGGGACGGTGCTGTTCGCCGCCCTGCTCGTGACCGTGAGCAACTTCGTCGTCGACCTCGCCTACACGTGGCTCGACCCGCGGGTGAAGTACAACTGAGCTCTCGCCGCCCGGCGGGAGAACGACTCCCACAGCGCCGCGTCCTCACTCCGAGGACGAGCCTCCGAGAGAGTCCGCGGCGAGCAGATCCGGGAGCGAGCGCTGGAGCATGAGCTCCAGGACGGCGTAGGGCCGCCGCATGTCGAAGCCATCGTCGATGGCTTCCTGGATGGCCAGTCCATCCACCACCGCGGTCATGAGCTCGGCAAGACCGAGCAAGACCGTCTGCTCCGACGCTGACGCCAGATCCTTCGCCCTCAGCCAGTCGAGCTTGATCTGACGATACCAGTCATACGCTCGAGCCATGCGGCTTCTCAGCCCTTCGTTCCGAAGGGCGTAGGGCAGGACGTCGAAGAAGACGCGGAACGACCGCGACGAGCTGATCGTCTGGAGGCCCTCCACGAACCTGGGCAGCCTCTCATCGCTCGTCACCGTGCTCATCGCGACGGCGGCGTCCCGCTGGTCGTCGCGAAAGACCGAGTCGATCATCGCCTTGACGAGGCCTGCCTTGTTCCCAAAGTAGTACTGCACCATCGCGGAGTTCTCCCCGGACTCCCGGGCGATCGCGCGCAGCGTCAAGCCGGCGAAGCCCTTGGCGACGAGCACCCGCTGCGCGGCCGCGAGGATCTTGACCGCGGGGGCCGGCAGATCCTGCCTGGGGTCGCGGCTGAGCAGGGCGGTGACGGCGCGGCCCTCCAGGGCCGGCCCCGACACGACGACGGACGATCCGGCGCTCACGTCACCCTCGATGGGACTCAGGGACAAGCTGTTGACCTCCTCCCCGCGACACGACCCATTGCACAGCATGCGTTTCTGCCGAGGAGTTGAGTTTAACCATGCGACTGATTAGACTCCTTCGGGCCGAGCCAAGCAACCCCGACAGAGCGACGAGAGGAACGAAATGGCGCAGGTCGTGACTGAAGTGAAGAAGCTCAAGTTCTGCATCGACAACGAGTGGCGCGAGTCCGCCTCCGGCAAGTACATGCCGGTCACCGACTCATCCACCGGCGAGGTGTTCGCCGAGACGCCGTGCTGCACCGCCGACGAGGTCGAAGAGGCGATCCAGTCCGCCCAGAAGGCGTTTGAGACCTGGTCCACCACGCCGATCCAGAAGCGCACCCAGGTGCTCTACCGCTGGAAGGCCCTGCTCGAGCAGCACGCCGAAGAGGTCACCGTCCTCTGCGCGCGTGAGCTCGGCAAGAACCTCGACGAGGCGCGCGGTGAGGTCGTCAAGATCATCGAGGGTTGTGAGGTCGGCGTCTCCGCCCCGATGACCATGAAGGGCGAGTCGCTCATGAACGTGTCCAGGGGGCACGACACCGTGAGCTACCGCGAGCCGATCGGCGTCTTCGCCGGCATCGCCCCGTTCAACTTCCCGGGCATGATCCCCTTCGGCTGGATGCTGCCGCTCTGCATCGTCACCGGCAACACCTTCGTGCTCAAGCTGGCGAGCATGGTGCCGACCACCGGCATGCGCCTCCTGGAACTACTCATCGAGGCCGGCCTGCCGAAAGGCGTCGTCAACCTCGTGACCTGCAGCCGCACCGAAGCCGAGATCATGATGACCCACCCGCTGGTGCGCGGCGTGAGCTTCGTGGGCTCGACCAAAGTCGGCCTCCGTGTCTACTCGCTGGCCGCCGCCCACGGCAAGCGCGTCCAGGCCCAGACTGAGGCCAAGAACCACGGCCTCGTGCTGGCCGACGCCTCGCTCGAGCGCGCCGCCGCCGGCATCATCAACTCCACCTTCGGCTGCGCCGGCATGCGCTGCATGGCGCTGCCCGTGATCGTCGTCGAGAGCTCGATCGCCGACGAGTTCATCGGCTACATGGTCAAGTTCGCGAAGCAACGCGTCGTCGGCTGCTCCTACGACCCCAAGACCGAGCTCGGGCCGGTCGTCTCGGCCGAGCACCAGGCCTCCGTCAAGGAGTGGATCGGCAAGGGCGTCGCCGAAGGCGCCGACCTGATCCTCGACGGGCGCGACTGCGTCGTGCCGGGCTTCGAGAACGGCTTTTTCGTCGGCCCGACGATCTTCGACAACGTGACCGAAGACATGGAGATCGGCCGCGAAGAGATCTTCGGCCCGGTGCTCGCCATCAAGCGCGTCGAGGACTTCGAAGAGGGCATCACGATCATGAACAACAGCCGTTTCGCCAACGGCTCCTGCATCTTCACCGAGAGCGGCTACTACGCGCGTGAGTTCGCCAGGCGCACCCACGCCGGCATGGTCGGCATCAACGTCGGTATCCCTGTGCCGGTCAGCTTCTTCCCGTTCGCCGGCCACAAGCAGTCGTTCTTCGGCGAGAGCCACGTGTTCGGCCTCGACGGCATCCGCTTCTTCACCGAGAGCAAGTGCGTCACCTCGCGCTGGTTCACCGAGGCTGAGAAGAAGGAGAAGAAGGTCGGCACCTGGGAGGGCACCGTCAACAAGCAGTGGTAAGAGCAGTCCACGACTGCCTGTACGCCTGAAGGGGGCGGGCAGGGCCGAAGGGCCCTGCCCGCCGCCTTCGTATTTCGCTCGATCCGCGACCAGCGGGTTCCGGTCGCCGTGCCTGAGAGCGCCGCCCCGCACGCTCCGCCAACGGCCGTCGTCGTGTTCCCCGCTTGCGGACACCGCGCGTCGTACCGGCACAGCGTAGTGAGCACCTTGTTGGGGAATCGCCACGGGTGGGTAGAAGACTGCCTTGGCATTCGAGCAAAGGAGACGCGGTGGCTCACCAATTCCCTGAGATCGTCGCGTACGGGTCGGCGTTCCGCTTTGCCCTCGAGGCAGAGCAGGCCTGTGCCGACTTCGCCGCGGCGGCCGGCGTGCTGGCCCCCGACCAGGCCTGGCGCGACAAGCTTGAGGAGGTCGTCTGCACGCACGACGACCGTGTCCAGAAGCTCACGGTGGCCAGGCAGGAGGTGAGCGAGGGGGTCCTCGAGCCGATCCACGCGCTCCACGTCACAGACTACCTCGGCACACTCGACGCCGAGCCGGCCACGAGCTGGCCGGCCGCGGTCGAGCAGCTCATCCAGGCCGAGATGGACACGGCGCGCTACCACGAGGATTTCCTCACGCAGTGCGAGAAGACGCTTGCCGGCAAGGCCCGCGCTTTCGAGAAGAGCGCCCAGCAGGACCGCGCCTACGCGGCGCAGCTGCGGGAGATGCTCGGGTAACAGGGCGCACGACGCGCATCAAACTCGAGAAGGGCGGGGAGCCGAGAGGTTCCCCGCCCTTCTTCAGTCGCCTTCCGCGTAGCTCACGGCGTCTGCGACGTGGCAGTAGCGGACCAGCGAGAAGTGCTCCGGATACCACACCTCGAGCGGCTGCCGCAGATGCGCCGCGGTGTGGCTGTCGTAGACCCACGTGCCGCCCGTCTTGCCCACGCAGATGATCACGTGCTGCCATTCGTCCTTGCCGTCGATGGTGTTGCCAAGATAGACAACGTCGCCGGCGGCCCATCCCCGCGGCAGCCTGCGGGTGCTGCGCGCGATGTAGCGCGTGTGGATCCCGGCGCGCGCCGCCAGCGCGCGCCTCTGCGCGACGCAGTTCACCCAGGCGATGGTCGGGAGCTCCGTGGCGTTGGCGTACCACTCCACGCCGGGGTCGTTCAGAGGGCGCAGCCCCCCGGCGGCCAGGCACTGCGAGACGAAGTTGGCGCAGTCGTTGTCGGGCGACGACCAGTACCGCGGATTGTTGCCCAGCGCCCACTGATCGGCGTAGGCGGCGGCCGCGCTGCGGTCGTAGGTCACGCGTTCGCGAGTGCGACCTCCGCTTTGCCCCGCCGCCAGCACCACGCCGGCGAGCGCCACGACGATGCACACCGCGACGATGAACACCGCGAACACGGAGCGACGCCGCCGCACGGCGCGAGAGCGATAGATGCGGCGGCGCCCGGTGTCACGACGCATCGTCCCGCGGGAGCGCGACCATCGACGACGCCATGTCCTGCGACAACGCCACCGTCGACGACGCGACGTCCTGCGGCAGAGCCACGGTGGCCACCTCGTCGTCCCGCGGTAGCGCCACCGTGAACGCCGTGCCCACGCCGACGGCGCTGGACACGCTCACCGCGCCACCCATCGCCTCGGTGAGCTCCTTGACGATCGCCAGCCCGAGCCCGGTGCCGACCGGACGGTCGGTCCCGTAGAGGCTGTACAGGTAGAAGCGCTCGAAGGCGCGCGGCAGATCGTCGCTGGTAAGGCCGCGGCCGGTGTCCGCGACGGTCACCACGCCGGGCGCCGTCGTGATCGTGACGGTCCCGGGCGGCGGCGTGCAGCGGATGGCGTTCTCGACGAGGTTGGAGACGACCTGGAGCACGCGGTCGTTGTCGGCGACGGCCGCGCCTCCCGCCTCGGTCTTCAGGTACAGCGCCAGGCCGGCTTCGCGCGCCGTGCCTTCGTAGCGGCGCGCGACGTCCTGCGCCAGCGCCGCCAGGTCGACCGTCTCGCGGCGCACGGCGAAGGCGCTCTTGCGCATTCGCCCAGAGTCGAGAAGGTCGCTGACCAGCCGCTCCAGGCGGCTCGACTCGGCGCCGATCACCTCGGCGCCCTCTGGTGGCTTGACGGTGCCGTCGCCGATGCCTTCGGCGTAGCCGCGGATCGAGGTCAGCGGCGTCTTGAGCTCGTGACTGACCGAGAGCAGGAAGGCCTGCTCGGTCTCCTGCGCCCTGGCCAGCTTGGCGTTCATGTCGTTGAACGAGGCCGCGAGCTCGCGAAGCTCACGCGGGCCTACGGGCTTGACCGGCGCGGAGGCGCCTCCGGCGTCGGCGATCCGGTGACTGGCCTCGGCCAGGCGGCGCACAGGGCGCACCACACTGCGCGAGAGGATCCAGGCGCCGAGCAGCCCGAGGACGGCGATCAGGGCGAGGCCGAGGAGGCCGATCCACAGAAGCCGGTCGAACGGCGCATAGGCCCCGAAGTACGGCGAGCCAGACCACGAGTTCGTGTAGTACCGCACCTTGCTGGGTCCGACGCGCCAGGCCACGAGCTCGGCTCCTTCAGGGGACGTAGGCCCCTTCGTCCCGCCGATCGCGAAGCCGCGCCGCTCGAGGCTCCTCACCGCCCAAAGCGGCAGCACGCTCTCGGCCCGAACCGCCGCGAGCGTCGACCAATAGGCGCCCTCAGCATGGTTCAGCGCGCCGTACTGGTTGGCAATGGCGCGGCTGAGGAGAGCGCGTTCGGCCGGCGTGTAGCGCCCGGGCATCTTGCTGAGCTCGGCGATCTCCGACGACAGCTCCCGGCGCTGGTACGCAGCCTGATCGGTGTAAAGAACGCCCGCCGTCTCCCAGCTGCGGTAGTAGGCCCACACGCCGAAGGCCGCGAGGCAGAACGAGGGGATCAGGACCGCCACGGCGATGACGAAGAAGGCACGCGTGCGCAGGGACGTAGCGCGCCGCCGCACAGCCGTGAGCGCGATGACGAGAGCGGCGACGAGACCCGACACAGCCACGAGCCCGACGACAGCAAGGATGACCTTGGTGTAGAACGCGTAGCCTTGAACATATCCGCCGGCCCGCCCTACGACGACCAGGAACACGGTGGCCAGCAGCAGAGCGCACGAAACGCCGGCTACCGCCCCGGCGATGGCCAGCGACGACGCGCGCCGCGCGCGGCCGCTGTGTGCGCCCGGCAGCGCGGGCGTGACCGAAGGCGGGCGCTGCGAAACAGCCGGGGCGCTCACGGCCGCACCATCTTGTAGCCGATGCCGCGCAGCGTCTCGATCTGCAGGCCGCCGTCGAGCTTCGCGCGAAGCTGCGCCACGTGCTGGTCGACGGTGCGCGTGCCGCCGGGGAACTCCAGGCCCCAGACCTGCTCGAGCAGCTGCTCGCGCGAGAGCGCGAAGCCGGCGTTCTCCATGAAGCAAGCGAGAAGGTCGAACTCCTTCATTGTAAGGTCGAGCGCGGTGCCCGCCCGCGAAGCTTCGCGGGCGCCGCGCTTCAGATCCACGTCTCCGAGCGTCAGCACATCACTCGGTGGCTTGGGCTGCGTGCGCCGCAGCACCGCCTTGACCCGCGCCACGAGCTCGCGCGGGCTGAACGGCTTGGGCACGTAGTCGTCGGCGCCGAGCTCGAGGCCGAGCACGCGGTCGACCTCTTCGTCGCGCGCCGTGAGCATGATCACGGGAGTCTCGGTGCGAGCGCGGATCCGGCGGCAGACCTCGAAGCCGTCGATGCCCGGCAGCCCGACGTCGAGCACTACGAGGCTGAGCGTGTGCCTCTCGAGCTCCACCAGCCCATCCTCGCCGCTGCGCACCCACACCACCCGGTAGCCGTCGCGCTCCAGGTAGGTGCGCACCAGGTGGCCGATGTTGTGGTCGTCTTCGACGATGAGGATGGCGCCGTCCATGTGCCTCCACAGCGCGGGATTCGTTGGGAACCCACGTCTCAGCCCGGGCGGCGCGGATGCGCCGGATCCGTTCATGCTATCAAGCCGCTCGCGGATGCGATTCGCCGATGGTCCACCTGTCACGATGTCCTCCCTGGATTGCCTTCGAGGGGCAGTCTGCGGGGAGATGGTCAGGAGACCACCGGCCGCGTGTCAGGGCTGTGTAAGGCCTCGTTGGTGAGAGGTGGCCGGGGCGGGGCGCTTGCGGTCGCCCCGCCCCAACCTGCCGGGTGGAGGGGCTTGCCGTCCCCTCCGCCCGGCCGTCGCAGGGAGGCGGCGGGAGACGGCGGGAGGCGCCGGCGGCGTTGTCCCTACGTCTTCAGGGCCGGCGGGCCGGCGGCCCCGCGCCGGTCTTGCGCGCAAGGCGCGTGCCCAACGAGCGCTCGCCGAGCGCCGCGAGCATGGCGGCGGCGTCGGCGAAGAGCTCGACGCCGGCAGGCTCGAGCCGGTCGGTCACGCCGGTGAAATCCTCGTCGAGCACGCCGCGGACCGCCCAGACCGGCGTGCCCGCCGCGGCTGCCTCGAGCACGGCCTCGATGTTGCGCGCGTTGCCGTGGCTCACGGGCACCGCCGCGAGCATCACCAGGTCGGCGCTGCGCATCAGCTCGAGATTCTCGGCGTGCGCCTCGTCGCCGACCGGCGAGAACGGCGCCTCCACGGCCATCGAGAGGCCGAGCTCCGAGCCCGTCTCCTCGTCGGTGTCGAGGGCGTTGAGCACGCCGGCGGACACGTCGTACCCGGCGTCCACGAGCTCGCGCATGAGCCCCGCGCCCGTACCGCCTCCACACACCAGGTGTACGCGCCCGAGACGCTCACCGCGCAGTCGCGGCGAGAAGGTGAGGAAGGTTCGCCCTGCGTGCTTGTGCAGGTAGGCGCGCACCCCGTACACGGCCTCGACGACCTCGGGCCGCAGCACTTCGTCCGGCGGCCCGTAGGCGGCGACCTCGCCCTCCGACAGTACCAGCAGCTTGTCGAAGTAGTGGATCGCGAGGTTGAGGTCGTGGAGGATGCAGAGCACCGAGAGGCCCTCGCCGTTGAGCTCCTTGAGCAGGTCGAAGAGGCGCAGCTGGTGCGACACGTCGAGGGCGGAGGCCGGCTCGTCGAGCAGCAGGAGCCTGGCGCGCTGCATGAGCGCCTGCGCCAGCACGACGAGCTGTTTCTCGCCGCCCGAGAGCTCCGTGAAGCGGCGACCGGCCAGCTCGGGGACGCCGAGACGCGCCAGCGTCAACTCGGCGTCGGCGCCCGCGTCCGCGTCCTTGCCGCGGCAGTAGGCGCCCATCTCCACGACCTCGCGCACCGAGAGGTCGAAGTCGAGGGTGAAGTGCTGAGGGACCAGCGCGACCTCGCGGGCCATCTGGCGACGGCGGATCTTGCGCGTGGGCACGCCATCGACGAGCACCTCGCCGGCGGAGGGGTGCTGAAGGCCGTCGATCAGATCGATCAAGGTGGACTTGCCGCTGCCGTTGGGGCCCACAATGCCCACAAAATCGCCGGCCTGCAGATCGAACGAGATGCGGCGCAGCACAGGGCGCTCGTCGTAGGCGAAATCGACGTCGCGGAGGGTGACGAGCGCCATCAGCCCTTCCGCCCGCGCCGTAGCAGGTAGACGAACAACGGCGCCCCGACGAACGTCGTCACCACGCCGACGGGGATCTCGTTGGGGGCGATCACCGTCCGAGAGAGCAGGTCGGCGATGCCCATCAGAGAGGCGCCCAGCAGCAGCGATACCGGCAGGAGGCCGCGATGGCCGGGGCCGACCAGCAGGCGCACGATGTGCGGCACGACGAGGCCCACGAAGCCGATGATCCCGCTCACCGAGACGGCGATGGCGGTCAGCACACCGGCCGTGACGAGCAGAACGCGCTTGGTGCGCTCGACCTCGACGCCGAGCTCGAGGGCGCGCTTCTCGCCTTGGAGCAGGATGTCCATTTCTTTGGCGAAGAACAGCGGCGCGATCATGAACGGCGCCGCGACGAGCGCGATCACCACGTCCTGCCAGCCACGCCCGGAGAAGCTGCCCATGAGCCAGTACACGATGGCGTACATGTCCTGGTTGGCGCGGATCATAAGGACGGTGACGACGGCGCTCGCCAGGTACGAGATGGTGACGCCGGCGAGCAGCAGGACGAAGATGTCGATCCTGCCGCGGCGGCGCGCCGCCATCCAGACGACGCCGAGCGTGAGGAAGCCGCCGACGAGCGCGAGAACAGTCGTCCATGGCAGGTTGGACAGGTGCAGCACGATGCCGATGGTGGCGCCGAGCGCGGCCCCCGACGACACGCCGGTGACGTACGGGTCGGTGAGCGGGTTCAGGAAGAGGTCCTGCAGGATCACGCCGGCCACGGCCAGCTCCGCCCCCACGAGGCAGGCGACGAGCACGCGCGGCAGGCGGATCTGCCAGAAGATGGCGTTGGGCAGGTCGCCCTGGACCGGCCCCGTCGTGACAAAGCGCCAGACTTCGCCGAGCGACAACGAGGCCGGTCCGAAGGCCAGCGCGACGAGCAGGCACAGGGCGAACACACCCGCGGACAAGGCGATGCCCGGCCAGATGCTTGTGCGCGCCAGACGCGTCACTGCGCGGTTGCCGCCTCGGGATGGATCATCTTGACCAGCTCCCGCAGGCCCTCGGCGAGGCGCGGACCGGGCCGCGCGATGATGCTGTCTTCGATCACGTACACGTGCCCGTCCTTGACCGCCGTCAGCTCGGCGAACCCGGAGCGCCTGGCGATGTCGCCGGGCTCGCCCATGGAGCCCGAATCGGCGATGTACACGTCCGGGTCGTTCTTGAACAGCACCTCGGTGCTGAAGGTGGGGAAGCCGCTGCCCGCGGTGGCGCCGAGGTTGGCGCCGCCGGCCAGCGTGATCATGTCGTCGATGAAGGTCTCGCCGCCGGCGGTCATGAGCGGCTTGCTGTAGATCTCGAGGAAGGTCACCGGCCGAGTAGCGGACGCGACCTGGGCCTGCACGTCGTCCCTGGCCTTCTGCATCGTGTCAGCGACCTGCTGGGCCTGCGCCGTGAAACCGGTGAGCCGCCCCAGGTTCGAGATGTCGGTGATCACGCCGTCGTAGGTCTTCGGGTCGACGACGTACACCTTCATTCCGAGATCCTCGAGCTTGCCGCGCAGCTTGTCCTGGAGGCCGCCGGCGGCGAGCACGAGATCGGGGTTGAACGAGGCGATCTTCTCGACGTTGGGGTTGGCGAAGTCGCCGGTCCTGGGCAGGCTCTTGGCCTCCTCGGGGTAGTCGTCGTAGCTGGTGCCGGCGACCATCTTGTCGCCGGCGCCGATGGCGTAGGCGATCTCGGTGTTGGCCGGAGCAAGGCTCACGATGCGGGTGGCCGGCTGGTCCATGGTGACCGTGACGCCGGTGCCGTCGGTCACGGTGATCGGACCGGACGAGGCGGAGGCGGCCGGCGAAGCCTCGACGCCGGCGCTGGCGTCGGAGCCGCAGCCGGCCAGCGCGAGCGCGCCGGCGACGGCCAGGATCAGAGCGGTGAGGATGGTGACCGCGGCGAGGCTGCGGCGCGTGCGGGTCGTGCTCATTACGGTTGGTGCTCCCTTCATGACGTTACTTCACTTCTCCAGCGGTGAACCTCAGGACCCAGTGGCCGTCGCGCTCTTCGCGGCCGTCCCAGACCAGCGGGACGGGCGTCGAGAACAGCGGCGCGGCGGTGACCATGGTGTGGTACTCCCCCTCTTCGCCGCAGGCATCGGCGCCTGCTGCTTCCAGCTCCGCAACAAGCTGAGGCGTGATCTCGCGACCGAGGAACGAGGCGTCGAGCCTGGCGGCGTCGACGGCCACCACGGTGGCCCGGACGCCGCCCGCCAGCAACTCGCCGATCAGCCGGCGCCGCGGCTCCTGCCAGAGCGGCAGGTGGCAGGAGAGGCCGGCGACCTCGCAGACCTGCTCGACCCAGACGCGGTGGCCTTCGAGGTCGATGTCGCCAAAGACGCCGGCCTCGACGCCCTGCCGCCGCAGATGGTGGAGGACGCCGACGAACGTGGCCTCGTAGTCGTCCCACGTGGTGGAGCCGGTGACGAGCGGGACGCCAAGCGCCGCGGCCTGCGCCTCGAGAAGCGCCACGGGCAGGCCGTGACCGCGGCTGCGCTCGCCGTCCTCGTGCAGCATGCACACCAACGCCGCGGGCCGGCCGCCTGCGGCGACGCCCCGCGCGAACGCGAGATACGCGTCCTTGCCGCCGCTCCATGAGCAGAAGAAGCGGCGCCCGGCCAGGGTGGGGGTGCAGTCCGCCCGACCGGACGCCGCAGCCGTCTCGCCGCCTGCGGCGGCGGGGTTCGCCATCATGCCCCTGCCCCTCCGTCGCGACGGCAGTCGGGGCAGATCCCGTACACCTCGAGGTGGTGGCCGTAGATCGAGAAGCCGGTGGCCGCCGAGAGCCGCGCCTCGAGCTCCTTCACGTCGCCGTCGCCGTCGAAGCGGACGACGCGGCGGCAGACGCCGCAGATGAGCGGGTGGCTGTGGCCGATGGGCGGCGCGGTGTAACAGATCTCGCCGCGCCTGTCCTGCACGCGGGCGAGCAGGCCGAGGTCGCTGAGCAGCGCGACCGTGCGATAGACGGTGGCCTGGCCGACGCAGTCGCGGCGCAGGGCGTCGGCGGCCTCCGTGATGGTCGCGGCGCGGTCGGCGCCGGCGAAGTAGTCCCAGATCAGCCGGCGCTGCCGCGTGAAGGGGATGCCCTTCCCGCGAAAGACGGTCTCGATGTCGTGCGTCGGCTCAGGATCGGTCAAGGACGGTGCTCCCCGAACAGCAGTTGAGAACGGTTCTCACTTCTGTTGAGAAAACCTATCAACCGCCGGCGCCGGCGTCAAGCCCCGCCGCCCAGCCCCGCCGCCC
>Ga0194058_10000211_pt1 | contig 26202 bp, 16 predicted proteins | sample SepL4417m_MetaG_FD_155490 | JGI IMG/M metagenome (GOLD analysis project Ga0194058, IMG submission 155490) | Anoxic zone freshwater microbial communities from boreal shield lake in IISD Experimental Lakes Area, Ontario, Canada - Sep2016-L442-17m | ecosystem: Environmental > Aquatic > Freshwater... | reverse complement strand
CTTCCATGGCTCTGCCAGATTGGGGTTGGATTGCCCACCGTTCCCATGACCCTGTTGCAATGGAAGCTGCAAGATAAACCCATCTTGAATGGCTTTATGGCACCACCCGCTTTGCACTTGCCCGATCCGGCGGACAATGCTGCTCCTCACGAATCGCCCCCACCCAGTCAGATTTCGTTGGCCTGGATCAATCGGTTGCTGCCTCGTTACTTTGAAATGGGCACGGTCTATACGATGATTGCCGGCCTGCTCAATATCTTGGCCGTCTATGATGCCTGCTGCGGACCTGTCCCTGCGGAGTCCGCCAAGAAAGAAGACGAAACGCCTCAAGGCAAGCGGGATGCAGGCAAAGAGGAGGAAAAGTCATGAGCAGTAGCTTTTGGTTCGCCCTGCCGCTGATCGTCTCCGTAAGTCTCGTTTATGCCGCTACGCGTCAGGAGGAAGTCGGGCCGATTCTTGCGCACGCTTTCCGCGTGGCCGTATGGATCGCCGGCTTTATGGCACTGGTGATCGGCCTCCTCTATCTCGTATCGATGCAGTAACTTATGTAGCTTTCATCGGGCTGATTTGCAACAGTACGCTTTCCGACTCCGTGCCCGGCAACGGGTAGGAATCCAGCTTCCGCAGGGCCAAACCGTGCATCAGGCCAAAGTGCCTCGCCTCGCCCCGTTCGTCGATCCAACTGGGGCCTTTCAAAATGAGCAACCGGTCGAAGGAGGTCCAATGCGGCTTGAACCATTCCAGCAATTTCTTCAGCCGGGCCACGGCACGGATCACCAAGGTGTCAAAACGCTGGTCAACCAGAATGTCTTCTGCTCGGGCGTGGAGTACCGGGATCGAAAGCCCCAGTTTCTCCACAATGTCGGCCACCGTTCGGGCCTTCTTGCCAACCGACTCGCAGAGCGAAATCTTCAAATCGTCCCGCAAAATGGCCAGCACCACTCCCGGAACCCCCCCGCCGGTGCCAACGTCCAGAACAGCCTCGCCTGGGGTGAGAAAACGGGCAAAAGCTAGGCTGTCGACCAAATCTCGCGCGACAAACTTCTCAAAATCGGTATGCCGGGTGAGATTGATCTTGCTGTTCCAATCCCACAGCAACTGGCAATACTGATCGAGCCGGGCGGTCTTTTCGGCCGTAAGTTCAATGTTGTGTCGATTAAGAGCGGTGACTAGATTATTTTCGTCGGAGGGATTCACGGTGGAATTCAATTAGAAGTAGAATGGAATTTAATCCCTTAGCATACACTACCTGAGCCTGTTGTACGATGCCACTGCCGCGCGAAGAATACGTTGAACAGGCCTACTTTTTCCGAACACTTCGGGAGCGGATGCAGCAGAGCATGTCAACGCAGGAACTGCTGGAGGCCATCAAGCAGGAAGTGCTCTCCACAAGCCAGTTGCTCTACGCACTCGATTTCATGGCGAGCGAATTGCGGCTGACCGGGGGCTTTGCCACCGCGATGGCCAAGTTGCCGCATTATTTCACGCCGTTCCAGACCTTTGTCGTGGCGGAAGGCGAAAGACCCGAGGGAAAGTTCGACTTCCGCGTCGGAATGGAAATCCTGCAACGTGAGGCCGAATATCGTACCCAATCGCCGACACCCCAGGGCCTTTTTTTTTTTCAGTTTGAAACTCTCTGCCGCAATCGCCTCGGCTACGACCACGGGCTGGAAGCGATTGCCGGCGATGAAATGTACGATGAGAACTGGCGGGAGTGGATTCTCACGGTTCGTCAGCAAGTCGGATTGATCGATCTGGGCGACATGTTGTACTTCCGCAGCGAGCACTATCGGCAAACTCGCGGCGAAATCGAGAAGCCGGTCCTCTTCGGGGAAAAAGAGGGCCGCATCGCTCTGGCCAACCGGCGGAAGGATCCGCTTTACCTCTTTGCCGCGCTAGCCCGACATCTAGGCTATCCGACCGTTCCCCGTTCCAAGCCCGAGGAGAGCAATCGCATGCTTATTCCCACCTTGCAACGAAAGATTGAACGGCTTGATAGCCGCCTGAAACTCCTTGAGGAGGAGATCCGCGGTGGAATCAATTTGTCGCGATTTTACAGCCGAGAAAATCCTCTCGAGAAGCCGTAGTTCGTAGTCAAACTGGGAAGTCTGCGCTTGATAAATGGTCCGATTCATGAGAAAATAGAGGGTCAGCCCGCATCAAAACCCTACTTAGGAACTGATTATGAGTCGATTTGCCTTTGGAAGACTGCTTTTGGCCTGTATTTTGGTGACGTGCGTAGCGATCGGACAGGCTGTGGCTGAGTCCAAACCAACAAAGAAACACGCCCACAAGGGCGAGAAAAAGCCCAGTTCCGCCAAGCAGGAACCGGGCGATTCGGCGTCTTCGACCGTGAAGACAGCACCGGATGCGAAGAAAGCTGTCTCCAAGAAACCCGATGAAAAGAAGGCCGACGAGAAAAAACCGGCTGCCGAAAAGGAGACCGCTGCCAAGCCAGCCACGCAGAAGCTCAAAAAAGGCCCTTTCCGCATTGAGGTTGGACTGGACGGCGTCTTTGAGGCCCAGAATCAGGCAGATCTTTTCATCCGGCCGCAGGAATGGGCTGCTTTGTCCGTGCTCAAGGCGGTCGAACATGGCGCGGCTGTCAAGCAGGGCGACTTGGTTCTTGCCCTGGACACGGAAAAAATTGACCACGTGATTGCGGACCTTCGCTCCGAGCTAGAATTGAATGCGTTGGCACTCAAGCAGGCGGCCGCCCAGTTGGCCGCCCTGGAAAAAATTGCTCCCCTGGAAACGCAGGCGAACAATCGCAGTCGCCGGATCACTGAGGAAGACTGGAAGCGATATCAGGATGTGGAGAAGCCGTTGATGGCCAAAGTGACCGAGTTCCGCTTGAAGGCGGCCCAGGAAGCTCTGGAATATGCCGAGGAGGAATATCGTCAACTGGAAAAGATGTATAAGGCCGACGATCTGCTGGAAGAAACCGAAAAGATCGTGTTGCGGCGAGCAAAAAATGGTGTCGATCGAGCGAAGCTGTCTTTGGAATTGGCTCAGGCCACGCATGAAGAAGCCGTTAAGTTGTCGCTCCCGCGAATGGATGAGCGAGCAAAAGATCAGACCGAGCGATCACGGATCGACACGGAATACACCAAGATCAACCTGCCCCTGCTCATGGGCAAGCATCGCCTGGAGCTGGAAAAACTCCAGGTCGCTCGCAACCTGGGTGAAGAGAAACTCAAGAAGCTCATTTCCGATCGTGAGGCGATGATGGTCAAGGCCCCGATCGACGGCATCGTCTATTACGGCCGGTCGGTACGTGGAAAGTGGTCGGCATTGAGCGTGGAAACGCTCCGCCGCGGGGCATCGATCATGCCCAACGAGGTTTTTATGACCGTGGTGCAGACCCGGCCGCTGACCATTCGCACCACGGTGCCGGAAAGCCAATCGCAGCGCGTGCGTGCGGGTTTGCAGGCGGTCGTTCAACCGGTTGGCTTTGCAGGGCTGAAACTTTCGGCCATCGTGCAACGCGTGGGCGCGATTCCCATGGGAGGCAGCGGCTTCGATTGCCAACTGACCGTCGCCAGCGATGGCTTGAGCAGCACCATCGTACCAGGCATGAATTGTGAGATGAAAATGATTTCGTACAAGAAGACCGATGCTCTTACCGTGCCACCGAAGGCCGTATTCACCGAAGAGTTTGATCCGGCGAAGCAATACGTCTATTTGCAGGGCAAGGATGGCAAGTCTCAGAAGCGTGTTGTCAAGCTAGGCGAGCGGAGCGATAAGCAAGTCGAGATCCTTCAGGGACTGGCGGAAGGCGACGAGATCCTTCTTGAAAAACCCAAGGAAGAGTAAGAAGAAAGATCCAAATGTCAGAAAAATTGCCGATTGCAGCTTTAGAGAAGTTTTTGCGGTCAAACGGCATCCTGCTCTTCGCCGCAGTGGCACTGGCGATGTCGTTTCTCACGCAATTGCCGCTCGCCTTCGCTTCCGACAACAGCATTCCGGCCGCTGAAAAGAAGTCTAGTTCGTCTTCGCTCGCCGAAATCGGTCCCAAGCCCAAGCCTGCGCCAAAAGCCGATCCCAAACAGATCAAGGCCTCGATCCGCCGCGGGGTGGCATTCTTGCTCAAGCGGCAGAACGCCGACGGATCGTGGGGTTCCGAGCGAAGCAGTCGGCCCAGTGAAGTTTATGCCCCGATACCCAGTGCCCACCGATCGTTTCGCGGCGCGGTGACTTCGCTCTGTATTTCTGCCCTACTGGAGGTTGGAGGCGATAGCACCGAGGTGCAACAGTCCGTCGATCGGGCCGAGGTCTGGCTGATGGAGCACCTGCCCAAGATCCGGCGCGACTCGGCCGATGCCCTTTACAACAACTGGTGTCACGCCTATTCGATCGATGCCTTGCTGCACATCTTGCGGCGGCATCCCCAGGATCAGGAGCGCGTGCGCAAAATCCGTGCCTTGATCGACCAGCAGATCGGCATGCTTGTGCGCTACGAGTGCCTTGGCGGCGGATGGTGCTACTACGACGATTTTGAATTTCAGACGCAGCGGCCCAACGGTTCGACGATTAGTTTTGTGACCGCCACGGTTTTGGTAGTGCTGGATGACGCCCGCAAGGAAGGATTCCAGGTTCCGCAGAAGGTTGTTGATCGCGCCGTGGCCTCGATCCTGCGGCAGCGAAAGCGCGACTTCAGTTACGATTACGGTGAATACCTCAAGTATCACCCCATGCTCCCGATCAATCGGCCCGGCGGCAGTCTTGGCCGTTCCCAGGCATGCAATCTTGCCTTGCGTGCCTGGGGTGACAAGCAGGTGACCGACGCAGTGGTCGAGACGTGGCTCGACCGACTCTTTGCCCGTGAGCTATGGCTCGACCTGGGTCGCAAGCGGCCGATTCCGCACGAGTCATGGTTCCAGGTGGCCGGCTATTTCTTTTACTACGGTCATTACTATGCCGGCCGCTGTATTGACCTTTTGCCGGTCGAAAAACGCCCGCCACGCCAGGACCATCTAGCCCAGATTCTCTTGCGGTTGCAGGAATCGGACGGTAGCTGGTGGGATTTTCCGTTGTACGATTACCACCAGGCCTACGGGACAGCCTTCGCGCTCATGAGTTTGGGGAGATGCAAGCACGATTAGAGACAAAAACCGATTGATCTTTTGTATTGCCACCCCCCTTTCTTCGGAAAACTAGTGGGCGACCTTCGGGGGTTCTACTCCGTTCGCCTGACCTACCAAGACCGCATTGTGGTTTCCCCTGGAATGTGCATGGCTGGTTAAAACAGAGCGAAAACAGAAGTCGAGTCGGAAAATCCTAATGAAATCTTGGACAAAGGGTGGGGGTCTAGGGTAGAATACTCATGGATGCCGGTTTGAATTGGCCGGCGAAGTAGTCGCAATTTCGCAACGGGCCAGCAGTCGCTCGGCCGCCCGCTCTCGGCGGAGCCACACCTCACGACAAGGCTTGGGAATGCATCGACTTTTTGTAGCACGAAAGGGCGACAGGACTGTCAAATGGACTGGCCGCTCGCGGCATCTATGCTTGGAGATTCTCGAGGAACGCCGGCTATTGGCCTCTGGGCAGTGGATGGTGGCCATCGGCGGGATCGCTCCTGCCACCACCTTGGAACAGCAAACCCAGGTTGGGCAGGTTCTTTTGCACTCTTATGGAATCTCGGACGCGAACGCCCAAGTTCTCCGCGCGTTAAATCTCGACGGCAGCTTCCTGGTGCAGACTCCCGACATCGCCACGCCGACGGAGGTCGCCAATGAGCTTCAGGTGCTTCCCGGCTTTGGCGGAATTCAACCCGTCACTCAGGACATCCCCGGTGTGGCTGAATGGCTTGCTAAGTTTGGCAACGTGCCGGGCAATACGCGCGCGGATCAACTTCCCTACATTCAGGGATTGCTGCACGATGCGGGCCTGGACGTGCTCGGCATCACCGCGGTGGAACACGTCGGGGTCGACGGCTGCGTGATCCTGCAATCCAGTTCGGCGGACGATCTGGGAGTGCTGCAGAATGCACTCGAGGCGGTTCCCGGGTTCGCCTCGGTCGAGAGCTACGGTCCCGACGAGTCACCTGCCGATAGGTCGATCTATGTCCCCAACTCGCCGGCAAACGAGAACGACGGAGGTGCTGTGAACATCACGGCACCGGTCACCGACTCGATGACAACTTTAACGGCGACGCCACAGGGCACGCTTGGCGGTTCGAGCGCGGGCCCCAGTCTTTTGCAGACCGGCATGGGGTTCGATGGCATCAATCGCACGAACACCTCGGCGGTCTCGCCCCCGGACACCACGGGCGCCGTTGGCCCTAGCTCGTACATCGAACCGCTCAATACTTCTCTGGCGATTTATAGCAAAACGACCGGGACAACGATCCCAGGCGGCGGGATTACTACGTTCTCCACGTTCTTTGCGCCGTTGGGAACCAGCGGAGTCAGTTTCTCTGATCCGATCATCGTGTATAACGACGTGACGCAACAATTTGCCGTCGGCATTCTCGACTTCCACGTCAGCGGCGGCACTACACCTACCCCTACGGATTGCCGCCTCGACTTCGCAATTTCCAAGACCAGCAACCCGACGCTGGCCAGCACCGACTGGAACTTCTTCCGTTACAACACGAACGACGGCATCGGTGCCACGTTTGACTTCTCCGACTACCCTAAGATCGGCTACAACGCGGACGGGTATGTGGTGAGCTTTAACATGTTCCCAAATCTTAGCTCTTTTGATCACACGTCGGTGCTGGGAATTGACAACAACGGTACGGGTACCGGTATGCGGGAGATGCCCTATGGATTCACGAATTTTACGTTAGCGCCGGCATCAATGCACGGTGCTACGGCCGGTGCCCCGATGTGGTTTCTCGGTGACGGCCACACGGGCGGTGGCGGCAGTAGCATCAATGTCATTCGCTTGGATAACCCCTTCAGCACCACAGCGGTGGTCACGAGTCCGTTCCCCATCGCGGTGCCTAGCTTCGGCAGTACTCCGAATGCTCGGCAGCCCGGTGGGACGCTCGGCGGATTGAGCGGCAGCAGCCATCCCGACAATACGAGTCTCGGCACGCGTTTCTATTTCTCCGCCTGGCGTACCGTGGGCGGCGTGGCACACCTTGTTTCCGCCCACGCAATCGGCAATGGCACGGGCGTCTCCACGCGATGGTATGACTTCACCATCACCAACGGTACGCCCACGCTGCTGCAACAAGGCAATGTCAACCCCAACATTGCCACAACCGATACGTATTTCCCGAGTGTGGATATCAACCCCGGCGGTTCGATCGGCATGAACTATTCCGAATCGGGTTCGAGTGAGTACATGTCGATGTACGTGACGGGTCGGACCCCATCCGACACTGCTGGGACGATGGAGACTCCGGTCCTGGCCAAGACCAATGCGGCTGTGCTAAATGCCCTCGGCCGCGCCGGCGACTACAGTTTCACCACCGTCGATCCAACCGATGGCTCATTCTGGGCGGCCAACGAATATGCAGCAAGCTTCGCCAGCCCCAACTGGGCAACCTGGATCCAACGTTTCACGTTCGGCAGTTTGGCAGTATCCAGCAGTGCGCCTGCCAATGGCGCTATCGTCTCTCTAGTACCGTCCAGCTACGTGATCAACTTCTCCGACGCGGTCGATCCGGCCAGCCTGCTACCCAGTGCCCTCACGGTGAACTCTCTGCCCGCCAACGGCGTTTCGCTTAGCACCGATGACAAGACCGCGATGTTCACCTTTACCACCAGTCCGGTTACCACGCAGGGGCTGCAGGCGATGGCCATGGCGGCAGGCTCCGCCACGCGACTCAGCGACCCGACCAATGCGCTGACGGCCTTCAACGCCACATTCCGATATGACGCGGTGCTCCTTGCGGTCGCTTCGACCAACCCCGCCTCGGGCGGATCGTTCACCCTCCCCGGACCATTCACCTACGACGTCAACTTCAATGAGCCGTTGCTTTCTAGCGCGGTCACGACCGGTTCCCTGGTGTTGTCGGGCATCGCGGGGGCCACGGTCAGCAATGTGGCACTGCTGAACGGCAACATGACGGCCCGCTATACCCTGGATAACATCACCAGCGGTGGAACTCTCAATGTAAACATTGCCGCGGGTGCCGTTACCGACCAGTATGGCAACTCGGGCACGGCCTTCTCCGCCAGCTACTACGTTGACATTGGCACGACGGCATTTCCTGTCCCTCTGACATCAACGTCGCCTTCCGGCTCGCTGATCTATCGCAACTCCAGCTCGTTGGGCATCATCAATCCCGACCTCAACCCAAACACGTTCACGCTGGCCGTCGATCCCGGCCAGACCATCAGCGTGCTAGTTACACCGACCAGTTCTACGCTGCAACCTACCGTGCAATTGCTCGACGCGAACGACACGGTAATCGGCACGGCGACGGCGGCCGCGGCCAACCAGAGCGCCCTCCTCCAATCCGTCGCCACGACCGGCACGAGCACGGGCACGTACAAGATCGTGGTAAGCGGCGCGTCCTCGACCACCGGCACCTATACCGTCCAAACAACCCTCAATGCGAGTCTGGAACTCGAGGGCCGTATTTCTGGCGCCAGCAACGACATGCTTGCCACAGCCCAGGACTTGAGCAGTTCATTCAGCAATCTGACGACCCCGGTGTCGAGTGCCCAGCGAGACGCAGTCCTCGGCCAGACCGACGCTGCAGGAGGCTATACGGCCAGTGCCGTGACGTATGCCTTCCAGAACATTGCTACGACAGGCACGACGATCAACTTCACCAGCAACGATAATGGCAGTACGCTGATCTCTCCCAGCCGGTTTACATTCCCGTTCTATGGCACAAACTACGGAAGCATGTATGTGAGTACCAATGGTCTCATCAGCTTCGGCACTGCGGATACTAGTTTTTCAAATAGCGATCTCACCAGTTCTCCGTCCGAATCCGTGATTGCCCCCTTCTGGGACGATCTTCAAGTGACGGGTGCCGCGGACTCGAAGGTCGTTTACCAGGTGTTGGGCTCCGGTTCCAGCGCACACATGGTCATCCAATGGAACAACATTTCCTTTCGCGCTGACTCGAGGCCTCGGTCGGGGGGCCTGTATTTCGAGGCAGTGCTGGGCGCAGATGGTTCCATCGCCTTCAATTATCAGAGCCTGTCCACAGGCCGCAACAACGGCACGAATGATCTGGGCGCATCCGCCACGGTTGGCATCAAGGCCTCCGGCACCCAGGGATCAAATCGTCTGCTGATGTACAACAACGGCCTCCCGACTCTGATCAACTCCGGCACGAGCGTCCTGATCGCGGCATCGGTGGCCACGTCTGACAACTACTCCTTCGCCGTCACCACAGCCGAGACCGACACTCTGGCCGTGACGAATCTCAGCGCAGGAAACGTAACCGTCGATTTACTTAATAGCAGTGGCACGGTCCTGGCCTCGGGTATCAGTGGCCCGACCAACCTCACTAAGGTCATTAACAACTTCAACATCGCTAGTGCCGGCACCTACTACGTTCGCGTCAGTGGTGACACCTATGTCACTTACAGCCTGGTGGTGACACGCGGTGCGGCCTTCGATACGGAACCTAACGATTCTTTCGCCGCGGCACAAAGCATGGATGGCACGGCAGGCGTCCTAGGATACTTGACTTCCTCGAACAACGACTGGTACTCGTTGATGGTCAACACAACCGGTCTCCGAGTGCAACTGGCCACGAGCATACCCGGCGGCGGGTCAGGTGAGTTCGGTAATACCCTCACGCCAATGATCGAGCTCTATGACCCCTTGAACAACCTCGTCGCCAGCGGTATTGTCGGCAGTGACGGTCGAAACCAGACCCTGTCCTATATTGCGACAACCACGGGTATCTACCGCGCCCGTACCTTTTCGCTGAACGGCACGCAAGGCGAGTACTTCCTCAGTGGCCAAGTCGCCGCCCAAATCGACACTATTCCTCCCACCAGCCTGATCAGCTTCCCGGCGAATGGTGCCTCTTACAACGCCGTGAGCTGGACGGGCACGGTCAGCGGCACGGCTGCGGACACCGGGGGATCGGGCATCAACACGGTGCAAGTGAGTATCCGGCGAAGTACTGACAGTAAGTACTGGGGCGGTACGGCCTTCGACCAGGCGAGCGAGTTCTTTCTCGACGCCGCCGGGACGACGAACTGGACGCTGGCTTTCCCCTCGTCGAACCTAGTCAGCGACACAAGTTACACCGTCCACTCGGTGGCCACGGACAACGCGGCGAATGTCGAGACGAGCGGCCCCGTCGCGACGTTCACCTACAATCCAGTAGCCATCGTTGCCGATTGGAACTCGGCCAGCAACGGCCCCTGGAACTCGGCGGCCAACTGGAGTGATACTCAAGGGCTGGGCGTACCTGGCTTTAGCGGCATCACCGGCGATCAGGCCACGTTCAACGGTGCCACCGAACTCAGTGCCGACCTCGGCAATTTCAGCCCCAGCATCGCCGAGCTTACCTTTGGCCCCAGCTTGCTGAATTATCACATCGTGAGTACCGGTAGCGGCATATTGAAGTTGAACAATGGTAGTAGCAATGCCACGATTACGGTTTCGGCCGGCAGTCAGACAATCACCGCACCCATCCAGTTGATCAGCAACACCGCGATCTACCCGGCACCATCGGCCACGCTGAACATCTCAGGCTCGATCAGCAGCAATACAGGCACGTCACTCATGATGGGCGATACTGAGCATTCCGGCACGCTTGTGGAAGCCATTACCGGGTCCGTATCCGTTGCCGGTGCTACCAACATTGCCGCCGGTACTCTGCTAGTGGACGGCGATTGGACCACTGGAGTCATGAACCTCACGGCACCCGGTGGTGGCCAGGGTTCCGGCCAGTTGTCCGGCAGCGGCACCATTAACTTGACCTCGGACGACGGTCTCCTCTACAACAGCACCGCAGCCAGCACGTTTGCCGGCAACATTAAGGATAGTTCGAGCAACGCCCGCCTAGTGGTGAACGGCGGCAGCCTGACCTTGAGCGGAACCAACAGCTACACTGGCGGCACGGTGGTTAACGCCGGCACACTGATCGTGACCACATCGACGGCACTGCCGTACGACATGGCACTGACGATTGGTGCGGGCGGGACCGTTATCTTTGACCCGTCGCCTGCTGCTTCCAATATCGTTGCAGCCAAAATGGTCGCGTCCGCGAATTCAGCCGGAGCCATTACCGCTACGACATCCGATACAACCGGCAATCCACCAGTTTGGACCTCGCCGATTGAAGCGACAGGTGCTGGGATACCTTCTTTGGTTCCCCCACCAACGCCCGTGGAGGACGCTGCCCTGCTTCAGCAGGTCGGCCAGCAGGCCGTTGACGCGATTATTGCGCAACAATACGTCGGAGATCTGGCTTGGCGTGCCGTCGTTGCAAGTTCCTCGTGGTCGGGCAATCAGGGACAGAAGAAAGATCTCGCGCTTCAGGCATTGGATTTGGTATTGGCCCGGTTTGGAGTGTGAATGGTTTATATCACTTCCAGGATACCTTGACGATCGTCAACGAGTGCGGCGGCAGGTTGACGACGCCTTTCTCGAAAGAGATTTCCTTTTTCTCGGGCACGACGCGGTTTGGGTGTTCAACGTCATTGAATGCCGCGGGTGAATCGCCGGCCAGAACCATCGCCTCGTATCGGCCCTCAAGCAAAGTATCCTTCATCTTGATGGTGCATGCTGCGTCTTTTGAAGGGTGGCGATTCACCAGTGCAATTGACCAGAGCTTGCCCGAAGCGTCCACCGTGGCAAGGGCATCGATCATGGGAACCTGCTGACCGCCGCAAGTAAGCTTCCCGGCCTTTAGGTCGAGTTTGCCGACGCGGTCTTGAAGCTGATTAGCGTACATTGCCAAGGTGTGGAAGGTCGTGCGCTTCACGATCCCCTTGGAATGAACATAGAGCGGCCCGCGGGTGTTGACGATCGGAGCGATGTTGGCCATGCCGACATCCTCGGCGTGTCGTAGGCAGGCGTTGAAGAACGACGCGGAGAAGAGGGCGTCGGCCATCGAGTACTGTGAGGCAATCGCATTGATTTCCCGTTTGGCGATCAATGCGATTGCGGCCGAGTCGTTTTTATTGACGACCTGTTTGCGTGGGAATCCCGGGTGATGCCAGCCGCGAAGGTTCCACTCATCGAACGCGATCTTGACGCGGCCGCGACAACCGGCTTCCTTGAGGACTTCGATCACGCGGGTGATGGTCTGTTCCGGGCCATCGGAGAGCAGGATGCACGCAAGGTAGTCGGGCATTCCATTCTTGGCCCAGAAGCCCAGCCAGTACTCGTGGATGCAGACATAAGCGAGGTGTTGCCCGGCTGCTTTTAGCAGCGGCAGGGTCCATCCTCGATCAGGTGTCGCGGCAGCCAGCAAAACGAGTTTGGGGTCGGCGGCCAGCATCAATTCAGCCGACTTGCGGACCAACGGCCCCCACTCTTTCGGCGTTCTCGCACCGATTTCATGACCGCCCCAGTTCTCGTTGCCGATGCTCCAGTAGTGGACATTCAGCGGCTTGGCGTGGCCACCGGCCGCGCGCATTTCGGCAAACGGGCCCTGGGTGGCGTTGCAGTATTCAACCCACTGGCTCATCTCTTCGGGCGTGCCGTTACCGGCATTCGTGCAGATATAAGGCTCGCTGCCAATGAGCCGGCACCACTCGACGAACTCGTCGGTGCCAAACGTGTTGGGGTCGGTAACGCCCCAGACCGGATCGGGGGTCGGTTTACGATTAGGCCCGACGCCATCTTTCCAGTGATAGCCGCTGGCAAAACATCCACCCGGCCAGCGCACGATGGAAACCTTCAGTTCTTTCATCGCCTCGATGACATCCTTGCGGAAGCCCCGCTCGTCCGACAGCGGCGAACCCGGTTCAAACAGCCCGCCATAGACCTGTCCATCAAAGTGCTCAATAAAGCCGCCGAAGATCATCCGGCTATAGGGTACGGAGCGCGCGTCGGTATCGATCGTCACGGTTGCCTGCATCTCTTTGGGCGGACCTTCGACTTGCGCTCGTGCCGACATGGTCGCAGTGAGCGAAAGAACAATGGCCGACAGAATACGTGGAAAGGTTTTTGACTTACGGAGAGACATGATTGTTTCCTTCAGAGTATCTATTTTTCGGCGGGGTCAGGAGACCCGCGCCGAACATGGACCGAGCCACGCCGCCGACATTGGTGGCCGATTATACTGCATGGGCCACATTCGTGCAATTCCTGCTCATCGCCTTGCCGACAACCGGAGAATTGTAAAGACGTTCGTGGAACGGAATTTTCCTATTGCCGGCTTGACGTAACTTGAAAAGAGGTCTGTCGGCGTGGTAAAATCTGGTCCTTTGGAGGAAGCTGCCCTTAAGTAGAACGGAATTGATTCCGTTGTTTTATTTTTTTCGGGTAAACGGAATGAATTCCGTTCGACTCAGGACCCTAGCGGTATGGTAGGAATTCAACTGATGACGACACGATTTACTCTGTTCATGGGTCTGCTTGTTCTGTCCGCGGGCAGTCGGTTACAAGCCACGGAAGGTCCCGTCGCCTCGTGGACGTTCGATGAGAAGACTGCCTTTGACTCCGTGGGTAAAATAACCGACTCCATCGAGGGGAACCACAAGTTTCTGCCGGAAGGCGTTCGTGGGAATTGCCTGCGGTTCGACGGGTTCACTACCCTTGTCCGTCGGCCGTCGGGGAAAGTTCCCGATCTGAGTAGGGGCTTCACCTTGCAGGGTTGGGTAGCCCTGGCTGCGTATTCGTGGAACTGGACACCCATCATCGCCCAACGTGACGGCGAGACGCGAGGATACTCTTTCGGAATCGATAGTACCGGGCACTTTGGTCTCCAACTGGCTGCCGATTTCCGCTGGACGAAATGCATGGCCGCGCAGGTGCTTCGCCTCAAGACTTGGTATCACTTGGCGGCCGTGTATGACCCGGCCTTTGGCGTTCGGCTCTTCCTCGATGGTCAACCTGTCGGCTCATTTCCGGTCGAGAAAAGAATCAGCTTTGCCAAGGATATTGATCTTTACATCGGACGCAACCACGAGAAAATGGTTCCAGCGCACCTGGTTCGGGATTGGGCGAAGTTCTCCTCGTGGTGGTCGCTGGATGGACTTTTGGACGAGATCAAGATTCACGACCGGCCGCTTGCGGAAAAAGAAATCCAAGGCTTGTGGGCAGCGGATAAGCCTTCCGCCGCACCGAATATTCCGGCGCGCCGATTCCCCGATGTTACTAAGGGTTCCAATCGTTTCGGTGCTTACCCGGCCAAACTGGACTATTACGAGCAATGGGATGCCTTGTGGCAGATGGCCGGCGAAGAGGATATCGTCGTCAAATTTGATGAATTGCCCGTGCAGATGGTTTTTTGGAAGGGAACTCGTTTTTCTCCCTGCTGGGTCACCGAGAATGGTAAATGGATGGCTGACCAGAGTCTGGAAACAGGGGTCTGGCCTGAAGAGTTACGAAAAAGAGGCGGCCAGGGGGCGGTTGGATGCTGCGAACACATGTCGGATGCCGAATGTCGATTTTCCCATGTCCGCATCGTCGAGAACACCGATGCCCGGGTTGTCATTCATTGGCGCTATGCCATGGTCGATGCGGCCTACCGCTTCGCTAATTATGACGAGGTGGCGGGGCGAGGGCAGTTCGGCGACGAATATTATTATGTCTATCCGGACGGCGTGACTACCCGCGACGTGACCGGCTGGTGGCCCGAGCGCGCGCATCGCGTGGATCAGGAGACGATTTTCCTGAACGAGCCGGGGACTCGCCCTGAAGATAACTGCGAGTTGGAGGCCATCAGTTTGGCTAATCTCAAGGGAGAATCCAAAACCTATTCCTGGGAGAAGGGCTATCCCAGGCTGGACCTTGAGTCGCCGATCATCCAAATGGTCAACCTGAAATCGCACTTCAAACCGTTGATCATCGTGAAGCCGGGTTCCACGATTGGAACCTTTAATTGCGAGGTCCGCAAGGAGTTCTCGCATTTTCCTTGGTGGAATCACTGGCCTGTGGCCCGGGTTTCAAGCGATGGCCGCTACGCCATGGCACCCGATCAGGCAGCCCATTCTTCGCTCACTTGGGTCACGCAACCCTCCGGTGCATTCCTCTACGGCATGACCGATAAGTCGGCGGTCGGGCTACTCTCCATGGCAAAAGCTTGGATTCATCCACCGGCTATCAAAACTATCGGAAAGGCTTTTTTCAGCATTGGTTATGCCCCCGATCAGCGGGCCTATATCTTGAAACGGATGGAGGCTGGCAACGAACTCGGCCTCGCGTTGGCCGGAAGCGCAGATTCACCCATCTTCAATCCGGCTTTCGTTATTCAGGGATGGGGAGAGCACGAAGCCACCCTGAAGATCGACGATGTGGAGGTTCCACGAGGTCGCACCTTCCGTTACGGTCATCGCCGCACACTCGCCGGCACCGACCTGATCGTCTGGATCAAGATCGCGGCGGAGAAGCCACTGCGGATCACTGTCTCTACCATTCCTCAAACTGTCGGTTTCAAGAAAGGGGCTCTTCATGATGAAATTCTCTAGGATTGCCTTATTAAACTCGATCTTCGCATCGGCGGTGATTTTCGCCGCGGCGGCAGCCGAAACGGGCGGGAATGCGCCGATTCGGTACGAGGTTCGCTCGCCGGGGTTGACGCTCAAGCTTTCGGCCTGGGGCCGAATTGTTGGTTCAATCGTCGGCACCCAACGGCTCGACCGGAATCTTCTGGGCCAAACGCTCCTGGAAGGCTGCCGGTCCCAGGGTGCTGTCGGCGCGAAGGCCATCGCGGGCGGCGGGATGGAGTTCACGCGGACCCTCGTGGCCGACGACCCCGCGCACCAGTGCCAAGTCGTGGAGCGGTTTACGCCCACCAAGGACAGTATTCGCTGGGAACTTGAAATCCGCGGCGAAGGTGCCCCGTGGAGCACGGAAATCCTCACGCAAATCACCTATCCGGCAACCCCGAAAACCCGATACTGGACCGCCTGGTCCGACCCTGAGCAGGTACACCGCCCCTGGTTCACCAGTGGCGGTTGGAACGACCCGCTTCGGGCCATGCCCCTGAAAGACGCCGCCTTCGATTACGGCGCGCCAAGCTTTCGCTCCGAGAATCCACGTATCGGGTGGTGTCCCTTCGACGGCAACCTGATATGCCTGCCGTTGGTCTCCGTGCTGGAGCCGGAAACCGATACGGGGCTGAGCCTTATCCTGTCGCCCGAGGAGACGTCGCGCGAGCTAACTCTGCGAACGACGTCGTCCGGCCGCTTCACTTTCACACGCACCTGCCACCGGCTCGATGCCCGGCGGCCGGTCAAGTTCGCCATGGATCTCGTCGCGCACGAGGCCGGCTGGCGTGGCCCCTTACGCTGGATGACCGCTCGTTACCCCCAGTTCTTCGATCCGGTTAATCCCCAGGCCCATGACATGGCGGGCACCGCTGCCTATTCCTGCAAGGACCTCGATTTTGACATTGAGAAAATGAAGAAAATGGCCTTTCGGGTGAACTGGCGAGCTAGCTTTGATTTTCCCTATATGGGCATGTTCCTGCCGCCTGTGGCCGAATCGGAAGTCTGGACCCGTTTCGGCGGGCAGAAGACCTCGCTGTCGGCCATGAGAGATTACGCCGCGAAAATGCGACCGCTGGGCTTTTACGTATTGAGCTATTTTAACGTGACGGAGTTCGGTGCGCATGTGACCTGGCCGCTGCCGGCCCGCAAGGCAAAGCGAGACGAAGACCTATGGAAAGACTGCCGCGATTTCCTTGGGGTGAAGCTGCCGTCGGCAATCTTGCGAATTCCGCAGCGCGTGTCACCCAAGGCCCTGGCGGGCAGCATCTATCCCAGTTCGCGTGCCGGTGGCTGCTACTTCACCTGGGAGGAGGGCATTGTCATGGACTGCGGCGATCCCGCCTACCGCGACTTTTTGCTGGACCAGGCGAGGCGACACATCGATCAATTGCCGCAATCCTCCGGCATCTGCATTGATCGCCTGGATTGGATGCGGCTCTATAACGACCGCGCCGACGACGGCGAAAGCTGGTTCGAGGGCCGGCCCGCCCGCTCACTGTTGGCCTCCTGGAACGACCTGATGGCCCGTCTTGGGCCGCTCATGCACCAGGCCGGCAAAGTGGTTTTCGTCAACAATCACAATAAACGCCTTGACATGCTCCGCCATGTGGACGGCATCTTCGACGAATTCACTTACGCAGGTGCCCCGTTGAACCTGACTGCGCTTTTGACTTTGCGCAAACCAGCCCTTGGCTGGACCGATAGCGAAGCCGCACTGAAACCCGACCCCGATGTTTTTTTCCAACGCTATCTGCACCTGGGGGTCTACCCGATGGCCCCGTTCCCGGGCAACGATCACTCACTGCGTCCCAGCGCGTGGGTGGACCGGCAATACCTCGCTTACGGCCCATTGCTCGACGCGATGCGAGGCAAGAGGTGGGTGCTTGAACCGCACTGCGTCGAATCGGCCACACCCGGCGTGAAGGTCAATCTTTTCCAGGTCCCCGGCGGTTACGTCTTGCCGGTCACATTCGGAGGCCGATCGGAATCGGCCACGGTCTCCCTTCGCAATCTTCCAGGTCTCGACCAGCTTCATTGTCATGCATTACATCCCGGCGAAGAGAAGGCGGCCGCGGTGACGGCGATATTCAAGGATGACAACATGACCCTGAATGTGCCGCTCAAGCGCGGTTGTGCGATGGTACTCTTGCGTCACCCGTAGGGAACGTCCTCCGTGGCGTTCCGTTGCCAGTGACGGTTGGGAATTTTACGGCACCCCCCGGGGTTGCACCGCTGATTTTGTCCGTTACGGTTATCTCCATGGAAAAGATTCCCGAAACTCCCGGCCGCCGTGGCGTGGTGGCGATTATTATCCAGGAAGGCCGAATGTTGGTGATCCGCCGCTCCCGGCATGTGGTCGCTCCGTTGTGCTATTGTTTTCCCGGTGGTGGCATCGAGGAGGGTGAAACGGAAGAGACCGCGGTCGTCCGTGAGATTCACGAGGAAATTGGCATTCCGATCCGTCCCACACGGCGGCTCTGGGAATGTGTAACTGCTTGGAAGGTCCATCTCGCCTGGTGGCTTGCCGACATGGACCCGGCTGCCGTGGCAATGCCCAATCCTTGCGAGGTCGAGTCGATCCACTGGTTCACGCCGCGGGAAATGGCAGGCCTATCCGAGTTATTGGATAGCAATCGCGAGTTCCTCAAGCTGATCGAGAAGGGGAAGATTTGTCTGGTGCCGTGAGATCAATTAGGAACTGTGGCGACAAGAAAAGATGGAGTACGCTCTGCGTGTCGTTCACCAGAAACCTCCGGCTTCTGAAAGAACCACCCAGGTTATTCAGCTAGCCCACGCCCGCGCTTTAGCCAAGCAACCTCCTTCACCATCCGCTTTTATGACCTCAGCCAGTCGTCCAGACGAAGACCGGGGATGTTCTGGAAGTCCGCAGTATTCTTGGTCACGAGGGTAAGGTCGTATACCAAAGCAACGGAAGCGATTAACAGATCCATGGGATTGACGCCTACACCGCGCCGGAGCAAATCAACCCGCAATTGACCGTATCGAGTAGAAAGCTCATTGCGGCAACTCCCGCCATGTCGCAGCCTTGCGATCCGCGTGAATCTGGTCTAGGATTCTGTCGTCTTCCTCGGTCCATTCCTCTGCCATCATGCCCGCCGCCGCAATACCGCCGGGCTTCCACCCAGGCGGCGGACCCGGCAGTTTCTTGGGTGCTACTTGCGACCAACTCTCCACCGGGGGCGTTTCGGATAGTCTCGCGGGCATAACAATCAATTCCACGGCTTGCCCGTCCGAAAGACCGAGATCTTCGCTCACTTCGATTGTTTTTCCGTGGACAACTCCCCGCAGTACCATGTTCATGGCTTACTTCCTTTGCGTTCTTGGTGAATTTGCTCCATGATGGATGCTCCTGTTAAAGTAGAAAGGCGCAAGCCTGCCCCCGCCCTCATGGACGGCACGCCCGGTAGTCCAATGACACCAGCCGGTCGTTTAGCGCACTCTCTGGCCGGTGAAAAGTGGATTCTTACCCCCAGCGCGCCGTCAATGAGGTGTCGAGCCCGGCCTCCGGCAACACGTCGCGATACTTCACTTGGATCAGCGGCTCAACGTACGGCGCATACCGCTCCTCTCCGCCGGTATAGCAGTGGAACGCGACGAAGTTCAGGCCCTTTGCCGCGAGGTCATCCATATACGCTCGGTAATCGCTTTCGTTCCACGCACTGGGGCCCGACAGGAAATTATGCCACGGCAAGGTTCCGCGAATGGCAAACGCCGGCTTGACCGTGTGTTTCTCGTCCGCCCGTGCAATGGGCAAGGTAAGTCCGGCTCCTGCGACAACGACCCCAGCGGCAGCCGCAGCCGTCTTCAAAAACTCACGACGATCGGAGAATTGCGTCTTCATAAACGAACTCCCTGCCATTCTATTGTTCTGCAAATTCCAGTTTCCAGTCATCCGTCCGGAACGGAGACGCCGGCAATCCAACGGCATTGAACAGATTGCAACCGTCGGGATTGATATCCCAAGCATAGCGGACCGCCACCGGGTGTGATACCGTCGAGCTTGAAACGGTCACCGTCTTGCCATCGATCCTGGCTCCGCCCCAGACAAACTTCCGGTCCGCGCCAGCAATCGCGAACCGTTTCAGTGATTCCCCGCCCTTTGCCACAAGTCCCGCGCCCACATGGGTAAAGTGAAGCCGGATTTTGCCGCCCTCGATCTCCATGCGCTCATACATGGGGCCGGAGTACTCAATCGGGTGGTTATATGTCTTGGCTAGTGCCACCAGCGAGAGACGACGGCCGACCTCCTCCTTGGTGAGAGGATGGATGTCGTTGGCATTACCGATATCGACGGTTACGGCCATGCCCGAATTAGTGACGGCTTTTTGAAGCATCGACTGTATCTCACGAAATGCGGCCCAATTGCTCTCGCCGGGCTGATCTCGGGGTGCCCTGTAACTGGACAGTTGTACAAAGTAGACTGGAAAATCCCCCCGAGCCCAACGAGTCCGCCAGTCACGGACCATGGCCGGGAAGAGCGTCCGATAAAGCTCCGCCTCGCTGGCATTGCCCTCGCCTTGATACCAGATAGTGCCCTTGATCCCGAATGGAATGAGGGGAGCGATCATGCCGTTGAAGAGCGATGTCGGCGCAGTAATAATGTTGTCTTCCCATGCGTCCATGCCGACCGGTTTGGCGGGCGCCGCTCCTGGCGGCTCAGGCTTTGCGGGAGACTCCTTGCCTTCCGCCCGGGCTTTGGCAGCCTCGGTTTCCCAGCGTTTCGCAGTCTCCGGCCACCGCGCGGTGTTTTCCTTCCACTTCGCCCGATCCCGAAGATAGCATTCCTTGTGCCGTGGGAAATCCGCTCTGGCCGTAAGTGCCTGATTCAAGTACTTCGAGAGTACCGCTTCCGACTTGAGTCCCTCCAAGCTGGTCCACATCTGACCAGAGCTGCTGCCCCGGCAGGCATTGATCAGGCCGACAGGAATCTTCTCAGCCCGATGGATTTCCCTTCCGAAAAAATATCCCGTTGCAGAAAACTCCTTCGATGCACCGGGCGTGCATACCGCCCAGCTTCCCTTGCAGTCGGTCTGCGGTTCGAGAAATGTTTCCTTAGGCAGCTTGAAGAGACGTATCTGCGGATAGTTGGCCTGGCCTAATCCCTTGGGGTCGTTGACATCCCGCCCGAGAATTCGTCGCACCGGCAGCGCCATGTTTGACTGTCCGGAACAAACCCAGATATCGCCGATCAGCACATCCTTGAAAGTCAGGATGTTCTTTCCGGCAATAGACACTGTCACCGGCGTAGCCGTGGCCTTCAGGTCCGTGAATACGACTTTCCATCTCCCGTTCGCCCCCGTCGTTGTTTTCGCGCTGGCATCACCCACGGTTACGGTTACCGGTTCACCCGGGTCCGCCCACCCGAAGAGCGGCGTATTGGTGCCGGACTGCAATATCATATATTCGCCGATGATGGATGGTACGCGCACGTCGGCGCGTCCCACCCCGCACACGGCACAAAGAACGCCGACGACAACGAACCCTGTCTTTCGATTCATGGAACTCTTTCTTTTCTAATCCCTAATCCCCACCTCCCTCGCCTTCCGGAACCAACACAACCGTCGCGCCGGCTTCCGTCTTCAGCACGACCCGTTCGCCCTTCAGCGTCTCAGCCTTTTTGCCGCCGCGATAGACATCCATCGCCTTGCTGGGCCATGGATTGACCAGCATACAGTCGCGGCCCTTCTCGCTTGTGATCTTCACATACTGCACGACGCCGGCCTTGAGCGAACTGGAAACCAGGAAGGCACCCCACGCGCGGATATTTCGGAAACTCGCGTCCTTATTTTTCGGCCACACGGGAAAAACTCGTAAGACGTGCCCGTGCCCCATGCAAAGCATCTCGTTGATGGCATTGGGTACAATGCTACAGTTCTCGACACCGTGAACATTGTCACGCGTGAAACCGTTGACATCCCCCACTTTCTCGATCATCCCACGCATCTCCTTGAGGATGATTTCGGGATCGTATCCCACACGAGCCGCCGCAGCGTAGATGCTGCTCATTCCGTTGCCGTCGATCCAGCGGTTCATGACGCGGATCGTGTTGCGGGAGATTTCAAGCAGCTTGGGGTCGCTGTCCAGACCGATCGCCCCTGCCGGATAGATATGCTGAATCCCTACGGTATTGCCCTCACACCAGGCCATGCCCTTCTCGGTGTAGCGAAAAACCGTCGCGCCATCATGCTCCTGAGTGGCAAACTTGCTCAGGTTCTTCAGGATGTGCTGCCATTTCTCCTGCCGGGCGGCATCGACGCCCAACTCAGTACTCATGTCCATGGCCAGTTCAAACGTCGTGCGCACCAGGCCCAACGACACGATGGAGTTAAAGTCCGGGCCAGAACCCTCATGCACGGAATCGTCATAAATTACATAGCGGCCATTTTCAAACTTCAGATAATCTTCCCAGAAATTCGCGACTTCGAGTACAAACGGGTAGACCTTCGTCGCGTATTCTTTATCATAGGTGTGATACCAGCGCATGGCCATGTTCGCCAGGCAGTATGCCGCATTGCTCTTCTGTCCGAGAAAGGTGCCTGGCTTACAGGTTTCGATCCCCTTGGTGCCGATCCCCACGGAATAGTACACGCCGCGGATTTTCAGCAGATCCTTCGCGTAGGCTCGGCCGCGATCCATGAAGGCCAGAACCGGTGCTTCGAAGGTGTCCGCCTGCTCAAGGTGATTGCAGGAATAGAGGCCATAGAAGTGCGCCTGGTAGTTGTAGTTGAGATGGTAATCACCGGCCCAGCGCGGATCGTCATCCGTGACCCATAGTCCGAAAAGGCCCTGGGGGAAGTCCGGATTCCGGCTGCCGCTCCCCAGGACGTAATTGGAGAGGTAATAACGCTGCTCCAGGATCGGATCGCCGATTGTGACCAGCGACTTTGCCCAAAACTCCCGCCACCAGCGGGCGTGTTTCTGCTCGATATCGCTGACCTTCTCCTTGGTCAAAGCGGTGGCCATCTCCTGCGCGGCCAGCAACGGATCCTTGGCATCCAAAGAGCTTTGCATTGCCACCGCGACCGTGACTTTCTGCCCCGGCAGCAGCGTAAACTTCGGGCCCGGTTGCGATTGGGCCTTCCGTGGCTTCGGTCTCTTCGGCGGCGGATTGAGTATGGTTTCCTCGACCACCGGCTCCAATTCCGGGATCGTCACCTTACCGCCGATGACCGTCAGGGCGCAGGCTGCCGCGGTGGGGATTTTCTCTTCGGCAAACGCCTTCGTGGCCCAGAGAACCCTGCCCTTGCGGCCGAGACTTTCCTTCGAGCCTCGCCCCGGTGCCGACCATAACCTGGTTTCCACCTCGACAGGCTTGCCCGTCACGGAAAGCTCGACAAGCAGAACGTCTTCCGTGGCCGCGACCAAGGAACGCATGGTTACCGTACTTTCACCCTTGACAAATCGGGACGTTGTGATGGCCGGGTAGAGTTGCTGTTCGATCAGATACGTACCGTCGGCCAGCGAGGGAATGTTGATTTCTATGCCGCCGAAAAGACGCGGGCCGCCCATGCGATGGCCGTCTTTCATCCGCCAGAAATTGTTCTTGCTGATCCAGAACCGCTGGGATTCCGGTTTGCCGCTGATCACGGCACCGAGATCGCCATTGCCTAGAAGAGGCCCCCTGGCTGAATCCCGGGAAGGGACTCCGCCCGGCGGCGCATTGAAGACGGTTTTGTACTGCGAAACGATCCGCTCGGCCTCCGCCTGCATTTGCTTGTCAGCCCGCGCACTGTGCGCCTGTCCGAACGCCAAAGCAATAATTCCGACACTGACGGTCAGGTACAAACCAATTCTCGTTATGCTCATGTTCTTTTTCTTATTTCCCTTTGTTTTCAAACCACACCGGGCCGCCGAACTTGCCAGTCACGATGATGTCGATCGCGCCCACGCCGCGGAAATCGCCCGCCCAGATGGCCAGCCCGGCACCGATCCCCTCGTCGTACGATATCACGTACTTTTTCCACTCGACCATCTTGTCCGGCTTGCGAATCAGTTTGTAGTAGTAGACACCCAGCTTACCATACTCGTCGGGGTCGCCGCCGTTGTGGGCCATGAATCTCTTGCCGGTGATCAGCTCGGGCACGCCGCAGCCGTCCAGGTCGGCCAGCACGAGCGAATGAGCCTGCGTCCACGTAGCGTCGATCATGTGCTGTTTCCAGGTGATTTTTTCGCCGTCGCGGACCTGCTCGTACCAGAAGATACCGTAGCCATGTGCGTTGGCAGTGATGAGGTCGTTCAGGCCGTCGCCGTTGACATCGTAGACGAGGATCTGCGGCGTGTGAGCGAGGTGGCCTTCCTTGTCACCCAGTGAGAGCGGATGCTCTTTCCATTGGCCGTTGCGGATATCGGCCGGGGCCTCGAACCAGGCGTTGGGGCGGATAATGTCGGGTCGGCCGTCGCCATTGACGTCGCCCACGCCAGCACCGAACTCCATCTTCTTCGTCGAGACCACGTGCTTGACGAGACCCGGCTTGCCATCCTTTAAGCCCACCTCGAACCAGATGGTGCCGGTGGTGTGCGTCAGGATGACGTTGGCTTTGCCCTTGCCTTCGAGGTCCACCAGGTCGCCGCACTCGTAGTTGTCGGCCGTATCGACCTTCGTCTCAGGCCAATCGCCCGGCGCGCCGAGCGTGTTGCGGTAGTAGTAGACGCTCTTGGTGAACCAATCGACGCTGACAATGCCGGGCTGGCCCTTGCCCTCAATGTCCACGGGGCCGTTCATGAAGTCATTGTAGTAGCCCTTGCCTTGCTCGTCCACCTTGCCCTTGATCGAGCGGATCTTCAGCGGCTTGAACTCGGGGGCTAGGTAGAGGAAATCGCCGGCAACGATGTCGAGCTTTCCATCGCCATTGAAGTCGGCCACGCCGAACGCCTCGCTGCGGAAGCTGCCGATCCGGTGCTGGACAAACTTGATGGGCGACGTCTCCGGCAGCACTGGTTTCTTCGGCTGAGGCCGATCAGCGCTGACCGCAGGAATCTTCATGACGGCGGAATTGAACTTCAGAGCAACCACCGTGTTGCTGGTATTGCGATGGGCGGGTGCAACGAAGATCTCAATTCCGCTTTCCGTCTGGCGAACGTCCGCCTTGCCGCCCTCGAGCAATTCCGCCTTGACCATCTTTGCTGCAATGTTAGGCAGCTTCACCGGGCCATCCGGCCATTTCACAATATGCACATAGATGGTATCGCCCTTCCGCGTGCTGGCACCGTAGTCCGCAGGCTTGAATGGCCCACCACGCGTGCCATAAATGCTCTGACCATTCTTCTCGACCCAGGTGCCGACCTGTTTCAACACCTCCACCTGGCGCGGTTCGATGCGCCCGTCCGGCATCGGGCCGACATTGAGAAGCAAATTGCCATCGCCTCCAACGGTGTAGGCAAGGATGCGGATAACTTCACCGGCTGATTTGATCGTGTCATTGGGCAACCATGACCACTGCGTGCCGAGCGTCATGCAGGTTTCCCACGGGCGCTGGTCGTCATAGCCGCCGATCCGCTGCTCCGGAGAGTAGTAGTCGGCCTGCGGGGTCAGCATCTCGGTGTTTTCGTTGCCGGTGCTGAGGTCGAGCCGGTTATCAATGACAATTTGTGGCTGGGCTTTCTTCACCAGCGCATAGGTGCTTGCTTGGTCATAGACCGCCTTGTGCCCGTCATGATCAAACCATAACAAATCAACCTGCCCGTAGTTGGTGAGCAACTCGCTCAACTGCCCCTGCATCCGGGCAATAAACGCGGCGTTGCGGTCGGTGCGAAAATCCGGGTCGCGCCAATCCATCGGCGAGAAATACCAGCCAAGTCGCAGGCTGTCCTTGCGCACCGCCTGCACCAGTTCCGCGCAGAGGTCACGCTTGAACGGCGTCGCGGTGATGTTATAGGAGTCCACTTTGGAATCCCAAAGCAAAAAACCGTCGCAATGCTTCGCGGTCAGCACAACGTATTTCATGCCTGTCGCTTTGGCGATGCCTGTCCAGTCGGCGGCGTTGAACTTGGTCGGGTTGAATTTTTTGTAAAGGTTGTCGTAAACCAGGGCGGGCGTCGGACCTTTGTTCGGGCATTTTGGATTCGTATTGGCACGCGACCAACTGATTTCCTTTCCGGTGAGAGACACCGGCCCGTAATGGATGAACATCCCGAAACGCGCCTCGCGCCACCACGCCATGCGGGTGTCTCGCTGTTCCTTGGTTTCCGCGCCGGAACAAAGGGTCGCTGTCAGGGCTATCAAGGCGATAGTCAAATTCATTGATTTTGATTTCATAGTGTCCATCCTTTGCGGTATTCCTAACTCCTAACCTTCATGCCTTCACCTCGCCGTTGCCTCGGCTGCCAACGCAAGAATCAGCCATGCCGAATGTGGAATCCACTGCTCTTTCCATCGCCAGCTCCAATCGGCCCGCGTGCCATGGGGCGGGGAAAGGAAGGCGATGTCTTGCTCATCCTCCACGCCCGACGTGATCCCGTTGCAGATGCCGCCCGGCGGATTGGGGATTCCGGCCTCATAGTCGTCCGGGTTGTTCCGCCCCTTGCCCTGCATCATGCACATATTATAGGGGTTCAGCCCAAGAATCCAATTGGTCTGGTTCCGCGCATAGGATTTCAACTCCGCGGCCACCGCGGGCGAGGCGAGTTTGCTGCCCATGAG
>Ga0194058_10000209_pt1 | contig 26336 bp, 14 predicted proteins | sample SepL4417m_MetaG_FD_155490 | JGI IMG/M metagenome (GOLD analysis project Ga0194058, IMG submission 155490) | Anoxic zone freshwater microbial communities from boreal shield lake in IISD Experimental Lakes Area, Ontario, Canada - Sep2016-L442-17m | ecosystem: Environmental > Aquatic > Freshwater... | reverse complement strand
ACTCGACCTTGCGCCAGGGCCGCCCATTCTGTCAGGCCAAAATGTGCCAAATGATTTTCCCGCCTCCCCTACGTGGCTTCTGGGACTTCAATGGGTGAGATCAGGATCTCTGAGGTTGTGCCTGCGGTCGCGCCGAGGTCCAAAAAGCTCACCTTCTGGTTGGTGTCGAATGTCCATGTGCCGGCGCCGGTGCGCGCGAGCGTGCTGTGCACGCTCGCACCCAAGGCAAAGACAAGCGCCGTATTATCGAGCGCGCCGCTGCCCATTGTCAGATTGTTGTTCAGGGTCAGCGTGCCCGACGCTGCGCCTGCCCCGGCCAGCAGGCTCCCGCCGTCCTGCACTGTCACCGCGCCGTTTATTGTGCCCGTGCCGCCCAGAACCGCTCCGCTGGATACCGTGGCGGCGCTGGCGGCGCTGCCGCTGATGATCAGGCCTCCTGCCGTGACATAGGTTCCCCCGCTGTAGGTATTTGCTGCGTTGAGCTGGAGCGTGCCGGCCCCATTCTTTGTCACCGAGTTTGTGCCGGTGCCATTTGCGATGACCCCGGAGATGATGCCGTCCACAGCAGCCGAGCCGTTCAGCGCGGTGATCGTGCGGTTCCCGCCCAGGTTGATGGCGTTTTGGAAATCCACCGTTCCTGCGACGTTTGGCGAGCCGAGGATAAGCGCGCCGCCTGCGCTTGAAAAGAAGCTGGATGTTCCCCAGGTGAGAGCTGCGCCTGCAGCGCCGAGGTTGACGATGGACGTGCCGCTCACCGAGGCGAAGCCTGCATTGCCGGTGCCAGATCCGCCCAGTTGAATCTGCCCTGCTCCGGTGCCGGTGCTGCGGGTGAAGTTTCCATTTCCGGCACCGAGCTCGATCACGGCGTTTTCTCCGGCGGCATAAGCCTGTTCCGCCACCACCAGCTTGGCCGTGCTCAACACATTCGTATTGTCCAGGCGGAGGTATCCCGCATTGACCGTCGTGGTCCCGTTGTAGGTATTGGCGCTTCCGGACAAGACCAGCAGCCCCGAGCCGGACTTGTTGATCTGGGTGGTTCCATTGGCTCCGACGTTCGTCAGGTTTCCGGAAATGATCGTGGTGCCGGAGCCCGAAAACTCCAGCGTGCCGGTCAGCGCAGAAGCAGGGTTCGCGCTGAACGCTTGCACCGTGCCGCTCATGGTGACGTTGGCCGAGGCGTTGTTGATGAAATAGTAGATTTGCCCGCTGGTCTGTGAGCCCATGACCGTCCCTGTAAACGTGATGGCTTGGTCGCCGGAGATCTGGCCGCCTGACGTTGACCCGAGGCTGACTGTATTGCTCAGCGTCGCCGCCCGCCCGCGGGCAGCAAGGGTGCCGCCGGCAAGGGAGAATGTTCCGGTTCCCAGGGCGTTGCTTTGCATCGCGTCTGAATCTTTTGCCAGGACCAATGTGCCGGCGGTGAGCCCCATGCCGACCGTGTAGCCGCTGTTGTCGCCCAGCCCCGTCAGGGCGAGGACTCCGAGCCCTTCTTTGTAGAAGGAATTGACCGTGCCAGAAATCGCTCCCGCGATCTGCATGTCATCGGCGTTGACCGATCCCTTGTCCACGGAAAGGTTTCGATTTTGCGTCACGTTGCTGAAGGCTCCGTTGACGACCAGCAGGCCATCGCCGGCTTTGCTCAAGGCTCCGGATTTGCTGAAAGCCGAATTGATGGTGAGCGTGCTGTTGGAATTGATGTAGAAATAGGCGGCGTTGACGCTCGTCGTGATCCCGCTGCCGCCCGTGCTGTTGATGCTATAGTTGTAGCCGCCGTCGAGGATGACGCCGCTCGCTCCGTTTGATGGTAAGTTGAGGGTGTAGCTGCCGAGCGAAAGCGATTGCCCCGCCCCCGTCGCCGTGATGCGGAGGGCACTGACGGATTTTGTGCCGTTGAGCGTGATGGAGCCCGAGGCATCGACGCTCTCAGTCCCTGCGGTCGCCGCGTTGAGGTTGGTGGTCGTCCAGGTGGTGAGCCCCTTCACGCCGAGCGCGCCCCCGTTGTCCACGGTGGAGTCGTAGGTGGCAAACGTTGCGCTGCCGCCAACGCTCTCATCTTTGACGATTCCGTAGCGGAGCACCCCGTTGGTGAGCGTGGGAGCGGTGGTGAAGATCACTCGGCTTCCGGTAGCGCCAGCAGCACCCAGCGTGCCTCCGGTCGGCACAAGAAACTGCATGGAGCTGAGGTTGTCGGTGTTGGTGTTCACTCCCCCGTTGACTTGGAGCGAGGCGAATGTCACTTGGGCGGTCTGTCCTGCGCCGCTGGCCACGCGGATGCGCGTGGCGGCATTGCTCACGTTCAGGATGCCGAGGGTCTCGCTGGATGCGGCGGAGGCATTGCCGAGGAATTCGAAAAGCCCGCGCTGGCTGAACGTGAGCTTGTTGGTCGCGGTATCGGCGATACGGTTCGCATTGTTGGTGCCGGTATTATCAAGAATGAGTGCCGTGCCCGACGTGTCGGTGTATAGCCCGGACTTATAGAGAAATGAGGCACCGAGGGAGATCGTGCTTGTCGCGTTTGAAAGGACGAAATTTCCGCCGCCGGAGAGGATCACGGCTCCGGCTTGAATCGTCTCCGTGGTGGTCGCTGTGTTTGTTGTGTAGGTATTGGTAAACGTGAGGTTGGAAGTATTATATTTCCACAGCCCCCAAGCTCCTGCAGTGCTGCTGACCGCGCCATTCAGCGTGATCCCTCCGGTGCCGGTGCCGGTAAACAGCAAGGGGTAGCCCATAGCGATGGAGTTGTTGACGGAAAACGTGCCGGATCCCATTTGCACAAATCCCCCCGAGTTGGCGCCGGCCAACGCGCCCATCGTTAATACCTCGCTTGCGGTGGGAGAGAGCGTGTAGTTGCCTCCATAGAGATACATCAGCCGTATCGAGGTCGCCGCCGACAAGTTCAGGGTGCTGTTTGCCCCCGTGCTATTGAACATCACGTCCGTGCTCGTGCTGTTTGGGATCGCATTGAGCGACCAGTTGGCGGCCGTGTTCCAGTTGCCGCTGGCGGCTCCGGTCCAAGTCGTCACCTGCGCTTGGGCCGATATGCCGATTGCGATGCAACAGAGAAAGAGGGGGAGCTTCTTCATGTTGATACTTGGGTTAAACGAAACTAGACCAGTGTGACGCTCGACCTGTTTCAACAAAAAGCAAGTTTTTCCTAAAACTTTGCGCGGCGACCTAGCCCGCGAAAAACCATCTGGGGCGGGCAACATTTTGAGGGCGCCGGTGGCCGGGATTTTGTGTGGATCAGGCTTTTGCCGCCTGGAGGCCGAGCAGGCAGATGCCGGTTGCTGCATAGGCTGCGGCGAAATCCGGGGCGGCCATCCAGCCGAAGACCGGCACGACACCCGCCGAGGTGATGGCGAACGCGTGGATCAGGCCGGCCGCCGAGAGGGCAGCGCAGAGAAAGCAGGTCGCGGCGGCGGCAGGAAATTTTCTATCGATGGCAAATGCCACGATGGCAGCGAACGCCATGCTGGTGATCAGGAAACCCTGGTTCAAGGCGAGGACCCCGCGGAGGAAGAGGTCGCTTCCAAAGTTTGGCAGGGCCTTTTCCAGCGGGGTTCCTGCCGCGCGCAAGGTGGTCTCGATGAGAAGCCATGCCCAGGCTGCGAGCGCGGGGAGGAGGCCGGCGGCGACCGCCAGCGCGTGTTCCCGAGGGGTCTCTTGGAATGCCTGCGCTGTCATGACGAGGCCGATCCAGATCAGGATCCCGAGCGTTGCCTCCAGCGGCACGACGTGGAGGACGCCGGTGACCGCCCCGAAGCAGCACAGGGCGCTGATCACGATGCCGTTGAGCGTCGAGTAGCCGATCCTTGCCCCCATGGCTTTCCAGCCCGGGTGGCCGATGTAGAGGGTGGTGGGGAACGCGCTTCCAAAAAATGCGGCGACGACGCTGCCCGCGCCGTTCATGGCGAGCGAAGGCAGGGTTTCGTAGCGGTCCCCGGCCGCCTCCGCGCTCTCCAGCGTCTGGAGGGATCCTAGGACGTTGAAGATGGCCATCGGGATGATGACGGTGAGGTAGCTCCAGAGCCCCCCGCTCGAAAGCATGGCCCGCCAGGCTGTCGAGTCGGGATGCGGGAGATGAAGCCCGAAGGGGATCGGCTCCGCCGGGGTTGTGAACGACGGCAGGCCCGCCCACCTCAGCGCCCACGCGATCAGGACGCCGAGCAGGATCGCGAGCAGGCCCGCAGGGATCCCGAAGGGCAGGCGCAGGCGGGCCGCATACGCGATCACGATCAAAAACATCGGGAGGATGGCGATGGCTGGCGAGGCGAAGATCTGGAATGCGAACCCCATCGAAATGAATGTCAGCGCCACGCCTGCCAACGCGGAAAGCAGCGCTGCCCGAGGGGCGCTCCGGCGCAGAGGGTCCACGCAAAATGCCGCCGCCAGCTCAAATAGCCCGCTCAGCAGGCACGCAAAAACGCCCGCCTCCCAAACTTTGAGCGGATCCCTGGTCGCCTGCCAGACCGGGGCCATGATGAAAAACAGAAACGCAATCAGGCTCACCGTGTTGATCCCGTATGGCAGGGCGGTGACATCGTTGCGTCCGGTCCGGCGCGCCAGCCGACAGGCCTGCCAGGAATAAAAAAGGTTGCCGGCAATGATCGAGAGCGCTGCCCCGGGAAGGATCACCCCGGCCACCATCGCGATCGGGATCCCGCACACCAGCGGGCAAAGGGTCGCGATCAGCAGCAGCTGAAGAAGATTGTCAATAAATAGCCCGACGAACCCGTCCCAATCCCCTTTCACAAACCATCTCGCATTCATACCGGCGGATCATCCGGAATTTCCGCCGCCGATCAAGCCGAAGAAACGGTTTTTTCCTCTTTCCCAACGCGGAGCAATTCTTTTGACCAGTGGGGGCGAATGGCTTAAATCGCTGGGCAGCCAATTCACCATGCCAAAGCAACCCACCATCATTTATACTCAGACCGACGAGGCGCCGGCGCTCGCGACATTCTCATTGCTTCCGATCATCCAGGGGTTGACGAAGCATGCGGGGGTCTCGGTGGAAATCCGCGACATCTCGCTTGCCGGGCGGATCATCGCCAGCTTCCCGGGCCGGCTGACCGACGGGCAGAAGATGGGGGACGCGCTCGCCGAGCTCGGCGCGCTGACCCTCGACCCGGCCGCCAACATCATCAAGCTCCCGAATGTCAGCGCCTCGGTCCCGCAGCTGAAAGCCGCGATCTCCGAGCTGCAAAGCCAAGGCTACAATCTCCCCGACTATCCCGAATCGCCGAAGACCGATGCCGAGAGGGAGATCCAGGCCCGATACGACAGGATCAAAGGCAGCGCGGTGAACCCGGTCCTCCGCGAGGGGAACTCCGACAGGCGCGCGCCGAAAGCCGTCAAGGATTACGCGCGGAAGCACCCGCACTCGATGGGAAAATGGTCGCCCGATTCCAAAACCCGCGTCAGCACGATGGGGAAGAAAGATTTTTTTGCGAATGAGAAGTCGGTGACGATTCCAGAGGCGACGAGCGTGCGGATCGAGTTTGTGGCGTCCGGCGGCGCGGCCAAGGTTTTGAAGGCGGCGACTCCCCTCCAGGCGGGCGAGATCCTTGACGCCACGGTGATGAGCAAGAAGGCGCTCGTGACGTTCCTGGGCGAGCAGATCGCAGCAGCGAAGGCCGAGGGCGTGCTTTTCTCCGTCCATCTTAAGGCGACGATGATGAAGGTTTCCGACCCGATCATCTTCGGGCATGCCGTGAAAGTTTTTTTTAAGGATCTGATCTCCAAGCACGCCGGGATCATTCAGGAGCTCGGGGTGGACTTCAACAACGGCTTGGGAGAGCTGCTTGGCAAGATCCAAGGGCTTCCGGCCGACAAGCGTGCGGAGATCGAGGCGGATGTCCAGGCCGCATACGCCAGCGGCCCGGCCATCGCGATGGTCAACTCAGACAAGGGGATCACAAACCTCCACGTCCCCAGCGATACCATCGTGGACGCCTCGATGCCTGCGATGATCCGCACCTCGGGGCAGATGTGGAATGCCGATGGCAACCCGCAGGATACGCTCGCGGTCATTCCCGACAGCAGCTACGCGGGCGTCTATCAAACCGCCATCGAGTTCTGCAAAGCCCACGGCGCGCTCGACCCGCGCACGATCGGCTCGGTTTCGAACGTCGGGCTCATGGCCCAGGCAGCCGAGGAATACGGCTCGCATAACAAAACTTTTGAGATCCCCGGAGCCGGCAAGGTCCGGGTGGTGGACGACTCGGGGAAAGTCCTCTTCGAGCACGATGTCGAGGTGGGCGACATCTGGCGCGCGTGCCAGGCGAAGGACGCCCCGGTGCAGGACTGGGTGAAGCTGGCCGTCAGCCGCGCCCGAGCGACCGGCTCGCCCGCCGTTTTCTGGCTCGACGAGAAGCGCGCCCACGACGCTCAGATCATCGCCAAGGTGAAGGCCTGCCTCAAGAACCACGAAGGGCTCGACATCCGCATCCTCCCGCCAGCAGAGGCCTGCCAGCTCAGCCTCGAGCGCATGAAGGACGGCCTGGACACGATTTCTGTCACGGGGAACGTCCTGCGCGACTACCTCACCGACCTTTTCCCGATCCTCGAGCTCGGCACGAGCGCGAAGATGCTCTCTATCGTTCCCCTGATGGCTGGCGGCGGGCTCTTCGAGACGGGAGCCGGCGGCTCGGCTCCGAAGCACGTCCAGCAGTTTGTGAAGGAAAACTACCTGCGGTGGGACAGCCTCGGCGAGTTCCTTGCGCTGGCGGTCTCGCTTGAATTCCTAGGCACCTCGCTCCCGAAGGCCAAAACCCTTGCGACCACGCTCGACGAGGCGACCGGACGTTTTCTAGAAAACGATAAGTCGCCGACCCGCAAAGTCGGCGGCATTGACAACCGTGGAAGCCACTTCTACCTAGCCCTCTACTGGGCGGAAGCCCTCGCCGCACAAGGTGGTGATGCCGAGCTGAAAGCCATCTTCGCCCCGATCGCGGAGCAGCTTGCCTCGAGCGAGCAGAAGATCGCAGCCGAGCTGCTCTCGGTCCAGGGCAAGCCGGTGGACATTGGCGGATACTACCATCCCGACGATGCCAAAGCCTCAGCCGCCATGCGCCCGAGCGCGACGCTCAACGCGATCATCGCGAAGCTCTGACCCTGCCGGTTTTTCGGCGGGGGCTACTCCGTGATGATGTCCTTGTAGCTCTTTCCGGCCGGGATCATCGGGAGCACGTGCTCCGTGTAGGGGGTCATCACGTCCAGGACGTAAGCCTCCTTGGAGTCGAGCAGTCGCTGGATGGCTGCGCGGAGATCCCGCTTGTGGAGGACGCGCTCGCAGGGGACGCCGAAGCCCTTGCAGAGCTGGACGTAATCCGGGTAGATCCGCTTGAGGTCTTTGGGGTCGCCGAGGAACGTATGGCCGCGGTTCCCCCCGTGGAAGCGATCCTCCCACTGCACGACCATGCCGAGGTGCTGGTTGTTCAGGATGATCGCCTTTGCCGCGATGCCCTCGATGTGGGCGGTGGCGAGCTCCTGGACGTTCATGAGGAACGATCCGTCGCCGTCAATATCGATGACCTCCTTGTCCGGCCGGGCGACCTTTGCCCCGATGGCCGCAGGGTAACCGAATCCCATCGTGCCGAGCCCTGCGGAGGTCACGAACGTGCGCGGCTTGGTGAAGTCGTAGAACTGCCCGGCCCACATCTGGTGCTGCCCGACGCCGGTGGTGATGATCGCGTCGCCCTTGGTGAGGTCGTAGAGCTCCCTGATGACATGCTGCGGCTGGATCGCGTCCGACGTGTCCTTGTAGGCCAGCGGGTGGGCGGCTTTCCAATGTGCGATCTGGCGGTGCCAATCGGAGAATCGTCCGGACCCCTTGGCCTGGCGTTTGAAGCCGGCCTGGTCGAGCATTTTGTTCAGGCGTCCGAGGGCGTATTTCAGATCGCTGAGAACCGGCAGGCGCACGAGCTTGTTCTTGTTGATCTCCGAGTTGTCAATATCGATGTGGACGATCGTCCCGTGCGAGCAGAAGGTCTCCACTTTCCCAGTCACCCGGTCGTCAAACCGCACCCCGATGGCCAGGAGGAGATCCGCCTCGTTCACGGCGTTGTTGGCGTAGACGGTTCCGTGCATGCCGAGCCATTTGAGCGAGAGCGGATGGGTCTCCGGGAATCCGCCGATCCCCATGAGCGTTGTCGCCACCGGGATCTGCAGGCGCTCGGCGAACTCCAGCAGCTCGGAGGAAGCCCCGCCCGAGATCACTCCGCCGCCGCAATAGATCATCGGCTTCCTGGCGTCCCCGAGAAGCAGGGCGAGGACGTCTTGAAGGGTCGAGTCGGAGGCCTGCCTGTCCGGCTGGTAGCCGCGGAGGCTCACGCTTTTCGGGAAGACCGGCTGCGCGGTCTGGATCTGGATGTTCTTTGGGATATCGATCAGCACGGGGCCCGGGCGCCCCGACTGGGCGATGTGGAACGCCTCTTTCACGATGCGCGGGAGCTCGTTGATATCCCACACGAGGTAGCTGTGCTTCACCATCGGCAGGGTCATGCCGAACACGTCGGTCTCCTGAAATGCGCCGCGCCCGATCATGGCCTGCGGCACCTGGCCGGTAATCGCAATGAGCGGAATGGAATCCATGAAAGCGTCGGCGATCCCGGTCACAAGGTTTGTCGCGCCAGGGCCCGAAGTCGCCATGCAGACACCCGCCTTTCCGGTCACCCTGGCATAGCCCTCGGCCGCAAATGCGCCGCCCTGCTCGTGGCGCGGCAGGATCGTGCGGATCTTTTTCGTTTTTGTCAGCGCCTGGTGCAGCGGCATCGAGCAGCCGCCCGGATAGGCAAAAATGACGTCCACCCCCTCGCGCTCAAGGCATGCGACGAGGATCTCGGCCCCGTTCATCACTTTTCCGCGCTCGGGCGCAGGCTTCGCTGACGGCTTCGTGGGTCGTTTGGCTTTCATTGTGATGTTTCCTGGCTACGGAAGCGATTTGTGAGCTCCGTCGCAGAATGGGGCACCGGCCGTCCTCTTGCACTGGCAGAGCCATGCGGGGCCGGACTTTTCTGCGGTGAACTTCATCGGGGAAAGCTCCTTCCCCTTGTGGGCGCCGTCACAAAACGGCTGGGTTGCGGAGTGCCCGCAGGTGCAGAACCAATAATCTTTCCCGGCTTCAAGATCTACCTTGACCGGGCACTTCGCTGCGATGTGTGAGCTCATCCGCACACTATCGCCGGATTTTTCGGGAAACCAATCTCAAAATCATCGCGCACGCCTGCGGAAGGCGCTTGCGGCCAGTCCCCGATTGGCTCTTTGACGGCTCTTAAAGCGAGAAATCGCCCATGTATAGCGGGAGGCTGAGCCCGGAAAACTGGCGTCCGGCCGCGACCAGGTCATCGGCCATCAGCGCGTATCTTTTCGCGAACCCGGCCAGGCGGGCGTTGGTGAGCGGCGGGCTGCCGGCCTCGACCATCTCCATGCGGGTACGGGCGAGCCAATCGCTCAAATTCTGCACGGCCAGCCGGATCCCGGCCTCGTCAACCCGGACGTCTGCGCCATTGGAAAACCCGCTCTGCAGGGCAGCCAGGCCATCAGCAAGGAGGGCCTCGATGCGAGCGATGGCCGCCCGCCCGTCCGCCGCCTGCGGCACCGGAAACCTATCCAGCGTGACGGAAAAATTTCCTCCGAGCCGGGCGAGGGTTTTCATGAGGTCGCGGAGCTTTTCTTGTTCGCCCTCCGGGCAAATCGGCGCGGTCAGATGCCCGAGCCGGACGTCCACCTCGCCGGGAATCAGGGAGAGCCGGGTTTGGATCCAAGGCGGGGTCGGCTCGCGGGCGAGCAATCGCCGGCAGATGCCGATCATCGCGATGAACCGGTCGCGGGTTTCCCACTGCGGGAGCGATGGCCAGAGCAGGCGCTGGAAGATGGCGGAGACGACAAGCCCGAGCACGAGCCCGAAAAAAAGGTTTGCGACGGACTGGACGCTTACCGGTTCCTGCCCGTTTAACCCGAGGATCCCGACTGCCACGAGCATGCCGATCTGCATCGGGATCGTCATGCCACGGGTCGCAAACGACTGGTACCCCCAGACGAACAGCCAGCAAAAAATGATCACATTCATCACGGCATAGCTTGAAAGCATGGGCCTCGCGACAAGGATGCCCATGCTCAGGGCGGCGAGCGCCACGACGTTTAACGGGATCAGGTGGAACGCCCTCCTGTCTCCCTGTCCGCCCGGGCTCGCCGCATTCATCGCCGTAAACGCCCAACTGCCGAGGACGAACATGGGTCCGCCCGGCGGGTGCAGCCAGTTGTCGAGGATGAGCGCGGCCACCAGCGCGAGGCCGGATTTCACACCGGTCTTGATCCAGAACGGCGGCGGCCAAGGTGCCGCCGCCGACGGCGGGGACTTCTCGATCGCTCCATCCACAGCCGCATTGAGGACCTCATGGGCCCGCACGATCTGCGTGCGGATTTCATCGAGCCCCAGAACGTGAAGCCCTAGCACCATCGCCTGCGCGGCAGGAATCGCCCTCACCTGATCCCGTGCGCGCATGTCCAGAAACGCACCTTCCAAGGTTCCGAACGCACGATCCATCGCCTGCCGCGCCCGGGCCCTCGAAGCCTCGGACGATGCTGGGTCTTCCAAATCGGCGAGCGCGCCGGCGATCTCGGCATAAACCGCATCGACCTCCGCGCCAGCATGCTGCCGGTAAAGGGAGTCTGCCGGAATCTTCGCCCGCAGCGTCCCGATCGCGTAGGCAATCTTGCCGAGGCACCCGGTCAGCTCATAATAATAGATCAGCTTGCGCCGAAAATAGAGGCTCTCCCGCGCGCCGAACTCGAGCAGGGTCCGCAGCCCGGTGATCCTCGCAGGAAAATCCTCCGCGCGGACCTCTCCCGACGCCTGCCGGTCGTTCCGGATCCCGGGGGCATCCAGGAAGCATCCGCGGAGGTCGCCAAACAAGCCCCTCACACTTTCCAAAAATTCCACGCGCGCATACCGCGGCCAAAGCACGCTTTGCACGACAAGGGTGACGACAATCCCCACAAAAATCTCCTCGATCCGCGAGACCATGAACGTCCATGATGCCGCCGGATCGCCCATCCCGTTGCTCGCCACCACCATCGTCGTCATCCCGCAAAGGAGGAACGCATACGGGTAGCGGCTCTGCCCGAAAAGCGCCGTGCAGCCGCCGACAACCAGCCCGATCAACCCAAGAAAAAGAATCGGCTCCTGCTCGAGCGACCCGGTGAGCAAATACCCCAAAATCCCGCCGACAAGCGTTCCGATCAGCCGGAAAATCGACTTCTCGGAAATCGCTCCGACATACTGTGCAACCATCAGCACGAAGACCGTGAAGAGCGCCCACCCCGGGTTGTCGAGCCGGATCACGAGGGAAATATAGACCGCCAGCACTCCGGCAAATCCGAACTTCAGACCATACCTGACCGCCGGATCCCGCAAAAGATTTTTCGGCAGCCCCGGGAAATTTTCCGGGGCCGCCGCCAGGCGGGCAGAGTTTTGAACAGCAGTTTCCAAATTCCCCTCCCGTTCTACACGCCATCCTCCGGCTCATCAAGCCGGACAGAAGGCTCTCCACCTTTCAAGGCAGCCAGCAGGGATCGAGGTCGAGGGAATGTTGAGGCGCGCGGGGTGATCTGTTCGGGGGGGAGCTCCCCTTCCGACGAGGAACCCGTGCTGCTCGCCGATGTCATCCAGTATTGCTTCGAGTTTGAAAGAATCGTCTATTCTTTGAGCCTTTGAACCCACGCATGGGGGAATTTACAGTCAGGCTGTCGGTTTTTTTGTTGAGTCTGGCAGCCAATCGTCTAGCTTCCGCATTCCCGCAAGCTCCAGCTCGCAGCCGCCAGGGCGGTCAACGTCCCGGCGCGGGCCGGAAGGCAGGGAAACCAATATATCCGACAAATCCGACTATGTCCGCAAATCTGAATTCACCCAACCGCGCATTTCCGCTTGAACGCACTCGCAACATCGGCATCGCCGCGCACATCGATGCCGGCAAGACGACCCTCACCGAGCGCATCCTTTTCTATACCGGCATGATCCACAAGATCGGCGAGGTGCATGAGGGCACGACCGTCACCGACTGGATGGAGCAGGAGCGCGAGCGGGGGATCACGATCACCTCGGCGGCGACCACCTGCGCGTGGATGCAGCGCAAGGAGGAGGGCATCTATAAGGCCTACGAAGGGATCAAGATGCGGGTGAATATCATTGACACTCCCGGGCACGTGGACTTCACCGCCGAGGTCGAGCGCTCGCTCCGCGTTCTCGACGGGGCCATCGCCGTCTTCTGCGCCGTCGCCGGCGTGCAGCCGCAGTCGGAAACCGTCTGGCGCCAGGCCACGAAATACGGCGTCCCGCGCATCGCGTTTGTCAACAAGATGGACCGTACGGGAGCGGACTTCGACGCGGCGGTCCAGAGCATGCGCACGAAGCTCGGCGCAAATGCCTGGCCGATCCTCATCCCTCTCGGCAAGGAGGATTACCTCAAGGGCCAGATCGATGTCATCAACCATAAGGCGGTCATCTACCTCGACAACGACGACATGGGCTCGACCTACGAGATCCAGGATATCCCGCCCGAGCTGCAGGAGATGACGAAGAAGGCCTACGCAGATCTCGTCTCTCAGATGTGCGACCTCGATGAGGAGGTCGGCATGATGTTTCTCGAGGAGAAGCCGATCCCAATCGAAATCCTCAAGGCGGCGATCCGGCGCCAGACGATCGCAAACAGATTTGTTCCGGTCGTGGGCGGGTCGGCATTCAAAAATAAAGGCGTGCAATATCTGGTCGATGCCGTGCTGGACTACCTCCCCGGCCCCCTCGACATCCAGCCGGCCAAGGGGCTCAACCCCGATAACGTCTCGGAAACGATCGAGGTCTCCTCGGACGATAACGGCAACTTCTGCTCGCTCGCGTTCAAGCTCTGGAGCGATCCGTTCGTTGGAAAGCTCGTCTTCTTCCGGGTCTATTCCGGCAAACTTTCCAAGGGCGACACGGTTTATAACCCGCGGACCAACAAGCGCGAGCGCATCAGCCGCCTGATCCAGATCCAGGCGGACAAGCGGGAGGACATCGACACCTGCTACTCGGGCGATATCGCCGCGATCGTGGGCATCAAGAACATCACCACCGGAGACACGCTCTGCGACGAGGACCACACGATCCTTCTCGAGCCGCCGTCGTTCCCTGACCCGGTCATCTCGATGGCTGTCGAGCCGAAGACGAAGATCGACCAGGAAAAGATGGGCATCGCCCTCCAGCGGCTCGCCGAGGAAGACCCGACATTCCGGGTTTTCACGAACGAGGAAACCGGACAGACGATCATCGCGGGCATGGGCGAGCTTCACTTGGAAATCATCCGCGACCGCATGGTGCGCGAGTTTAAGGTCGAGGCAAACGCCGGCAAGCCCCAGATCGCCTACAAGGAAACGATCCTCGCGCCTGCGGACGGCGAGGGCAAGCTCGTCAAGCAGTCGGGCGGCCGGGGCCAATACGGCCACGTCGTCTGCCGGGTCACCCCCAATGAGCGGGGCAAGGGCATCACGATCGAAAACAAGGTCGTCGGGGGAACCATCCCGAAGGAGTTCATCCCGGCGGTCAACAAAGGCTTCCACGAGGCGGTGCTCAACGGCGTCGTCGCCGGCTACCCGGTCATTGACATCCATGTGGATATCATCGACGGAAGCTACCACGATGTGGACTCGAACGAGATGGCTTTCAAAATGGCTGCGATCTTCGCCCTCAAAGATGGATTGAAGAAGGCGAAGCCGATCCTCCTCGAGCCGATCATGAAGGTCGAAAATATCACCCCCGACGAGTATCAGGGCGACATCATGGGCGACCTCAACCGCCGCCGCGCGCGCATCATGGGCATGGAGACGAAGGGCAACCTCTGCACGATCAACGCCGAGGTTCCCCTGTCGGAAATGTTCGGCTACTCGACCGCCATCCGCTCGCTCTCAAAAGGCCGCTCGTCCTACTCGATGGAGCCCTCACACTTCGAGCAGGTTCCCGAGCAGGTCAAGGCGGCCATCCTCGACCAGAAGAGCTAATGCCTCACAATGAAAATGCCGCAGACCGGCGGTCTGCGGCATTTTTTCCTTTCCCGATCGGCAGCCTTGTCCGGAACAATGGCTTCCTGCCCCTTCTCATGGGTGCAAAGACCAGAGCAGCTAACAAATGCCAATCATGACCGAGGGAAATCAAAAACATCCGGGATGGGGGGCGTTTCGGAAATGGGGGGTGGTTGTTGCGGCTGTCGTGCTGGCCGTTCTGATATTGGGAGGGGTGAAGTATTTTCAGATCCGTGCGGCGATTGCCGGGCACATGTCGTTTTCGATGCCGCCGGAGTCGGTGACGACGGTGGTGGTTGCCTGGAAGAGCTGGCCAGGTGTGCTGACCGCCGTGGGGTCGCTGAAGCCGGTGAACGGGCTGGTGCTGAGGGCCGACCTGCCCGGGGATGTCGAGGCGATCGGTTTTGAGTCCGGGGCGCGGGTCAAGAAGGGGGATCTGCTGGTCCAGCAGGATGTGTCCGAGGAGCGGGCGCAGCTGCGGGCGGCGGAGGCGAGGCAGCGGCTGTCGGAGGGGAATCTCAAGCGGTTTCAGGGGCTCCTTGCCAAGCGGGTTTCCTCGCAGTCCGACTACGACCAGTCGTCGGCGGAATGCCTTGAGGCCCAGGCGAAGTGCGAGGAGATCCGGGCGGTGGTCGAGAAGAAGACGATCCGCGCGCCGTTCGACGGGGTGGCCGGGATCCGGATGGTCAATGTCGGCGAGTATCTTCAGCCGGGCGATTCGATCGTGCCGCTCCAATCGATGAGCCCGATCTACGTGAACTTCAGCCTGCCGCAGCAGAACCTCGCCGATGTCGAGGTCGGGAGCGTCGTGCGCCTGACCCTCTCGGGGACCGGAGGACGCGTGTTTGCCGGAAAGATCACTGCGGTGGACTCGGTCGTGAACGAGGCGACACGGAATTTTCTGGTCCAGGGGACGCTCGAGAATCCGGACGGCTTGCTGCGGCCCGGGATGTTTGCTGGCGTCGAGGTGGTTTTGCCTGCAGAGAAGCCGGTGCTCGCGATTCCGGCAACATCGGTCAGCTACGCGCCCTATGGGGATTCGGTGTTTGTGGTCGGGGAGATGAAGAGCGAGAAAACCGGCAAGCCTTTTTCCGGGGTGACCCAGCATTTTGTGAAGCTGGGCGAGGCGCGCGGGGACATGGTGGAGGTTCTTTCCGGGGTTGGTGTGGGCGACGAGGTCGTGACGTCCGGGGTCTTCAAGCTCCGCCCGAATGCGGCGGTTGCCGTCAATAACGAGGTCCGCCCGCCGGAGTCTCTGTCCCCCCAGCCGACGGATCAGTGAGCATCACGGACCTCTTCATCCGGCGTCCGGTCCTTGCGCTGGTCATCAACCTCCTGATCCTTCTCGGCGGCCTGGTGGCGATCAACGTGCTCACCGTGCGCCAGTACCCGCGCAGCGACGTGGCGGTGATCACGGTGAACACGGCCTACATCGGCGCGAACGCCGACCTCGTGCGAGGATACATCACGACACCGCTCGAGCGGGTCATCGCGAGCGCGGACGGGATCGACTTCATTGACTCCGTCAGCGCGCAGGGGATCAGCACGATCAAGCTGCACCTGAAGCTCAACTACGATGCGAACGCCGCGCTCACGCAGGTGCAGGCGAAAGTCGCCCAGGTCCGCAATGCGCTGCCGCCAGAGTCCGAGTCTCCGGTCATCGAGCTCGAGACCGCCGACAACGAGTTTGCCGCAATGTATATCGGGTTCTACTCGAACGAGCTCGACGAGAACCAGATCACCGATTACCTGACCCGGGTCGTCCAGCCGAAGCTCTCGGCGATCAGCGGGGTGCAGCGCGCGGACATTCTCGGCGACCGGACGTTCGCGATGCGGATCTGGCTCAAGCCCGACCGGATGGCCGCCCTGAACGTCTCCCCGACCGACGTCCGGGACGCCCTCCAGGCAAACAACTACCTCGCTGCGGTCGGGGCCACGAAAGGGTCGATGATCTCCGTGAACCTCGTGGCGAATACGAACCTGCGCACCCCCGAGGAATTCCGGCGCCTTGCGATCAAGCAGTCGGGGGGGACGATCGTCCGGCTCGGAGATATTTCAGATGTGGTGCTGGGCGCGGAGAACTACAGCGAGGAGGTGAGGTTCAGCGGGCAGACGGCGACGTTCATGGGGCTGTGGGTCCTGCCGACGGCCAACTCGCTGGATGTCGTCCGGGCGGTGCGCGAGGCCCTGCCGGGGATCGAGGCGGGGATGCCATCGGGCATGAAGATCGGCATCCCCTACGACTCGACGACCTACATCCACGATGCGATCCGGGAGGTCATCAAGACGCTTGTCGAGACCCTGGTGATCGTGATGCTGGTGATCTACCTCTTCATGGGCTCGTTCCGCGCGGTTCTCGTGCCGGTTGTGGCCATTCCGATCTCGCTGGTTGGGGCGGTCCTGCTGATGATGGCGCTGGGATTTACGATCAACCTGCTGACCCTTCTGGCGATCGTTCTTTCGGTCGGGCTGGTCGTGGATGACGCGATCGTGGTCGTGGAAAATGTCGAGCGGCACATGCAGCTCGGCGAGGGGCCGCTGCAGGCGGCGCTGCTCGGTGCGCGCGAGCTTGTCGGCCCGATCATCGCCATGACGATCACCCTCGCTGCGGTCTATACGCCGATCGGGATCCAGGGGGGGCTGACCGGCGCGCTTTTCCGGGAGTTCGCCTTCACGCTGGCCGGGGCGGTGATGGTTTCCGGCGTCGTCGCCCTGACGCTTTCGCCGATGATGTCGTCGCGGCTTCTCCGCCGCGGCGATGACGAGCGCGGGTTTGCTGGCTGGATCAACCGCCGGTTCGACTGGCTCAGAAACAAGTATTCTGCGGCGCTTGGAGCGATGCTTGCGAACCGGAGCGTCGTCCTTTTCGTCGCGGGATCCGTGATCTTTCTGATCCTGCCGTTCTGGATGTTCAGCATGAAGGAGCTGGCGCCGAAGGAGGACCAGGGGGTCGTCTTCGGAATCATCCAGGCCCCGCCGAATGCCACGCTCGACCAGACCGCGCTCTTCGCCGGAAAGCTCAACGGAATCTTCCAGTCGCAGCCGGAATGCGAGGCGACTTTCCAGGTCATCCGCTCGACGTTTGGATTTGCCGGGCTTGTCACGAAGCCGTGGAGCGAGCGCACGCGGACGACGGAACAGATCGCGGCATCGCTTTTCCCGGTGGCTGCCGGCGTGCCAGGGGTGAGGATCATTCCGGTGGCACCGCCCCCGCTGCCGGGCGGAAGCAACTTCGATGTCGAGTTCGTCATCGCCTCGACCGCCGAGCCCCGCGAGCTTGTCGAGTTCGCAAACAAGCTCGTCGGGAAGGCGTTTGCCAGCGGGCTCTTCATGTATGCCGATACGGATTTAAAGTTCGACCAGCCGCAGGCGGGAATCATTTTTGACCGCGACAAGGTCGCGTCGCAGGGGCTTGACCTGCGCCGGATCGGGGCGGACCTCTCGACCCTCCTCGGCGGCGACTACGTCAACCGGTTCAGCATCCAGGGCCGCAGCTACAAGGTCATCCCGCAGGTGAAAAGGAGCGAGCGGCTCACGACGGACCAGCTCGGCAACCTTTACATCCGCGCGACCGATGGCAAGCTCGTCAAGCTCTCGACGTTCGCAACCATCCAGACCACGACCGAGCCACGCGACATCCGCAGGTTCCAGCAGCTCAACTCGGCAACCATCCAGGGGGCGATCCCTCCCGGTGTCTCGCTCGACGCCGCGCTCAAGGTCCTTGAGGCGGAGGCCGCTAAGATCCTGCCGCCGGGATTCAGCGTGGACTACGCCGGCCAGTCGCGCCAGCTTCGGAAGGAGGGGAACAAGCTGGTCACTACGATGGGTCTCTCGTTCGTTTTGATCTTTCTCGTGCTGGCCGCGCAGTTCGAGAGCTTCCGGGACCCGTTCACGATCCTTTTCGGATCGGTGCCGCTCGCCCTTTCCGGAGCCATGCTCTTCACGTTTCTCGGCTTCACCACGATCAACATCTACAGCCAGGTCGGGCTGGTGACGTTGGTCGGGCTCATCGCAAAAAACGGCATCCTGATCGTCGAGTTCGCGAACGTTCTCCAGCGCTCGGGGCTGGACAAGCTCAGCGCGGTCAGGCAGGCGGCCGCAACGAGGCTCCGCCCGATCCTGATGACGACGGCCGCCACGGTCATGGGGCACTTTCCGCTCGTCATCGCGAGCGGCCCCGGGGCCGGGGCCCGGAACAGCATCGGGATCGTGCTCGTCTCCGGAATGATCATCGGGACGATCTTCACACTGTTTGTCGTTCCCGCGATCTACACGGTTGTCGCAAAATCCGCCGGGGAGGAGATGGAGCCGCTCGCGGCGTGATCTGCGAAGAGATCAGTTGCATCAGGCTGGGCGGGTGGGCCATAATTCTCCGGCTATGATGAACCTGATTGCCCAGCTTAACGGCCATCCCGAACTTGCCGGATTTTCCGCCAATTGTGAGGCGGGGATTGTTTCGCCTGCGCATGCGAATCTCGCGGCCGCGCTGCTCGGAGTGGGCCAGCACCACCTCTATGCCGGCTGGGACGCCCCGGCGGTCAGGGATCCGGAAAAGCAGGAATTTCTGGCGACTCTCCTGACGGCGCACCGGGCGTATCCGGGCGGGCTCCCGGCATACATCCGGAACGCGCGCATCCTTCTTGCCGAAGCTTCTGCTGGCGGCAACCCTTTCGACGGCTGCACCCCTGCCCAGCCGGATCTCGTCGACCTCTCCGGCTTCGGGGCCGCATACGATGCGGCCGAGGCTGCCGGATTGAAATGCTTTGCCGAGTCGGCCGTCGTGCTGGTCGCCGGCGGGCTGGGCGAACGCCTCGGCTACCATGGCATCAAGCTCGACATCCCGGTCGAGGTCGCCGAGAAGACGAGCTACCTCGCGCATTTTGCAGCGGTCATCGGGGCGGCATCGCAACGTCTCGGACGAAAGATTCCCCTCATCATCATGACCAGCCGCGAGACGGACGAGGGCACGCGGAGCACACTGGCGGACCATCATCATTTCGGCCTGGATGCCAGCCAGGTCACGATCCTCTGCCAGGAGCTCGTTCCGGCACTATCCGACATCGCGGGGCACCTTGCGATGGACGGAAAATACCACCTTGTTTTGAAGCCGCACGGCCACGGCGACATCCACATGCTTTTGCAGACGAGCGGGACGGCGAAGCGGCTTGCAGCCTCGGGTGTCCGCTACCTGCTTTTTGTTCAGGATACGAACGGCCAGGCCTTCAATGCGGCGCTGGCCGCGATCGGGGTCTCCGAGCTTCACGGTTACGATTTCAACTCGATCGCCGTGAACCGCATCCCTGGCGAGGCGGTGGGGGGGATTGCAAAGCTTGAGAAGCCCGGTGCCGCGAGCCTCACTCTGAACGTGGAATACAACCAGCTCGATCCGCTGCTCCGCGCGACCGTCAGCCCGGAGGGCGACGTGCCAGACTCTCGAGGGTTCTCGCTCTTCCCAGGGAATATCAACCTCCTCGTCATCCGGCTCGCCCCCTACCTCCGGGTCCTCGAGTCATCGGGCGGGATCATCGCCGAGTTCGTCAATCCGAAGTTCTCCGATCCCGCTCGCACTCAGTTCAAAAAGCCCGCGCGCCTCGAGACGATGATGCAGGATCTGCCGAAGCTTTTTGTCTCCGGAGAAAATGTTGGCGTCACAGTTTTTGACCGCACGTGGTGCTTCAGCGCCTGCAAAAACGCCCTGGCGGACGCGGCAGACAAGGTGCGGGCGGGCGGGCCGCCGGAGAGCGCCTCGAGCGCGGAAAACGATTTTTACCTTGCCGGGCGCGCGAAGCTTCGTGCGGCAGGCATGGGAGTCAGCGACGCTGCCGGGCTCCACATCCAAGGCATTCCGGTCACCGTCGGGCCGCGCGTGATCCTGCGCCCGTCGTTTGCCCTCACCCTTGCCGATGTGCGGGAGCGGATCCGTGGAGGCAGCATTTCGGGCGCCTCGACGCTGATCCTCGACGGGGATATCCGCCTCGAGAACGTGACGGTTCCCGAGGGGGCGGCGCTTGTCATTTCGGCCAGGCCGGGGGCTTCCCTCCAGGTCAAGGACCTTGTGGTGCCCTCTGGGCGATCCTTTGAATTGCAGGTGCTCACAAGCTCCGAAATGTCGTCTGCTGAGGTGCCGGAATATTTGCGGATCCGTGGATACCGGATCGCAGATTGCGGCGCCAGGCGATATGTTGCGGACATTCCTGGCAAATGGGTCCTTGCCGCGAATGGGGCGATCGAGCCGGCTTGACCTGCTCGTTCTCTCGCCCGTTTCATGCCCTTTGGGTCTGATACCCCGAAGCTTGTTTCGGCTTTGCTGCTGGAGGGACGACCTCCGTGTCGTCCGGGGATAGCAACGGACCGGACAGAGCCGGTCTCCAAATGCTCGGGGCTTGCCGCGGGGTTCTTTACTGCTGTCTCTACCAGCTCGACTTCGTAACTCCGGGGATGAGCCCGGCGGAAGCGAGCTCGCGGAATGTGATGCGGGAGACTTTAAACCGGCGGATGAACGCATGGCGGCGGCCGGTGATTTGGCAGCGGTTGACTAGCCGGGTCGGGCTCGCGTCGCGTGGAAGCTGGCAGAGAGATGCGTAATCTTTTTTTGCTTTGAGCTCCGCGCGGAGCGCGGCATATTTTGCCACTGTCTTTGCTTTGCGTTTATTCCGCTCGAGCCATGCTGTTTTTGCCATATAGAAGGGGAAAGACTATGCCCGGCTGCGGATTAGGCAAGCGCATTTTGAAAGAAATTGCGCGGTCGCAAATTCCCGCATAGAATGCAGGTTTTGTGCTTATGAAGACGCCCTTTGACCCGATTGCTGCGGTGCTTGCTGACATTCGACGCGGCCGCATGGTCATCGTGACCGACGATGCGGACCGGGAAAATGAGGGGGATCTGTTGATGGCGGCCTCGAAGGTGACCCCGCAGGCGGTCAATTTTATGGCCCTTCACGGGAGGGGGTTGATCTGTGCGCCGGTGACCGAGGAGCGAGCTCAGCAGCTTGGTCTCCAGCGGATGGTCGCCCACAACCGCGAGTTTTTCAAAACCGACTTTACGGTCTCGGTGGACGCGAGGTCCGGGATCACCACCGGGATCAGCGCGAAGGACCGCGCGGCAACGATCCGGGTTCTGGCGCGGGGGACATCCGAGGCATCCGCCCTTGTCCAGCCCGGGCACGTCTTCCCGCTCCAGGCGAAGGAGGGCGGGGTGCTCCGGCGCGCCGGACACACCGAGGCGGCCGTCGACCTCGCAAGGCTCGCGGGGCTCGACCCTTCCGGGGTCATCTGCGAAATTCTCAAGGCAGATGGCTCGATGGCGCGGCTCCCTGACCTCGTGAAATTCAAGCGCAAGCACGGGCTGAAGCTCTGCTCGATCCAAGATCTGATCGCCTACCGCCGGAAAAGCGAAAAGCTGATCGAGCGGGAGCAGACGATCCAAATGCCGACAGACTTCGGGGACTTCGACCTCCACCTTTACCGCTCGCTGGTCGACGGGGCGCACCACCTCGCGCTCGTGCTCGGCAAAATTTCCGGGAAGAAGCCGACTCTTGTCCGCGTGCATAGCGAGTGCTTGACGGGCGATGTCTTCGGGTCGCGCCGCTGCGACTGCGGATCGCAGCTTCAAGAGGGCATGAAGCGGATCCAGGCGGCCGGATCCGGGGTGCTGGTTTACATGCGCCAGGAGGGCAGGGGGATCGGGCTGGGGCCAAAAATCCACGCCTACAAGCTCCAGGAGGAGGGGCTGGACACCGTAGAGGCCAACGAGCGCCTTGGCTTCCCGATGGATCTGCGCGACTACGGGCTCGGAGCCCAGATCCTCTCGGATCTCGGCGTCAGCCGGATCCGCCTGCTCACCAACAACCCGCGCAAGGTCGTCGGGCTCGAGGGATACGACCTCGAGATCGTCGAGCAGGTGCCGATCCGCTCGATCGCGAACCCGCACAACGCAAAATACCTCGAGACAAAGAAAAAAAAGATGGGGCACAAGCTCTGAGCCCCCGACTGGAGGCTCAGTCGCTGTAAAGAAAGGCAGCAAACTCGTGCGCCATCTTGCCGCCTGAATCTATTTGCCGCTCCTCACCGGAATCTCTGATGGAGCCAGCGGAGCGGGAACCGGTCGCCCGGGCAGTCGGTCGGCTTCGGGTTGATTTCCTTGTGCCCTTCGACGATGGCCTGCTTGCCGTTGATTCTTCCGACGCGTCCGCGGAGGTAGGTGACGAGCTCATCGATCGCGGCGAGCTGATCTTTTGTCGGCAAATCGAGGTTAAGATCCCCCACGAGGCAGATCCCGATGGCGATGTTGTTGAGGTAGTCGCTGGCGACGTGGCCACCGTTGATCTGGCGCTTCCAGCGGTCGCCGATTTCGATTTCCCCATTTCCTGAAGAATTTCCATTTCCGATGACGAAGTGGTAGGCGAGCCCGTTCTGCATTTTCCGCACCCTGCGGTGATAGACGTCGAAGATCCGGGCGTTCCCCTGCCTGGTGCCGCTGTTGTGGATGATGATGTATTTCCAGCGGCCGCGCTGGACACGTGCGCTATCGATCGCCCGGCGGACCGAGGGGGTGAGGTACCGGTATCGCTTGAAGAAACCTCCAAACTGCATCGCTGGCGCGGGTTCGAGCCCCTGGTCCTTTTCGAGCCCGGATTTTTCGACGAGGATCGGGGCGTCGAGCGGCCGACCCTCGGGAGTGGTCCCTTGCGGGGTTTGCACTGGGCTGCTGGCTGGGGCTGGAGTCGCTGAGGGGCGGGGCTTCTGCGGAAGGCCCGGCACCTCGCCAGGCAGGGAAATAAAGTCGTCTGGACCGTTTGGTGTCGCTTCCGGCTTCGCTTCCGCCGCGTGCTTTGCTGCCGGCTTCGATGCGGGAGTTTCTTCAGGCTCCGGGGCGGGCTTCTGCCGGGGAGCTTGCTCCTCGGCGGGCGGAGCAGGTTTCTTTGTAGCTGGCTTCGGTTTCGGGGTCGGCCTCGGGGTGGCAGCCGGCTTGGGTTTCGGGCGGGGAGTTGCCGAAGCTTTCGGCACAGGGCGAATGTCCTCGCGCGACTGAAGGAACATCTGTTTTTTTTCCTCCTCGCTCAGCTCTGCTCTCAGCGGAGAAGCAGCGAGGGCGATGCTCGCAAGCACCCAGAGGATCAGCCATTGTTTCCGCACGCCGAAGAGTAGCAAATCCTCCCTTGGGATCAAGGGGCGATCGCCCTTCACTGCCGCGCGGCCCCTAGCCATGTGCCCGCCAGCACCGTCGGCTTCCCTCATCCGGTCGCCCTCAAAAAACACGTGAGCCGCCGATGCCTCATTCCATCGTTTCGCGCACCGCGCCTTTGTCCGCGGAGGTGACGTGCCTGGCGTAGAGTTTCAGCGCGTTTGAGATCTTTCGGTCCCGGCCCGCCGGGCGAAATGCTCCCGTACCCTTGGAGGTTTCGGCCTGTTCCCTGCGCAGGAGTTCGTCGTCGGGGATCAGAAGCCGGATCGTTCGATCGGGGATGTGGATCTCGATGACGTCTCCATCCAGGATCAGGGCAATGGCACCACCTGCTGCAGCCTCAGGAGAAACGTGGCCGATGGATAGGCCGGACGTGCCTCCGGAAAAGCGCCCGTCGGTGATCAGCGCACAGAATTTTCCAAGCCCCATGGATTTCAGGTAGGAGGTCGGGTAAAGCATCTCCTGCATCCCAGGCCCGCCGCGCGGGCCTTCATACCGGATGACGACCACGTCGCCCGCTTCGATTTTTCCGCTCAGAATGGCCTGGCACGCGGAGTCCTGGGATTCGAAGACCTTGGCTTTCCCTTGGAAATGAAATGCATTCTTGTCCACCCCGGCTGTTTTGACGACGCAGCCGTCGCGGGCGATGTTCCCGAAGAGCACTGCCAGACCGCCATCGGGGTCGTAGGCATGGGCAATTTCCCGGATGCAGCCGCTCGCGCCGTCGGTGTCGAGCTTGGAAAATTCCGCGGCTTGGGATGCGAGCGTGAGGTTGCGCCCGCCTCCAGGGGCGCTGCGGAAAATGTCGCGCGCCTCGTCCGTGGCCGTCGGGCGGGAGATGTCATAGCGGGAGATTGCCTCTTTGAGCGTCAACCCATCTGCGCGGCGGGTCGAGGTGTCCACCAGACCGTTTTTTTCGAGCTCCCCAAGGATCCGCAGAACCCCGCCCGCACGGTTGACATCTTCCAGATGGAAATGCGAGCTCGGCGCAACTTTGCAGATGCAGGGGATCCGCCGCGAGATCGCATCGATATCCGCCATGCGAAAATCCACCTCCGCCTCCTGGGCGATGGCGAGGAGGTGGAGGACCGTGTTCGTTGACCCTCCCATGGCGACGTCGAGGGCCATGGCGTTGTGAAAGGCGCTTCGGCTCGCAACGGACCTCGGGAGCACGGAGGCGTCGCCGTCCCGGTACCAGGCGAGGGCCATCTCCACAATCCGCCCGGCCGCCTGCTCGAAAAGCTTCCGGCGGTTCGCATGCGTCGCCACGATCGTTCCGTTTCCCGGAAGCGCCATCCCGAGAGCTTCGTTGAGGCAGTTCATCGAGTTGGCCGTAAACATGCCGGAACACGATCCGCACGTCGGACACGCGTTCCGCTCGACGCTCGCGACCAGCTCGTCCGGGACGGTTTTGTCCGCGCCCATGACCATCGCATCAACAAGATCGTATTTTTTTCCGCCCACCTCGCCGGCTTCCATCGGGCCGCCAGAGACGAAGATCGCCGGGATGTTCAGGCGCATGGCAGCCATGAGCATCCCCGGAGTGATTTTATCGCAGTTGCTGATGCAGATCATGGCGTCGGCTTTGTGGGCGTTGACCATGTATTCGACGCTGTCGGCGATGAGGTCGCGGGAGGGGAGGGAGTAAAGCATCCCGTCGTGCCCCATGGCGATGCCATCGTCAATAGCGATGGTATTGAACTCGGCGGCAAAGCATCCCCTGGCCTCGATGAGGCCTTTGACGAACTGCCCGATCTCGTGCAGATGGACGTGCCCGGGAACGAATTGGGTGAAGGAGTTGACAATCGCAACGATCGGTTTTCCGAACTGATCTTCCTTCATTCCGTTTGCCCGCCAGAGGCTTCTCGCCCCAGACATCAGGCGCCCTTGCGTGGTGGTGTCGCTTCGTAGTGTTGACATGGGAAATCTGTTACCCCAACCCCTGGAGCATGGAAACCATTCTCCTGCCCGAGGGAACACGCGCACGAGTCATCGGGGAAGAAGGCATGCGCCAGAGATGCGAAAAACCGCCCGGAAGTCAAACGCTTTCAGCCTGAGATTCTATCTCGCCAGGCGCACCGAAATGCCATAGGCTTCATCAGATGAACAGCTCAAGGTGGGTTTGGGCCTCCCTCGTGGTCCTCATCGTGTCGGCGGCCGCTGCAGCGGAGCCGGATTTCCAAAGCGCGCAACTGGTGGGAACCGTCCGGGCCGGCCGGGCCGGGTGGAACCCTTTCGCCGCAAGCAACGACATGCCGCCCGCCGGCAACGGCACGTTTGCAGCAACCCTCCGGCTCAGCGCATCCGGTGGACGGAATGCCGATGGAATTTATGCGATGCGCTTTTTCACCAACCATGAGCTCCGGCAGGTTTACAAGCGCGGGGAGGAGCCAGGAAAACTCGTTGCCGGAAAAAATTCCGCCTTTGCGGACAACATCATTTTTCGGGTCCCATCCGATGGCGACTACACCGTCCGATTCGACCCTGAGCGGGCGGCCTATTCGATTTCTCCGCAGGTCGCGGAGATCACGAAAATCTCATCCATGCAGATCAACGGGTTCGTGCATGACAGCGAGGGGGCGATCGAATGTTTCGACGGCCGCCGCACCCGCCCTGCTGAGATGTGGGACGAGTGGAAGCCCTCGCACGAGCTGACCAGAAATGCGGACGGCTCGTGGAAGATTTCCCTGCAGCTCTCTGCGAAAGGCGGACACCAGAAAAATGGCGTCTACCAGTGCCTGCTCTCGGCAAACAATAACTCCGACTGGGGGTACAGCGCGATTATGGGGAAACCCGGACGCCTCGCCGGAGGAAATGGCTACGAAAGCCGCGTCGGCCATATCGAGGAAACCGCCGTCATTTTTCGCGCCACGCGTGACGGCACCTATACGCTCACGGTCTGGCCCGGAGAGTTCCGGTTCGAGATTTCTCCGGCCGTCGAATTTTTTCAAACGATTGAGTTCCAGGTGGACGGCGATGTGGTGCCCGAACCCTGGAACCCTGCCGCCCCGAGCCACGACATGGAACGCGGCGCAGACGGTTGCTGGCGCAAGACGCTCCCGCTCACTGCCAAGGGCGGAACCAACGGGATCTACAC
>Ga0194058_10000205_pt1 | contig 26437 bp, 13 predicted proteins | sample SepL4417m_MetaG_FD_155490 | JGI IMG/M metagenome (GOLD analysis project Ga0194058, IMG submission 155490) | Anoxic zone freshwater microbial communities from boreal shield lake in IISD Experimental Lakes Area, Ontario, Canada - Sep2016-L442-17m | ecosystem: Environmental > Aquatic > Freshwater... | reverse complement strand
ATCTGCTGGTCAGCCAGATCCGTCATGTGCGCGCCACCGGGCAGATGCCCGGGCCGGAGATCATCCGGGCCGAGCCGGTTTTTATCGACCGGGGGACGATGGGATCTCTAAGAAAGGGCTGCTTCTCTAAAAATCAAACGAGAGTGGAGGAAGTTTGGCAGAGCCGATGGCCCCTGGATCTGGTCGAACGCCGCAGACGGGTTCTCTCGGCTAATACCAGCCCCTACCCGGCAGCCACCAATGCCCTGGAAGACGAGTGGCGGCCCTTGGATCTTGGCGGCATTTGTAACCGGCATTTCGGGCGCGAACATGGATGGTTCGGGGATCTGCCATTGCTTCACCTCCCGCATGGACGCGAGAAAATCCATGGCGTTCCCTTCCAAATTGCCGCCAGTTCTTTCTCGACCAAGGCGAATTGCCTGATCATGCGTTCCTCCCACGCCCATGTGGGCATGGGGGTGGAGTTGCCGGCGGAGATTACAGTGGAAATCGGGCAAAATGCACGGGCTGTGTATTTTTTGCACGCCTGCGGATGGGCCTCGAAGCAGAAATCATTTGCCCGCTACGAATTCCATTATAACAACGGAACCGTTAACAGGGTTCTGCTGGATCCGATCAAGGGCGCGCCAAACCCGCAATCCGCAAAAAAGGAGCGCCTGCGCGGGAATATCCAGGATTGGTGGCCCTCCCCTTTTATCCCTCAATTCCAGTCCGCCCATGCCCGCCATTATGTCGTGACCGACGGCGGCGATCCGTTCCTCTACGAGCGATACCTTTACACGCTGGAATGGATCAACCCGCATCCGGAGAAAAAAATAAAGCGCCTGGTGATCCGCTCGGACCCGGAAGCCGAATCCACGCTCGGGGTGTTGGCGATTACAACCCGCCTGATCCGGGGATGATGTCCAACTGCGGAAGGCTAATATGCGAATGCTGTTTTTATCTATCGTGACGTTGCTCGGAACCGCAGTGGTCGGGCGCACAGGAGAATCCAGCTGGGCGTTTGCGCCGGGGGCGCGTCATTGAAAGCACTGGCGAAGACCCCCACCTCACCTCCCTCATGCCTCTCACGCCCACCCTCCGCCCAGAGATTTGCCGTCCATGATCGTTACCCGCCAATCCCGCATCCCGTTCCGCTGGCTCTTCATGGCGATGGTGCCGTGGGTGTTTTTTTATTTTCTGATCACGATCGGAGGGGTGAATTTTTTCATCCTCAACCGGCTCATCGACAATCCGGCAGCTCTGACATTCGCGGTTTCGTTGCCGGGTTTGCTCTTCACGGTGCTGCCTCTGGGCTCCTACATTTCCTACACTTCGGACCGGGTCTGGACGCCATGGGGAAGGCGCAAGATTTTCCTGGTTGCGGGGTTTTCCGGGGCGGCGTTGATGATGGTGCTCTACCCGCTCGCACCTACGGTCTGGGTGTTTATCGGCCTCATGATTGTGGCGCAGTTTTTCGGCTGCTTCAACGCCCCGTTCGAGGCGATGCAGCTGGAGATCATCCCCCCGGCCATGCGTGGCCGATCGACGGGCATCAGCACCTGGATCACCACGGTGGTCAACATCCTTTTCTGGATGATGGTGGTCGGCCGCTTCGACGAGGTGATCCCGTTTCTTGGCATTCCATTGAGCGGGGATAAAATCATCTATTGGAGTGCGGCGGCCGGTCTTCTCATCGCCCTGTTCATCTACTTTTTCGGGATCCATGAGCTGCCGCCCCACAGCAGGATCACCGGCGAGAAGTTCCGCCTGAAAACGATGTGGGAGGCGCTGACGGCACCGCAGCTCCGCTACCTTTACGTTTTTGGGGTCGCCTCGATCCTGCTGGGGGCAAACCTAGGCGCACTCGGCCAGTTGCTTTACATCAACCAGTGGGGATACAGCCTTCAGGAGATGGGATTCAACATCGCCGTGGGGGGGATCATCAACCTCTTCATCATCCCGGCCGTCGGCTTCCTGGCCGACAAGGGCAAGGGGCACAACCGGATGAAGATCTGGATCGCGTGCCTGGTTCTCATCCTCCTGCTGAATGTTTCCTACTTCAGCTACGTCACATGGTATCTGCCCGACCAGCGCCCGTCGCTCGTGGAAATGATCTTCTTCGGGGAAGTCACCTGCGTGGTCGGCATTGTGGCCCAGGTGGTATATTATCCGCTGGTTTATGATTATGTGCCCCGCAACCTCATGGGCACCTACTTCGCGGGATTCGGCATCCTTTCCGGGGTATTCCAGTTTCTGACGGTCAACGGCCTGGGTGTCTTCATGCTGTGCTGGGCGAACCTCTTCCAGCCCCCGGCCGGGGAAATGGTCAGGGTCTGCCTCGCGCAGGAAATGACCGGGGCGGATGTCTCCAGGATCCTCTCCGCAGCCACCCTGTCCACACCCGATGGCGGAGCCGCCGACCCGAAGGATGTCATCGTCCGCCCTTGGTATGCCAACGGGGTCTCCAAGGATTCTGGGCTGTGCCAGGAGATCCGGCTCCGCGATCCGGCCGGGGACGGGATAAGAGTCCGTGAGGAAACCCTCAAAAAAACGATAAATGCCCAGGAGGCGAAAAAGGATCCGGGCGATGAGAGCCGGTTGGCGGAAATGCGGGCGGAGCAGGCGGGGCTGGCCCAGGAAATTTCGAGGCGCGTTGGGATTTGGAGCGGCGAGGTCAGGCGGGCGCTCGGGGACGTTCTTATCAAGCCCGGCGGGGAAACACTCGCGGCGGCGAAAGCCCGGGCGGGCACCGCCCTCCTTCCCACCCTCCGCAAGGCCCGTGACCGCGAGGTGGATAAAATGAATGGAATCCTTCGCGCCGAGGATCCCGGATTCCTCGGCATGCGCATCGTTAGCCGGGGGCATGGATTTTTCCTTTCGGTTTCCCGGATGCTCCCCGACGGCGCGGACATGGACGCGGATATGGACGCGACCTGTCGGCGCATCGAGGATATTGCGCGGACGAAGGCCCACGGGCTTGTAGCCCCGTCTGCCGTTCGCGCCGGGGTGGTAGTGAAGCCGGTTCTGGCAGTGGAAACCGCCCTTGTGGAAGATCCTGTTCCGACATTCTCATCCCCGATTTCCCGAGCCATGGAAGCGGTGCTCTCGCCGTTCGCCGAGGTTCCTCCACCAGACCAGAAACTCGTCAGCCTTGCGAGAAGCCTCGGGGCGGGCGATGGTGCGGACAACGCGCGCGTCGAAGCCCTCCCGGCAAGAAACGGACTTCGCGTGACCTGCGCATTTGACGAGGAGGCGCTGCGGAAGGCGGGCGATCCGGCAGCCCTGCTCGTTGAGAGGATCCGGGCCGAGGGGGCTTCGCTCAAATTCACGGTTCCGGCCGAACTGGTGGACAAGGGGATCGTCCCGATCAAATACAACTACCTCGCCGGCTACCTTTACATCTTCTTCATGGTGTTCTGCGGCTTTTTGCTCGTGGGATTTTTTCTCATGAAGGAAAAGGCCGGGGTTGTCAGAAGACTGGGAGCGGAGGAAGCGGAGGCCGAGGAATCGCTCGAGGGACAAAAAGAATTGCAGCCGGAAGCGTTGGCCCCTGGCGCTGTGCCCGCCGAAGCGGGGAAGGCCGAGACGTATACCCCAGGGTTCCTCCTCCCGAAATTGGCTTTTGCGGCGCTGGGGTTCGCCGCCATGCTCGTCGCCATTTACCAGGCCTGGCCGCAGTTGAGGTTGCTGGCGCACGGAGAATCCGCCGAGGCGGTTGCGGTCGCTGTTGTCGCAAAAAAAACCGGCCAGCAGGACTTGCGACTGGGAACACAGGCCGAACTCGATGCGAAGACGAAGGAGATCCAGAACGCCAGAGATTACCAGTGGACGTTCTTCAACGAATACCGTTTTGAGCCCCGGGAGGGCATGCCGGTCATCTTCTGCCGGGAGGTCGGTTGCAAACTCAAGCCGCCGATGCCGCTCCTCGACGAGAGCGGCCTGCCCGCCACGGCCTGGCTTCTCTACGACCCCGGGGAACCTGCCAGGGCTGTCCTTCCGATGGAATACAGTTCATGGTTTGTCCCCGCGCTTGTGGCCAGCTTGGGGCTTATTGCCTTTCTTGTGGGCTCCGCCCTCGCATGGGCTGCCAGGAAACCCATCCCGATCACGGTGGATTGACAGGCCACGCTCCCGCACATTTTCTGTGCTGGAGCATCGGCGCGCCCTAAGCGGCGATCCCCGCTTGCCCCCATTGACTGGCAGTCTGCGGCCTCCCAAATCAAAGAATAAACCTCTTTACCATCCTAAGCCAGCGGAGCCGGCACGGGTGGCGGCATTGCCCCCGAGCAGCGGACCGCCTCCAGCGCCGGGGGCAGCGCGGTATCGCCGCGTCGCTTGGTATATGAAATGAGTTCGCACGGTTTCTGCCTGAGATCGATCAGGCGGCCGAGGGAAATGAAACGGAATAGAGATCTCTATCCTGTCGTCTTTGTGCATTCCGGCGCCAATTTCCTTTTGACTTCGCATGGGAATGGGGGAAACTTCCCCTGTTGTTTAATGAAAAACCTACATAGAGAAACATAAAATCCCTTCAACCAGAAACACGCCCATGAAATTATCGAAACTCCTCCCGCTCGCGCTGGCTGCTGCCCTCGCGGTTTGTGTAATCACCCCGGCAAAGGCCGGCGTTATTGTCGCTTGGGATGCCAAATCAGCAAATACAACCCTCGCAAACGCTACATCCACCACGCTCGATTCTAATCTTGCAGGACCTGTCAATTTGACTTTGGGGTCCGGGTTCACCCCAAATAGTGTTGGTAACACATTCGGCGGATACGGCACCGTAGACACCTCTTCGGGCATGGCCTCTGCAAATTCGAATGGAACTTATTGGCAGTTCACACTGACTCCGGCATCCGGTTATCAGGTGCAAGTGGATAGCGTGGTTGTTCCTGCCAATTATGATGTAACTCAATCTCACGGGCTATTTACCTCGCAGGACAATCCTTCAACCATAATCAACTTAGCAAGCAGTTCGGATTCTTTCGGGTCTTCTCTTGGCTCTGCTTCTGTAACTGCTTTGGGTGCTGACGCCGGTTATTTTACGATCAATTTGAGCGCGCCATTCATCACGTCGTCGGCGGTGACCCTGCGGCTTTTAATTTCTGAGAATTTTTCTTGGAAAACAGTGGGGCTTCAACCTGATAATTACTGGGATCCCGTGCTGCAGCATAACGCATTGGAGATCAATGGATCGGTTACAGCCGTTCCCGAGCCCTCGACATGCGCGATGCTGCTTCCCGCCATGGGCGGCATCCTGATGATGCTCCGCCGCCGCCGGGACTAATGTCTCATCCTTCAGCCTTCATCCTTTTTGGATTGGCTGAAATGCGCGCGCAGGATGCAGGGGGGGGCCTGTGCGCGGGATGGCTGCGAGCGGGTGAGTCAGGCCGTCAGGTTCCGGATAGCGCCCCTCTCTGACAACAATGGAAACTCACATCGAGGCATTGACACAATTGGCGTTCCCGCTGGTTGGATTGATCGGGCCCGGAGCCGGATTCAAAATCGGAGAAGCCAAGCGTGAGTTTTCCCTCGTCGAATCCGACGGCACGGCGTGGACATACACCGAGGCGGCGACAGAACTCCAGGTGACCGTGGAGTTGCGGGTAGCCGATCAGACGGCGATTTTGTCCACGCTTCTAGAAAACGAAGGAAGCTCGCCGATTTCCGGCATCGAGGTGCTGGAACCGCTGCGGATTGTTTTCAACAGTCCGCCCAGCCGGTGGCGTCACCTTTATGCCAGCGGCGGGACGACCGAGGGTTTCTATCCGCCCACCGCCTACACCACCCATGAGCAAACCGGGATGGACGGCGCGGTAAAGATCGAAAGCTCCGCCGACGGAAGATCGTCGAATCTGCATCTTCCTTTCTTGATCTCGCTCGCTTCACGGGCGGCGGAGGCCGACGGGCTATTCTGCGGGATGGAATGGTCCGGTGCCTGGCAAATGAGCTTCTGGAAGGAAGACGAGACCCGCATTGGCCTTTGTGCGGGTGTCAAAGTGGATGGCCTGACGCTCGATCCAGGGGAATCGCTCCGGCTCCCGGAGGTCCATCTCGGTTTCTTCCGGGGCGGCGCGGCAGCCGGCACCAACGCGTTGCGAAAGTATCTGTATGAACGGGTCTGCCCGGCCTACCAGGGCAAACCGGTTCTTCCCCGCGTGAGTTACGACCACTGGTTTGGCATCGGCAACAACCTGAACCTGGAGGGGATGAAACGGCAGGCCGACCGGGCCGCCGAACTGGGCGTGGAAGTGTTCGTGGTTGATGCCGCCTGGTTCCCCGGCGATTTCCCTTTCGGGGTTGGCAATTGGAACGACGTTGACCGGTCAAAGTTCCCCGATGGGTTGGAGCCTCTGGCGGAGTATGTCCGGAGCCGGGGAATGGATTTCGGCCTTTGGTTTGAAGTCGAAAGAGCGGTCCGGGGCACCAGCTTTGTCCGGGAACACCCCGAATGGTTCCTGACGGTTCCCTCGCCGGAGCGAAGCGGCACCCAGGATTACCACCACCTGAACCTTGCCCTGCGTGAGGCGCAGGATTATTTGATCGAAATGGTCGGAGCCTGGATCAGGAAACTCGACCTTCGCTGGAGCCGCTGGGACTACAACATTGATCCGATCTGGCACTGGAGCCAATCCGATCCAACGCTCAAGATTCAATTTGGTTACTTCGACGGATTGTATCGGGTGCTCGACACGCTGATGAAAGAACACCCTAACTGGATGGTCGAGGCCTGCGCGAGCGGCGGCCGTCGCATCGACATCGGCACGATGAAACGCGCGCATACCTATTGGTTCTCCGACCAGACCGAGATCCCGGAGTTGTGTCGCTATATGCAGGCGAGGGCGAACCGGTTCCTCCCCGGCCACCTTTTGAACAGCAGCGTCGCGGTCGGCGAGAACGCCGCCGTCGAGGGGTTCGACGACACCGCCGTCCTCAGCCGGATGCTGGGCAAACTTGCCTTCGACGGCTGCATTGCCAACTGGTCTCCGGCCCTCACCACGCGCATGGCGTCGTGGGTCGCCGTTTTTAAAGCCATCCGGCATCTGCTGGTTCAGGATTTCTACCAGCTGCTGCCGCAGCCGCAAACGGCGGAGGACTGGGATGCGGTTCAGTTCGTTTCCTATTCCGGTGACGAGTCCGTTGTGTTTGCGTTTGCGGGGAACCGCGATGACGACATGGTTCTGAGACTCCGCGGGTTGCAAATGGGCCGCAGCTATTCGGTCACGCGCATGCCCGCCGGCGTGAGCGCGACCGTCCCGGGTGAAACCCTGATGAATGCCGGGCTTCCCGTCGCTTTGGAACAGGCTGAGGGCGGACTGTGGAGATTCACCCTCAAAACGCAGCAAAGAGCCGCCCGGTCCGAAAACAATCGAAAACCAAACATCCCTCATTTTTACTATGAAACATCCCTATAGGAACCTGACCCGAGTTGTAACATTCCTCTCCAGCCTGATGCTGGCCTATGCGCCGGGAGGCCGCGGCCTGGCTGCGGAACCGGCGGGCGCAAATCCGCCGGCTTCACTGCGCGTCTATTTCATCGGCAACAGCGTCACCGATACGGTGCGTTACAAGGCGCTGGCCCAGCTGGCTGAATCGCGAGGCGTCGCATTGGACTGGGGGCGGACGATGGTTCCGGGGGCGCCGCTCGAACATTTCTACACCCATCCTAACGAGGGGTTCCAGGAGCCGCCCTACGGCACTTGGGACAAGGCCTTGAATGAGTTTGCGTGGGATGTTGTATCGCTCCAGCCGTTTGACCGGAATCTGTATGATCTGCCCAACCCGAATGTTCCGCCGGGCGAAGATCTCAACGATGTGCCGATGTGCTGCAAGTTTATCGAGATGGCGGCAAAGATGAACCCCGACGTGCAGATATATATTTATGCACGCTGGCCCCGGGTGAGTTCGGACGGGAAAGGGATCCCTTTCGACAAGAACGACTACGATCCCACGAGGCCGGGCAGCGGCGCGGATCTTTCCGGCGTCGATGATTTCCAGGAACGGTGGAACGCGACTTACAAGCCCGGATGGGATTTGAAGAACGAAAGCGCGAGTTACTTTGATCAATTGCTGACGGAAGTGCGCGAAAAAAACCCCTTTCTGAAAAAGCGGCCGCTGCTGGTTCCTGTGGGTCATGTGATGGCGGCGATCGACCTGCTGATGAGGCAGGGGAAGGTGCCGGGTTATACGAGCATTTACCAGTTTTACAAGGATGGCATCCATCTCAACGAACCCGGATCCTACCTGGTCGGCTGCACCTATTTTGCCACGCTGCTGCGACAGTCGCCCGAAGGGCTTCCGACGGAGCCCTACGGCGAAATCGATCCGGTGCTCGCGAAGATCATCCAGGAGACGTCCTGGCAGGTGGTCAGCCAACATCCCGACTCCGGCGTGAGGGGAAGCAGACCGGATGGCCCCTGATTGATAAAAGCGATTTCGCCCCCACCCATGAGAACGCCTCCGAGACAACTTCTGCCGCCGCTGGCTCTTGCCACGCTTACGCTCTCCGCGTTCTTCCTCCCGACGCAGCCCGCGCGGGCGCAGGCAATTAATGCCACGGTGGTCTCCACCAGCCCGGCGCAGATTCGTCTCGACTGGGATTCCGTGAATTACTGGGGTAGCTCCATCAGCCGGAAACTGTATCGGCGCCCCAAGGGCGATACCCCCTGGGGAAACCCGATCTGGAGCGCGACAGGATCCCCGGCGGGTAACATCTTGAGTTATACGGATACCACGATTGCTTCCGGTTCCGCCTACGAATATAAACTCGAGACCTTTAACACGAGCGACAACACTCAAAATGGCTATGGCACCGTGAGCGGCGGGGTGAATGTGCCGGTGGTGGAGAGCCGCGGGACGCTGCTCCTGCTGGTCGATGTGTCCCAGGCGTCCTCGCTGGCGCAGGAGCTGGCGCAGCTCCAGCAGGATCTCGCCGGCGACGGTTGGAAGGTGGTGCGCTCGGACCTCGCCCGCGAGTCGGTGCTCGAGTCGGCGACCGGCACGGGCGTCGGACCTGCGCGCCTGGCGGAGGTGTCGGCGGTCAAACAGGTGATCCTGACTTCCTACACCAACAACGCCGATCTCAAGGCGGTCTATATTCTCGGGCATCTGCCCGTGCCGTATTCGGGCAATCTCGCTCCGGACGGGCATGGAGAGCATTTTGGGGCCTGGCCGGCGGATACTTACTATGCCGGGGTGAGTGGCACCTGGACCGATACCTCGGTGAACGATGTCGGAGCGACTGACACACGCAACTGGAACGTGCCCGGCGATGGCAAGTTCGATCAGACCGTGATCCCCGCCAATCTGGTGCTGCAGGTGGGGCGCGTCGATTTTTATAACATGAACGAGTTTCCGACCAGCGCGGTGACCGAAACGGAGTTATTGCGGCGTTATCTGCGCAAGGCGCACGATTACCGGTATAAACAGGGCGCATACGCAAATATTTCCCGACGCAATGCGGTCTATGACGGATTCGCCAACTGGAACTCCCAGAATTCCTATTCCTCCGGCGCTTCTTACAACAACTGGACCAGCCGCGGGGTCATCGGGCGCGATTCTTCGTTGACGGATTTGATTCCCGGCTCGGGAGTGGCCAGTCCGTGGTTCGCCTGGCTGGAGGCCAATCCTTCCAACACCTACCTGCTCGCCTCTCTGCAGAGCGCCGGCCAGTTCGACGGCAACGCCACGGGGAATTCCTCCGATTTCGGCCTGCGCCCGAGCCGCTCGGTGTTCAATGTGATTTTCGGCAGTTACCTGGGCGACTGGGGATTTCCCAATGACTACATGCGGGCCTCGCTGGCCGGCAACGCGGCGGGCGATTCGCTGGGGTTGACGTGCTTCTGGGGGGGCGGCCCGAATTTCGTCTGGGATTCGATGGCGCTGGGCGAGACCGTCGGCTATGCGACATGGGTGACCGAGAACAACGACGGCTACAACCTAAACGGCTACTACAAGCCGATCGGGATTAACGGATCGAACCGGGAGGTTCACCAGGGGTTGATGGGGGACCCGGCCCTGCGGCTTTATTCCGTGCAGCCGCCGCAGCATCTGCAGGCCGCTAGCAGCAATGGAAGCGTGACGTTGTCGTGGGATGCTTCGACGGAAAGCAATCTCCTCGGTTATCTGGTCTATCGTGGCACCGCATCGGGCGGGCCGTTTACCCGGCTGACCCCTTCGTTCAGCGGGTCAACGACTTACACCGACAGTGCCGTCACCACCGGTTCTTCCTACACGTACATCGTAAAAACTGTGAAACTCGAGACCACGCCCGCCGGCACATTCCAGAACCCGAGCGGAGGCGTGTTCGCCACGATCACGGCCAGCGCGAGCGCGTCCTCGATTCCGCTGGCGCCGACCGGCCTGCAGGTGTCGGCCTCGAACTCGACCACGATCAACCTGACTTGGACGGACAATGATCCGAATGCAACCGGCTACCTGGTCAAGCGCGCCGGCAGCGGGGGCGGCGGGTTTGGCACGATTGCGACGCTGTCAGGTTCCGGCAGCAACAGTTACTCCGATTCCGAACCGCTGACTTCGGGGACGACCTTGTATTATCAGGTCATCGCCACCGGCAGCGCGGGGAATTCATTGCCCTCGCAGGTCGTTTCGCTCACCGGCCAGGCCGGTTCGATCAATCTGGCCGGCTACGTGACGCATTGCACGCGGAGCGCGGATCCGGGTTATGCGGACGTGCCGGTGCAGCGGATCGGCGGCAGTGCGGGAACGGTGACGGTGCAATACACGACCGCCGTGGGCAGCAATGACACGGCGCAGCCGGGCGTGGATTACACCGCGACCTCGGGCACGCTCACCTTTGCCGACGGGCAAACCGAGCAGGTCATCCGGGTGCCGCTTCTGAAAAGCAGCCCGCAACCGCCGGTGTTCTTCACGATCCAACTGAGCAATCCCACCGGCGGAGCGGGGTTGGCAACCCAGAATGTCTGGCCCCACGGTTATCCGGTTGTACTGGTCGCGGATACCGCCGCGCCGCTCACATCCCCCTGGCAACTGACGTATATAGGCATGGGGAGCGCATCGGGCGTCACCACCGATCCGGGTGCCGCAGGGCTGTTGAACGGCACACTGACGTCGGCCTATTGGGGCGGCTTTTTTGATAATACCTCAAACATGCAGGAATGCGGGCAGTTCATTTGCCAGACGGTGACTGGCGACAAGGTGATGACCGCGCGGATCACCGGCTCGAATTGCGACGGGGCGGCGCTCATGGTGAGTTCGGGCACCAACACGAGCACGAACGAGATGGCTTGCATCCGGATCACCAACGCAGCGGCCGGGGCGCAATTCGTGGCGCGCACCACCAACACCTCATATCCGCGCACGGAAACCTCCCTTCCGGCATCGAGCAGCTTCAAGGGGCAGAGTTACTGGGTGCAAATGACTCGCATGGGCAACGTGTTCACCGGCGCGATTTCAGCCGACGGGGTGACCTGGACAACTCTGGGATCGGCTACAACCCCCGATATGCCCTCAAACGCGCTCTGGGGATTTTTCCAGGAAAACACCAACTCCATGGCGGGAGCGCAATACGGCAATATCGCGTTCTCGGCGATCCAGGCGCCGGCGGCCCCGGGCAACCTGGCCGCGGCGCGCAGCGGATCGGGTGTGAACCTGACCTGGACGGATAACTCCGGGGGGGTGGCTACCGGGTTCACCATCCAGCGCTCGGTGGCGGGCGCAGGTTCCTATGCCGTCATTGGAACCATCCCGGCCAATACATCCGCATATTCGGATACCACCGCCGTCTGGAACATCAGTTACACCTACCAGGTGTGCGCCTTTAACAACTCCGGAACATCCGCCTTCAGCAACACGGCCACATCGGGAACGCTGGCGGCTCCGTCTGCGCCAAGCGGACTATCGGCGGCCACCACCGGCTCCAACGGCTTTGCTCTGACCTGGACGGATAACTCCGGGGGGGGGACTGCCGGGTTCACCATCCAGCGCCAGACGGAAGGGAGCGCGACCTGGGTGACCCTGGGGGCCGCCAGCGGAACCACCTACACGGATGCAAGCCCGTTGCAGAATACCGGTTACCGGTACCGGGTCCTGGCCATCAACGCCGCCGGCAGTTCAGCGCCCTCCTCGTACGTGACTGTTGCCACAGCCGTCGGGGGTGGCGGAGCCTTCACCCCGGTGGCCGATGCCCAGATCGGCAACAATGCGAATGCAAATACCAACTACGGAACCGCCACCACCATGACGATTTCGCAGGACGGGGCAGGGAACAAATCCGAGGGTTATGTCCAGTTCGATCTCTCCAGCCTTGCGGGGAGCACCGTCACGAGTTGCACCATGACGGTCACGACTGCCAACAGCGGTAACGGCTTGTTTCTTGCCGCATTCTCCTATGCCCTCCCCAGTTCGATGAATACCTGGGCCGAGTCCACCATTACCTGGAACAACGCCCCCTTTAACACCTCATCAACCTGGCCTGCAAACTCCGCATACACCGGCTACTTCTATCTTTCCGGCAGCACCACGTCGCCCGGAACCGTCATTACCGATCAGTTTAATAACTATGTGCTGAATGCCCTGAATAACAATCTCATCGTCGGGTCCAACGGCCTAGTCACTTTCTATTTGTATACCTATAACACATACTCCTTGACACTGGCGACCAGGGAAAACCCGACCTACCAGCCGCCCAAACTTCACCTGACTTACCAGCAACAAACCCCGCGCCGAGCCACTTATCTGACGGGGTCGGTTCCTGGTTCCGGCACGGTTACTCTCCAGTGGGTTGACAATGCCTCTAACGAGGCCGGCTACTATGTCCAGGCCAGCACCGACGGTGGAAACAGCTTCAGCACGATTGCCACCACCGGCTCCAACGCGACTTCGCTGACCACCTCGGCAATTCCATCCGTGGCTGGTCCCCAGATTTTCCAGGTGGTTGCCTTCAATTCCTACGGCTCCGCCACGCCATCGCTGCCTCTGACCCTTTCGCCCTTCACCGCGTCCTGGCTCTCGGCCAACGGTTTGCCACAGGACGGCAGCGGCAACGGGGCAATGACGGCATGCCCGGCGAACGACGGGATCACCAATCTGGCCAAGTATGCACTCGGCATCAGCGCGTATGCGACCGGCTATCAGGGGCATTACTCGACCGGCACAGTCAACATAAACAGCTCGAGCTATTTAAGTTTGACTTACACGCTGCCTTATCCGACCCCGGTCGGAGTGAGTTACATACCAGAGTCTGCACCCGATTTATCGGGAACAACCTGGTCGAATGCCGCCACCACGGTGGTGACCTCATCCAACACTGGTTCGTGGCAAACTATCACCGTGCGAGATACGATACCCATCGGTTCAGCTTTACGCCGGTTCCTTCGGCTGCGGTTTACGGCTCCGCCATGACAGCGCCCCCCGTCGCAGATCATGGAGATGATTGCTGCTCCTGCTTTTACCGTTTCACAAGGACAGGAACGGGAGATTTCTGCTGAATCCTTTCGGGCAGGGTCGAGCCTTCCTTCCAGACGCTGCGGATGGCGATTTGTTCCGCGATGCCCGGGATGCCCCGCTCATGGTGGCGAATCATGGTATCCATGCGGTTCGCGGCGACGATGCCCATCTGGACGTAGGGCGTGCTGAGGCCCGAGATTTTCTCACCCCATTGGTCGGGTTCGACGTGGAGCGAGGCAAAACCGATGTCTTTCGGGATCTTGATCCCCATGTTGGTGAGATCGTAGAAGTGCCCGACCGAGAAAGCCACTACCGCATCGGCCTTTTCCGTTTTCAGCCAGCGGACAAATTCGGCCGGTTTGTCGGCGGGAGGATCCAGGAAGATCTGGATTTTCTTTCCGCCCGGCTGGTGGCAATTTCCGATGGCGGCCAAGCGCGCGAAGTCATCCACAATCGGCTGATCGTGCCTGAGCATCAGGGCGGAGATCCTCCGGTATCCGCGTCGGAGGACCTCGCTGAGGAGGTTGCGGGTGCTTTCAAAAATCTCCTGCCGGACCGTGTGAAACGGGCTGCTCCTGTCATAGCGTCCGCAGGCCACCACGCTGAAACGGCTCCAGTCGGGTCCGAGAGACTCGACGTCCACCCCGCAAGGAGCCAGAAAGATGCCTTGGAACCCGCGGTTGTAGAGGTTTTTGAGCTGCCGCGGAAGATCTGCCTGACCGCCCAGTGTGATGACCTCCACGCGGTAGCCGAGCTCGCCAGCACGCCGCGTGATGCCATCGACAAAATCGGTAACCGGATAGGTTGTCGCGCTGTCCGGAGTCAGGCGCATGGACAAAATGGCGAGCGGCACGTAGTGGGCTGCCTTCGTGCGAGAACCGGAACTCAGCGCCGCTGCAAAGAGGTTCGGGTGATACCCGATTTTATTGGCCGCTTCGCGGATGCGCTGGCAGGTGGCCTCGCTGACATTGCCGACGCGACGGAGACCCTGCGATACCGCTGAGACGCTCAGGCCGGTCTCTTTTGCCAAATCTTTGAGTGTGGGAGTGGAGGCCATGGTTGGGGCGGCAGCTTAGACGGAATACTGCCATGAAGTGTAGCGTTTCACAATCCGGAAAATTGCCGGAGAAAAATCCCAGGTCAAATTGGTTCCGAGGCACCTCTCTATGCGTTCATTTTACCGTTGCAACTACCCTTCCAGACTTCGGGGGGATGGACGAGTCCGCTGCCGGCTTCCGAACCTGCGCGCATTCGCCTGGCTTTGCTTTTTCCTGCTGTTGGGCAGGGCGGCAGTCGCCGGGGTGCCTGCCGGAAAAGCAGGGCTGAACGTGGTGCATGTCGGCAACACCCACTCGTGTCCGTTGCGGCCGCTGATTCCGTTGGCCAGTGAGGCGGCCGCACCCGTGTCACTGCGCTGATCGATTTCTTTTATGCCGAGTGCCACTCCCGACCGCGAATCCGAAACCTCCGGGCTTTTCGGGCGGTTTCTTGGCGATGACGATGCCTTTGTTCTCGGGTCTGCTCCACCCCGGAAATGGGTGAACGTGCATTGCACGGATCCCGACCCAGCCGGAGACGAGCTTTACGCGGAAATCTCCAACATCGGCGATGGGCCGGTGACATTCCGGGATTCGTCTGGGAACACCTGCCTGCTTGTCGGCTACGATGCCAAGCAGGTTTACATCCGCGACGATGAGACGAACCTTGTTTTTTGCCCCGGCGGGGAACCTGCCCCGGAGATGGTCCAGGCCACGACCACTTACACCTCCGCCTCAACGATCACGACCGCTCGTTGCGATGGGCTGGAGGTTGTGCGCAGGACGTCTGTCCCGCGCCGGGAGACTGTCGAGCTCTGGACGGTTGAAGTGACGAACCGGAGCGGGCGCGACCGAAAAATGTCCATCTTTGGTTACGCGATGTTTCAGCTCACCGGGACGAATGCGGATGGCAAGGGTGTCTGGAAGGATAACCACAGCGAGGTGAGGAGGGATCTCGGTGGCGCACTGGTATTCAACCGCGACCGCTCGGCTCAAGGCCTCGGCTTCAACGGCTGCCTGATTTCTCCGAACCCCATTGCTGGAGCCTCTGGTTACCGCGACTTTTTCACCCGCTCGGATTTCTCGCTCGCCACGCCGAAGATCCTCTGGGGCTGGGACTGTGACAACCGCGGGTTTCGCGGCCCGGACTGCGCGGGGATCGTGCAGGTGCGGCTGGATGTTCCCACCGGCGCAAGCGGACGAGCGGATTTTATCGTGGCGCGATTTGTGTCTCCAGATCAGGTGGCCTCGTTGCGCGCGCGCTGGACGCCCAAGGCGATCGATGCGGCCGCAGAGGAACAGCGGCGGAAATCTGCAAAGCGGAATGCCATGTTCCGCGTGGATACCGGACACGAGCCGCAGGATGCCTTGATCAACGGTTTCGTGAAGAAGCAGATGGTCTCGTATCTGGTGAACAAAAGCGGGTTCCGCGACAACTTGCAGAACGACATGGCGCTCGCGCTCTGCGATTACGGGCTGGTCCGCGCAAACCTCCTCCGAGCCGTGGCTTCGCAGAACCGGGACGGCAGCGTGCCGCATGGGTTCCGTCCATGGAATCTCCAAAAATACTCCGACAAACCGGCATGGCTCCTGCATTGCGTGCCATGGGTCTTGAAGGAAAGCGGTGACATGGGACTGCTGGATTTGAAGATCCCCTACCGCGACGGCGGCCCGGAGGAACCCATCTGGCAACACCTCCTGCGCGCGATGCGGCATCTTGTGGAGGACACCGGGGCGCACGGGCTCTGCGACCAGCATTTCGCGGATTGGAACGACGGGCTCGAACCCTCGGAAAAAACCGGTGACCGAGAGAGTGTGATGGTGACGCAGCAGCTTTGCCTCGGGTTGCGTGAGATGGCCGAACTCGCTCGCCGGCGCAACGAGGGAGAGATCGTCGCCGAGTGCGCAGGCTGGCATGCGCATTTTTCCAAACTCCTGAACGACGTCGCCTGGGATGGCGGCTGGTATGTGCGCACACTTTGCTCGGGCGGATACACGCTCGGCTCGGCCGCCAATCCGGAGGGCAAGATCTTTATCAACACGCAAAGCTGGGCGGTCCTTTCCGGCTCCGCGCCCAGAGATCGCGCGCGGCTTTGCATGGAAGCCGTAGACCGGATGATCGAGACCGATTTCGGCTTCGCGATTGCAGAGCCCGCGTTTACCGAATTCGACGAGCGGGTGGGAAAGTTCTCCGCTTCGCGTCCCTATTACGCGGAGAACGGCGGTTGCTACAATCACGCTGCCGGATTCAAGCTCGTGGCCGATTGCATGCTGGGCCGCGCGGAGGAGGCATGGCGAACCTTCTTGAAGGTCGCACCGGGCAGCCCGTGGAACCCGATCGCCAACTCCTGCGCGGAGCCGTTCTCGTTCACGAATTGCTACAGCCGCACCCCCGACTGGCCGGGCCTGTCGATGTATCCCTGGCGCACTGGAACCGCCGGATGGTTTACGATGGGACTGGTCGAGTGGATCCTCGGGGCGCGCCGGCATTACGACGGTCTCCTCATTGATCCCTGCCTGCCTGCGGAGATCCCGCGCGCAAAGCTCACCCGTACATTCCGCAACTCGCGCTACGAAATCGAAATCGTGCGGGATGGAGGCGGTAAAAAAATATGGCTCGACGGCTTGTTGCTGGATTCGCCAATTCTTCCCCCTCCCGACGGTCAACCCCACCACGTTCAGGTCATCCTCTGATTTTCCATGAACTACGGATACTTCGTCGAAGAAACCCGCGAATACGTCATCACCCGACCTGACACGCCGCGTGCGTGGAGCAATTACCTCGGGTCGCGAAAATACGGCGGGATCATCACCAACAATGCCGGCGGGTATTCGTTCACCCGGTCTCCCGCCGAGGGGCGCATCCTGCGGCACGTTACAACAGCGTTCCGATGGATCTGCCGGGCCGCCAGTTTTACATCCGCGACATGGAGAGCGGCGACTTCTGGAGCGCGGCATGGCAGGCGACCTCCAAGCCGCTTGATGCGTATCGAACCGAGACCCGGTTCGGTCCGGGCTATGCGGTGATCACAAGCGATTACTCGGGCATCCGCACCGAGAGCACGTATTTCATCCCGCTTGGGAAAGAGTTTGAATACTGGCGGCTGAACATCACGAACAGCGGAGATCGATCCCGCCTGCTCCGGGTGTTTGCCTTTTGCGAGTTCACGACGGAATGGAGCCTGGTCAACGACCTCCTCAACCTCCAATATACGCAATACATCGGGCGGGCGGAATTCCGGGACGGGCTCATCGCCGCGAGTTCCTGCGCCAACCTGCCGCAGGATCCTTCGAATTTTGCCAATCGTGACCAGTCCCGCCACTGGTGGATGACGCAATGCGGTGTGCCTGTGAGCGGGCACGACTGCGACCGCGAGGAATTCCTTGGCCGACACGGAGGGTTTCATGCGCCATTGGCTGTTATGAATGGTGTGTGCGCCGGTTCGGAGGGATTTTCGGACAACACCTGCGGGGCATTGCAAAGCGATCTTGCGCTCGCGCCGGGGGAGTCCGTGGAACTGCGGATTCTCCTCGGTATTGGCAAGGCGGAGGAAGAGGGCGGTTGCGTTTGCAGCGAATATGGTTCGGCGGAGGCTTGCGAGCGGGAGCTTCAGCGACTGAAGGATCACTGGCACGGGCTTCTTGAAGCATTTCAGGTTCGCACGCCGGATCCCGACTTTGACAACATGGTGAACGTTTGGGGAGCTTACAATGCGCTGATGACCTTCGAGTGGTCGCGCTCGTGCTCGCTCGTTTACACCGGCGACCAGCGGGATGGCTACGGGTTCCGCGACACGGTGCAGGATTGCCTCGGCGTCACCGGAATGCTGCCACAGGAGATTCGCGAGCGACTGGTGCTGATGCTCTCCGCGCAGGATGCCACCGGCGGCGCGCAACCGGAAGTCCGGCCCTGGTCCCATCAGCCCGGCCACATGCCGCCGACCCCGGCGTCTCATTATCGCTCGGACGACTGCCTTTGGTTTTTCAATGCCATTCCGGTCTATGTGGCCGAGACCGGCGATACGGCTTTCTATGACGAGGTGGTGCCGTATGCCGACTGCGGCGAGGCCACGGTGCTGGGCCACCTCCGGCGAGCGATTGAGTTCAACCTTGAACGCAGCGGCGCAAACGGCCTGCCGTGCGGGTTGCTTGCGGACTGGAACGACTGCCTCAAGCTCGGTTACAAGGGCGAGTCGGTCTTTGTGACATTCCAGCTCCGCCTCGCGCTCAAAACCTATGCGCAAATCTGCACCTCGCTCGCGCTGGAAGAAGAGCAGCGGTGGGCGGAATCCGAACTCGCCGATCTTGACAAAAAAATCGCATCGGTCTGCTGGGACGGAGGATGGTTCATCTGGGCGATCGCCGAGGATGGCACGGTTTTCGGCACGAAGAATTATCCCGAAGGTCAAGTCTATCTAAATACCCAGGCGTGGGCGATCATGTCCGGCGCGGCTTCCATTGAAAGAGCCGCCCAGGCGCTCGCCAGCGTGCGGGAGCACCTCGCCTCAAAGTGGGGCGTTGCCATGTGCGCACCGCCTTTTGAAAAAACACCTGTCGAGGTGATGCGCGCCGTCCTGTTCAACCGGGGCAACAAGGAAAACGGCGGGATTTTCTCGCACACGCAAAGCTGGGCGGTCCTTGCAGAGGTGCTCGCGGGCGACGGCGACACGGCATGGCGCTATTACCGTTCATTTCTGCCCGCCGCGCAGAACGACAAGGCTGACATCCGCGAAGTCGAGCCGTATGTCCACTGCCAGAGCACGCACTCGCAGTTCTCGGAGAAATTCGGGTGCTCCCGGGTTCCGTGGCTTTCCGGAACGGCCTCTTGGGCGCATTTCACGGCCACCCAGTATTTGCTCGGGATCCGCCCCGAGCCCGGTGGCCTTCGCATTGATCCCTGCATTCCCAAAGACTGGCCGGGATTTAGCGCCACTCGGAAATTCCGCGGAATGGCCCTTCAGATCGAGGTCAGAAATCCCTCGGGGAAAAACCGTGGTGTGACCCGGTTGGAACTCGACGGGGCCGTGCTGGAAGGAAATTTTCTGGATGTTCATAGGCTCAGTGACGGGGCAAAAATCATCGCAACCCTGTAAGTGCATCCCGGTTTCCAAAGATCATGCAAACGATTCCACTCTATTCAAATCCGGCGGGTCTGGCCCGTTCCGATGCACTCGAACACGTTCCGACGCTTGATATCTACGAACCGTTCGGGACAAGTTTCACCGACACGGCGGCCGTCATTCTGCCGGGGGGCGGTTATGGAGAACTATCCACCCAGGAAGGGGAAGGTTTTGCGGGAATTTTTCAGTTGTGGGGATTCAAGGCCTTTGTCTGCAACTATCGCCTCGGCGCCCATGGATATCGCCATCCGGTGATGCTCCGCGACGCCGCCCGTGCCGTGCGGGCGGTTCGCTCGCGGGCTTCGGAATGGGGAATCAACCGGATTATCCTGGTCGGTTCTTCGGCGGGCGGGCATCTCGCAGCGACCCTGCTCACCCGCTGGGATGCCGGTCAGCCCAATCATCCCGATCCGGTTGAGCGGGTCAGTTCACGGCCAGATTTCGGGGTGTTGTGTTATCCCGTCATCACCATGGGAGAGGGGACCAATGGGTGGACCCGTGATAATTTGCTGGGGCAAAATCCGTCGCCCGAATTGATAAAGGAACTCTCCGCCGAGCTTCACGTTACCGCCGAAACGCCACCCTGTTTCGTCTGGCACACCCATGCCGACGATGTCGTGCCCGTGACAAATCCGCTCCTGTTTGTCAGCGCCCTGCATCGCGCCGGAGTGCCGTTTGAATTTCATGTATATCAGGACGGGGAACACGGGCTGGGTATGAAGGACGGCATCGCGTGGACGGAGGATTGCATGCGCTGGCTCAGGCATCGTCTCCAAACCGGGGATCATCCGCAGCAACCGTAATTTAATCCATTTGCCCAACGAAATATGAAATACGTCGCCATCTACCACGCGAATCTGAATTACGCGTTTCTCGAACCCCACAAATACGAGCCGGTCATCCGGGCCAGCTACGAAACCATCATTGACGGGCACGGCAAGTTCGGGCCGAAGGCCAAATATGTCTTCGAGGCGAGCGGGTTCACGATTGATCTCATCGCGGAGAAATGCCCGGACGTGCTCGCCAAGCTGCGCAAGGCCATCGAGAGCGGACAGTGCGAATTCATGGGCGCGCCTTACGCGCACCCGGTGCTGGCCAACATCCCCGAGGAGGATTGCTACTGGTCGTGCGAGTTTTCCCAACGGGCTTACGAGAAGCATCTCGGGATCCGCGCCGAAAGCTGGTGGAACCCGGAATGCACCTGGATGCAGTACGTTCCCCGTGCCGTCCGCAAAGCCGGGGCGAAATACCTCACGCTCGATTTTGAAAGTTACATGACCTGCAACGATCCCGAATACGCCTGGGTCGAAAAAAACCGCGCGACCGACATTTACTGGGGCGGCCATATGCCATGGTTCGATCTCGACCCGGATTGCAAATATCTGCATCGCCCGTTCCGCGATGTCGTGCCCGGTCTGCACGGGTTCTGCCGCAGCGACCGGCTCGTGGGCAAATATCTGAGCTATTTCATGGGAAAAATCACGATCGATGAATTTCTTGCCAACGTAAAACACTGGGGCGGCGCGAAAAACCGGGGGGCAACCATCGTGGTGGCCGATGACGCCGAATATTGCGGCACAACCGGATATTTCTACGTAAAATATTACCGCGATTACAGCCGTTCGTTTGAAGTCAAGCCGGACGCGGCCGAGCGTTTGGAGGCGATGATCCGCGGGCTGCTTGAGCTCGGCGATCTCGCCACGTTCAAGGAATGTTGCGAAGAAATTCCCGCTGTCGAGGAACCGTTCTTCGTCGAGGATCGCTACGCCTGGCACCGCACGTATTCGGATTGCTGGGGCGGCACGCCGGAGGCGAAACACTTCGACCCGGTCGTGGCCGATCTGCGCAGCGAATACAAAACGAAATACCAGCCGATAACGGAAGGCACACACAAGGGCCAGTTCGCCGAGCTCACCACGAAATTCTGGTTTCATTGCACGAACTCGGCCAATTCCGACGGACGCTGGCCACCGCCTCCCGCCGAGCCGTGCGAGTTCAACCGGCAATGGGTGCGCAACGAAATTGCCGCCACACGCGCCGTGCTCGCCGAACTCGCCGGGGCCACCCAAGGAATCCCGCTGCCGGAGAAATCGACCGAGGATGTCCCCGCCGACACCGGGGATTACGGGCTCCACTTTACTGACAAGCCACTGGATGATCTCACGAAGCTGAACTTCTACGAGCTCCAGCACGCGCTTTACGCCGCATGGCGGGCGTTCGACCACACGCAGGATGAAGCCAAGGCCTCAAACCGCCTGCGTGTTCTCGCGATCTATGACGAATACCGCCGGCGCGGCATCACCAAGTTCAAGACGCCGAACTTGTGAAAGAAATTGCCCCAATGCTCGGATGACGACGCCGTAGCTGGAAACTATGAATTGTTATCAGTATCCCGAATCGCTTGCGCATTCAGGGGAATTTTCTGTTCGCATCAATGGCGAGCCGGTGGAGGTTCTCTATGCGTGCGTGGCGGATTTCGTGATCTGTGCCTTGGGACCGGAGGATTTGCCGGCCACCGTGGAAGTGACGTCTTCCCGTCCAGTCGCTTCAGCCAGAGTGCGGCCGTTTGCGAAGAAGATTGAAACGATGCTGGTCGACGGCAGCGCCCGTTTTCTGCTTGCCAGACCGGAAAATCTCTCGATTGAAATTGAGGGCTGCAAGCCGCTCTATCTTTTTGCCAATCCGCCGGAGAACGATCCGCCAGCTCCGGGAGATCCTGGCGTGGTGACGTTTGCACCGGGTCGGATTCACTAGGTGCCTGTTCTGACCATGGCGGAGGGGGATACGCTTTATCTGCCCGGCGGAGCCGTGCTCAAAGGACGCATTCATATCAAGGGTCGCGCGGGTATCCGGATTTGCGGACATGGTGTATTCGACGGTTCTTTTTATAATCGGGAGGCTGGCGATGCAGTCCCTTCCATCATCCTCGAGCGCTGCCCCGATGTCGTGGTGGAAGAGATTACCATGGTCCGACCTCAAGGCTGGATGATCATGCTCGCCGCCTGCGCCGGCGTCACGGTCAGAAACGTCAAGCAGATCGGTGAGGTGGTCTGTTCCGATGGCGTTGATGTTGTCGGGTCCAGCAACGTTCTGATTGAGGACTCTTTCTTCCATAACAACGACGATTGTGTCGCGGTGAAGGCGCTTTTTTACGGCAAAAAGAATCCCGCTCCACCCAACGTGGACGCTCGCGAGAATGTGGAAAATGTCATCGTCCGCCGTTGCGTCTTCGCCAACTGGAATGCCGGCAATGCGATGGAAATCGGCCATGAACTCTCGGTCAACCGCATCCGCAACATCATATTCACCGACATCGACGTTCTCCACGTGCACGGTTACGGCGCGGTTTTTTCGATCCACAACACCGACCGGGCGATTGTCTCCGATGTGCTTTACGAGAACATCCGCGTCGAGCACTGCTTTGACAAGCTGATTGACTTTCGTGTCTCACGCTCCCGCTTCAGCGTCGACGCGGAACGCGGACACATTCGCGGCGTCACCCTGCGCAACATTCAATGGACGCGAAATCAAAACAACGTCGGCTACACGATTTCACTTATCAGCGGGTGGGACGCTCAGCACTGTGTGGAAGACGTGGTCCTTGAAAATATCCGTATCGACGGCCAAACCGTGCACCAGTTGGATGAATTGGAAATCTGCACCCGCCATTGCCACAATCTCCAGCTTCGAAACAGCCCAATGGCATGCAAACACCGCTGAACAAAGATCCATTTGCGCGTCCGGGACAGGCAGACAACATGTGCCAGAGTATCAACACTTGGCCTGCCAGGTGGGTGAAGCCATCTTTCGCGGTCACGACTCCCGCACAGGTGGCGTTCCGCTGTCGGTTTGTGACCGCCGAGGCCGTAACCACGCGTTTGCACATCTCGGCGGACGAAAGGTATCAGCTTTTCCTCGACGGTCGGCCGTTGGGACGCGGGCCGGCGTTCGGCGACCAGGAGAACTGGTATTTCGATTCTTTCGAAGTCACGCTCACCCCCGGCGAGCACGTGTTGGTTGCCCGCGTGCTGATGCTGGGAGCACACGGTCCGGGGGCCCAGATTTCCCTGGCGCACGGGTTGGTGGTCTGCCCCGGTCCCGATTCTCCGATGATTCCACTCATCGCGACCGGCGTCGCTCCGTGGTCTTGCAAACTCCTGACGGGTTTTGCCATGGGTGAACATCATTGGAAACTTCAGGCAACCGGTCCCATGACACTGGATGCACGCGAATTTCCGTGGTGCTACGAAACCGGCGGAGGCGACGGATGGTCGGATGCTGTGACGTTCGAGGATGCAAAAATCGCCTCGGCGGTGATGGAATACAGTGTCCGCTCGCATTTGCTTCGCCCGGCCATCATCCCGCCGCAACTTGATCGTGCGATTGCCGGCGTGACCGTGCGGCAGGTGGACATAATTCCAAAATGCGCGGATGATCGGCAACCGTTTGCTCCGGCAGACGATCTGGCCGCTGAACATTTGGGATGGAATAAGGGTTCGCTGACCATTCCTTCCAATTCCGTCCGTCGGGTGCTGCTCGAACTGGATAACTACTACAGCTTTTACTACGCGATCACCGTTTCCGGCGGATGCGGGACAAGACTGCGCATCGCGGCAGCCGAGCGGCTTTTTGATCCGAAGGTGAACCAGCCGGAACGGCCGTGGGAGGCGAAAGTTTCCGACAACCAGATTGAGGGCGCTTTTTTCGAGGGCCCGCATGATGAGTTCATTTTGGATGGCGGTGAAAACCGCACGCTGGAGTCCTGCTGGTGGCGCTGCGGACGTTACATCCAAATTATCGTGGCTACAGGCGATCAACCGTTGACCATGTCGCGCATGGAGTTTCGGGAAACGCGGTATCCGCTCGAGATGGAGAGCCGCCATGGCGCGAGCGATCCGAGTTGGTCGCAGATTCTATCCGTTTGCTTCCGCACGCTGCAGGAGTGCTGCCACGAAATTTTTGTGGATTGCCCCTACTACGAACAGACGCAGTGGGTGGGCGACATGCGGGTGCAGATGCTTTGCCACTATGTCGCGACCCGTGATGTGCGGCAGATTCGGAAAGCGCTGTCGCTCGTGGACAATTCGGTTGCCCAGGGAGGGTTGGTTCGCGCCTATTATCCCTCCGACACCCGATTGTTGATTCCCGGCTTTGCCCTCTGGCACATCGCTTCCGTGCATGACCTGGCGCTGTGGCGAGGCGAAAAGGAGTTTGTGCAGACGCTGATGCCGCAGGCTCGCGCGACAATGGACGCTGTTTTGCAAAGCACGCACGACGATGGCCTGCTCGCCTGGCCGCAAGGCTGGCCTTACACCGATTGGGCCGATGGTTTCCCGAATGGCAATCCGCCGGCGGGCGAATCACGCACCGAGAGCATCTTCAATTTCCACGCGGCCCACGTGCTGGACCTGCTCGCAGACCTTGAAAACTATCTCGGAGAAAACGAACTCGCCGAACGCTGGAGACGGAAGGCTGAAAAACTGGCGGAAGTCTCTGGCAAAGCCTTCTGGGACGATGGACGCGGACTTTTTGCCATTGATCTCGAGCGCTGTCATTTCTCCGAACATTCACAATGCATGGCGGTGCTCGGCGGACGGATCACTTCGCAACAACAAGCCTCGATCGTCGGGAAACTGATTTCCGATCCCTCACTCACCCGCGTGCAGCTTTTCTACAGCCATTACCTATTTGAAACCTATCGCCGCCTCGGTCTCATGGATGCCCTGGTTGCCCGCCTTGAACCCTGGAATAAGATGTTGGAGATGGGGCTGAAGACCACGCCCGAGACCATTCCCCTCACCCGGTCGGATTGTCATGCATGGTCGGCTCATCCGTTGTTCCATTTCTACACAACCGTGCTGGGCATTCGACCGGCTTCCATGGGATTCGCCACCGTCGAGATCACGCCGCAACTGGGGCAACTCGATCGTGCGTCCGGCAGGATGGTTCATCCGCGAGGATTCGTCGAAGTCGAGTTCAGCCAAACCAGAGGCAAAATTTCCGGCAGCGTCACACTCCCCGAAGGAGTGACCGGGACCGCTCTGGTCAATGGCCGGATCGTGAAACTGCAAAGCGGCACACAAAAGGTTTAACGCTTTTTCCCGAAACATGACCACGACTGACCAATCCTCTGCATCGCAGACCCGCAACGTGCTCGACTATATCCGCGCCAACTGGCCGCGCTCGATTTACAGGGATGCTCCCGGCACGGGGTTCGACGGCGTGGACATTCCGTTTCCCTATACTTCGCCGTGCATCAAGGGCGAAGGACACTTTTCGTTCTTTTTTTATTGGGACACCTATTTCACGAACCTCGGCCTGCTCCTTCACGGACAGGCGCAGACGGCGAAGGACAACATCAAAAACATGCTCTGGTTCATCGCGCGCCAGGGTTACATGCCCAACCATGTCGGGCTGTATAACCGTTCGCAGTCGCCCTATCTGTGTCACATGGTCAAGGAATACCTCGCCGCAACGGGCGACACCGCTTTTCTGGCCGAGGCGGCGGCGGGGTTGCGCCAGGAATACCATTTCTGGATCACCGCCCGCCACGCCCCCACCGGTCTCCAGCGGCATGGGCACCATGAAACGGCCGAAGGAGCGGCGGAATTTTACTGTCAACTCGGCGAACGACTGGGATTCTCAAAGGATGTCCCGCTGGCGGATCGCATCCGCATCGGAGGCCATTATCTGGCCGAAGCTGAGGCCGGGTGCGATTTCAGTCCGCGCTTTGAGTCCCGCTGCCTCGACTACAATTCGGTTGATCTGAACGGACTGCTCTACGAATACGAAACCTATCTCGCCGGGGTCTCCGCCCAACTCGGCTGGGATGACACCGCCCTCTGGCGGGCCCGCGCCGCCCGCCAGAGG
>Ga0194058_10000203_pt1 | contig 26458 bp, 4 predicted proteins | sample SepL4417m_MetaG_FD_155490 | JGI IMG/M metagenome (GOLD analysis project Ga0194058, IMG submission 155490) | Anoxic zone freshwater microbial communities from boreal shield lake in IISD Experimental Lakes Area, Ontario, Canada - Sep2016-L442-17m | ecosystem: Environmental > Aquatic > Freshwater >... | reverse complement strand
TTGGTGTGGACGTATGCGGTGAACTCGTAGTCGGTCGAAGGAGAGAGGCTGACGGTCGATCCGTTGTAAAACGTGTAGGCGGTGGTCGCCCCGCTATTGGCATCGCCAGCAAACTTCATCGTTGCGCCCCCGGTGCGCGCGGCATCGGTCGCATTGCGCGACATGTAGGACCGGCTCATCCAGCCCGAGGGAGGCATGGGGGAGCCGGTTCCGGCGGTTTCAAACGAGGGGTCCGGAAAGACATTGCCGGCGACGGCGGCGGCGGATTGCGTTGTCGCGCTGGCAGCGGGAGCATTCGTGGAATCGCCGATGCCGTTGGTGGCGCGGAGCCGGTAATAATAGAGGGTGGAAGCGGCGAGCCCGGTGTCGGTGAAGCTCGTCGTGTTGGCAGCCACCGTGTTCACGGGCAGCCAGGTTGCCTGATCGGTCGAGCGCTCGACTTTGAATCCGGTTTCGTCTGTCGAGTTGTCCACCCACACGAGGCGGATGGAGCTGCTGGAGAGCACGGTGAGGGCCAGGGAGCCCGGGGCGGCTGGCACCGTCGTGGGAGCGCCTGTGGTCGCAGTGGAGGTGCTGCTGTAGGGGGAGGGCACCTCAGAATTCACAGCACGGATGCGGTAGTAGTAGGGCGTCAGGGCGCTAAGGCCGGAATCGACGAAACTTCTCGAGCTGGGTCCTAGCGTTCCGGTTTGCATCCATGAGGCCTGGTCAATCGAGCGCTCGACCTCGAAGCCGGTCACGTTTGCCGCATCGTGAGACCAGGTGAGAGTGATGCAGCTGCTGGATGCGGCGGCGGCAGAGAGGCCCGTTGGGGCCGTTGGCGTGGCAGGCAGATCCTGTGTCGTGGCGTCCAGGGCATCGCAGTAAGCGGAACTCCCGACGGCATTCGTCGCCCGAACGCGGAAAAAATATGTTGTGCTGGCAGTGAGGCCGGTTACGGAATAGCGCGTCGTGTCCGCCGCAACGGCGGCATGATTCGTCCAAGTGGCATTATCCGTGGACGACTCGACGCGGAAGCCCGATTCGTCAGCGGAATTGTCTGTCCATGAGAGATCAATGGCGGAATGGGAGGCGACGACGGCCGTGAGGGCCGTGGGGGCGGCGGGCGGTGCGGGGGGAGCCTGTGTGCTGGCTGCCAGCACGGTGGTGTAGGCGGAATTGCCGATAGGATTGATGGCGCGGATGCGGTAATAATAAGGAGTGCCAGCAGTGAGGCCGGTGTCGGTAAAGGTGACGACGCCGGAGGAGTTCGATGCGATGGGGGCCCATGTGGCATTATCCGCCGAGCGCTCGATGGAGAAGCTCGATTCGTTGTTTGCGGCGGTGAGGGCGTTGTCGGTCCAGCGAATCGGGATCGAGCTGGTGGTGGCGGCACCGTTGATGACGAGAGCGGAGGGGGCTGGAGGGGCAACTGTCGCTGTGGAAATATCGGTCGTGAACACATCGATCTCGCCCATGAATGCCGGGAGTTGCTCCAAGGTTCCTCCCCACAAATGTCGGCCGGTGCGCAAGGAAAAGCAAAGGTGGCGGGCATTGCCAGCGCCGGTGATGCGGACAAAGTTCTTCTCGCCGGAGCCTGTGCCGAAGTAGCTGTCCACCCACGCGACGAATCGCCATCCGTTGGCTTCGAGATCGCCCATCGCGCCGGGGGCGACATCCGCATCGCTGGCATAAAGGGCATAGTATTGCCAGCGGCGCCGGTCCGAATGCCACGAGTAGGTGTTGATTTTATCAATGACCTTGACGGAACCGAGGTCTAGCAGAAACGTGTAGTCATTCCCCCACTTGGTGAAAAATGACTCGGAGGTATTATTGTTGTTTGGTTGGATGACGCCGTTGAATAGGCTGGCAATAGGCTGGGATGCCTCATCTTTGAAATACCCATCCGCCGCTTTGATAATCGCTGTTTGGCCTTGATCCACGGCGGAGGGTTCCTCTGGCCACGATGACGTTGCGTTTCCTTGTGTCATTGTAATGGTGGCAGAGGTGGTGGCTGGAGCGGTTGTAACAGCAATTGTGGAGCTGGGCAGCGATTCGTTCGCGCCTGTCAAGTCCACAGCGCGCACATAGTATTCGTAGTTGGTGCCGGGTTCGAGCTGCCCCGTGCCGTCGTGAATATCATAAAGCGAAGAGCCGATGCGATGACCGTCGGCATAGGTGGTAGCTGGAGCGATGCCTTGCACGGCCGAAGTGCGTAGGGTTGGTGCGGTTACCGATGCTAAAAGACGGAAGTTTTTATCAATCGGGTCTTTGCGGTAAATGTCGTAAGCATAAACATCAGAATCCGCAGGGGCATTCCATGCGAGTGTAACGCCGAGGCTGCCGACGTGGGTGGTCCGAAGGTTGGTGGGTGCGGCGGGAGGCGTTACGTCGGTGCTAGGGTAAGAGACCGTGAGATTGGAGGTCAAGTTATTCGACTTATTATTCCAAACGTAGTTCGGACCCTCCATTCGGGTGGGGAGGGAGGACGTTCCGCTGCCATAAGTCGTGGCAGAGGTGAACCATTTCGCATCGGCAAGAGCGCCGGCGATGGTGTTATTCGATGAACGGAGCATCCCCAGCCCCGGTGGGATGCCCGCTTTTGACCCCGGCTGGTTGTCATTCCAGTTCACGAAAGAAGTTATGACGCTTGCGTTGACCGTGTTGCCCTTCACGACATTGTTGTAGTATTTGTAGATCGTTCCCGGGTATTTGTAAGACCAGCGGCTGTTCAAATCCAGGAAAGTCCCGACAGTTCGGTTTTGGACGGTGTTATTTAGAAAAAGGCCATGGGCGCCATGGTAAGCAATCGCCCAACCTAAATTGTTGGTCGAGGCCTGCCATGTGTTATTTGCGACGACCCCGTAGTCGGTGATCAGCGTCTCATTCCACTCCATCACCTTATTAGCGTTTGCATCGTAGCTATTGTCGTCGTTGGTAAAGAAGCAAATGGAACCTCCGCCAGCAACCCAGCTAGGTCCGATGGTGCAATTTACCAGCCCCACATCCTGATCGCCATCCAGGCAGACAGCATAGCATCCAACATTAAAGTAACAGTTAACGAGCCAGATGTTTTTTACGTTTGCGCCAGTGCGGATGTTGCCATCGTGCATCCCGCGGTTTGTATTGCGGCAGTTCACCAGCTCGCACCCGTCGAAAAGGATGTCGTGAGCCTCAAGGAACATCACGCAATAATAGGCGCCACCGGTCGGGGACCCTCCCGATCCGCCGTCGAAGCTGATGTTCTTGAAATAGTAGTTGTGGGTCGGATTGTAAATGAGGGTGCGGTCGTTGTAGGAAGTGCTCCAGTCGCTGGACCGCATGACGCGGAACAGGCCGGTGATTTTCGCCTTGTTGGCCGGGTCCGGACACACGATGTGGACATTGCTTTTATCAATGACATCGCAGGCATTCCATGTGCTGCCGGCCGGCAGGACGAGGGTCTTGTTTTCCGCCACCGCCTGATAAATCCATTGCTGCAAGCTTTTCGTGCCGTTGGCCGTGAGGCTGCCTCCCGGCCGCGTCGGCACGGTCACATCGTAGTTCGGGGAGGCCGTGTTGTATTTGTGGGTCGCCCAGAAGTTTTCGACATCCCGCCCGTAGTTTTCCTGCGTGATGTCCGTCGGCTTGATGACGCCGGGCACGCCGTTGACCGTGTGCTCGGCGCGGACAGGAAGGATGGCGCAGAGGAGGACTGCAAGGATCAGGCTGCAGTGGGGACGGGGGAATGGCGGCATGGAAGAAGTAACCGACAAGTTACCGCTCCTGTCAAGCGAAAACATGAAACCGTTTCAAAATGCAAGCATTCCCGCTTTTGTGGTGTTCAAGGCGAGCTGGCCGGTCGATATCGGGAATTAGTGACGGCTCGATGGAAACGACTTGAGGATTTGAAAACCATCAATTTCGGCCTCAGATTGGGGCTCTCTTCAGCAGCGCACCCTCAAGCTTGAGAGCGTCACGCCTTTTATATAGTGAGCCGCACTGGCATGCCCCGGGTCAGGTCGGCACCGACGGGTGGGCGGTGGAGGCCCAGGGCTTCCCGGTCGAGGTCTTGCGGCGTGAGGCCGGCAGCCAAACGGAAGCGGAACCGGAAGGTGTGCTCCCCTTGATCTGACACCTGCACGCGGGCGTTGCCGGTTCCAGGGTTGGGAGCATGGTGCGCCATCAAAGCAGAACGGAGCAGGGTGAAGCGCAGGGTGGATGTGTCGCCATCGAGCGCATACACTTCGGGGCAGATGACGCCCAGAGCCAAACCATCTGAGCGCTTGAGCCAAGTGCGATCTCGCAGCGGCAGCTCATTGCCGGCATGGGGGCGGAGGGTCTCCCCTCCCATCGTGCCATCATGGCGCAGGCCGACCGCCTCGTGGCACGAGACGCAGAACTTGAGCAGTTTGTGCCGCTCCCGCCAGGCGACATGGAGCAGCAGTTCCACCATGTCATCCCCGGCGTAAATGCGCCACTCGGCGCGCAGCGGGCTGTCGCCGATGCGGCCCAGTTGGGTGAAAGCGGCGCGCAGCGGGCCAGACTCCAGCAATTTGGGAGCCTCCCACCGGGCTCCTGAAATCACGGGCTGGGTGTAGCGCTTCACCCCGTGCGACCAAGTATCCGTCGGATCGTCGAGCAATGCCAGAAAGGGCAGGGGCAGGCCCCCCTGAGGGAAGCGCATTTCCGGATCGGGGAAATGAAGCTCCAGATCGGGGAGATGCAGCTCCGTGCCAGATCCATTTTGCAGCATGCACTCGCTTGCCTTGGATCCGCCGGGGCCGCTGGCGCTCCGTCCTTGGGTTTCGATATGCAGGACGCAGCGCCCGGCCGCAGGGATCTCCAGCCTGAACAAAAGGCGCGTCAGGTTGTTCGTCGGCGCTTCCGAGGCAATCAACTGGAAGGGAACTTCCTGACCCAGCTCATCCACCAAGCGCCAGGTCTCCTCCCACTTGCGCCATTCAAGCCATGGCTCGAACTCCACGGGGCCGCTGAAAAGCTCGCCCGAGGCATTGGTGAACACCAGCCGTTGGCGCGGATCATCCGGCAGGGCAATCATGGCTCGCCGCACTGCGATGTGCAGCGTCTCGTCAGCGATGGAAAAGGCATGCCCCAGATGTGCATGGATCTGCTCGTAGGCCGACGGCAGGCAGGTGCCGCCCAGGGTGTCATGGAACTGGCTGAAGGCCACGCGCTCCCAAGCTGAGTCCAAGGTTGAGCGGGCGGCCGCCTCTTTCCCTGCCAGATTTTCCGCCATGGCCAACAGGTGTTCTGCCCTGCGCAGGCCGAGCTTTACGGGCCGGTGCACGCTGAAGCAGCCCACGGCATGCATCTGCAGCTCGCCGCTCACGGTTGGCAGGGCGGCGCCGCTTTTTTCCACCGCGTCGAAAAAATGATCGGGAGTGGAAAATGCCAGCCGCACCCCGCTGAGGCTCTCGGCATGCTCCAGACACCAGCGGATCTGCGCTTCGGTCGGGCCTCCGCCATGATCCCCGGCCCCCATGAAGCACATGGCGTGATCCAACCCCGCCGGAGCCGCAGCCAGACAAATCTCTATGTGCGAGGTAAGCTCTGGCGCCCGCATGCAATAGGCCGCTGGAATGCGATAGGTCAACACCGTCGGCCCCCCGGGCTCACCCTGCCAATGAAAAATGGACGACTCCATAGCTTTTTCATGCTGCATCGGACGCATCATCACGTAGCGATCCTGACCGTGGCGGCGCATCAGCCCGGGGAGAAATGCCGCGTGCCCGAAGGAATCGACATTGTAGGCAGTGCGAGGGAAGCGGCCGAATCGGGTTTCAAAATACTCGCGCCCGAGGCGAATCTGTTGATCCATGGCAAAGCCGCTGGGGGCGTTGCAGTCGGGCTGGATCCACCACCCGCCCACCAGGTTCCAGCGGCCGCTGGCGACATGTTGCTGGATGCGCGCAAACAGGGCAGGGTCGATCTTTTCCACCTGCTGGTAAAGCCAGGCTTCTCCGCGGTTGTAGATGAACTCCGGATGCGCCTCCAGCCGCTCGCATGCGCTGCGGCAGGTGGCCAGCACCTCGTCGAGACCAGCCTGCCAGGGCCACAGCCAGATCGGATCCAAATGCGCGTTGGCGATGAGGTGAACGGTTTTCATTTGAGTGGGATTTTGCAGATCATGTTATGATCCGCAATCAGCCCTGCAGGGAGTCGAACGACTTGAAGACCTCGTAAACGTTTTCCGGCCGCGCGCCGGGACCGAACTCGCACTCGGCAATCAGCCCGCCGTTGGCATAGAGGTTTTCGTAAACCGAGCGCACCGCGCGCCGGATCTCCTCGACCGAGCCGTTTGGCAGCAGGTGCTGGCGATCGATCTCGCCCCAGAACGTGATCTTCCCCGCAAACGGCTTCAGGTTCTCTACGCCCATGCAGAACAGCTGCGAGTTGAGCGCGTCGAAACCGAGCTCGATCAGATCGGGATAGATCGCAAGGATGTTGCCGTCGGAGTGCAGGAACACCTTTTTGCCCTTGGCATGCAGCGCATCAACATAGTCTTTGTAGATGGGCTTGAAGAGCTCGCGCCACAAATCGGGCGCGATCAGCAGCGAGTTCTGCGAGCCCCAGTCGTCCATGAACATCATGCCGTCGATGTCGGTCTCGGCCCAGACCTCGACCTCCTTGAGGTAGTGCCCGTGCACGATATTCAGCAGGCGCTTGACTTCGTCCGGATCCGTCAGGAAATCCATGAAAAGCTGTTCCGTTCCGCGCAGGAACTGCAGGCGCTCGAACGGACGGGGCAAGCCGCCGGCGAGCACGAACCGGTCCGTGGCCTTGCAGTATGCGTTCACCTGGTCCTTCTCGACGGTCAGCATGGCCGAGGGCGGCCGGACTTTTTCGATGTCGCTCCATTCCTCAACCTGATGGTTTTTGACCTCCCCTTCGATGCCGGGCTGGAGGTTCTCGAACGTGCAGCCCCACTCGTCGACAAACAGGCCTGCTTCAAAGGGGGAACCTTTGCGCACAACAGGCTCGCGGAAAAACCAGGGCGCCCGAACGATGTCGTTGGGAAATGTGCTGGCGATTCGATCCACCATGTCGCCGTGATGCAGCCGTGCCCAGTTCAGCAGCCAGAGCTCGCGCGGAATGCGCGACGAGCCCAGCTGAAATTCCAGCGTGTCCTGAACGAGCCGGCGGGGTGTTTTCATTCTTCCGGTGAGCTTCGACAAATAATCTTGAGGACGCAAGCGGAAATGAAACAAATTCAATCAACTGGCAATCCAGCCCTCTTCCAACCGTCGAGGCCTGCGCATGTGGGTCAGCGCAATGAATGGAGAGCGGTCGCCCCCGGCCGCCTGGGTTGGTCCGCCGAGCAGGCCGAGGGCGACCTGCCTCCCTTCGGAAAATGCCTAGAAATGAAACAGGTTCAAAATATAGCTTGAAACGGTTTCGGAAATCTGATCTATTGCCAGGGTGCCCTCCAATGATTCGATGCTAGCCAGTCGCGTTCGACGCCTGCTTGCCTCGGCCGGAATTTCGATTCTTTGTGCGATTCCCGCCGTTGCGGCGCCCTTCAACAATGTTCCGGTGGTCGATCTTCCGGTGCGGGGGACGGATGGGGAGGTGTTTTGGGACGCGCATCCCTACAACCCGAAGAACCGGGACGGCTATCATGCGACGACAAACCCGCTGCCTCCGGTGGTGATCAACTCGCCTGGCATCAATGGGGTGCCGGGGACGGTGGTGGATCTGGCGAGCGGCGGGAGCATCATCAGTACGATCACCGCGGCCAAGTCGGTCGTCAACGGGAAGGATGGAAACGTGACGGTGCGCCTCGCTCCGGGGGGAACGTATGCCGGGTTCAGCATGAACGGGCTGCACAACGTGCATATCATCTGCCCGTCGGCGACCAACAGCCCGGATACCCGGCCGATCATCAACGGCGAGATCAACCTCACGATGGGGCTGCTCACCGGCATGGCGGGGCTGGACATTGCCACCTACTACTCGACGGTGGATTCGGCGCTCGACACGGACAAGGCCGGCACAGGCGAGGCCTGGCAGCTCTTCCGGAATCCCGCGAGCAATATCTATTTTCACAACATCCGCATCGAGCACAACTCGCTTCACAGCCGCCTGTGGAGGGTTCGAAACGTGCTGTTCGACAACTGCACGTTCAAGTCCCGGTATCCGACCACCGCCGAGAAGCACCACCGGGGATCGCTCATCGGGGCGATGGGCAACCGGAACGTCGCGTTCCTCAACTGCGAGTTCAAAGGGAATTCGGAAAACGCGTTTTACCTGGATGGCTCACAGTGCAACATCGTCCACAACTGCACGTTTCCGCTCGATGTGAGTTCTGACCCGGCCAACAACGACAGCGACAATCCGGTCGGCTACAATGCGGGGCCGCTGCTTCTGTGCAACGACGATTTCACGGAGTCCAGGACGTATGCTCCATTCGACAAAATCAACTACGAGGAGGAGCTGAACGCGAAGTATAATGTCATCGCATCCTGCGCGTTCACGGGCACCGGGCAGGCGCTAGCGCAATTCACTGGCGAGGCTTTGCTGTTCATCGGCAACACGCACACTGGCTCAGTCAACGACGCGATCACCTGGACGTCACGCTCGGGGTCGGGCAAGCTGCTGGACGACCCGGATTTTCACTACAATTATTCCGGGCTCAAGGTTCTCGGGAACACGATCAGCGGGATTCTCGTGTCGGCCGTTTCGATCAACCATGCCGGAGCGAATACCGACCTGGGGAGCTTTCTTGTGGGGGATTCCCCAGCATATATGGGAGGCTACCGGATCGCCGGAAATACCATTTCTCTTGGGGCCAAGCCGCTGGTCGTTGAAAGCATTCCCCCCGCCGCACTCCCCTACTGGCACGATGCCGGCATCGTCGGCGGAAATGTCCTCAGCGGCAACGGGACGCTGAACCTGAGCTTCGGGATGGACCACCCTGCTCCCGCGCAGCCGACCGGCTTGGCGGCATCGGCTGTTTCTACCTCGGCGATTGACCTGGCTTGGGCCGATGCCTGCGACGAGGAGACCGCCTACTACGTGGAGCGCTCTGCGACCGGGCAGGATGGCAGTTGGTCCCTTGTCTCCGCCCTGGCGATGAACAGCACGGGATTCCGTGATACGGGGCTGGCGAGCGGAACGACTTACTATTATAGGGTTGGCGCCGTCAGCGATTACGGCATCACCTATTCGCCTGTCGCGAGCGCGGCGAGCTTCGCGGTTGGAACCCCGGCAACTCCATCCGGAACCACCGCAACTCCCCTCTCGGTCAATTCGGCCCAAGTCACCTGGACGGACAATTCGGATAACGAAACCGGGTTTGTCATCGAGCGGGCGCTGGCGGCCGGAGGTCCGTGGACGCAGGCCGGAACGGTTGCTGCGGGGGTTGCCACTTTCAGGGATTCGGGGCTCCTGCGCTCGACGGAGTATTTCTATCGCGTGGTCGCGGCGAACGGAGGGATTCTCTCGTCCGCCTCGCCGACCTCCGCTGCCACGACCCTTTCCTCGAATCCCAACCTCGTCAGCAACAGCTCGTTCGAATCTGCCACGGCGGTTTCCCCGTACCCGCCATCCGACTGGCAGGAGCGGTCGTATCTGACGCGGGACGCGACGGTCGCAAGGACAGGGAACGCGTCGTGGGCCGCTTCGGTCACCGGGACTGGCGTCTATACGTTTTCCACAAAGTGCGGGCCGCTCGAGCCGAATACCGAATACACGCTGAGCGGATATGTCCGCGCCAGCGGCGTGACGTCGGGAGCGGGGTTCAGGCTGGAAGCCAGTGTCGGCGGAATCGCGAAATCCACGCCGTGGCTGGTCAACAACTCAGCCCAGTGGCAGGAGATTAAAATCGTTTTTACTACCAGCTCGAACTCCACCCTCGCCTACCTGCGCGTCTATCCCGAGGTCAATGCCGGGAAGGCCTGGCTGGATGATGTCTCGCTGCGCAAAACCGATGCCTCGGCTCCCGCGCCGGCCGCGCCGGCCGGATTATCCGCCACCGCGCTCGATGACGCGCGGGTTGTTCTCGCTTGGACGGACAATTCCACCTCGGAAACCGAGTTCCGCATCGAACGCTCTCCGACCGGCAGCGGCGCGTGGACGGAGGTCGGGCGGATCGGAGAAGGCGGGACAGCGTTCACCGACACCGGGCTTACCTCCGAGACTTCCTATCACTATCGGGTTTGCGCGGCGAATGAGGGCGGCGCCTCGGGATATTCCAACACCGCGAGCGCCACGACGCTGGCGCCAGCTATTCCCGCTCCGCCCACATCGCTGACCGCGACGACCACCTCGCTGGATCAGGTCAACCTCGCCTGGACGGACAACTCGCAGAACGAGTCCTACTTTCAAATCGAGAGGTCTGCGACCTCGGCAGCGGGCCCGTTCGCGCATGTTGCCACCGTCGCGTCGGGTGTCGTCACATTTACCGACCGGGGGCTCACTGCGACAACAAACTATTGGTATCGCATTCGGGCCACCAACCCGACCGGACCCTCCGCCTACACAAATGTGGCGGCCGTGACGACGCTGACCACGTATCCGAACCTCATCCAAAACCCGTCGTTCGAGCTTGCCCCGATATCAAGCTACTGGCTCGCCCGCACCTACATGACAACCGACACGTCGGTCAAATACAGCGGCACGACATCGTGGAAGGCTTCGGCTATCGGGCTGAATTCGAACTACAACAACCTTAACACCTGGGGACCGCTCGAAAACAACACGACCTACCATCTTGAAGCCTACGTCCTCTCCTCATCGAATCTGACCGGGAACGGGCTGAGGCTGGATATTTCCGGCGGCCCGGTCGTCAATACCGGCTGGGCGGTAAAAGACTCGACGGTCTGGCAAAAGATCTCGGCGGACTTCACGACCACGACGGTCGGAGCGCCGATCTTCCGCCTCTATGTCGATATCACGGCAGGCAACGCGTGGATCGACGCGCTCCAGCTTGTGAAGACCGGCTCTCCGGCCCAGACAGCCCCTGCCGCTCCGACGGCGGTCACCGCAGCCGCAGCATCCGGGTCGGCTGTCAGCCTCTCGTGGAACGACGCCTCGACCAATGAGACAGGGTTCAAAATTGAACGCTCGCCGGATGGTGCTACTGGGTGGATTCAGGTGGCGATAGCGCCCGCCGAAGCCACCTCGTTCACAGACACCGGCCTGACGGTCGGCACCACGTATTTTTATCGGATCTACTCCTATAACTCCGCTGGGAATTCGACATTTTCGTCGGTTGCCCAAGCGGTCACCGCCGGTGCCGTGCCAGCGGCTGCCTCATCGCTATCCGCCGTGCCGACTTCCGGTTCGGGCTCGACCTCCATCACGCTCACCTGGGCGGACAACTCGTCGAATGAGACCGGGTTCCGGGTCGAGAAGGCCCTGAGCGCATCGGGTCCATGGACTCAGGCTACTTCGGTATCTCAGGGAGTTACGACGGCGACTGTCGGCAGCCTGGCTTCGCTGACGACACATTACTTCCGGGTTGTGGCGTTCAATGCCGGCGGCGATGCAGCGCCCTCGGCCACCGCCGCTGCCAAGACCTACTTCCCGTCGGGGACGACTGCCGATGCGAACGCCAACGGCTGCTCCGACTTCCTCGAATATGCGCTCGCGATTACCGATGCCTCCACGCTCGTCGCAAACCTGCCGGTGGCGGATGTGGACGCACAAAATTACCTGACCCTCAGCTTTGTGCGCCCGGAACCCGCTCCGCCCGACGCCGAATACCAGCTCTGGGCGAGCGACGATCTCGCTGCCTGGACACAGATTGCCAACCCGGCTGCCGCTGCTACAGTCAACGGCACCACCGCTGCCGTCGTCTTCAAAGACAGCGCCACGCTTGGCGGAAAACCCAAACGCTTTCTGAAGCTCGTCGTCGTGCAAATTCCATAATGAAGCCATCCATCAAAGTTGCTGTCATCGGCGCGGGGAGCCGCGGGTCGGGATTCGGAGAAATCGTGCGGGAAGCGGGCCACCTCGCTGCAGTTGCCGGGGTCGCCGAGCCGAAGGAGAACTACCGGCGCGCTTTCGCGGAGCGCCATGAGCTTCCTGATGCCCAAGTCTTCGCGACGTGGGAGGAAATGCTCGAGCGCCCGAAGTTCTGCGACGCCGTCATCATCAGCACCCCGGACACCGGGCACGTCCGCCCGGCTGTCGCGTTCCTAGAGCGCGGCTACCACGTCCTCCTGGAGAAGCCGATGGCGACGACGCTCGCCGACTGCCGGGAGATCGAAGCCGCCCAGCGCAAGGCCGGCACAATGGTCGCGATCTGCCACTCGCTCCGCTACCAGAAGGGTTTTTCGAAGGTGAAGGAGATCGCCGACAGCGGGTTCATCGGGCGGATCGTCACGCTCGACCAGATCGAGCAGGTCGGGTTCTGGCATCAGGCGCACAGCTTCGTGCGCGGCAATTGGGCGAACGAAGCCCGCTCGACATTCATGCTCATGGCCAAGAGCTGCCACGATATCGACTACATCGGCCACCTCGTCGGCAACCCGTGCCGCAGCGTGAACTCCTACGGATCCCTCGCCTATTTTTGCGCGGAAAGCGCGCCGGCCGGCGCCCCCCAGCGCTGCACCGAAGGATGCCCTGCCGAACAGGATTGTCCGTACTCGGCGATTAAGGTTTATGTCAACAGCCGCCGCGAGGCCTGGCCTGCCGCAGTCTGCAGCTTCGATCACTCGCAGGAGGCCCACCTTGAAGCCATCCGCACAGGCCCCTACGGACGCTGCGTCTTCCATTGCGACAACGATGTCGTGGACCATCAGGTCGTCTCGATGGAGTTTGAAAACCATGTCACCGCGACCTTCACCATGACCGCGTTCTCCCAGCTCTCTGGCCGCTCGCTCCGGGTGAATGGCACGAAAGGCGAACTCCACTTTCACGACAAAAAGGACGCGATCTCCCTGCGCACGTTCGCCGACAACAACTCCGTCGAAATCGCCCTCGGCGCGGAGCCAGGAGTCCATGGCGGCGGCGACGTCCGCGTCGTCGCCAGCTGGCTCCAGGCGATCTCACGCAGCGACGAATCCCTCATCGCCACCAACGCCCGCCAATCCCTCGAAAGCCATACCGTCGTCTTCGCCGCAGAAAAATCCCGCATCGAAAAGCGCAGGGTCGAGATCTCCGAGATGCGCGTCTGAGCTTTCTTTGCCTGCGTCCTGCGTGGTGGGTGTCTGGCGCAATCGTTGCGCATCCTGTCTCCAAGGGAGTCGGGTCGCCCCCGGCCCGATGTCGAAAACCGCTCGATGTCCCGCCGCCAGGCCACGGGGACGAGGGCGTCCCCGCTCCCTTGATCGCTTTTGAGTCATCCACCCCTGTGGGGTGAAGCTTGCTCAAAGCTGCCTCATTCTCAGCGGCATAAACCCGCGAAAAATTTTCTTTTTTTTAAAAGTTGAATCCGGTTCAGATTTCAGGTAATTCCATTGAAATGAGCCCTTCTGTTGTGGTGGGGTTCGAGCATTTCAACCCTCATGAAATCTTCTTCCAGCACCTGGCATCGGGCCGATGCCCTTACGGCGTGGGTGAGAGCCGCAGCGGCTTGCGTGCTGTTGTTTTGTGTGTGTGCGGCATCCGCGCAGACGATGAGCCTTCAGGGAACACGTCTGGTGCGGGAGTCGGAGTTTGCGGGTGCTGGCACCGGGATCTCGAGCGCGGCGGACTTCAAGGGCGGCATCCTCACGGTGGTCCTCAAAAATGTTTCCGCCTCCCAGGCGACGATTTCGGATTACGAAATTGACGGGGTGAGGCATGCGGCGATGCCGAATCTTGTTGTGCGCAGCAAGGATACGAAATGGTGGTCGGCCTGGCCGAATCCTGTCCTCACGAACGACCTGACGACGCTGCGCATTCGCATGCATGATGTCGCAGCGACCATCGGAGCGAACGGCACCAGCCACAGCCTGCGCGTCTATTATTCTGGAGGCGGCTCGGATGCCTTCACCATCGCTCCGCAGACGACCGACCTGTGGATGCCGTTCGTCGCATTTTCTCAGGATCTCAAAACGATGACCGTCTATGCGGCCAACAAAGGGAACTCCACCATCACGCTGCCTGCTGGCGGCGGCCTCACGGTGAATGGTGCCGCGGTCACGGCGGCGGCACCGACATGGACTCTTGCCGCTGGCGAGACGGTCCCGCTCACGGTCACGTTCGCGGTTTCTCCGTCCGTCGGCTCGAAGGTCATCTTGAGGCTGGTGCCCACCGATGCAGCCCAGTCCACGCTCGGCAGCATCCGTGCTCTGCCATCCACGTTCGGATCCACGCTTTGGCAGATGGCCAGCCACGATGCCACCGACCTGGCCCGCCACCATTTCGATACGAGCATTCCCGGCTATGCGGTCTTTCAGGACGAACCTCTCGGTTACGGCAATATCACCCCGCTGGCGCTCGGCACAAGGATCAAAACCGCATGGGAGACCAACCCGGCGACCCCGGTGATGTGCCAGTTCACCAGCGAGGAGGAGAACCGCATCTATGGGGATCTGCCTGACATTACGATGACGCACCACCAGAATCTCGAGCAGGATATTTCCCTGCATATGAGCTGGCCGAAGCCGGTCTGGTATCTGCCTCAAAGCGCCTGGGGCCGCAAGGAGAGCACGGCTCCCGAGGTGCGAGAAAATTATTACCGCCAGGAATGGCTGCGCGCGGAAGCCTTTCAGGCGCTCGGCCACGGAGCCAAGCACATGCAGTGGTTTTCGCACCAGAACCAGTGGTGGCAGAATGCGGTATCCGGGGGTGGCACGGATCTGGCCCGCACCCACTTCGATATCAATTATGCTGGCGCAGTTGGCAATCCGCTGGTCTGGGATCGGATCGGGCGAGTTTCCGGTGCGATGCAGGCCACCTCGGCCTGGCTGAAAAATAGCGTCCCGGCCTTCCGCTCTCAAAACGCGAACCTGATCGAGATCAATACCCTCGTCAACGATTCGCCATCGAAGGCCGCCGTGATCCTCGCTGACCAAAATACGTCCTCATCTTTTTACAAGGGGGCCTCTCCCATTGCCCAAGGCGTCGTGACGTTTGCCAACATGACCGTCACCGCCCGGGTTCCCGCCTACCTGAGCGCAAATGTGACCCTCGGTTACCTGCTCGACCCGTTTTCCACATCGGCGACGGTTGCCTCGGTCCCGCTCACGCGCACGGGCGGCAACGCGACCTTCACGCTCCCCAGCTTCCGCGAGGGAGCGATTGTCCTTCTCGGAACTCCTGCCGACCAGACGGCGATTGATGCCGCGTGGGCTGCCGTCAAAGCGAATTGCGATACCTATGGCGATACGCCGGTTGCTAGCCTTTCGGACATCACGCCTGTCGTCTCGGTCCTGCCGAATCTCTGGTTGCACCGGTTCGACCCGGCGACTCCCACACGCTCGGTGGATATTTCCGCCGACGGTCAAAAAGTGCTTCTCGCCCGCGACAAGCAGGTGAGCCTCCTCGGCGCCGACGGGACGACGGTTCTCTGGTCGCAAACCTATCCGGGCTACGTGCTCTCGGCGAAATTCAGCAACGATGGGAGTCTCGTTTACGTGTCGGCGAATCAGGCGAATGAAGGCGTGAACTACACCCGCACCAGTCTCTCCTGCTACGCCACCGCCACCGGCACCAGGCAATGGGAGCGAAATGTTGGTGGCACGATCTTTGATCTCGAAACAAAATATGCGGACAACGGCGTCGCCTACTGCGAGTTCGGCGGCAACTTCGTGCGCCTGACCTCTGCCAATGCTGTCCTCTGGACATATTCGACTGGTGGGGGGGCAAACTACGCCGCCCAGATCGCCAGCACCCCGGCGGGGGATAGCATCCTGCGCACAACCATTTTCAACATCCGGGTGGATCCCACCGGCAAGGCGCGCTTCAGCTTCCGTGAACCGGCGACATCTCCCTACGAAACCTGTGAGGAGGTCGCTATTAGCGCCAATGGGGCCCGCTACGCCGCAGGAGGATCGAACCTCTATATCTACGATGGGACAAATACCGGAACGAGCAAAGTCCTCCTCGCCACGAAATCGGTCGGCCGCTCGATCAGGAAAATCAAGATTTCCGATGATGGCCGTTATGTGGTGGCAGGAACCAGCGATGGCATCGTACACCTCTACGATGGGAATAGCTCGTGGGCGCGCCTCTGGGAGAAAAAGGATAAATCTTCCTACGTCTCAGACCTTTCGCTGCTGCCGGACGGCACGGGCGTCGTCGTTGCGCGCGAGGTATTCGCCTACACGGCCGCCACGCTCTGGCGCTTTCGCGATGTGGTCGAGGCCTTTGATTGGGTTGGCACCTCCCTCTGGCGGAGCGAGGGACCCTGGCGCGAACAGCCGTTCATGACAAGCATCGCCCTCAGCCAGACCGGTGCAAAAATGGTGTCGCTCACCAACGAAAATCTTCGATATGTTTCCCTGACGGCCAGCAATGTCCTGAATTCCTCGCTCTACAGCGGGAGCCTGACCGGCGGGACGATTGACCATAGCCTGCCCGATGGGTGGTCGAATGCCGATATTGCATCCCCGAACGCCCTCGGCAACGCGGATTACCAAGAGCTGACCCAGAGCTTCCGCATCGCCGGGGCCGGGGTCAATTGGAACACGGGTAGCGACCAGGCGAACTTCACTTACAAGCCGATGACCGGCGACGGTTCGATCATCGCGAAGATCAGCGGGCCTTCCAGCGTCAATGCCTACACCGGCATGGGCATCAGCATCCGGAATGGCACGGCCTCCGGCGCCGTTGGCATGACGGTGTTCTATCAGCCGTTTCAAAATGCCTACCGCTCCTATACGCGCACCGCCGCTGGCGGCTCGTATGGGGCTTCGCAGATGTTCAACCCTGCCGCCAGCAGCGCGAAGTGGCTCAAGATCGAACGTGTCGGCTCCAACTTCACCGCCTATCATTCGACAGATGGCATCGCGTGGGCTGCCCTTGGCGCGCCTTACACGATTTCCGGAATGCCCGCCACGGCCAATGTGGGGCTCGCCGTCATGTCGGATAGTGCCGACAACCTCGCGCGTGCGACCTTTAGCGGAGTCGCGATCCTGGGGCCGCCCGTCATTCCGTCCGCCCCGACCTCGCTGGCGGCGACGGGCCTGTCCGAAAACATTGTCTCCCTGGCCTGGACGGATGCCTCGGACAACGAGACGGCCTTCATAATCCAGCGGTGCACCTCGACAATCCCGACATGGGTGGACATCGGCGCCGCCGCTGCAAATACCCCGTCCTATACCGACTCTGCCGCTTCGCCCGGCATCATCTACTCCTATCGCGTTTTTGCAACCAACGGGTTTGGAGATTCCGCCGTAGCGTCGAACACCGCGAATGTGACGACGGTCCTTGCCTCCCCGTCCTCGGTTACTGCCGCGAAGGTCTCTGGTTCCCGGATCGATCTCACGTGGGCAGCACAGGCTGGCACCACCGGCTACGCCCTTGAGCGTTCGACTACACCGAATGGCCCGTGGACGCAAATCGCCACGCCCGCCGCCGGCGCGACCTCCTACTCGGACACAACAGGAATTAACGCAGATACCACTTACTATTACTACCGCCTCCGCGCAGCGAATTCTGGAGGCAACTCCAGCTACTCAGCTGCGGCTGCCCCTTCCGCAAGGCCAGCCGGCGTCGTCATGCCGGTGGATATCAACTACGGCGAGGATGTCGAAACCTGGTGGGCCCGCCATCGGTATAACCCCAGCAATCCGAATTTTTCGGCCAACCGAGCCATGGCCTGCCGCCCAGGGGGGTACTACGACGTGACGACCAGCGGACAGCGCCTCGACACGATCGTTGCCGCCGCCACCGCCGCGAACAAAACCATCCGGCTTGCCCCCGGGATCTGGGTCGATTCCAGAACGACCGTTCGCGACCACCGAACCATATTTTACAGCGGCTCGGATGGTGTCACCGGCGGGATCACCGGCTCCACCGCGGAATTCACCTCCAGCACGACCAGCTTCGATGCCGCGAACGTCGTCGGCAACGTCGTCTATTTCCCCAGCCTCAATGCGAGTTGGCGTATCCTTTCCGTAAAGGCTGGCACGAATAATAGCACCCTCGTGATCAATAAAACTGGCGCAAAAACCACCGGTTCACTCGATACGGGCGGAAATGGTGTGATCGGCGATTCCCTTGATATCGCAGCCGCAGGCGGACTTCAGTTCCAGATTCTTTACTCGCAAACTGGACAGACGGATTTTAATAAACACCCTGGCCCAGGCTTAATCCTCGATAAAAGCAACGTCCACATCATCTGTGCGGACTTGAATGGCAACCCGCCTGCACCAGGGCAAAAAGCCCGTTTGATTGGCTGTGTGCGCCTCTATCTATTTGAAGACTTCGACAAGTCCTATAACGACCGAACTCGTATCAACACGCCGTCACATAACTATTACTTCAAAAATATCGTTTTTGATGGGGATAATGATTGGTATGCTTTTTCAGTTCAATCGGTCTATGGCACTCTTTTAGACTCGTGCGAGTTCGTCAACTGCAACACGTTTAACCGCGGGCTTCACGACGGAAATATTCGCACAGTGGGCAACACAAAAGGCTTCTGGATGATCGACTGCAAGTTCAATGATGGATGCATGGTCGCCTGCCTGGATGGCTCACACGATGTCGGATACGTCGGCTGCTCGATTGGGTCTAACTTTGCAAACCCCTCGATGGTCTTCTTTACGAACGACGATAATTCCTACGACCTGAACGGCAATAACCTGCTCGACCCAAATGAGCAGCTTTCCACCAACTACGGAGCCATCGTCAATTGCTCGTGGGATCCCGCTATTCCCTACATTCACGCAGTCGTAGGCGGGCACGGCGGCAATATGATCTTTGCCAATAATTATCTCCCGGTGCGCACGGACTGCTTCATGGAGTTTAACAGCCGTTGGTCGTTCAAATACCCCGGCATTAGCTATCAGTATTTTAACCTTGTTGCACGCGATAACATCCTTGGTTACGCGCCGGATACGGCTCTTATCACTTGCCGCCATAATCTCCCTGGCAAACAGCCCGGCATTGACCCGCGGATGGGAAATGTCCGTGCCTATAATAACATCATTCAGACTGGAACGATGACCGATGCCAAATGGTATCAGCCGGTTGTTTCTGTTGCCATCGGCGATGGCACTGGCATAACACACGATGTGGAAGGCCCTGTCTATATCTGGAATAATACGGTCAACGGCACCGTCGTCAATTATACGGATCCTGCCCCTGCCGATACACTTGCTCCTACCGCTCCCAGCAACCTCCGAACGACAGACATCGGTCGCACCGGCGTAAGCCTTTCATGGGATGCATCGCAAGAAATTGGCTCCAGCATCTATAAATATATCATCTATCGCGACGGCTATTATTGCGGCAAAGTCCTTGCTCCACAAACAACCTTCGAGGATGGCCAACATCCGTTGTCCACCACGGACGCATTTCGCAACGTCGCATCCTTGCCGAAGCCCGGCGGCAATTACACCTACACGGTCAAAGCTGTGGATGCCACCGGCATCAATGTTTCCGAGGCAAGCGCCGGGCTGCAAGTGACCATGTTGCCTGCTGCCGTGCCAGGCGTGACGATCTCTATGGCGCAAGCCCACGATACCGCCGAGTATCCGGAACCCGTGCCCGCCTTCAATCCGTCCGGCCCTGGCTCCGGTGCCACCGCCACCGCTGTGAAAGGCTACTTCACCGATACAAGCTGCGGCGCGCTGGCGAAGCTTTTCGACGGATCTCTTCCCTCCAGCGCCGCTGATACCTCCAACGCCGTTTATAATAAGGCCGGGCCGGAGGACTACATGTTTGTCATCGATCTCGGCGAGCTGCGTAAGGTGGATAAAATCAATGCCTATTCCTGGCATAACAACCGCCGCCGCTGGCAGAACTACACCGTGTGGAGCAGCAGTTCTAGCGCCCTCCCACCCACCTCTGGCAACCTCGAGGCCAACGGCTGGCAGTTTGTGGCGTCCGTTGATACCTCTCCGCTCGGCGAGGCGTCCATGTATTACAAAAACTTCTCGCAAATCTCTGGGAGCGGCATCGGCGATGCCCGCTACCTGGCCGTTTCCTTGCGGAACTTCGATTCCAATACCAACTACGCACAGGGGCAAGCGATATGCGCCGCCTTTGGAGAGTTCTGTGTCTTCAGCACTCCGCTGACGGCTGCGTCGAACCCGCCAGCCGCTCCCACCGGGCTTGTTGCCAATAATGGGGCGGGCTCCTCGATCGTCCTCAATTGGGTGGATAATGCCTCCGAAGAAAAAGGCTTCAAAGTTGAGCGCTCCACCACCGGCCTTGACGGATCATGGTCCGAGATCGGCCAGGTCGCCGCAAACACCGTCGTCTATACCGATGCGGGGCTTTCGCCTGGGAGCACCTACTACTACCGAGTCAAAGCCTACAACGTCGCCGGCGAATCAGCCTACACGAATTCCGCCAGCTACATGGTCACGACTCCGGATGCCCCCAGCTTCGGCGTTGGCGCCATCTCCAACTACGATAACGGAACCATCCTTGTGAAGTGGACAAACAACATCGCGAGCAATGGCGGGGCCGGGTGGGTCATCGAGCGCAGCCCGAACGGCCTGAATGGGTGGGTCGTCTGCCCGGCAGACTCCATCGGCCAGAATTACAACAATATCTGGAGGCAAAACAATCCCTTTAACAACACCGGCACCGAGTGGTGCTACATTGATAGGGATGCGACCCTCGCGGGTGACACCTCCTACTATTACCGGGTTAGAGCAAAAACCGGGAGCACAACTTACACAAGTTATTCGCAGGCCACCCCGGTCGTTGTGAACTCCAAAACATATCCGACCAATTTCACGGCAACCCCCGGTGGAAAAACTGGTCTGGTCAACCTGTCCTGGACGGATAATTGCAACGATGAGGTCTCTATGGTCGTCGAGCGTGCCCTGTGGAATCCTGGCACCTCTACACCCATTGGAAACTTCGCTGTCACCGCCACCTTATCGCCAAATGTCACGAGCTATACCGACACCACCGCCACGAATTGGGGGAGCCCCTACGTTTACCGCGTCCGAGCCGACCGCACGGGCGTTGGATCATCGGGTCCTTCTGCCAACGCCGTCAGCGGTTGCCTGCCGTATAACTTCTTCCAGTCATGGAGTTCAGGCTTTGATCTGCGTAACAAAACCATCGAGTTCCGACCTGACGCCGAGCGTGTGATGCGCACGTTGATTTCCACCAATACCATCAACTCGACTGCGGGCACCGGGTGGCCAGTCAGTGTCTCGAATCAGACTATAGATTCCGTGCCCTATCCAGGCCCCACTAATGTAACCTTTAACATGACGCTGACTAATGGCAAAACTGTGTCGCTGGGCACCAGTGGAGCGCAGTCTGTCATTCATCATTCTTACGGTGGTTATCTAACGTTCGACACCGCTAGCAATGAACGGGAGACCACAAGTGCCTTCACATCCGCAATTAACGGCATTATGCTCATTGGATCGGAAGCAATACTTGGAGCAAATAATTATGTAGCTAAGAACTTAGCAAGCCATATCCAGCTTACCGATCGCTTTGTTTTTACTTATCAGCAAGTTATTAACTACAATGGTGGTGATTTGGATTGCCAAGTAGAATGGTTCTTCGACCAAAACACCGACGGCACTGCTGGCATGATTCGTGTGAGTTTTGGAGACAAAGTGCCAACCAGTGGAAATTTTGGCCTCTGTATGAAAAAATCCATCTGGCTCAACGACGACATGACCGCCTACCCTGTCGCCTGCCTGCCACCGATGTCTATCTCAGCAAACGCCACCAACTATCACACGATAACGGTCAACTGGACGAATAATGCCACCCAGACAGAAAGCGGTTTCGAGGTCGAGCGCGCTCCTTCTGCCACCGGTCCGTGGACTGCTGTCGGCACGGCCCTTGCTCGTGCTACTAGCTTTGCCGATACGACACTCTCGGCTCAGACGCAATACTTCTTCCGCGTCCGCGGCACGAATTTCGGCAATGATTCGGGCTACACCCTCACCGCAAATGCGACCACCCCGCCGCCACCGCCCGCCGTCCCGCTCGAGCTGGCCGTGACATCCCCCTCCGGCAGCACTGCCACCTTGACGTGGACGGATGTCTCGAACGAAGACGGCTTCCGCATCATGCGCTCGAGAGGCGGAAATGGTACCTGGACGCAGATCGCGGAGCTCACCTCCAATACCACCTCCTATAATGACACCGGGCTGATTCCCGTCCAAACCTACTCTTACAAGGTATGTAGCTTCAATGCCGCTGGCGGAGCATCTGAGTTTTGCGTGCCGGTTGATGTCGTTGTCGCCGACGGGCCGCCACTTGCCCCCGTGAGCTTTTCAGCCACCGGGCAATCCACCGCCAGCATCCTCCTTTCCTGGGCGGTACAATCCGCAAACGAGCTTGGGTTCCGGATCGAGCGCTCGAATTCCGGCATCGACTTCTGGCAGTTCATTTTCGATGCGAGCGCAGGCACCAGCAGCTACATCGACTCCTCCCTGCTCTCCTCGTTTACCTACTTCTACCGCATCCTGGCCTTCAACGTCCTTGGCACGTCGGCCTATTCTTCGGTTGCCGCCGGCGAGACCTTCACAACTCCGCCTGAAGCCCCTGTCAATCTCACGGCTTCTTCGGCGGGCTCGACCTCCCAGATCTTGCTGGCGTGGACAGATGTTCCCTCGATGAAGTCAGGCTTCCGCGTCGAGCGTTCGCTCACGGGAGATGGTAGCTGGACGCAGGTGGCCACCCCAGCACCGAACGTCACCGTCTTGACGGATGCCGGGCTCGCCCCCCGCACCACCTACTTCTATCGGGTCTCCGCAGCCAACGGGCAGAGCGTCTCAGGGTTCTCGAACATTTCCTCGGCCACCACGGGCGACATCCCCCCGAATGCTCCAACGGGGCTGGTCCTGGCGTCCAGCGTTCCGAGCCGTGTCAGCCTGACGTGGGCTGACAACTCGGACAACGAAAGCCTCTTTCAAATTGATCGTTCGTCGAATAATTCCACATGGACATCTGTCGCCAGCGTCGGAGCGGGCGCCACCGCCTTCACGGACGCCGGCCTCGCTGGCAACTCCCTTTACTACTATCGCCTCCGGGCCGTCAACAGCATCGGCAGTTCCTCCTACCTTTACGGCAGCACCATCACCGCTGCCTCCGAGCCGAACCTCATTGTCAACGGCTCGTTTGACTCAAGTGTGTCAAATTGGACATCGCGTGCCTGGCTTGTCCAAGATACCACAACCAAGCGCACTGGCGCAGGGGCAGCCTCCGTCGGCAACGGCACAGGGACTTACACTGCCGGCGATTACATCCCTGTCAACTCGCCGCTCACCCCGAATACCGATTACCAGCTTGATGGATGGGTTAAGCTTGGCAGCGGCAATTTCACCGCCACTTCTGTCCAGCTGAAAATGGCGCTTGCGGTTGCCAGTGGTTCCAATGCCACGTCGAGCCTCGATATTGCGAATTCCGGATGGCAGAAGATTTCCACGACATTCAAGACTGGAGCGACGGTTTCCGGACCGAAGCTGACCCTCTCCACCACATTTGGCAACGGAACCGTCTGGATTGACGACGTCTCCCTGCGCAAGGTTTCCGATTCCAGCGAGCTGGTTATCAACCCAGGGTTCGAGGCGGATGCCACCAATTGGACAACTGCCGGCGGCATTACTCTGTCCCGCGATACAGGCGATAAGCACAGCGGCACAGCTTCTGGGACGTTAACCTTAACGGGTGCCACAGGCACAAAGACCTCTGACATCACATGCCGCTATGGCACCCCGCTGGAGACGAATACTCAATACACGCTCGAAGGCTGGGTGCTTGGCAATGGAACCATCACTGGGACAGGCATTCAGCTCGCAATTCTGAATATGAGCGGTGGCACTGGTTCTACTACCACTGCGAATTCTGGTTCGCCCGGAACCTGGACAAGAATCAACGCCGATTTCACCACGGGTGCAGATATTACCAATGTTCCCTTGTCCACCGCAATCCGTATCGTGAACAGCATCTCTGCCGGCAACGTCTGGCTCGATGATGTGTCTCTGCGCAAGACGGGAAACACCACGGTGACTGTCCCTCCGGCCCCTGGTGTCCTTGTCGCGACGGCGGATTCCTCCTCCGGAATTTCGCTGACGTGGACGGATAATTCTACCACCGAAACCGGTTTCCGCATCGAGCGGGGGACAGCGCTTGCTGGGCCGTTTACCGAGGTTGCCCTTGCGCCAGCCAGCACCGTCGCATTCGCGGATGCCGGCCTAGCTGCGGGGACGACTTACTACTACCGCGTTTGCGCCTACAATGCCGGAGGGAACTCTGCTTATACCACGGTGGCGAGCGCCTCTACGCTTTCTTCTGCGGTTCCGCCGGCACCCACAGGATTCTCGGCCACCTCGAACTCGACCACCTCGATCTCGTTAGCCTGGACGGATGCCTCGCCGAACGAGACGGGCTTCCGCATCGAGCGTGGCAGCAGCGCGGGAGGTCCGTTCACACTCATCGCCATCGCGCCGGGAAATTCCACGTCGTTCACGAATTCGAGCCTCGCTCCTGGCTCCACCTATTTCTATCGGATCTGCGCTGCCAATGCTGCTGGCAATTCGGCTTTTGCGGCGGTGGCCAGCGCGACCACCGGTGAAGCCAACGTCCCGACGGCCCCGACTGGCCTTCTCGCCACCGCGCAGTCCACCTCTTCGATCACGCTGACCTGGACCGATACGTCCACGAATGAGAGCGGGTTCCGGATCGAGCGCGCCACCAGCGCAAACGGGACGTATTGGCAGGTGGCGCTCACTCCGCCTGATGTCACCACTTTGAGCGACACAGGCCTGGCGGCAGGCACCACCTACTACTATCGCATCTGCTCGGGAAATGCGGATGGCAACTCGGCATACACCCCGGTGGCGCAGGCCGCGACCCTCATTGTCACTGTGCCTCCCTCGCCGACAGGGCTGGGTGCGACCGCTACCTCCAGCACGGCGATCTCCCTTGCCTGGACCGATGCGTCCACAAATGAGGATGGCTTCCGTGTGGAGCGCGCCACAGGTGCCAGCGGGCCGTTCACGACATTGGCCGTGCTGGCGGCGGGCACGGTCGCCTATGCCGATTCTGCCCTGAGCCCCGTCACAACCTACTACTACAGGGTCTGCTCGTTCAACGCAGCCGGCAGCTCGGCTTATGCTTCTGCCCAGGGCACCACCCAGGCGGTGCCTCTCCCTGCCGCCCCCACGGGCCTATCCGCCAATGGCACCTCGCAGACGGCGATCCGGCTGGATTGGACCGACCAATCTTCGGACGAGACCGGCTTCAAAATCGAGCGGGCAGCGGATGTGGCTGGCCCGTGGACATCCGTTACGACGACCTCGGCCAACGCGTTGAGCTATTCGGATTCCGGCCTGACCACTGCGACGACCTACTACTACCGGATCGCTGCTACCCGCTCGGGCATCGATTCCGCTTTTACGTCCGCAGTGGCTGGCACCACGCAAGCCGATACGACCCCTCCGACCATTGTTTCCGCTGTCCCCACCTCTGCGATCCAGGTGCTCGTGACATTCAGCGAAGAGGTCGGGACGGCAACGGCGAACGTGGCTGCCAACTATGGGATCTCGGGAAACATCACTGTCTCCGCAGCCAGCCGGCAGACGAACACGGCAACTGTCCTCCTCACGGTTTCGAGCATGCCGACAGGCAGCTACACCCTCACGGTCACAGGTGTTCGTGATGCCTATAATAACGTGATTGCCGGCTCGAATACGGCTGCATTCAACTACATCGCCGTCCCCTCCGCTGGCATGATGCTCTGGCTGAAAGGCGATGCCGGAATCACGGGCAGCACGACCGTTTCGGGATGGACCAGCCAAGGTGGCAATGCCACCACCGCCAACCAGACGCTCGCGGCCAGCCAGCCGACGCTTGTCGCCAACGCCATCAATGGCAAACCCGTCGTCCGCTTCGATGGGGTGGACGATTCGCTTGCCTTTTCCGGCCTCACGGTGAACGGCCTCACCGGCATGACGATCTTCCTTGTCTCGGCCACCAACAACAGCACCCAGATGCCAGTCGCTGGGGACTCGACGAGCGCCTATCGGTCCGCGATTTTCTGGGATGAGCTCCCGGCCGGTTGGGGCACGATCTTTCTCTCGCCCTACCAAACGAATGTCCGCTATCGCTTTGGAACGGGACAAATCCAAACTTCCGCGCTGCCTGACTTCTCACGTCCAACCTCAATCGGCGGAAATTTCAGCATCACCACCGCCATCCATAACAGCGGAAACGAAACGCTTTATGTGAACGGCGCCTCTGTCTATTCGCAAACAGGAAAGACTGCCGCTATCGCCCGCTGCAAAGATACAGGGTTCCTCGGGCGCGGGTATGGAACGACTTTGACGGCGAATGCCACGACCTGCTTCGCGGGCGACATTGCCGAAATCATCGTTTACAACCGCGCACTGAATGCCACGGAGCGGCAGGACGTAGATGCTTACCTGACGGCGAAGTATTTCTACAC
>Ga0194058_10000202_pt1 | contig 26473 bp, 22 predicted proteins | sample SepL4417m_MetaG_FD_155490 | JGI IMG/M metagenome (GOLD analysis project Ga0194058, IMG submission 155490) | Anoxic zone freshwater microbial communities from boreal shield lake in IISD Experimental Lakes Area, Ontario, Canada - Sep2016-L442-17m | ecosystem: Environmental > Aquatic > Freshwater... | reverse complement strand
CCATATTCGTCGGCCGCGTTGCGCATCATCTGCTCGATAGCGGCCTTCGACACGGTGTAGGCGCCGAAGTGAGGGTGGGTCACGTACCCAGCGATCGATGACATACCGATGAACGAACCGCCGCCAGCAGCGACCATGTGCGGCACGGTGTGCTTGAGGCTCAGCATGGTGCCCAACACATTGAGATGCAGGGTGCTGATGAACTGAGCGGTGTCTTGCAAGTGGTAGGGCCCGAGGCCAGAGGCGCCGCCGGCGTTGGCGATGCAACCGTTGAGCGCGCCGGTGGGTTGTAGTGCAACGGCGACGATGCGTTGCACGTCGTCTTCGTTGGTGACATCGCCGGCTACATAGTGAGCGCTGCCGCCATGACCTGAGGCCGCTGCTGCGGCAGAAACAACCGCAGCGGCAGAGGCGAGTGTGGCCTCGGTGCGACCGCAAATGGTGACGGCCGCGCCATCGGCCGCGAGGCGCTCGGCGCAGGCTCGGCCGATTCCGGTGCCTCCGCCAGTGATGAGGATGGAGTAGCCCTGCAGGCCGCCGCTGACTGTCGACTGATTGTTCATAGAGACCGACGGTAGCTTCTGGCCCCGCCGACATGTGATACGAAACAAGTCGGTTGAGCAATCGACATCGATTCGACGCAAGGAGTACTGCCGTGGGGAATAACTGGGGACGCTGGGGCGACGACGATCAACGTGGCGCACTGAATCTCATCACGCCCGAGGCTGTGAAGGCGGCGGCACAGCGTCGTGTCACGGGCAAGGTTTACTCGTTAGCTATCCAACTCACTCGAGAGAGCGTGCCAGCAGTTCACGATCGTCCGTCACCCGAGCGCTACACGCTCACCACGATGGCTGACATCGGTCGCGTGCCACCCTTCTTCGAAATTGGCGAAGGCGTTGGAGCGAACGAAGACGTACTCACCATGCCCAGCCACATCGGCACGCACATGGATGCGCTCTCGCATGTCACCTCTGAAAGCACGCTCTACAACGGCTACCCGGCTGAGTCGTTTACGCCTCGCGGCGGTGCAGCCAAGTGCGGCATCGAGCACACCGGAAGTTTTGCTGGTCCAGCGAAACTGCTCGACGTCGCTGGCTATGTGGTCGCACACATGAACCCCGAGGGCTTGTCCCCGGGTCAGATCATCGACTCCGCCTTGCTCGAAGCATGCCGCGCCAGCCAAGGCACCCAGATCGATGCAGGCGACATCTTGTTGGTGCGCACCGGCTGGATCGAGCATCGCAACGCGGCCGTGGGTCCGGCGCAGAGTTGGATGCAGCCCGGCCTCGGCCTCGATGCGGTCTCGTTCATTCGCGATCACGGCCTCAGCGCGGTGGGAACTGACAACTCGGCGGTCGAGTCGATCCCGTTCGACCAAAACCGTTTCTTGTGCGTGCATATCGAACTGCTGCAGCAACTTGGCGTCACCATGATTGAGCATCTGTGGTTGGCCGATCTCGCTGCCGACTCGTGTTACGACGTGTTGCTCGCAGTCGGAGCGCTATTGGTCACCGGCGCTTCCGGCAGTCCGGTGAACCCCATCGCGATCGGCTAATTCATCTCCCGTCGTTGCTGGTTGTTCCAGTGTCCAATCGGTTTCATAGGCGGTGCTAACGTCCGCAGCACAACCAATCTCGGGGGGGATTCATGATGCTTCGTCGTCGTCGTCAGGGCTATCGCTTGGTAGCCGTTCCATTGGTGCTTGCAATGCTCGTCACTGCGTGCGGCAAGAGTCGCGATGCCGCAGCGCCGGCCGGTTCGTCGCCCGAGTCATCGTCGTCGCAGCCCGCTACCGGCGGCAGCACGCCCGCAGCCGATGTCCCTATGTTTGGCGATGCGCCGTGGCCATGCAGCAAGGGCGATGGCGCCAACACCGACTCGGGTAACGAACCCGGAGTTACCAAGAACGCAATCAGCATTGCCGGTGGCGACGACGCGGGTTATGTGGGCTCGCCAGGTCTGTCACATCAGCTCACCGATGCAATGCGCGCCTTGGTGAAGAAGTGCAACGAACTCGGTGGCATCAACGGTCGCCAAATCACCTTCAACTACTTCGACGCTGGCATCTTCAACGTTGTTGCTGCAATGCAGGGTGTGTGCGATCAGAAGGACTTCTTCTTGGTCGGCGAGGGTTGGGCATTCGACTCGAACCAAGAAGAGGTACGACTCAAGTGCGGCATGCCGGCGGTGCCGACGTATTCGGTCAGCGGCGCATTCGCTCATGGCAAAGATGTCTTTGTTGGTGTGCCCAATCCGTCTGACGAAATGTCTGCTGGCTTCTTTGCTCAGATGGCCACGCTGTTCCCCGATGCGGTGAAGCACGTGGCCACACTGGTTGGCAACTTCTCGGCTACTCAGGAATCGGGCGACAAGGTCTTAGCCGTTGCGCCTCAGTACGGCTGGGGCTTCGCCGACGCCAAACTCGAGTACAACGCGGCCGGCGAAGCCGATTGGACTCCGTTTATCAAGCGAATCAAGGAGTCTGGCGCAACGATGCTTTATTGGTCCGGCACCTGCTTGCCGCATCTGCAGTTGGTGGCCCAGGCCGCGAAAGCCAACGGGTTGAACATCCCAATCGTCACCGACGCCAACCATTACTCGGTCGAGTGCGCGGGAGCGAATACTGATGGTGCTCTCGACAACGTGTACGTGCGTCTCACGGGCATTCCGCTCGAAGAAGCCTCAACGAACAAAGCAACTCAGGACTACCTCGACTTGATGAAGACCTACGGAGGCGATGTCGCGCTGCTTGGCACACAAACAGCGTCGTCGTTCTTGTTGTGGGCAACGGCATCGCAGCAATGTGGTGCAGAGCTCACCCGTGCTTGTGTGCTCGCCAACCTCGCCAAGATCACCAAGTGGACCGGCCACGGCATTCATGCCGAAGATAACCCGGCTCAGAATCACCCGTCTTCGTGCAACATTGTGCTCAAGATCGAGGGCACTGGCTATAAGCGGGTGGCGCCTGCAACGCCGGGCACCTACGAGTGCAAGCCCGAGTGGATCGCCAAGGTCGAAGGCACTCGTGCGCTCGCCGCAGCACTGCTCGACAGCAATCGAATTTCGCAGCAGTTCGCCACGAAGTAAGCCTCAAAAGTATTCGGACGAGGGCACGCGCCGTGCCCTCGTCTCAACATCTGACGCGTCGTCAGATACATGTTATGGTGACCGAATCAGCTCGAAATCCTTAGGGGGAGATATTTGATGCGTAGCACTTCCGTTCGGTTCGCAGCCGCTTTTATGGCGCTCGCACTCGTTGCCACGGCCTGCGGTAAAGACCGCAGCAGCTCGACCTCGTCGGCGCCTAATTCGGTGCCAACGTCGCAAGCCAGCGGCGACACAACTCCGGTAACAAATGCTGCGTCCTCCGGCCCAACATTCGGCGACGCCCCTTGGCCATGCAGCAAGGGCGATGGCGCCAACACCGACACCGGCAGCGAGCCAGGCGTCACCAAAGACGGCATCACCATCGGCGGCGGCGACGACGCAGGGTTCGCCGGCTCACCAGGCTTGAGCCACGAAGTGACCGACGCGATGAAGGCATTGGTCGCCAAGTGCAACGAGCTCGGTGGCATCAACGGTCGCAAGATCACCTTCAACTACTACGACGCACAGTTCGCCGCAGTGCAAGCCGCTATTCAGAAGGCGTGCGACGACAAGGTCTTCTTCCTCGTCGGCGAAGGCTGGGCCTTCGACGATCTGCAGGAAGAGATTCGCCTTGGTTGCGGGCTTCCAGCAGTGCCCGCCTACACAGTGAGCGCCGCGTTTGCCCATGCTGGCGACGTGTTCCAGGGTGTGCCGAACCCAGCCGACGAAACGCCAGCTGGCGTGTTCGCGCAGGTTGCCAAGGTGTTCCCCAATGAGGTCAAGCACGTTGCGATGCTCGCTGGAAACTTCTCAGCCACGCAAGAGACCCGCGACAAGGTCGTCAACGTTGCTCCTCAGTTTGGTTGGGGCTTCAGCGAGACCACCCTCGAGTACAACGCAGGCGGCGAGACCGACTGGACGCCATTCGTGAAGCAGATCAAGGAATCTGGCGCCACCATGGTGTCGTGGTCAGGCACTTGCTTGCCAAGCCTGCAACTGTTCGCTCAGGCAGCAAAGGCAAACGGCCTCGACGTCCCGATCATCACCGACGCAAACCACTACACCCAGAACTGCGCTGACGCGAACACCGATGGTTCGCTCGACAAGATGTATCTCCGCTTCGGTTTCATTCCGTTCGAAGAGGCCGACATCAACAAGGCCACCAAGGACTACCTCGACCTCATCAAGGGCAGCGGTGGCGACACCGCACTGCTCGGCATGCAGGCCACGTCGTCGTTCTTGCTCTGGGCAACTGCTTCAGAGAAGTGTGGTGCCTCGCTCACCCGTGCTTGTGTGCTCGACAACATGCGTGCGATTCATAGTTGGACCGGCCACGGCTTGCATGCCGAGACCGACCCAGGCGGCAACCACCCACCCAAGTGCGCCATCTTGATGAAGCTCACCGGCACCAAGTACGAGCGCGTTGCTCCAACCGAGCGCGGCAAGTTCGAGTGCGACGATGCCTGGATCGGCAAGGTCACTGGCACGCCCGGACTCATTGCCGCCAAACTCGATGCAAATCGTGTTTCACACAAGTTCACGGCCAAGTAAGTAATCGTCTCGATAGCTGCGAGTGGGTCTGGCCGATGTGCGGTCCGACCCACTTGTAGCACGAAGTAACCATGCAAGATTTCCTCGCCTACACAGTGTTGGGCCTCTGCCTTGGCTCGGTGTACGCCATTGCCGCCACGGGCCTCGTTGTTACCTACTCCACATCCGGAGTCTTCAATGTGGCTCACGGCGCTGTGGCGACCATGAGCGCGCTCTTCTATTGGCAACTCCGGTTTGGTTGGCACGAGCCAGCCCCCATTGCGATCTTCCTCACGGTGTGCGTGTTCGCGCCGTTGCTTGGTCTTGCGCTCGAAGTGTTGGTCATGCGTGGTCTTCGCGGCACGAGCGAGGTCACCAGACTTGTCACCCCGGTGGCCGTGTTGCTTGGCATCAATGGCGCGGCAACCTGGATCTGGTTCCGCAATAGCAACCGAGCCTTGGTGCCCAAGAAGTTCTTCGGCGAGACCCACGTGCAGGTGCTTGGGCAGGCCGTGTACTACCACCAGATCATTGGTGTGTTGTTGTCGATCGTCATCGCTGGCGCGCTGTATGTATTGCTCTACCGCACTCGCTTGGGTGTCACCATGCGCGCCACAGTCGATGATCGTGCGCTGCTCATGCTCAACGGTGGTCGCCCTGATCGCGTCAGCATGGCAAGTTGGGCCATTGGCGCTTCGTTGGCCGGCCTCGCGGGTGTGTTGCTGTCTCCGCAGTTGGGTGCGCTGCAAGTGTTTGCGCTCACCCTGCTCGTGTTCGATGCGTACCCCGCAGCCGTAGCGGGTCGCTTGCGCAGCGTGCCGCTCACCTATGTGGGCGCGATGGTGCTGGGCCTCTCGAAGCTCTACTTCGACTGGATCTCCGACGCCGGCCAGCGTTGGCTGGTGCTGCGTAACTTGCGTAACGCCATCCCTGCGCTGTTGCTGTTCGGTGCGTTGCTGCTGCTGCCGCAAGATCGGTTGCGCGGTGCCATTGTCACGCGAACCCGCGAGCGGTTCAGAGTGCCCACCATGCGCGAGGCCGTGTTGTGGGGCGGCGTGTTGGTGGCAGCCGTGGCGATGCTGCAGTCGATCATGTCGGGTTCGGCCGTCATTAGCTTGGCCAACGGCGTGGCCCTGTCGCTGATGGCGCTGTCGCTGGTGTTGCTCACTGGTTATGCCGGTGAGATCAACCTCGCAGTGTTCACGTTTGCCGGTGTGGCCGTCATCGCCGCTTGGCAGTTCGATGTGGGGCCCACCGGTTTGGCCACGCAGAAGTCGTTGTCGGTGGCCGCCGTGTTATTGGCAATGTGCGTGTGCGCGCTGGTGGGTGGCCTCATTGCGTTGCCGGCCTTGCGCCTGCGCGGCTTGTATCTCGGTCTGGCCACGTTCGCCTTCGGCATCATCGTGTACCAGTTGGTGATCTTGCAGACACAGCCGCTGCACTTCAATATCTTTGGTGGCAAGTTCACCGTGAACCTGTTTACCAACGGTTCGCTCACGGTGCCCCGACCTCACTGGTTCGGAATCGACTTTGCCGGTCAACGCGCGTTTCTGATGTTGATGACGGTCATCTTCGCTGTGCTCGGCATTGGCATCATTGCCGTGCGGCGCAGTGCCTACGGCCGAATGATCGTTGCCATGAAAGACAGTCCAGCGGCCTGTGCCACGCTCGGACTCAACATCACACGCCTCAAGCTTGGCGTGTTCATGGTGTCCTCTGCAGTGGCCGGTTTGGCTGGCTTGATGTGGGCCGCCGAGCGCCGCACCTTGCCGAACAACGCCGACTTCGATGGCTTCCAGAGCTTGTTGCTGTTCATGATCGCTGTGGTGGGCGGCATCGGATATGTCAGCGGCGCCTTTATCGCAGGCATTTTCTTGAGCGTGCTCAGCGTGGTGATGCCCAACGTGTTCAACAAACTCGGTAGCGACTACCCATCGCTGCATTGGCTCTTCGTGACCGTGCTCGGCAACTTCAGCCACTACGTGGGGCCAGCTCTGGTGGGCATCGGACTTGGCAAGAACCCAAGCGGTATTGCGCAGCAGATTATGGATGGCTTCCGCCCACTCAAAAAGGCGCCTGGCGCTACTGCACTGTGGGTCGCCGCAATCGTTGGGCTGTGGGCCGCAACCTGGCGAGGCGCTCTGTCTCACTGGCATTTCGCGTTGATCTCAGTGGCGTCGGTGTTTATCGTGCCGCGCATCATCATGTCGGTGTTCGAAAATCGCTTTGCCGAAGAAGAGCGAGCAGTTACAGGCGAAGATCTCGACCGCATTGGCATCGATCGCGCGTTCCGCGCATCCGACCGGCAGGTTTTCGACACGGCGTTGGGGCTTCCCGTAGCGCCAACGGGGGGTGCCGAATGACGCTGCTTGAATGTCGCAATGTCGGTATGAAATTCGGTGGTGCTGCTGCGCTCACAGCCGTGAGTATCTCCGCCGAGGCAGGCGCCATCACCGGGCTCATCGGTCCCAACGGTGCTGGCAAGACCACCATGTTTAACTGCATCACCGGTCTGCTCGAGGCCACATCGGGTGAGGTCATGCTCGATGGCGTCGACATCACCAAGCTGGCGCCGTTTCGCCGTGCCCGACTTGGCGTGGCCCGCACCTTCCAGCGCCTCGAACTGTTCACCTCGCTCACCGTGCGCGACAACATTCGCGTCGCCGGTGAGATTCGAACTCGCTGGAGTAAAGGCACAGGCAAGACCGACACGCACGCCGAGGCCGAACACATCATCGAGTTGATGGGTCTCTCTGATCTGGCCGACCGCGATGTTGCTGAGATCCCAACGGGCATGGCCCGCAGAGTCGAGATGGGCCGAGCCTTGATGACCCGCCCCCGCATTCTGCTGCTCGACGAACCCGCGTCGGGCCAAGACGAACAAGAGACCGAAGAGTTCGGCGAACTGCTGTTGCACGTGCGCGACGAAGGCACTGCAATCTTGCTCGTCGAGCACGATGTGTCGTTGGTGATGAAGGTCTGCTCGTTCATCCAAGTGCTCGACTTCGGGCGTCTCATCGCATCGGGTACCCCCGCCGAGATTCAGACCAACCCCGCCGTGCTCGAGGCCTACTTAGGCGAGGATCACTCCGCATGAGTGAGCCCGTCCTCGAACTGCACGATGTGCGCGCTGGCTACGGCACCATCGAAGTACTCCACGGCGTGACGCTTACCGTTGGCCGCGGCGAAGTGCTGGCGTTGCTTGGCCCGAACGGCGGCGGAAAATCCACCACCCTCAAGGTGATCTCCGGATTGGTCGACATCATGAGCGGCGACGTTCATCTCGCTTCTCGCTCGGTTGCCGGGGTCTCGGCCGACAAGTTGGCTCGCCTTGGGCTGTGCTCAATTCCCGAAGGCAAAGGCGTGTTTCCAAACCTCACGGTTCGCGAGAACCTGATGATGGCCACGCACACTGGCGCCAAGCTCAGCGACATCGAAGCGGTTGCCTACGCGCGCTTCCCAAAGCTCGGCGATCGGCGTTCACAACTTGCCGGCACCATGTCGGGTGGCGAGCAGCAGATGCTCGCGATGTCGCGTGCGCTCGCAACGAACCCGGCGGTGCTGTTGCTTGATGAGTTGTCGATGGGCCTTGCGCCCCTCGTTGTTGCTCGCCTCTACGAGATCGTTGCTCAGGTCGCTGAGACCGGGGTATCGGTGCTCGTCGTCGAGCAGTTTGCGCAGAGCGTGCTTGGCATTGCCGATCGGGCTGCCATCATGCTCAGCGGACGAATCACGCGTGTCGGCGCTCCTGCCGAACTCGCAGAAGAACTTTCATCGGCCTACCTCGGCGGAAAGGGATAACCATGACCCAAGAAACGAATTCCTCGGATGATCGGTTCGAGCAATTTAGGAACGACCTTGCCAAGATGCAGGTGAGAACATCGGGTAAGGCCAGCACCGAAAAGGCCGCCTCGTCACTGGGCATCGCACTGATGGTCGCCTCGATCGTCATCGGCATTGGCTCATACGTTCAGGTTGGCCAACTCGACAACGCGCTCGATCAGAACGAGGTCATCGTGCTGGGGCTGGCTTGTGTGGCGATGGCCATTGTCGGATCAGCACTATGGATTCGCACGGCGCTTGTTCGCTTCTGGCGGTTCTGGATGCTGCGTTCGCTGTATGAGGGCCAGGCGCACCTTGATGAAGTCGTGAAGGCAATCAGCGACCGTTCGTAACACGGGGGGTTACTTGCTTTGGTGGCGGGGAATCGTTTTGTTCACGAACCGGCCCAGCACGCGGGCGAACCTGCCGGGCATCTCCATGTTGGGTGAGTGACCCGCGCCATGCCACACGTGAAGGCCCGTGCCCTTGGGGAACTTGGCCCATGTGGCCAGCATCGCATCAATCGGAATGGTCTCGTCGGCGTCGCCGCACGCGACCAAGATGGGCATTGGCAAGGTTGCGCACGACGGACCCAAGCCGAGTTGGCACATCGAGTGCAGCGACCCGCGCAAGCGTGCATCGGGCGCAGCGGCCATGTCGGCGTTCAGTAGTCGTACGAAATCGGACTCCACATGATCGCTGTCGGTGACTGCAGTAGCCGCAGCCGCCAGCCGAACTCGGCGTTGCGTCGCCCACGCATCGAAGAACACATCGATGTCGTCGGGACTCTCGGTGCGGCCATCGGGGTCAACCGGGTCGAGCAGCATCAGACCCTTCACGAGCTCCGGACGTTGCAGCGCCATGATGCACACGGTGGCTCCGCCGAGTGAGTGGCCAACGAGTGTGAAGTCGCTCCAGCCCAGTTGGTCGATGAGCTCGAGGGCGTCGGACGCGAAGATGCCCACGCCGTAGTCGCTGGAATCTTCGGGAGCACTCGACTCGCCGGCTCCACGATTATCGATCGCAATCGTGTGATAGAGGTCGGGCGATAGGTCTTCCTGAACGAGTTGCCAGATGCGTGCCGACGCTTCGAACCCGTGGATGAGCACTATTCGTTGCGGGCCGGTGCCGTATTCGTAGTAGTGCAGGTTGGCATGTGTGAGCTGAGCGAACGGCACGGTTCTCCGATCAAGAACAGGTTGGGTTGCGGAGCGGGGGAGTGATCAGCGAATGATTGGTGAGTCGTCGATGGCGCTGAAGTCGGGTTCGCGGCGCTCGGCGAAAGCGATCAGCGATTCGATGTTTGCCGGGCCGCCGAGCAGCACGCCAAAGGCGGCGTCTTCGCGCTGTCGCGCGGCAGCGAACTCGGCGCGCATGGGTTCGACAATGGTTCGCTTCGTTTCGACGAGTGAGTTGATGGGCTTGCTAGCCAACACCTGGGCGTGACGCATCGTTTCGGCCATGAGCTCCTCGGGCGCGCACTCGCGCCACGCAAGACCCATTTGTACGCACTCAGCGGCTGACAGCCATTCGCTGCTCATCAGCGCCCAGGTTGCGTTCTGTCGACCGAGTAGCCGGGGGAACGACACGCTGCTGGCCGCCTCGGGCGCAACGCCCAAACGGGTAAACGGGCAGCGAACCCGTGCGTCGCTCGAGATGAAGACAAGATCGCTGAGCGCCAACATCGTGGCCCCAATGCCAAGCGCAAGGCCGTTGACCGCGCAAAACAACGGCTTGGGAAAGTCGATGAGGTGGTCGACGAAACCGGGGAAACCATGGCGACCGTTGGTGAAGTCTCCGCTGTTGCGTTGGGCCATCTCGGTGAGGTCGGCACCAGACGAGAACGACTGTCCGGTGCCAGTGATGACAACCACAGCGACTGCATTATCGGCGCCAGCGTCGATGAGCGCATCGGTGGCTGCGTCGTACAGCGCTTCGTTGAAAGCGTTGCGCGCTTCGGGGCGATCGAGCGTGAGCACTCGCACCCGTCCGTGATCGGTGATGTGAATCATTCGGAGACCTCGAGATCGATGACGTGAGTAATGGCGTCGGACCCGCGCCCGATGTAAATGTTGTACGTGCCCGGGTCGACGCGCCAACCGCGCTGCACCTCAGGAGTCTCTTGGAAGACACCCATTGCGCTTGGCTGAAGTTCGCTGCGATACGCGTTGCCTGGATCCCAATATGAGAACGCACGAGCATCGAGTATGAGCGACACCTCTGTGCTTTCGCCAACGTCGAGCCATACCTTCTCGAAGGCCTTGAGTTCCTTGGGTGGCCGCACGACCTGTGGGCTCGCGGCGCCCACGTAGCACTGAACCACTTCGGCGCCGCGTCGCGTGCCGGTGTTCGTGACGGTGAGCGACACGGTGACGACGCCATCGGCGAGAGTTGCGATGCCAATTGCCTCGGCTGACAGACGCGGTTTCGACATCTCGAACGATGAATACGAGAGACCATGTCCGAATGCGAACGACACAGGCAGGTGACGGGCTTCGTACCAGCGATAGCCCATCAGCACGCCCTCGCCATAACGGATCTGGCCGTGCTCGCCGGGGAAGTTGCCGAACGATGGCGTGTGTTCGATGCGTTGCGCGAAGGTTGTTGGCAGCCGACCCGACGGGTCGGTGTCGCCGAACAACACTTCGACAAGCGCGTGAGCCATCTCTTGGCCACCGAACCACGCCTGCAACACCGCGGGGGCGCTATCGGCCCAGTCGGTAGTTACAGGGGCGCCGGCGTTGACAACTACGGCGGTGTTTGCATTTGCCGCCGACACTCGCCGAATGAGTTCGCCCTGGGTGCCGGGCAGGTCGAGTGAGTCGCGATCATGGCCTTCGGTTTCCCAATCGTTGTTTGTGCCCACAATGACGATGACTGCATCGGCGCCGGCAGCGGCTGCAACTGCTCGATCCATCAGGTCGGCTGCGGGCATCGGCTTGCAACCCAGTTCGAAACCGTGCATCCACGCGCGGCCCGTGGACGCGAACTCAACGTCGATCACATAGGGCTGACCTTCGTGCATATCGAGCTCGGCCGTGAGTTCTTTGCGCCCCATGCCGAAGTACGCATCGCCGCGCGGTGTTGGGTGTGTGATGCCGTCGAAGATCACCTTGCCGTCGATAGACAAACATGCGCTGCCGAGTTGCATCAGGCTGATGGTGTGCGGGCCCGACTGTGTTGGCGTGTAGGTGGCTGTAGCGCGAAACGACATCGGGCCGCGTGGCAAGCCCGGGTCGAGGCCAGGCAGCAACAGCACCTTGCCATCGGCGACGGTGGTGCGGTGCACGACATCGCCCTCGCAGCCGTTGCCGGCAAACACTTCGATGTCAAATCCGCTGCCATGCGCGCTTTCGAGGAAGCGGGCAGGGATCGGTGCGATGGTGCGATCGATATCGCAGCCTGGTTCGTGGATGATGGTCACCTGATCGCCGAGACGCTCTTGTAGCGCCTCAAGCGGAGTGATGCGGTAATGCGGTTGCAGGGACGCCGAGCCGCCGCCCATGATCCGGGCGCTCTTGGCGTTGGGTCCGATGACTGCAAGCGTGCGCACGTTGGCCACCTGCAACGGCAGCACGCCGTTGTTCTTCAGGAGCACCATCGACTCGGTGGCTGCGCGCCGAGTGAGTTCGCGGTGCTCGGCGCGATCGATAGCAACGGCCGATCGGGGCTCGTCGTCGAGGGCGCCGATGCGGTCGAACACCGACAACAAACGTTGCGCCGCGCCATCAAGCAATGTCTCGTCAACGAGGCCTTCGCGCACGGCGTCGCCAAGCTTGCGACCATAGAACCGCGCGGGCCCAGGCATCTCTAGGTCGAGTCCGGCGTCGGCCGCGCCAGCGGCAGTGCCGCCAGCGAACCAGTCGGTGACGACGAATCCATCAAAGCCCCATTCGCCGCGCAAGATGTCGTGTAGCAGTTCGCGGTTCTCTGAGTTGTAGGTGCCGTTGAGTCGGTTGTACGAGGTCATGATTCCCAACGAGCCCCCTTCCCGTACAGCGAGTTCGAACGGCAGTAGGTAGAGCTCGCGCAACGTGCGCTCGTCGATGACGCTGTCGATGGTCATGCGCTCGAATTCGGCCTCATTACCGGCGAAATGTTTCACCGTTGTAGCGACACCTTGCGACTGAACACCACGGATGAATGCCGCAGCGAGCTTGCCAGCGAGTATCGGATCCTCGGAGTATGACTCGAAGTTACGGCCAGCGAGCGGGCTGCGGTGCAGGTTCACGGTTGGGGCTAACAACACACGACACGCCTTCGTGCGGGTTTGGTCGCCGAGCGCTTCGCCCAACTGTTCGAGGAGCGCTGGATTCCATGTGGCGCCCAGTGCAGCACCGCATGGAATATTGAGCGAACTGCTCTGTTCGCCAAAGCCATCAATGAGCGGTCCGCGCGCACCTGCGGGGCCGTCGCACACAAAGACTTCGGGAATGCCAACGCGCGGCACAGCGGCCGTGGACCATGTGCTCGCGCCGGCGGTGAGCGAGGCCTTCTCTTCGATGGTCATTGAGGCGACAAGCGCGACGATGTCGCGGCTCACGTGAGGATCCCAACGGTGTGATGCATGAGCACAACCTAGTCGGGCACCTTGTTCGGGCGTCGTGGCGCACGTCGTTGCCGTTAGCCTCACTCCCGCAACGCTCAAGGAAACCTTTCATGACGATCTCGCTAGGCATCGATACCGGCGGCACATACACCGACGCTGTGCTCTTCGACGACGCGATTGGTGTCATTGCCAAAGCCAAGGCGCTTACTACCCGCCACGACCTTGCGCTCGGTATTGCTGAAGCGGTGGGCACCGTGCTGGCCATTGCTCAGGTGCCGTCTGCCGACATCGCGTTGGTGTCGCTCTCAACCACGTTGGCTACCAATGCACTTGTCGAAGGCCGTGGCGGTCGCGTTGCACTCGTGTTCATCGGATTCGACGCTGGCGATGCAGAACGTGCCGGTCTCATGCAGGCCTTGCACGGCGATCCGCTGATCCGCATTGCTGGCGGCCATAACCCGCACGGCGATTCACTTGCGTTGCTCGACACGGCCGCGCTCGAGCGCGAAGTCACAGCGATTGCTTCCACGGTTACGGGCTTCGCTGTCACCGCGCATTTCGCAACGCGTAACCCAGCACACGAGATCGCTGCTCGCGACTTCATCGTTTCGGCAACAGGCTTGCCGGTCACGTGCGGCCACGAGTTGTCGGCCAAGCTCGATGGCCCACGACGGGCGCTGACGAGCGTGCTGAACGCTCGCTTGATCGGACTCATTTCGGGACTCATCGCGGCGGCACAGGGCATCATGGCGCAACACCAGATCGATGCGCCGTTGATGGTTGTGCGCGGCGACGGCGCCCTGATGTCTGCCGCAGTTGCCAAGACCCGACCGATTGAGACAATTCTCTCGGGCCCCGCAGCGAGCCTCATCGGTGCGTCGTATCTCACGCACTTGCCCGATGCGATCATCTCTGACATCGGCGGCACCACAACCGACGTTGCCATGCTCGAAAACGGCGTGCCGCGTCTCGACGAACGCGGCGCGACTGTCGGTGGATTTCGCACCATGGTCGAAGCAGTAGCCATGACCACCGTGGGTCTTGGTGGCGATAGCGAGGTGCTCGTCGCGAACAGCGGCATGACTGCCGGTCTCAACCTTGGACCTCGGCGCGTGGTGCCCATCTGTCTTGCCGCGGTTCAGTATCCCGATGTGGTACATCGAGCACTTGACATACAACTCACCCACGATCTCGCTCACGATTACGACGCTCGATTCGTGCTTCCGCTTGGCGACGCTGGTGCCAGCGACATTGGTCTCAGTGCTGGCGAGGCCGAACTGTTCGCGCGTGCAAAGCAGGGCGCCGCAACGGTGAGTTCGTTGGTGCGCAGCCATGCCGATAGCGCACGGTTGGCCCGACTCGTGACCCGCGGCTTGGTGATGATGGCTGCGTTCACTCCAACCGACGCTTCGCACGTGTTGGGTCATTACGTTGCGTTCGATGAAGCCGCGTCGCGCAAGGCGGCCACGCTGATGGCCCGCCAGCGTTCGGCAATGGGTAAGGCCGTCGCCGATGGTCCTGTTGAGTTTGCGCGTTGGGTCGTCACCACGCTCGAGCGTCAATCGGCCGAGACGTTGCTCGACGTAGCACTCACCCGAGATGGCTTCGAAGGTTCGTCATTGAGCCGCCACGCGTTAGTGGCGTCGTCGCTTGATGGACGCAAGGGCGTTGTCGATGTATCGGTCACGCTCACCATGCCGGTCATCGGACTCGGTGCATCGGCCGCTCTGTATTACCCGGCAGTCGCCAGCCTGTTGCGTGTCGATGGGTTCGTGCCGGCCGATGCCGATGTGGCCAACGCAATCGGTGCTGTTGTCGGCCGCGTCCGCGTGCACGCCGATGTGTATGTGTCTCAGCCCGAGCGCGGCCGCTTCCGCGTGCACCATCCCGAGTCGTTCAGCGATGTGAGCACGATGGCTGAGGCGCTCGCTTCGGCCGAGTCCATCGCGAGGGCTGAAGCGCTGCGCAATGCCACTCAAGCCGGTGCCGATGCTGCCGAGGTCTCGGTATCGCAAGTGCTCAACATCGCTCACGTAGAGGGCGAAGAGCTCTTTGTCGATGGCACGGTCACGGCGGTTGCTTCGGGCAGGCCTGCTGCAGCCCGCTCGTTCCATTAATGTGCGCCCATGACTATCGACCGCGCTGCCGCCGACAAACTGCTCACCACCACTCGTTCAGTACGTAAGCGACTCGACCTCACGCGGCCGGTTGAGCCCGAACTCATTCAGGAATGCATCGAGATCGCGATGCAGGCGCCAACCGGAACCAACGCTCAGAACTGGTCCTTCGTGGTCATCACCGATCAGGCCAAGCGCACGGCGATCGCCAACTTTTATCGCCAAGGCTCCGAGATGATGGCAGGGTCCGGATACCCGCCGCCGCTGCCCGAGGGTGATCCTCGCGAACACGTGATGCCCAAGGTGATGGAGTCGGCCGGCTACCTCGGCGAGATCATGGATCAGGTTCCGGTGTTTGTGTTGGCGTGTGTCAAGGGTCGTGTTGAGAACGTGCCGATGGTGCTGGCCCAAGCCAGCACTTATGGCTCGATTCTGCCGGCGGCCTGGAGCTTCATGCTGGCCGCTCGCGCCCGTGGCCTTGGCACCGCATGGACCACCATCCACTTGTTCTTCGAAACACAGATTGGCGAGCTACTTGGCATCCCTGCCGATTGGACCCAGGCCGTGTTGTTTCCAGTGGCGTATTACACCGGCGACGATTTCAAGCCTGCCCATCGCCTCGATGCGGCGAGCATGATCCATTGGGATTCGTGGGACTCACACCGCTAGCGGAGTGGCTTATTTGCGGCCGAACCCAAACAGGTTCTGGGCCACTTTGCGCATCTGGATCTCTTCGGAGCCTTCGGTGATGCGGTAGCGGCGATGGTGACGGTAGATATGTTCGAACGGCATATGGCGTGAATAGCCCACGCCGCCGCATGTCTGCATCGCGCGGTCTGCTGCGTCGCACGCGAGTCGGTTGGCGCGGTAGTTGCACATTGCGACAAGGTGCGTGACTTCCATGTGGTGCTTCTTGTCGAGCATCGATGCTGTGTAGCGAATGAGTTGGCGCAGCATCGCCGCTTCGGTGTGCAGCTCTACCAACGGAAACTGTATGCCCTGGTTGGTGCTGAGCTTCTTGCCCCATGTGACGCGACTATTTGCATATGCAACTGCTTCGTTAATGCAGTACTGAGCAGCGCCCAGCGAAGAGGCCGCTTGGCGGATGCGGTTCTCGTGCACGAAATGTTGAGCAAGCTCAAGACCTCGTTCGAGCGGGCCAAACACTGCCTCGGAGCCCACGCGCACATCGGTGAGTGACACCTCGGCATGGTCGGTGGGCATGTTGAAAGTCCACCAAAAGAACTCGACCTTGAACCCTGGTGAGTCGGTGGGCACCAAGAACGCGGTGATGCCCTTGGGGTCACCGTGGTTGCCGCTGGTGCGGGCGAAAATGATGTCGTGCGTGGCATGGTGCAGGCCGCTGTTCCAGCGCTTCATGCCGTTGATGACCCACTCGTCGCCGTCGCGAACAGCGGTGGTCTCCATGTAGGTGGCGTCGCTGCCGTGGTTTGGCTCGGTGAGTCCAAACGCAAGGCGGCGGGTGCCGTCGAGGAAGCCGGGCATCCATTCGGTGATCTGTTCGGGAGTGCCGAAGTCGCGCATCATCAACACCGTAGGAAAGTTGCCCACGATGCTGGACTCGTTCTGTAAATCGTTGTGCAGGCCGAGGCCCTTTGCGGCGAAGTGCTCGCGGATAATTGCCATCTTGATGTTGCTCGCGCCTTGACCACCGAACTCCGTAGGAAGTGCTAGTCGCAACCAACCTGCAGCGTCGGCGCGGCGACGCATCTCGCGCAACAACTCTTCCCAGTCCTGCCGCGGCACGCCACCGTTTTCGAAATCGGTGCGGGCGTATTCGCGGCGGTGATCGAAGAAGCGGATGTTGTCGTCCTGCTGCTCGAGCGGTTTGATCTCGCGCTCGATGAATTCATCGAGTTGATCGAGCGTTGCCTGAATGTCGGCGGGAATTTCGAAGTCCATCGCTGCAGGCTAGAACTCTGCGGTAGTGCGGAGTGCAGTGGGCTAGGTATGGTCCGAAAAGCGTGCTGCGAAATGTTGTGCCACGCCGAGCGATGGGTGCGTTACGGTCGGGTGCGTGCCGCCATTATCCACACTTCCGTTGTTCGTCGCTGCATCCCTTGCGTTGTTGGCGATCCCCGGCCCGGCCGTGTTGTTCATCGTTGCGCGCAGTGGGGCTCAGGGAACTCGTGCCGGACTCGTGTCGGTGATGGGCGTCCACGTGGCCTCGGCACTTCATGTGTTGGCCGCTGCCGCAGGCCTGTCGGCAATTGTGGTTGCGTCGTCCGTGGCGTTCACGGTGGTCAAAGTGGTGGGCGGGTTGTATCTCATCGGCATTGGCGTGAAGTCGTTACGCGGCGCCCGCAGCGCTGTTCGCGCTACCGAGCCAGCCGCGCGTTCCGAACGACAGATATTCACCGAGGCGTTCATCGTGAACATCTTCAATCCCAAAGTCGCGCTGTTCTTTCTTGCGTTCATTCCGCAATTCGTCGATACAACCCACGGACCCGTGTGGTCGCAGACCTTGGTCTTCGGCGCGGTGTACATCGCGCTCGGCCTCTGCACCGACAGCATCTACGCCGTAATCGGGGCTCGCGCGGGAGTGTGGTTCAACGCGAGATCATCGCGAATGAGAGCGAGCCGTTACGCCGAGGGCAGCATCTTGGTAGGCCTCGGCTTGCTCACGCTGCTGCTGCCACATCGCAACAGGGTGCACTGAGCAGCGTTGCCCGGCGGTGGAGGTCTGCAGAATCGTGAACTCCGGGACTCACCCTTGTAATCTTTGCCCCATGTCAAACGCCGTCCCAGTAGTGCTCGCCGATCTCGTCCCTACGCCTCGCATCCTCGACAATCGTTGGGTTCGCGACATCACTTTGGTCACCGGTGGCGCATTGTTTACCGCACTCGCGGCGCAGTTCGTCATCCATCTCGGATTCACCCCGGTGCCCATCACGGGCCAGACCTTTGCAGTGCTTACCGTTGGCAGCGTGCTCGGCTCGCGCCGCGCTGCAGCGAGCCAGGCGGTCTACTGGTTGCTCGGCATGATCGGTCTGCCGTTCTACGCTTCGGGCGGCCATGGTTGGACCAAGGCCACTGGCTCAACATTTGGCTACTTCATTGGCTTCATCGTTGCGGCTGGCCTCATTGGCTACATCGCCGATCGCCGTGGCGACCGCAACTACGTGAACTCATTCGCAGCGATGACCCTAGGCACCGTTGTCATTTACATCTTTGGCGCACTGTGGTTGGCTCACTCGATCAACGTTCCGCTCGCAACCGGCGATGCCAACGCAATTTCATACGGCGTGAGCCCATTCTTGGTTGGCGACCTGCTCAAGATGATTCTCGCCGCAGCCGTGGCGCCATTGGGTTGGGCTGCGTTCAACAGCAAGCAGTCACACGACAACGGCTGAGTCGTCGGCCTAGGCGCCCGTGAGGGGCGCCACGATCGTCAGTTCGCAACACCGCGCCGCACTACCATCAGCGCATGAAATCCACCGGTAGTGATGCGTCGTCTCAGACTCGGTCTCGGCCCAAGGTAGTGCTCATCACGGGTGCCTCCAGTGGCATCGGCCAGCTTTGCGCCGATCAACTTCATCGATCCGGTTGGACGGTTATTGGGGCAAGTCGGCGAGGCACGTCCACCGGTACATGGCAGGCGTTGGTCATGGATGTCGATGACAACGACTCGGTTACTCAGGGCGTGGCGTCGGTAATTTCCGATCATGGCCAACTCGATGCGGTGATTGCGTGCGCCGGTTGGGGTCTCGCTGGTGCCGTAGAGCAGACGCCTATCGCCGATGCCATTGCGCAACTCGATACCAACTTTTGGGGAACCGTGCGCGTCGTTCAGGCAGCGCTGCCTGTCATGCGAGAGCAAGGCCGCGGACGATTGGTGCTGATGAGTTCTCTCGGTGGTGTGATCGCGCTGCCGTTTCAGGCGTTCTATACCGCCAGCAAGTTTGCTCTCGAGGGCTACGGCGAAGCCCTTGCCTACGAGGTTGAACCATTTGGCATCAATGTCACGTTGGTGCAGCCGGGTAACTTCCGCACAGGCTTCACGGGTAGCCGTCGTCAAGTGAAGCCAAGCCACGGTGACACGACATACGCAGCGGCTGCAGCCAAGGCAGTGGGGTTGATGGAGCGCGACGAGATCAACGGCGCCGATCCGGCGTTGGTGGCCGCCGCGGTCGAGCGGGTGCTGAACGCCCAGCGCCCCGCGCTTCGAGTGTCGGTCGGTAAGTTCGACGAACGCATTGGCATCCTCGCGAAACGCATCTTGCCGCAACGGCTGTTTACGCGAGCGGTGCGCAGCAGCTTGGGTGTCTGATTCGCGCTGGCTTAACCCAGCGCGATGTGAATTGGATCGGTGTGTCGCGGCGATGCGATGCGGCCCACCAACAGAACGACGCCGAGCACAATTCCCGAGCCGACGGTGACAGTTCGCAACGAACTGTGATCTGCCAGAGGCCCCTGAATGAAGAGGCCAAGCGGATATGCCGCTCCGAGAATGAAGTTGTTCACTGCCATCGCTCGTCCGCGAAGTTCGGGTGGCGCCGACCGCTGGGTGACGGCAGAAAAACTCAACAGAGCGGCCATGTATGCCCCGCCTGTAATCGCTAACGCAACCGCCGCGAATGTGATGTTGGGCGACGCTCCGTACAGCATGAGCGCAGGGATGAGAACGCTGATTGCGACAACCATTGTTCGGCGCGCCCCGAAGCGTTGGTACATCGCGCCCATCAACGAAGAAGTGATCACTGCGCCGATTCCTTGTGCGGTGACGAGCAGCGAGGTGCCACCTTGTTTGGTGTTGAGCACCTTGGTGGCCATCTGCGCGATGAAGCCGATGAATGGTGCGGCGATCAGCGATACAGCGATCATGATTGGCACCATCGCTCGCACCGCCTCGTTGGCCCGAGCAAAACGAAGTCCGTCACGTATCGCAGCCGTGATTGATCGCTTGGCGCTTTGGTTGCGGGGCATCCGCGCAAGTGCCACGGCGGCCGCTACGGCGAGAAAGCTTGCTGCGTTGCACCACAACGCTGCGGGCACTCCACCTGCCCAGATCGCCAAGCCCGCCGCAGATGGCCCCAAGATTCGTCCGAGGTTCCACTGCGTGCTGCTCAGCCCGATCGCTGCAACCATGTGCTCTGTTGGGACCAAGTCGGGAAGCGCTGCTTGAAACGCGGGGAACCCGATGGCGCCCACGCAACCGCCAGCTAAAGCAAACAGCGCAAGCAACGCGGGAGTGGCGTGGCCGCTAGCCACCAGTAGTGCTACTGACGCGGCGATCAACGCTGCAAGGCAGTTGGCCACGATCATGATGGTTTTACGCTGGAAGCGATCGGCCCACGCCCCACCTACAGGGCTCAGTAGGGCCGATGGAAGGAACCCGGCGGCCGCCACCACGCCAGACCACGCAGCTTTTGAGGTGTCGGCAACGTAGTAGCTCAACGCTGTGGTTTCCATCCATGTGCCCACGTTCGAAACGAGGGCTCCGAGCCACACAAACAAGAAAGCTCGCGACCGAAACGGAGCGAGCGATGTGGAGGCCATGCGGCAGCAAATGTACACGCGGAGGACTTTTGGCTCTACCAAAGGACCGAGCCATCGGCCATAGTTTCGGACATGTTGATGAGCATGGCTCAGGCCATAGAAGTGATTCACGCGGACGATTCGTTGGCGGTGCCGTTGGGGCCGGGTGTACCCGGGGGCTTCTTGCACGCGCTCGGCGAGCGCGATGACTTCACCGACTTGCGCGTGTTCGGCGCGTTGTTGCCCGACCTCTATCAACTCTTTGTGCGCAAAGGCGTGCACTACAGCAGCGGCTTCTTTGGGCCCGCCGAACGCTTCTTACGAGACTCGGGTGCATCGATCGACTTTGTGCCCGCCGACTTCCGGCGCTTTGGTCCGGTGCTCCATCACATCGCGCCACGAGTAATGGCTACGGCTGCCTCGATTCCCGTAGAGGGCTGGGTCAGCTTGAGCCTGCATGCGGGAGCAACCATCGACGAACTGCGCGCGGCTGGTGCCGACCCGAACCGGGTGCTGCTTGTTGAGGTAAGCCCGCACTTTCCACGCACCTTCGGTATCGAGCCCGAGAACCCGCATCGTCTTCATGTCGACGAGATCGATGTGTTGGTCGAATCAGATCGCATGCCGTTCACTCTCGACGAAGCACCGCCCACGGCCGCCGAGATCGCGATCGCCGAGCTTGCAGCTCACTACGTGCACGATGGGTGCACGCTGCAAACGGGTATCGGCGGCATCCCGAACCAGGTTGCCAAGATGTTGGCCGAGGGCCCGTATGGAGACTTCGGCGTGCACTCCGAGATGTTCACCACTGGCCTCATGGCGTTGCATAAGGCCGGCAAGGTCACCAATCGCAAGGGTGGTGCGTTTGATGGTTTCTCAATCACCACCTTCGCTGCAGGTCGGCCAGAGCTATACGAATGGCTCAACGGAAACCGCATCGTTCGATTCCTACCGGTGAAGTTAGTGAACTCGCCCGAACTGATCGCGCGCAATCGGCACATGGTCACGCTCAATGGCGCGTTGGCGGTTGATCTCGCAGGACAGGTGGTGGCCGACACCATTGGCGGCAAGCAGTTCTCGGGCATCGGTGGCCACGAAGATTTTGTCAGTGGCCCGAGTCTGTCGGCCGATGGTCGCAGCCTCATCTGTTTGCCATCGATCAGCACCATCAACGGCGAACTCGCGAACCGGGTGATGCCGCAACTGCCTGCTGGCTCGGTGGTCAGCACACCGCGTCATCAGGTCGATGTCATCATCACCGAATATGGCGTGGCCGAGCTGCAGGGTCGCACCATTCGAGAGCGGGCCAACGCACTCGCTCAGATCGCGCATCCGCAGTTCCGTGATGAGCTGAAAGCAGCGGCCAAAAACTGGCCGCAGGACTGAGCCCCGCAGGATCAGTATTGGGTTTGGCAGTGGGGCAGCAGGCTCGTCGGAAAGAACAAGTCGGCGCGTCGAAGAACATCGTGGTTGCGCGCCGTCATTCGTCGTCCAGCAACAAGAGCGCTTGGCAGTACCCCGCCGTAGAGCAACGCGCTGAACCATGCGTGCGACGTGACGAGGTCGGGCCGCGTGCGTACCGAACGACACGATGCTTCATCGGGGCTGCCATCAATGGCCCAGCGCTTGCCATCGACCTCAATGACAAGTCGGTCGGTGGTGCGATAGGTGCGAGCGCCAAAGCAGATGCTGGCGTCGCGTACGTTGAGCCAGATGTTGTCTTTGGTGCTCGTGGTGCGAACGTCTCGTTGGTTGGTGAGCAGAAACCCAATCGGATCGTCGGCGGCAACGATGCGTGACCGCACCTCGCCCACAAGGTCGATATTGAGCACGGTGTGCCACAGCGCAGCGTGGGCTTCGGGGGTCACGGCCACCATCTGAATGAGGTGCAGCACGTGCGCTGGCTGACCGTCGTTCCATTGTGGTTCGATGCGATAGGCCGCGTATCCATCGTTGTGACGCAGATAAAACGCGCCGCTCAGCGATCCCTCTGGGCGGCTTCGAGCGGCAAGCAACTGGTCATGCTCGAGTAGCGACCTCGTCACCTCGCCAGCGCGGCACCGGCGAAATCGCTCCCAGATCTCGCTGATGGTGTCGACCACATTGTCGCCCGACATATACCGAACCTGACCGGCCTCGGGAACGTATTCGGCTCTGAATGTGGCGCGTTTGGTGTCGATGCTGATGGTGCGTGACTGTGAGGCCACGCCGTAGCCCAGGTGTTCGTAGATACCACCCTCAGAGGCGTAGAGCGACGCAAGTGGTTCGCCGCGTTCGTCGATGTCGTCGTGCACCGCGGTGAGCACCCGGCGCATCAATCCCTGGCGACGATGAGTGCTGAGCGTGGAAACCCACGTGACCCCGCCCATCGGAATGCACACGCCGCCCGGCACGGTGGCATCAAGTGCATACGAGCCTGCCACCGAAACAATTTGTGCATCATCTACGGCAACGCGGAATCGGCTGAGATCGTGAAGCGGACGCAGCTCAGCGATCTCAGCGGGCGTGTAGTCGAACCCGAATGTTTGGCTATCGGTACGACAAATTCGCTCCCAGTCGTCGTCGACGGGCGTGATGATTTCGATGGCCATGAGGCAGAGTTTGTCATGGTGGTCCGTCTCGCGGGGGTAGTTTCGAACCTATGACAACTTCCGATTCACAACACGGCGCTGTTACTGCCTACGACCCCGGCCGTGTTGTCGCCGATCTACGCGAGCTCGCCGCTCGCACCGGTGGCGCCGAAGGCAGCCGCCGACTGTGTTGGACACCCGAATGGCTTGCTGCGCGCGCCTTGCTGCGCGAGTCGCTCGCCACGCTGCCTGTTGATATCGACATCGATGAAGCCGGCAATCTGTGGGCCTATCTGCGTGGCGCGAGCGACGACACCATCGTGGTTGGCTCGCACCTCGACAGCGTCCCCAAGGGCGGCTGGCTCGATGGAGCGCTTGGTGTGATGGCGGGCCTCGAACTGTTGCGCTCGCTTGCCGCGGCCGGCACGCCTCCGGTCACCATCGCGCTGGTCGACTGGGCCGATGAAGAGGGCGCCCGATTCGGCCGCAGCCTCTTTGGTTCGGCCGCAGTTGTTGGGTCACTCGATGTTGTCGCTGCCGCAACGCTTGTCGACAAAGAGGGCCACCAACTCGAACAGGTCATCGGCGAGCACGGCATCACGCTCGCCACTATCGACGGCGCTCGCACTCGTTTGAGCAACGTGAAGGCGTACCTCGAGGTACACATCGAACAGGGTCCGATTCTTGAGTCGATGGGCTTGGGCATCTGCACGGTCACGGGCACGAAGGGCATCGAACGCGAGCGGGTTATCTTCCGTGGTCAGGCTGCGCACTCGGGCACCATGCCGATGGCCATGCGCCACGACACCTTCTTGTCAGCGTCTCGCTTTGCGCTCGCACTTGCTGAGATTGGTCGCCGTCACGATGGCGTCACCACCATCGGCCATGCGCAGTGCTGGCCGGGTGTGGTCACTGCTGTGCCTGGCGAAACCCGCGTCACGATGGATATGCGCCACATCAGTCCCGACAGCCTTGCGGCAATGTTCAGCGAGATGAAGCAGGCTGCAGCCGATGCAGCGGCTGCCGAAGGATGCACGGTCGATTTCGAGCACATCTTCCGTATCCCGCCGATGCCATTCCATCCGTTGCTGCTCGATGCCGCTCGCGTCAGCGTTCAAGAAGTTGAGGGTCACGATGTCGAACTACCAAGCGGTGCATTGCACGACGCCAGCGAGATGGCCAGAGAGGTACCCACGGTGATGATCTTCTCGTCGTCTATTGCTGGGTTAAGTCACACCAAAGAAGAAGACACTCCCGACGAGCATCTGCACATGGCTGTCGACGCATTTCACCGCACTGTGGTGCGAGCCATCGATCTTGTTGCGTCGGGGCAGCTATGAAGCCGGTCGGAGTTCAGCATGTGTCCATCGGTGTGCACGACCTCGCCGCCTCCATCAAGTTCTACAACTTGTTGGGCATGACCGTTGTGCCAACTCGGCCCACGTTTAGCGTCGATGGTGCGTGGATGCAGGCGGGTGCGCAACAGGTGCATCTCATCGTCAGCGACAAACCCACTCCAGGTCTCGAGAACCACTTCGCAGTAATCGTCGACAACCTGCAGGCGTGCCTTGACGAGCTTTCCGAACAAGGTGTCGATGCATTCCGACTGAAGCATGTTCAAGGCGCGGGCAACCAGGCCTTCATCAACGATCCGAGTGGCAATGTGATCGAGCTCAACGAGCCCGATTGATCAGCGCGATGTTCGGCGGCGTATAGCGATTACGAAGTGCGCTTTGCCTGTAGCAACGCAGTGACCAACTTGCCGTCGGCCTTGCCCTGCGAGGCTTTCATTGCTGCGCCAACCAAGGCACCCATGGCCTTGTCCTCGCCGCTGCAGTATTTCGACCAGACCGCGGCGTTGTCGGCGATGACCTGATCGACCATTGCCTCCAGGGCGCTGGTGTCCATTGCCTCGAAGCCCTTGGCCCCGGCGATGGCCGCAGCGTCGCCGCCGCCGTTGGCAACGATCTCGGCAAGCACGGTCTTGGCCTGAGTAGCCGTGAGCTGACCACCGATCTCCAGGCGGGTGAGCCCGGCGAGATCTGCTGCAGGAACCGTTGGTGTTGGGCCTTCGTCGGCAAATCCCTCTTTCACGTGGATGAGGGCACGCGAGACATCGCCACCGGCAGCGGCGACCTCGAGCACGTAGTCGTCTTGACCACGTTCGACCACCACCATCACGGCTTCTGCATCGGCGGCCACGCCAGTGCTTGCCGCAAGGCGAGCGCGACGCGCACCGGGCAGCATTGGCATGGCATCGCGTACGGCCTGAATCCACTCGGGTGATGGGTCGAGCGGAACCAGATCGGGCTCAAGGAAGTAGCGGTAATCGTCGGCGTCTTCCTTGCTGCGCAAGGTGTGCGTGCGGCCGTCGTTTTCGTTCCAGTGACGGGTCTCTTGGCGAACGGTTTCGCCGGCCTCGTTCATGTCGATCTGACGGCGCATTTCGTAGTCGATGGCTCGGCCGAGCGAACGGATGCTGTTCACGTTCTTGATCTCGCAGCGCGTGCCATAGGGCATTCCGGGCTTGTGCACGCTCACGTTGGCGTCGCAGCGCATGCTGCCCTCTTCCATCTTCGCGTCGCTCGCGCCGATGGCCACCAAAATCGAACGTAACTCGGTCACGTATTGGCGGGCTTCTTCAGAGGTGCGGATATCGGGACGGCTGACGATTTCGACCAGGGGCACACCCGCTCGGTTGAAGTCGATGAGCGAGTAGTCGCTGCCATGGATGCGACCACCGGTTCCGCCGAGGTGGGTGCTCTTGCCGGTGTCTTCTTCGAGGTGGGCGCGCTCGATGCCGATCTTCTTGCCGCCAGGCAGCGCCAAGAAACCATCGATGTTGATCGGCTGGTCGTATTGGCTGATCTGATACGCCTTGGGCATGTCGGGGTAGAAGTAGTTCTTGCGGTGAAACGTGCTGGGCTGGATGGTGCAGTTGAGTGCGAGACCAATTCGCATTGCGAGCTCTACGGCGTGACGGTTGAGCACTGGCAACGCGCCGGGCAGACCAAGCGTGACCGGATCGATGTTGGTGTTTGGTTCGTCGCCAAAGCGGTTCGCGCTGGCGCTGAACAACTTGGTGGCGGTGGCCAGTTCTACGTGAACCTCGAGGCCCACGATGAGCTCCCAGCCATCGACCAAGATCTCATCGCCGGTGACTGCGCCAGCTTTGTAGACCATGCTGCCTGTGGTGCCTTGCGACTCACTCACTTCGAAACTCCCATTGCTCGCTCGAGTGCTGCTGCGGCACGGAACATCTGTGGTTCGCCCAACGTGCCAGCCAGGATCTGAAC